>Ga0164290_1002437_pt1 | contig 13044 bp, 13 predicted proteins | sample Micstemetagenome_FD_108782 | JGI IMG/M metagenome (GOLD analysis project Ga0164290, IMG submission 108782) | Contaminated culture microbial community from soil near Moab, Utah, USA - Microcoleus steenstrupii SON62 (Illumina Assembly) | ecosystem: Environmental > Terrestrial > Soil > Soil crust... | reverse complement strand
GGGCGCAACAACCACAAGGCGGGCTGGATGGGCTTCAGCGCTGCCGATCCCGGCCATCTCTACATCGCCACCGGCGACGGTGGCGGCGGCAACGACCCCGACAACAACGCCCAGAACCTCGCCAGCAACCTGGGCAAGCTGCTGCGCATCGCGCCCAACCCGGACGGCGGCTACACCGTGCCTGCGGACAACCCCTTCGGCAGCGAGATCTGGGCCTACGGCCTGCGCAACCCCTTCCGCAACAGTTTCGACCGGTTGACGGGCGACCTGTGGATCGGTGATGTCGGTCAGGACGACCGCGAGGAAGTGAACTTCGCCGCCGCCGCGGGCGGCCTGGGGCGGGGCGCCAACTATGGCTGGCGGCCGCGCGAGGGCAGCATCGACAACCCGGGCGTTGGCGACCCGGCGCCGGCCAACCTGACCGAGCCGCTGTTCGACTACGGCCGCGACGTCGGTGGCACCGTCATCGGCGGCTACGTCTACCACGGCGTGGATGCCAGCCTGGACGGCAAGTACGTCTTCGGCGACTTCGTCGCCGGCAAGATCTGGAGCTACAGCAACGGCTCCCGCACCGAGCTGGCCGATCCCTTCGGCGCCTTCCAGCTGACCAGCTTCGGCGAAGGCGGCGACGGCTCCCTGTACGCCGTCGGCATCAACGGCGATATTTATCTGCTGGCTGCTGCCGTGCCCGAGCCGACCTCGGCCCTGCTGTTCGGCCTCGGCCTGGCCGTCGGCGGCCTCGTCATTCGTCGCCGCCGCGCTTCAACCTGAGCCCGGCCTCGTAGAGGCGGTTGCGCGGCGCGCCGCTGATCTGCGCCGCCAGGGCCACGGCCTGTTTCAACGGCAGCTCGGCCGCAAGCAGGGCCAGCACGCGCAAGGCCTCCGCAGGCAGTTCGTCTTCGGCCGCCGTCTGGGAACCGAGGGCGTGCAGCACCAGCACGAACTCGCCGCGCTGGCGCTGGGCGTCCTCGGCCAGCCAGGCGGGCAGCGTGGCGGCCTCGGCCGTGTGCACGGTCTCGAACTGCTTGGTCAGCTCGCGGCAGACCGTCACGCGGCGGGCAGGCGCCAGCTCGGCCAGCAGGACGGCCAGCTCGACGATGCGGTGCGGCGCCTCGAAGACGACCTGGCTCTGGCCTTCGACGGCCAGCACGCCCTGGAGCACCGTGCGGCGCTCGCCCGACTTGGTCGGCAGGAAACCGACGAAGGCAAAGCCGGTCGCCACGGTATCGCCCGCCACGCTGAGGGCCGTGGCCGCACTGGTCGGGCCGGGCAGGGGCAGCACCCGGAAGCCGGCGGCCGCCACCTGCTGCACCAGCACGGCGCCGGGGTCGGAGATGGCCGGCGTGCCGGCATCCGAGGCATAGGCGACGCGCTCGCCGGCAGCCAGCCGCGCCAGCACCGCGCTGCTCGCCTCGCGCTCGTTGTGCTGGTGCAGGGCGATCAGCGGCTTGTGCAGGCCGAGGTGGCGCAGCAGCGCGCCGCCCTGGCGGGTGTCCTCGCAGGCCAGGGCGTCGACCAGGCCCAGGGCATGGATGGCACGCAGGCTCAGGTCGGCGAGATTGCCGATGGGCGTCGCGACCAGATAGAGGGTGGCGGCCGGATACTGCTGGCCGCCGGCCGCGGCCGCCGCGGCCTGGCGCAGCAGGGACTGATCGGAAACGGCGATGTTCAACTGGGGCTCTCGTTCAAAACCGGCAACCAAGGCGCGCGGCGACGCGGCCGAGGACGCCGCGCTGGCGCATCTGCAGGCCGCCGGCCTGCGCCTGCTGGAGAGGAATTATCGAGTCGGCGCCGGCCCCAGCCGCCGCGCCGGCGAGGTCGACCTCATCATGACCGACCGCGACGGCACCCTGGTCTTCGTGGAGGTGCGTGCGCGCAGCGGCGCCTCCCATGGGGGCGCGGCCGCCAGCGTGACGGCCCGCAAACAGGAGCGCCTCGTCTACGCCGCCCAGCACTATCTGCTGCGCCATGCCAGCCCGCCGCCCTGCCGATTCGATGTCGTCGCCATCGACGGCGATCGACTCACGTGGCTGCAGGCCGCCTTCGATGCGGGTTGACCCTATCATTCGCGCCCAATGATCGAGCAACGCATCCAGCAGCAGTTCTTCGAAAGCGCCGACCTGCTCTACCAAGCCGCCGAGCAACTGGCCCGGCCCCTGGCGATGGCCGCGCAGATGGTGGTGGACGCCATCACGGGCGGCAACCGCATACTCTGTGCGGCCCAAGGCCTGGCCAGCATGGAGGCCGACTACCTCGCCGCCCGTCTGGCCGGCCGCTTCGAGCAGGAGCGCCCCGGCCTCGCCGCCTGGAGCCTGGCCGCGCAGGCCCGTGACGCCGCCGGGCTGGACCTGGCCCGCCTGCTGCAGGCCCATGGGCATCCGGGCGACGTCCTCGTCATGGTCGAGCCGCTGCGCGAACAGCGCGACGCCTGGCAGCCTGCCCTGGCCGTGGCCCATGCCCAGGAGATGAGCATCATCGCCCTGACCGCCCAGCCGCCCGGCGCCGCCGACGAGTGGCGCGGCCTGCTGCAGGACACCGACATCCAGATCCGCGTCAGCCATGGCCGCGAGCCGCGCGTTGTCGAGGCCCAGCGCGTGCTGCTGCATGCCCTGGCCGACGCCGTCGACCTGCAACTGCTGGGCAGCGACGAATAACCTCCTGATGGGAAACCGATGAAGAAACTCAGCCTCACCCTGACCGCTGCCCTCCTCGCCAGCCTGCTGGCCACGGGCTGCGCCCCGCTGCTGATCGGCGGCGCCATGGTGGGCGGCGTCAACGTCGCCACCGACCGCCGCACCTCGGCCACCCAGCTCGAGGACGAGACCATCGAGATCAAGGCCGGCGCGCGCATCCGCGAGCAACTCGGCGACCGCGTCCACATCAACGTGAACAGCTACAACCGCGTCGCCCTGATCACCGGCGAGGCCCGCAACGAAGCCGACCATGCCGCGGTGGAGCGCATCGTCGCGGGCGTCGAGAACGTCACCCGTGTCATGAACGAGGCCGCGGTGACCATGCACAGCTCGCTGAGCAGCCGCTCCAACGACGTCGTCGTGCAGGGTAAGGTCAAGGCCCGCCTGATCGATGCCCGCGACCTGCTGAGCAATGCCTTCTACGTCGTCGTCGAGCGCGGCACCGTCCACCTGATGGGTCGCGTGACCGAACGCGAGGCCGACCGCGCCACCGAGATCGCGCGCCAGACTGGCGGCGTGAAGAAGGTGGTGCGCGCCTTCGAGATCATCAGCGAGGAAGAACTGGCGCGCATCACGCCCAAACCCAAGGCGGGCGAGACCGCACCGCGCTGATCAGAGGCGCTTGATCAGGGACGAGGTGTCCCAGCGGTTGCCACCCAGGGCCTGGACGTCGGCATAGAACTGGTCCACCAGCGCCGTCAGCGGCAGGCGCGAGCCGTTGCGGCGCGCCTCGTCCAGCACCAGGCCGAGATCCTTGCGCATCCAGTCGACGGCAAAGCCGAAGTCGAACTTGTCGTCCACCATGGTCTTGCCGCGGTTGTCCATCTGCCAGCTCTGGGCCGCCCCCTTGCCGATGACGTCCAGCACCTGAACCATGTCCAGGCCGGCGTTCTGGCCGAAGCGCACGGCCTCGGCCAGGCCCTGCACGACGCCGGCAATGCAGATCTGGTTGACCATCTTGGCCAGCTGACCCGAGCCGGGGCCGCCGAGCAGGGTCACGGCCTTGGCGAACGCCAGGGCGACGGGCTTCATGGTGTCGAAGGCGGCCACGTCGCCGCCGCACATGACCGTCAGCGCGCCGTTGACGGCACCGGCCTGGCCACCGGAGACGGGCGCATCGACGAAGGCGATGCCGCGCTGGGCGGCTTGCGCATGGAGCTCGCGCGCCACTGCGGCCGAAGCGGTGGTGTGATCGACGAAGACGGCCCCCGAGGTCATGCCGGCCAGCGCGCCGTCGTCCCCCAGCACGACCGAGCGCAGGTCGTCGTCGTTGCCGACGCAGCAGAACACGAACTCCGCACCCTGGGCGGCGGCAGCCGGCGTGGCGGCAGCGCTGCCACCGTACTCGTCCGTCCAGGCCTTGGCCTTGCCCGTCGTGCGGTTGTAGACCGTCACCTGGTGGCCGGCGCGCGCCAGGTGGCCGGCCATGGGATGTCCCATGACGCCCAGGCCCAGGAAGGCGACGCGGCGCGGGGGAACGGTGTCGTAGCTGCGGCTCATGCTCAGAGGATGGTCAGGTGTTCGGTGCCGGTGGTCAGGTCGCCCGAGCGGGCGCGCTCACTGTTGAGCTTGATCTGCAGGCGCAGGTCGTTCACCGAGTCGGCGTTGCGCAGCGCGTCTTCATAGGTGACCTTGCCGCTCTCGTAGAGGTCGAACAGGGCCTGGTCGAAGGTCTGCATGCCCTGCTCGCGCGAGCGCTTCATCAGCTCCTTGATCTCGCTGATCTCGCCCTTGAAGATCAGGTCGGAGATCAGCGGCGTGTTCAGCAGGATCTCGACTGCGGCGACACGGCCCTTGCCCTCGCGACGCGGCAGCAGGCGCTGGCTGATGAGGGCGCGCAGGTTCAGAGACAGGTCCATCAGCAGCTGCTGGCGGCGGTCTTCGGGGAAGAAGTTGATGATGCGGTCCAGGGCCTGGTTGGCGCTGTTGGCGTGCAGCGTCGCCATGCAGAGGTGGCCGGTCTCGGCGAAGGCGATGGCATGGTCCATCGTCTCGCGGTCGCGCAGCTCGCCCATCAGGATGACGTCCGGGGCCTGGCGCAGCGAGTTCTTCAGCGCCGCCTCCCAGCTGTCGGTGTCGATGCCGAGCTCCCGCTGGGTGACGATGCAGTTCTTGTGCGGATGCACGAACTCGATCGGGTCCTCGATGGTCACGATGTGGCCGTAGGTCGTCTCGTTGCGCTCGTCGATCATGGCGGCCAGCGACGTGCTCTTGCCCGAGCCGGTGGCGCCGACGACGATGACCAGGCCGCGCTTGTGCTGCACCACCTCGCGCAGCACCGGCGGCAGGTCCAGGGACTCGATGGTCGGCAGCGTCGAGGGAATCGTCCGCAGCACCAGGCCCACCTGGCCCTGCTGGATGAAGGCATTGACGCGGAAGCGCCCGATGCCATGCGGCGAGATCGCGAAGTTGCATTCCTTGCTGCGCTCGAACTCCGCCGCCTGCTTGTCGTTCATGATGGACCGCGCCAGCTGCAGGGTGTGCTGGCCGTTCAAGGGCTGGGGCGAGACCTTGGTCAGCTTGCCGTCGACCTTGATGGCCGGCGGGAACTCCGCTGTCAGGAAGAGGTCGGAGCCCTTGCGCGACAGCATCAGCCGCAGCAGGTCGTTGATGAATTTCGAGGCCTGATCGCGTTCCATGGTTGTTGTCCTTTCCGATCAGCCCGGGAAATTTTCGGGGAACTTGGCCTTGGACCGCGCCTCGGCGGGCGAGATGATGTTGCGGCGAACCAGGTCGGTGAGGTTCTGGTCCAGGGTCTGCATGCCCTGGGAATTGCCGGTCTGGATGGCCGAATACATCTGCGCCACCTTGTTCTCGCGGATCAGGTTGCGGATGGCCGAGGTGCCCAGCATGATCTCGTGGGCCGCGACACGGCCGGTGCCGTCCTTGAGCTTGCACAGGCTCTGCGAGATGACCGCCACCAGGGATTCCGACACCATGGCGCGCACCATCTCCTTCTCGGCAGCGGGGAAGACGTCGACGATGCGGTCCACGGTCTTGGCGGCCGACGAGGTGTGCAGGGTGCCGAACACCAGGTGACCCGTTTCCGCGGCGGTCAGCGCCAGGCGGATGGTCTCCAGGTCGCGCATTTCACCCACCAGCACGGCGTCCGGGTCCTCGCGCAGGGCCGAGCGCAGCGCGTTGCTGAAGCTGTGCGTATGCGGGCCCACCTCGCGCTGGTTGATCAGGCTCTTCTTGGATTCGTGCACGAACTCGATCGGATCCTCGATGGTCAGGATGTGGCCGTACTCGTTCTCGTTGAGGTGGTTGATCATGGCCGCCAGCGTCGTGCTCTTGCCCGAGCCGGTCGGGCCGGTCACGAGCACCATGCCGCGCGGCTTCAGGGCCAGGTCGGCGAAGACCTTGGGCGCGGCCAGCTGCTCCAGCGACAGGATCTTGCTCGGAATCGTCCGGAACACGGCGCCCGCGCCGCGGTTCTGGTTGAAGGCATTGACGCGAAACCGCGCCAGGCCCTGGATCTCGAACGAGAAGTCGACCTCCAGGGTCTCCTCGTACACCTTGCGCTGGGAGTCGTTCATGATGTCGTAGACCATGTCGTGGACCGCGCGATGGTCCAGGGCCTCGACATTGATGCGGCGCACGTCGCCGTGCACACGGATCATCGGCGGCAGGCCGGCCGAGAGGTGCAGGTCAGAGGCCTTGTTCTTGACCGAGAATGCCAGCAGCTGGGTGATGTCCATGGTGTGCAGATAAAAGAGCTCGGCTGATTATGGCGATCTCAGACTCCCTGCAAGCCACCAAGAAGCGCATCTCTGCGGCATGTGCCGCAACTGGCCGACCACCCGAGGCGGTGCGCCTGCTGGTCGTCAGCAAGACCTTTCCCGCCAAGGCGGTGCGCGAGGCCTTCGAGGCCGGCGCGCGCGCCTTCGGTGAGAACTATGTGCAGGAAGGCCTGGCCAAGATCGGCGAGCTCATCGATCTGCGCGCCCTGCTCGAATGGCATCTGATCGGCCCGCTGCAGTCCAACAAGACCAAGCCGGTCGCCGAGCAGTTCGACTGGGTGCATTCGGTCGACCGCCTGAAGATCGCCCAGCGCCTGTCCGAGCAGCGCCCGCCGGAGCTGCCGCCGCTGAACGTCTGCCTGCAGGTCAACATCAGCGGTGAGGCGAGCAAGAGCGGTGTGGCGCCGGCCGATGTCTGCGCGCTGGCCCACCAGGTGGCTGCGTTGCCGCGGCTGGCGTTGCGCGGCCTGATGGCCGTTCCCGAACCCGGCCCCGAGGCGCTCTCCCAGCACCGCACCATGGCCGCGCTATTCCGGTCGCTTCAGGCCGAGGGCCTGGCCCTTGACACGCTGTCCCTGGGCATGAGCGCGGATCTCGAGGACGCCATCGCAGCCGGCTCGACGCTGGTGCGCGTCGGCAGCGCCATCTTTGGCGCGCGCGAATGAGGCTCATGTCGTCGACGGACTCGGTGGGCGCCGGCGCCTGCGGGCCGTCGTGAACGACTTCACGCCGACCTTCAGCGCCGTGAAGCAAATCGTCACAGGTCGCGACACACTGCGCGCCGGCCCCCGGGTAGGGCCGCAAAAACAAGGCCGACAAGCCTACATTCGTCGTTGAAATCAAGAGCGGCTGACGGCCGCCGGTACCCGAAGACCTCCAGACAAGGATCTGACAGATGAACTTCCTGACGCAATTGCGCATCGGCCAACGCCTGGCCGGGAGCTTTGGCTTGCTCATCCTGCTGCTGGTGGGCATCGGCGTCTACGGTGCGTCCAATGCAAACCGCCTGGCCAAGGACCTGGATCGCACCGCGAATTCCAGCCTCGTGAAGATCGCGGCGGTGAACGGGTTGGAGAACCAGGTCAACATCATCTCCCGCGCCGTGCGCGACCTGCTGCTGCTGGACACCGCCGGCGCCATCAAGAAGCAGAAGAAGGCCATTGCCGACGCGGCGGCGGAGTCCGACGTCCAGCTGAAGAGCCTCGAAGACGCTGCCACCGACGGCGCCGAGAAGGCCACGGTGGCCGAAGTCCGCGAGTTCAAGAACAAGTTCCTGACCGCGCTGGAGAAGTTCCAGAAGGTCCAGGCCGACGGCAGCCCCGACGAGGCGCGCGAAAGCCTGATCACCGACCTGCGCCCGGCGCAGACGGCGCTGCAGGACGGCATCAAGAAGCTGGTCGACATGCAGTTCGAGAGCGGCAAGGCCCTGGCCACCGCCGGCAACGAGCGCGCCAATTCGGCCGTCATGCTGACCGTCGTCCTCGTCGTCGCCGCAGTCATCCTCGGCATTGGCGGTTTCCTGGTCATCTCGCGCTCCATCGTCGGTCCGGCCCGCAAGGCCCAGCAGGCCGCCGAGGCGATTGCCGCCGGTGACCTGACCCAGGACATCCAGGTTGAAGGCCGTGATGAACTGAGCCAGATGCTGCAGGCCATGAAGGACATGCAGACCGCCCTGTCGGGCGTCGTGCGCGACGTCTCGACGGCGGCCAGCGAAGTCGCGCAGAACTCCGGCTCCATCGCCGACAGCAATTCCAACCTGGCCGAGCGCACCACGCGTTCCGCCGCCAGCCTGCAGAACACGGCCGCGTCGGTCGAGCAGATCGCCTCGACGCTCAAGGGAGCCAGCGACCTGACCCGCCGCGCCGCGGGCATCGCCGTGACGGCCCGTCAGTCGGCCAGCAACGGCGGCGCCGTCGTCTCCAAGGTCGTCGAGACCATGGAAGAGATCAGCGCCAGCTCCAAGAAGATCGGCGACATCATCGGCGTGATCGACGGCATCGCCTTCCAGACCAACATCCTCGCCCTGAACGCCGCGGTGGAAGCCGCCCGCGCCGGAGAGCATGGCCGCGGCTTTGCCGTCGTCGCCGCCGAAGTGCGCGCCCTGGCCCAGCGCTCCGCGGGCGCCGCGAAGGAGATCAAGGTGCTGATCCAGGAATCGACCGTCAAGGTCGAGAACGGCACCACCCTGGTCAACAACGCCGGCGTGACCATCCGCAGCGTCGTCGACGAGGTCAACAACATGGGCCAGCTCATCGAGGAGATCTCGCACTCGGCCGAGGAGCAGGCCACCGGCGTGGGCGTCGTCAACGGCGCCATGAGCGAGCTGGACAAGGCCACGCAGCAGAACACCAGCCTGGTCGGCGAACTCAGCCGCTCGGCCGACGCCCTCCGCGACAGTTCCACGCGCCTGATCCAAGCCGTCGGCTTCTTCCGCGCCGCCTGAGCCCCATCATTCAACTTCCGAGGTACGCCATGTCATTCCTGCGTTCCGCCACCGCCCTCGCCGCCGGCCTGATGCTGGCCCTGGCCGCCCAGGCCGCGCCCAAGGTCATCAAGAAGGTGCCGCCGGAATTCCCCGCCGAAGCCTCCAAGAAGGGCATCTCCACCGGTTCGGTGAAGGCCAAGCTGACCATCGAGGCCGACGGCAAGGTCAGCGACGTCGAGATCGTCGAAGCCGAACCCAAGCGCGTCTTCGACCGCGCCGTCAAGTCGGCGCTGATGGAGTGGAAGTTCGAGCCAGGCGAAAAAGGCACCCACGAAGTCAAGCTCGTCTTCAAGAACGAGGACTGAACAAGGACCGAGAACAGGCCCTGCGGCCTGTTGGACGCCTTGTGAAGGACACGCGGCATGCAAGCCGCGTGGCATGAGTAGCGACCGAGGACAGGTCCTGCAGCCCGTCCGACGCCTCACGGAGGACCGCCGGCATGCAGGCCGGCGGGCATGAGCAGGAAGGCCCTGAAGCCTCACCGCCTCACCGCCGCCGGCACCTCCACCTTGTCGGCCGGATGCCACCAGCGCATGCCGCCGCCCACCAGCAGCATCACCGCCACGACGGCGCCGGCCGCCAGGCCCAGGCGCCGTTTCCTTTGCGCCTGGCGCGCGCGGACATGAGCCGCGCCAACGCCCACGGCCTCACGCAGTGCCGGGCTGAGGTGGGCCTGTGACAGACGGCGCAGGTTCACCGCCTGCTTGCGGCCGTCACGACCCGTCACAATTTCAAAGCTGAGCGGCTCGTCGGGCCGGGGACCCTCGCCATCCGTGGGGAACGCGGCCAGCACCACGAAGACCTCCTCGCCCCCTCCGGTCGGCTGGATGGTGCCGTAACCGGCGTCCGGGTTCCAGGCGCTCAGCACTCCTTCGAATCGCATATCCACCTCGACAACAACCCTTAAATCTTGGGGGCGGCCCCGCCGCTGGCCGCAACCGGATGTAAGCCACCGACAATCGGTCTGCTCCACCTTTCCCGTTCAGCGATGCCCATCAACTGGTTCCCCGGCCATATGAATTCCACCCGCCAGGCGATCAAGGATCGCGTCAAGGCGGGGCTGGACGTGGTCATCGAACTGCTCGACGCGCGCCTGCCGGGCTCCAGCAGCAACCCCTTGCTTGCTGCGCTGACGACCGGCCGGCCGGCGCTGAAGGTGCTGAACAAGCAGGATCTGGCCGATCCGGCACAAACCGCTGCCTGGTTGGCGTATTACAACGCTCAGCCCCATACCCGCGCCATCCCCCTGGATGCGGGCGACAAGGCGCCAGCCCGCGCCCTCATCAAAGCCTGCCGTGAGCTGGCGCCCAGCCGCGGCGGCCTGGACAAGCCCATGCGCGTGCTGATCTGCGGCATTCCGAATGTGGGGAAAAGCACACTGATCAACACCCTGGTCGGCAAGCGCGCCGCAAAGACCGGCGACGAGCCGGGCATCACCAAGGTCGAGCAGAAGATCGTGCTGGAGGACGGCTTCTACCTGTTCGACACGCCCGGCATGATGTGGCCGCGCATCGCCATCGAGCAGAGCGGCTACCACTTGGCGGCCAGCGGCGCGATCGGGCGCAACGCCTTCGACGAGGAGGAGGTGGCGCTGGAGCTGGTCGCCGTGCTGAAGCGCCATTACCCCGACCGTCTGCAGCAGCGCTATGGCCTGCAGGAGCTGGGCGCCGAGGACGCCGTGCTGGAGGCTATCGGGCTCAAGCGTGGCGCCAAGGTTCGCGGCGGCGGCGTGCAGATGCACAAGGCCGCCGAGGCGCTGCTGATGGATTTCCGCGGCGGCCAGCTGGGCCGCATCACGCTGGAGACGCCCGAGGAGATGGCGGCCTGGCGCCAGGTCGCCGCCGAGGCCGAAGCGCGCAAGGCGGCCGAGCGCGAGGCGGAGAAGGCGGCGGACAAGGAGCGCCGCAGCGGACGCCGGGCCGCCGCCAGCGGCGACGCGTGATTCCCCTGCCTTGACCCCGGCCTGCGCCCCCCTATGCTGGGCCGCCCGCCACTCCACGTGCCGCCATGAGCCGCCTCTCCCTGCTCGACCTCGCCTTCTTCATCGCAGAGAGCGAGGCCAGCCCCAAGCATGTCGCCGGCCTGCACATCCACCAGATTCCCAAAGGGGAGAAAGCCGGCTTCGCCAGGCAGCTCTACGAGGAGTTTCTCGAGCACGACGACGTCCAGCCGCCTTTCAACCAGGTCATCAACTTCGTCTCGCCGACGCTGATGCCCAGCTGGAGCGCGGCCGAGTCGGTCGACCTGTCGCAGCATGTCTTCTTCCACAAGATGAAGGCCGGCGCCAACGACCGGGGCGCCCTCTATGCCCTGACCGCCAAGCTGCACGAGCCGGTGCTCGACCGCAGCCGGCCACTGTGGGAGGTGCATGTCATCGCCGGCCTGTGGGACCGGCAGTTCGCCATCTACTACAAGATGCACCACGCCGTGGCCGACGGCATCACGATGACGCGCTGGGGCGTCGAATCCCTGCGCACGACGCCCGAGGACCTCACGGTCACGCCGGTCTGGACCTTTGACCACACCCGCCGCGGCGGCCTGGGCCGCAAGAAGCGTCTGGACCAGGCCGTCGCCGGCACGGTCTGGAAACAGCTGACCGCCAACAGCAAGCGCGCCATCGGCATCGGCCGGCTGACGGCCATGCTGGCACTGGAGGCGGTCAAGCTGACCAAGAACGCGATCGCCCTGCCCTTCATGGCCAGCGGCGGCACGCCCTTCACCGGCAACGCGACGCCCGGCCGTCAGTTCGCCACCGCCGCCGTGCCGATGGCGCGCATCGACGCCATCCGCAAGGTGGCCCGCGCCACGCTCAACCATGTGGCCCTGACATGCCTGGACGGCGCCATGCACCGCTACCTGGCCGACGAGGGTGTCGAGCTGGACCGGCCCATCACCATCCAGATGCCGGTCAACCTGCGCCGCGAGGGCGAGAAGAGCGGCGGCAACAAGATCGGCATCATCCTCGTCGACCTGTCGCCGCCCACCGACGACGCCTATGTACGGCTGCGCAACGTCGGCTACTCGCTGCGCAATGTGCGCGCCATGATCGACGCCGTCGCGCCCGAGGCCGTCGAGACCTACACCATCCTCACCGGCCTGCTCGGCCAGATCGCCGGCATGCTGAAGCTGGCCGACATCGTGACGCCCATGGGCAACACCCTGGTGTCCAACGTGCCCGGGCCGGCCGAACGCCTCTACCTGAAGGGCGCACCGCTGCTGGAAATGCATCCGGTGTCGACGCTGCCGGCCACGCACCTGCTGAACATCACGCTGTTCAGCTATGCCGGCACGCTGTACTTCGGCCTCATCGCCACCGACGCCCTGCCCAATCTGGGCCGACTGGCCGCGTATGTCGAGCAAGAGATCGCAACACTGGAGGCCGCAGTCGGCATCGCGTGATGCTGCCTCTCTTCCGGTCTTGCTGGATGAACGTGGCGCACCCCTGCTCCGCGACGGCGAGGGCCAGAAAGCCTTCATGAACAAGCTTGCTTCGCGCAGCATGTGAGGAGACACAGGAATGTTTGACGCCTATCTCTACGAGCACTGCCGCACGCCGCGCGGCAAAGGCAAGCCTGACGGCGCCCTGCACGCGGCAACGCCCATCTGGCTGGTGCGCAGCGTGCTGCAGGCCCTGCAGCAGCACACGCAGCTCGACACCGCCCTGGTCGACGACGTCGTGCTCGGCTGCGTGACGCCGGTCGGCGAGCAGGGCGGCGACATCGCCCGCATCGCCGTGCTGGATGCCGGCTGGTCGGAGTCGGTCGGCGGCGTCACGCAGTCGCGCTTCTGCGCCTCGGGGTTGGAGAGCGTCAACCTCGCCGCAGCCAAGGTCGCCAGCGGCTTCGAGCGGCTCGTCGTCGCCGGCGGCGTGGAAAGCATGAGCCGCGTGCCCATGGGCAGCGACGGCGGCGCCTGGATGCTGGACGAGCGCGTCGTCAACGCCGTCGGCTTCGTACCCCAGGGCATCAGCGCCGACCTCATCGCGACGCTGGAGGGCCTCTCCCGCGCGGAACTCGACACCTACGCGGCGCGTTCCCACCAGCGCACGGCGGCCGCGCGCGCCGAAGGCCGTTTCAAGCGCGCCCTGGTGCCGGTGCTCGATGAGGCCGGCGCCCTGCTGCTC
>Ga0164290_1002436_pt1 | contig 13051 bp, 10 predicted proteins | sample Micstemetagenome_FD_108782 | JGI IMG/M metagenome (GOLD analysis project Ga0164290, IMG submission 108782) | Contaminated culture microbial community from soil near Moab, Utah, USA - Microcoleus steenstrupii SON62 (Illumina Assembly) | ecosystem: Environmental > Terrestrial > Soil > Soil crust... | reverse complement strand
TTGGCCGTCTCGCCCTGTTCGGGCGTCAGCCGGCCGCTGGCAAAGGCCTCGCGCAGGGCGTTGATGGCGACCAGCTGCTCTTCCTGCGAGCCCTGCGCCAGCACCATGTCGGCGCCCGCCTCGATGGCCATGACGGCCGACTTGGCATAGCCGAAGCGCTCGGCCACGGCCTTCATCATCAGCGCGTCGGTGATGACGACGCCGTCATAGCCCCAGTCGTCGCGCAGGATGCCGCGGATCAACGCGGGCGACAGCGTCGCCGGCCGGTCGGGGTCGATCTGCGGATAGACGATATGGGCCGTCATCATGGCCGGCGCCTGGGAGGCCAGGGCCTTGAAGGGCACCAGCTCCAGCGCGTTCAGCTCGGCGCGCGTCTTGTCGACGGTGGGGAGCGCATGGTGGGAGTCGACGTGCGTGTCGCCATGGCCGGGGAAATGCTTGACGCAGCAGGCCACGCCTTCGGCCAGCGACCCGCGCATCCACGCAGCCGCCAGCCGGCTGACCTCGACCGGGTCGTTGGAGAAGCTGCGCTCGCCGATCACGGGATTGGCCGGGTTGTTGTTGACGTCCAGCACCGGCGCGAAGTTCCAGTTGATGCCCAGCGACCTCAGCCCCCGCGCGACTGCCGCGCCGACGGCCTCGGCGCGCTCGGCGTCGCCGCTGGCGCCCAGGGCCATGGCCGAGGGCGGCTGCGGCAGGAAGGTCACGCGCACGACGGCGCCGCCTTCCTGGTCGATGCCGATCAGGGCCTCGGGGCCCAGCACCTCGATAAGGTCGCGCATCAGCGCCTTGACCTCGACCTCGCTCCCGATGTTCTTGCGGAACAGGCAGACTGAACGGATCTTCTGCGTGCGCAGGAAGGCGGCGGTCTCGGCGTCGAGCGAGGTGCCGGGGATATCGACCATCACCAGCCGGCCGGGATCAAAAGTGCTCATGATCAATGCGTCTTCGTGACTTTGGCGAGGTTGGGCGGGACGTCAGGGTTGAAGCCGCGCGCACGCGCCAGGGCCTCGACCATGGGATAGAAGCTCTGCACCAGGGCGATGGGGTCGAGGTCCTCGTTGCCCGTCGTGACCAGCGGCAGCTCGGCGCCTGGCGTACCGATGGGGGCGGCCAACAGCACGCGTCCACCGCGCTGGCGCATCTCGTCGGCAATCGCCAGCAGCCCCGCCTGGGCCGGGCCGCGCGGCGCGAAGACGAGCAGCGGATAGCCGTCGCGCACGAGGGCCATGGGGCCGTGCTTGACCTCGGCGCCGGAGAAGGCCTCGGCCTGGATGCCGCAGGTCTCCTTGAGCTTCAGCGCCGCTTCCATCGCGACGGCCAGGCCGGTGCCGCGGCCGAGCACGAAGAGGCGGTCCTCGTCCTTCAGCACCGGAATGGCGGCGCTCCAGTCGAGCTTGGCCGCCTGCTCCAGCGCGATGGGCAGCACGTTCAGCGCCGCACGCAGCGCATCGTCCTGCTGCCAGGCGGCCACGACGCGCGCGCCGGCCGCCAACTGGGCGATATAGCTCTTGGTCGCGGCCACGCTCTTCTCGGGACCGGCATGCAGCTCGAAGACATGCTCGGCTGCGGCAGCCAGCGGCGAGCCGCTGGCGTTGACGAAGGCCACCGTGCGGGCACCGCCCTCGCGGAAGAACTTCGTCGGGGCGATCAGGTCGGGGCTCTGGCCCGATTGCGAGAAGGCCAGCGACAGCAGGCCCTGGCAATGGATGCGGCTCTGGTAGAGCGTGATCAGCGACATCGGCAGCGAGGTGACCAGGCGCCCGAGCCGCGCCATGACCAGATAGGCCAGGTAATGGGCGGCGTGGTCGCTGCTGCCGCGCGCGATCGTCAGCACGCTGGCCGGCGGCTGCTCCTGCAGGGCCTGGCCCAGGCGGGCATAACTCAGCGGGTCGGCCGCCAGCTGGCGGGCCACCGCGTCCGGCGCGCTCAGCGCCTCCTCAAGCATCAGCGACGACATCGATCTCTTCACCTTCAACAAACACGCGCTTCAGCTGAAGCGCTTCATCCATCACGACCACATCCGCCCAGGCACCGGCACTGAGGCGGCCGCGGTCCGTCAGGCCCAGGTAGTCGGCCGCTGTCGTCGACACGCGGCGCACGGCGTCCGTCAGCGACAGGTCCAGCAGCTGCACGAGGTTGCGCAGGGCCTGGTCCATGGTCAGCGCGCTGCCGGCCAGGGTCCCGTCGGCCAGGCGCACGCCGCCCAGGCACTTCTGGACGGTGTGCTCGCCCAGGCGGTATTCGCCATCGGGCATGCCGGCCGCGGCCGTCGAGTCGGTGACGCAGAACAGGCCGGGGATGCAGCGCAGCGCGGCGCGGATCGCGCCGGGGTGCACATGCAGCAGGTCGGGAATCAGCTCGGCATGCTCGCCATGGGCCAGCGCCGCGCCCACCATGCCGGGCTCGCGATGGTGCAGGCCCGTCATGGCGTTGAAGAGATGGGTGAATCCGGCCGCACCGGCGCGCAGGGCGGCCACGCCGTCGTCGTAGCTGCCGTTGCTGTGGCCGATCTGCACGCGGATGCCGGCATCGCGCAGCGGGCCGATCAGGGCCAGATGGCCTTCCATCTCCGGCGCGATGGTCAGCACCTTGATGGGCGCGAGCTCGTTCAGGCGCTGCACCTCGGCCAGCGTCGCGGGAATGGCGTGCGCCGGCTGGGCGCCCAGCCGCCCGGGGCTGATGTAAGGGCCCTCGAGATGCACGCCGAGCACGCGTGCCGACTGCGCGCCACGCTGGCGGCACACGGGGCCGAGGGCCTTCAACGCGGCCTCGATGTCGGCGATGGGCGCGGTCATCGTCGTGGCCAGCAGCGCCGTCGTGCCGTGGCGGGCATGGCGGCGCGCGATGGCCGTGATGGCGTCGCCGCCCTCCATGGTGTCGCGGCCGCCGCCACCGTGGACGTGGATGTCGATGAAGCCGGGCAGCAGGATCGGACGGCCGCCCTCGCCGGCGCGCGAGGCGTCGATGGAGTCACCGACGACGTCCGCGATGCGGCGGCCCTCGATGTCGAGGTGGCCCGCGATCACGCCTTGCGGCGTGACGATGTCGCCTTCAAGCCGCATCAATCGCGCCTCATCTCGGCGACGAAGTCGTAGTCGTCGCTGCGGCAATAGGAATGCGTCAGCTCGACGGCCTGCCCCGATGCCAGATAGCCCACCCGGGTGATGAAGAGGACGGCGGCGCCTAACGGCACTTCCAGCAGACCGGCGAGCTTGGCGTCCGCGTTCAGCGCGCGGATGTGCTGTAGCGCGCGCACCGGCGCGCGCTCGCCGAGGTGGGTGTAGAGCGAGGCCTCGACCTTCTGCGGGTCGGGCAGCATCGACTGCGGCAGCACCGAGACCTCGTAGGCCATGACGACCGAATCCGCCAGGCGCAGCCGCTCGAGCCGTGCCACGCGCTCGCCGCTCTTGAGTTCCAAGGACAGCTGCTCGTCGGGCGCCGCCGGCGTGAAGCCGCGCAGCAGCCAGCGCGAGCTGGGCACGAAGCCGCGCTGGTGCAGCTCCTCCGAGAAGCTGGTCAGCCGGGTCAGCGGCTGCTCCAGCTTGGGCGCGATGTAGTTGCCCGAGCCGCGCTTGCGGATGATCAGCCCCTGCTCGACGAGGCGGTCGATGGCCTTGCGTGCGGTGACGCGCGACAGCTCCAGCTGCTCGGCCAGCACCCGCTCCGAAGGCAAGGCCTCGTCGGCGTGGAAGACGCCGTCGCGGATGGCCGTGGCCAGGCTCTGGGCCAGCTGCATGTACAGCGGCGACGCCGCATTCGGGTCGGGCTTGAAATCGAAGACAGCGCTCATGCTCGGTTCATTTCTTGTTGTTGAATCAGCCAGAGCGCCCCGGCGACGGGCTCTCCCTGGGGTTCGACCCGGCGGGCCTGCAAGGCCGGGCTGAGGCGCGCGCCCAGGCGCAGCGCGATGCTGCCGGCCAGGGCCAGCGGCAAACTGGGATGGACGGCAGCCGCCAGGGCGTCCAGCGCGCGCGCCGCCTCGGCCAGCAGGGCGTCGGCGGCGGGGTCATCGTGCTCATGCTCGAAGACCAGCGGCGCCAGGCTGGCATAGCCGCCCTGGCCCGCCTGCGCGCAGAAGCCCAGCAATTCTTCGCGCGTCGTGCCGGCCTGGCGCCAGACGGACTGCACGAGAGGGCCCGCGACGGCCCGGCTGTCGTAGGCCGCCTGGGCCAGCTTCATGGCCTGCTGGCCCAGCCAGGCGCCGCTGCCTTCGTCGCCAATCTGCCAGCCCCAGCCGCCGGTCATGCGCCGGCTGCCGTCAGGCAGCAGGGCCTCCGCGACCGAACCGGTGCCGGCGATCAACAGCGCGCCCGGCCGGCCGCCATGGGCGCCGAGCAGGGCGACAAGTCCGTCGGTCACCAAGGTGTAGCGGGCAACGCCCGGGTCGGCGGCAACAAAGGCCTTCAACTGGGCCGGCACGCCGGTACCCGACAAACCCAGTCCGAGGGCGCAGTCGTGCAGCTCCAGATCCGGTACGCCGGCACGCTGGATGGCGTCGGCAATGTGCCGCCAGGCCTGCGCAGCGCCTTGGCCCAGCGCGGAGGCGCCCGACTCGCCGCGGCCGAGCACACGGCCCTGGGCATCGGCGACGAGGGCCCGGGTGCTGGTACCGCCACCATCGATGCCCACCCACCAGCGCGGAGGGCGGCGGGTGTCACGAGAGGTCAGCAGCGAGGGATCGAGAACGAGGGCCATGGGTCGACAAGATTCAGTCGATACCACTCTAATACCAACGACATCACGCGTCAATTGGTTTTAAACTGGTCTACGGCCACTCGGATGTGCTGCTGCGGACCGTCCCTGACGCGGTCGCGCAGCGCCGGATGGTCAAGAATACCAGTCAGAAACCAACCCAGCTTTCTTTCGGACCCGCCACCGTGTTCATCCTGCAGCCCGCCGCTACCGACGCCTTGGCCGAGCTCCTGGCCCGTATCGGTCGCGTCGCGCGCCGGCATCCGGCGGTGGCCGATCGCTTGCTCGACAACCTGAGTGCCAACGCCTTCGCGGCGGGCGACATCGCCGTCGGCATCGACGCCCTGTACGCCCGCTTCGCCCTGCTCGAACCGCGCGGCCGGGCGCTCGAGTTGCTGCCCGCCCTGGAGCAGGCCGGCGCTCTAGCGGCGGCGGGCCACTTCCCCGTGCAGGCGGCACGCGTCTGCGAGGCGCTGGGGCGCATCGCCTACCAACAAGGCGAGTACCAGCTCGCCAGCGAGCAATGGTCGCGCGCCCTCGACCTGTCCGAGGTCAGCGGTCATCTGCAGACCGGCGTGGCGGCGCGCATCGGTCTGGGGCAGATCCACTATGCCCAGGCCGACTGGGCCCGCGGCCTGCGCCAGATGCGCAATGCCGGCGAGCACTTGGCCCAGCTCAGCAGCCGGGGCGACGACAGTTACCTGGCCGCCAAGCTGGCGCTGAACATCGGCGTCGGCAGCTTCGAGACGGGTGATCTGCCGGCGGCCGAGCGTCACTTCAGCCATGGCCTGGCGGCGGCGCGGCGCGGCGCGCATCGGGTCTTCGAGGCCGAGGCGCATTGGCATCTGGCCCGGGCCGCCCTGGCCCGCCAGCGCATGGACTGGGCGGTAGCCGACTGCCGCCTGGCGCTGGACATCGCGGCCCGCCACGGCTATCCGTGGCTGGAGGCCGCCGCCAGCCGCACCTGGACCGAGATCGCCCTGGCGCGCGGCGACAACGCTGCCGCCGTGCGCTCCACCCGCCACGGCCTGGCCCTGGCCCAGCGGATCCAGGCCCGCGCCCAGGCGCGCCAGGCCCACAAGCAACTGGCCGAGCTGCTGCAGGCCGAGGGTGATGCCGACGGTGCGCTGAATCACCTCTGGCAACACCTGGCCCTGCAGACCGAGATCGAGCGCCTGAGCCTGCCGGCGCGCACGACGCTGGCCGCGCCGCCCGCCGAGGAAGGCGGCGCACCGGTGACGCCCGAGGAGTTGCTGCTGCACCTGTGCGGCCAGCGCCAGCGCCTGGCCGCCGCGCCACCGATGGAAGCCCTGGCCGAACTGAAATCGGCCAGCGCCCGCATCCTGGGCCTGGCCAGCGTCATCCGCTGGCAGCTCGGGGACGGCGGCCTGAGCGCGGCCGACCAGCCGCGCTACCTCGACCTGCTGACGCGCCACGGCGCTCCGCTGGCCCTGCCGGACGCGGCCCTGCATCCCTGCCACGCGGAGCTCTCAGGGCTGCCCGGTGCCGCCGAGGCGCGCATCGAGGTGCCCCTGTATGCCCATGCCGAACTTGTCGGTGCGCTGTGGCTGGTGGATGCCCACGCGACGCGCGCCTGGACGCGCCAGGACCTGCTGATCGCGAGCCAGCTGGCCCTCTTGTTCGAAGCTCAAGCCTGACGCATCTGCCCTTCGCGCCGCGGCGCGTTGCGCACCAGCTCGCTGATCTGGCGCGTCTCCGGCATCTGCGCCCAGTAGCGCACCGGCATCTCCTTCTTCATCGCCGCGACCTTGAGGCGCGCTGGGTTGAAGATGCTGCGGTAGTAGGTCAGCCACAGGGCCTCGCCGGCGTCCGCGGGCGGCGCCTCCTCGCGGCGCGCCGGGCCGGCGCCCGACAGGCGCTGACCGTCCCAGTGCAGGCAGCCGCGTGGCGTCAGGATGGCCCAGGGGTGCTGGGCAAAGCGCTTGACGAAGAAGGGCGCCACGGCGCGCAGCACATGATGAGCCGACTCGAACCAGGCGACATGGCGGCTGCCGCCGGCGGCCTGGGCATCGGCCACCTCGCGAAAGCGCACGAAGGCGTGCATCTTGTGGATCTCGCGGTCCACCTGCCGGGCCAGCGATTCCAGCCGACGGCGCTCGACATCCAGCCGGTCCTGCCACAGGCCGGGCTCGTGCTGCAGCCGGCGGGCAAAGGCGAGCAGGCAGGCATAGCGCGCATCGTCGTCATGCATGGCGACGCGGCGGCCGAGTTCGTCCCAGCCGTCCGGCGGCTGCCAGGGCCGCAGGTCGCGCTCGGCGGCATCGTCGAACAGCGCGGCCTGGGCGCCGATGTCGCGCGTCCAGGACGCATCCGCGCCGCCCAGCAGGGCCGGCAGCTGAGCGGCGAAGCCCGCCCAGTCGGCGGCGTGGCGCAGCGGCAGCCTCATGCGAACAGCTCCGCCTGCTGCGGCCGCGGCGCCGGAGCCAGGGTCTGCACATCGGACGCGCGCGGTCGATGGTCGACGGCGACCACAAACGGCAGGGCCTTGCGCGCCGCCGTGCCGAGAGCCAGCAGGTCGGCGCGGCGCAGTCGGCGGTACCGGCGGGCGGCCAGCAGCTTGTCCACCGAGCCGACGCCGAGGCCCGGCACGCGCAGCAGCATCTCGCGCGGCGCACGGTCCAGGTCGACGGGGAAGGACTCGGGATGCGCCAGGGCCCAGGCCAGCTTGGGATCGTGGCGCAGCGACAGAAAGCCGGCCTCGGTGACGATCTCGTCGGCCCCAAAGCCGTAGAAGCGCATCAGCCAGTCGGCCTGGTAGAGGCGGTGCTCGCGCAACAGCGGCGCGGCCTGCGGCGGCAGGGCCGCGCTGGCATGCGGAATGGGGCTGTAGGCCGAGTAGTACACGCGGCGCAGGCCCTGGCCACGGTAGAGGCGGTGGGACAGCTGCAGCACGGCGCGGTCGTCCGAGGCATCGGCGCCGACGATGAGCTGGGTGCTCTGGCCGGCGGGCGCGAACGATGGCGGCAGCGCCGCACGCGCCGCCGCGCCCGGCAGGGCACGCACTGCTTCGGCCTCGCGCCTGGCCTCGCGCGCCGCCCGCAGGCGCAGGTGGATGCGCGACATCGTGCGCTCGATGCCTGCGGCGTCCTTCTCCGGCGCCAGCGCCTTCAGGCTGGCTGCGCTCGGCAGCTCGACATTGATGGACAGGCGGTCGGCATAGCGGCCGGCGCGCTCGACCAGTTCGGGGCTGGCGTCGGGGATGGTCTTCAGGTGGATGTAGCCCCGGAAGTGCTCCTCTTCGCGCAGCCGCCGCGCCACCTCGATGACCTGTTCCATCGTGTAGTCCGGCGTGCGGATGATGCCGCTGGACAGGAACAGCCCTTCGATGACGTTGCGGCGGTAGAACGACAGGGTCAGCTGCACGATCTCGTCGATGGAGAAGCGGGCCCGGCGCGTGTCGCTGGACTTGCGGTTGACGCAGTAGAGACAGTCGTAGACGCACCAGTTGGTCAGCAGCACCTTCAGCAGCGACACGCAGCGGCCGTCCGGCGTGAAGGCGTGGCAGATGCCGTGGCCGTTGGTGGAGCCGATGCCGCGGCCGTCGCGCGAATCGCGCTTGTCGCCGCCGCTGCTGGCGCAGGAGGCGTCGTATTTGGCCGCGTCGGCCAGCACGGCAAGCTTGTCCTGGACTTCCATGCGATAACTGTACATAAATACAGTTGTCCAAGCTGTAACGGCGCCCGTCATCCACGCTTCATGCCGGCTCGCCACAGTGCGGGGCCCGTGCGCACCGCTTTCTCTCCTGCCACCACTGCCCCGGCCTCCGCCCCGCCGCTGCCGCGCGGCTTCGGCCTCGTCATCGGCGGGCAGTTCGCCTCGGCCCTGGCCGACAACGCCCTGCTCATCGTCGCCATCGCGCTGCTGGCCCAGCAGGGCTTTGCCGCGTGGTGGGCGCCGTTGCTGAAGTTCGGCTTCATGCTGGCCTACGTGCTGCTGGCACCGTGGGTCGGGCCGCTGGCGGATGCCTTCGCCAAGGGGCGGGTCATGGCGGCGATGAACGTCGTGAAGATGGCCGGACTGGCCCTGCTGGCCGCCGGCCTGCATCCGGTGGCGGCCCTGGCCGTCGTCGGCCTCGGCGCCGCGGCCTATGCGCCGGCCAAGTACGGCCTCATCACCGAACTGGCCGCGCCCGAGGCCCTGGTCCGGGCCAATGGCTGGATCGAGATCAGCGTCGTCTCGGCGGCTCTGCTGGGCGCCGTGCTCGGCGGCGCCCTGGTCAGCCCGCTGTGGCTCGGCTCGGCGCCGGCCGTCTGGTGCGAGAGCCTCGGCCTGCCAGCCGACACGCTGACCGGCTCGCTGGCCGCCCTGCTGCTGATCTATGGCCTCAGCAGCTGGCTCAATGCCGGCATCCCCGACAGCGGCCGGCGCCAGCGCAGCGCGGCGCACGACCCGCTGACCCTGCTGCGCGAATTCCGCGCCGCCAATCGACGGCTCTGGCGGGATGCCGAGGGCGGCCTGTCTTTGGCCGCGACGACGCTGTTCTGGGGCGTCGGCGCGACGCTGCAGTTCGCCGTGCTGCGCTGGGCCGGCGAGGCCCTGGACCTGCCCCTGAACGAGGCGGCCTATCTGCAGGCGGCCGTGGCCGTCGGCGTCGTCGCCGGCGCGGCGGCGGCGGGGCGCTGGCTGGCCCTGCACCAGGCCCGCCACGGCCTGTGGGCCGGCGTGGCGCTCGGGCTGCTGATGCCGGGGGTGGCCCAGGTCGACGACGTGGCGGTGGCCGCCGTCGTGCTCGCTGTCGTCGGCGCCGCGGGTGGCGCCATGGTAGTGCCGCTGAACGCGCTGCTGCAGCACCGCGGCGTCGTGCTGCTGAGCGCCGGGCGCTCCATCGCCGTCCAGGGCTTCAACGAGAACCTCAGCGTGCTGGCGATGCTGGCGGTGTATGCGGGCTGCGAGGCCGCCGGGCTGCCCATCACGCTGACGTTGACCGGGCTGGGCCTGATGGTGGCCGCCGCCTTAGCGGCGCTGATCGGCCGGTCAGCGCAGCGGCGCTGAAAGCACAGGCCACCGGCTGCAGGGCGCGCGGCGTGGCAAGGCCCGGCTCGGCGCGCGCGATGGCGCCTTCCAGCACGGCCTCGAAGCGGGCCGTGATGTCGGCCCAGTCCAGGCGCCGCGCCGTGATGCGCGCGGCCTGGGCAACGGCCCGACGCGCGTCCGCGTCGGCGGCCGCCACCCGGGCGATGGCGACGAAATCGGTCTCGCGCCCCGGCCCTGCCAGCCAGCCGTTGACACCACTGCGGATCAGTTCGCCGGCCGCCGCGCTCTCGAAGGCAATGACGGCGCAGCCGCTGGCCATGGCCTCGGTGGTCACGTTGCCGAAGGTCTCGGTCAGGCTGGGGAAGAGGAAGAGGTCCAGGCCGGCGTAATGCGCGGCGAGGTCGTCGCCGCTGCGCTGGCCGGCGAACACCGCATCGGGCACCCGCGCTGCCAGCTCGGCGCGCATCGGGCCGTCGCCCACGAAGACGAAGCGGGCGCGCGGCTGCACGGCCTTCACCGCCTCGTAGGCGGCCAGCACGACGCCCAGGTTCTTCTCCGGCGCCAGCCGGCCGACATAGCCCAGGACCAGGTCGTCGGCCCCCGCCCCCCAGCCCTCGCGCAGCGCGGCGCTGCGCCGCGCCGGGTCGAAGCGCTGGGTGTCGACGCCGCGCCCGACGACGCTGAGGCGCTCGAAGCCGCGGTCCGCCAGCTGGATGCGCATGGCCTCGGTGGGCACCATGGTCGCGTGGCAGCGGTTATGGAACTTGCGCAGATAGCCCATGATGGGCCGTGACAGAAGGCCCAGGCGGTAATGCCGGCCATAGGCGTGGAAGTTGGTGCGGTAGTCCGACGTCACCGGCAGGGCCAGGTGCTGTGCGGCCTGCAGGGCCGACCAGCCGAGGGGCCCTTCGGTGGCGATGTGCACCACGTCCGGCCGCTTCAGCGACCACAGCCTGACCAGGGCCCGCTTGCTCGGCACGCCCATGCGCAGATTGGGGTACAGGGGCACGGGCAGCCCCTTGGTCAGCACCTCGTCGACGGCGGGGTTGCCACTGGACGGTGGCGTCAGCCGCGCCGGCTGGCGCGGGCGGATCAGCTGCACATCATGGTTGCGGCGGTTCAGGCCGTCGACGACGCGGGCCAAGGACATGGCGACGCCGTTGACCTCCGGCGGATAGGTCTCCGTCACCACCGCGCGCCGGCGCGAATGGCGCGGCGCGGGCAGGTCGTCGACCACGATGTCATCGGTGTCGGCTGCGGTACTCATGCGGGCATGGTCAGTGCTCGATGCGACAGAACGATGACCAGGGCATGGGCCGCCAACAGGCCCGACCGTCACGCCGATTTCACGCAGGCGGCCCACCATCCGCCCCGATTTCATTCACAAGAGGACGGGACGACGTGAACGAGTTCTTCCAAACCCTGAAGACCCAGCGCTGGGACGACCACCGCTACTACCACCACAGCCGCATCAACCAGAGCCTGCACCTGGTCAGCGCCCTGAGCTTCCTGGTGTCCTATGCCCTCGTCCTCGTCAACCCGGCCTGGGCCGCGCTGCTGGCCTGGTGCGTGTCGATGACGACGCGCCAGGCCGGCCACTTCTTCTTCGAGCCGCGCGGCTATGACCATGTCAACCAGGCCAGCGACGAGCACAAGGAGGCCATCAAGGTCGGCTACAACATCCGCCGCAAGCTCGTGCTGATGTCGGTGTGGGTGGCGCTGCCGCTGCTGCTGTGGATGGCGCCGTCGCTGGGCGGGCTGATCCAGCCCGCCGTCGGACTGCAGGGCTATCTCGAGGACGTGGGCATGGCCTGGTTCTGCCTCGGCGTGACGGGCCTGTTGTTCCGCGTCGTGCAGCTGTGGCTGACGCAGGGGCCGATGCAGGGCCTGGCCTGGGGCTTCAAGATCCTCACCGACCCTGTCCACGACGTGCTGCTGTACTGGAAGTCGCCCTTGCACCTGTTGCGCGGCCAGCTCATCGACCCGATGGAGCACGTCGGCCACGGCCGGGCACACTGATGGACGAAGCCTTCACCCTGTCGGCCCTGGCCCTCGGCGCGCTGGCCTTGCTGCCGGCGGCCAAGCGCCGGCTGGAGCTGTCGCGCGCCAAGCACCGCTCGCTGGCCGGCCACTCGCGCATGGCCAAGCGGCTGGCGCGCTGGGTGCCGGGCTATGCCTACGGCGAGGCTCAGTTCTTCACGGCCGACGGCGCGCCGGCCGCTGTCGCCGCGCAGCGCAAGGCAGCCCTGCAGCGCCTGGGCGCGGAGTTCGAAAGGCGCTTTGCCAGCACCCTGGCTGCCACCGAGCAGGCGCGCGAGAGCATCTCCGACCTGCGCTTCACCGGCCGCTACCGCGTGCCCTTCCAGTTCGCCCCGGTCCTGCGCGAACACCTGCGGGTCGGCACCTTCCTGCAGCACAGCGAGGGCGTGCAGGTCGAGGACCTGGACGGCAACCGTCTCTACGACCTGACCGGCTCCTATGGCGTCAACCTGCTGGGCTACGACGCCTACAAGGAATGCATTGACGAAGCCGTGGCCCAGGCGCGCGAGCTGGGCCCGGTGCTGGGCGCCTACCACCCCTGCGTGCTGGAGGTGCTGTCGCGGCTGCGCGCCGTCTCCGGCCACGACGAAGTCAGCTTCCACATGAGCGGCACCGAGGCCGTCATGCAGGCCGTGCGGCTGGCGCGTTATCACACGCGCAAGAAGCGCCTGGTGCGCTTTGCCGGCGCCTATCACGGCTGGTGGGAGGATGTGCAGCCGGGCCCCGGCAATCCCCTGCCGCCGCGCGAGACCTTCACGCTGCAGGACATGGCCGAGCGCTCGCTGCAGGTGCTGGCGACGCGGCGCGACATCGCGTGCGTGCTGGTCAATCCGCTGCAGGCCCTGCATCCGAATGCCAATGCGCCGGGGGACTCGGCACTGATCGACGGCAGCCGCCGCGCCGGCTTCGACCGCGGCGCCTACACGGCCTGGCTGAAACGCCTGCGCGAGGTCTGCACGGCGCGGGGCATCGTGCTGATCTTCGACGAGGTCTTCGTCGGCTTCCGCCTCGCGCCCGGCGGCGCCCAGCAGTATTTCGGCGTGAAGGCCGACCTGGTTACCTACGGCAAGACCCTGGGGGGCGGCCTGCCGGTCGGCGTCGTCTGCGGACCGCGCGCGCTGATGACGCGCTACCGCGAGGACCGCCCGGCCGACATCTGCTTCGCGCGCGGCACCTTCAACGCACACCCTTACGTGGTGGCGGCGATGGCGGCCTTCCTCAAGCGCATCGAGCGGCCCGACGTGAGGGCCCTCTACGACGGGCTGGACGAGCGCTGGGACGGCCGGGCTGCACGGCTGAACGCCAGCCTTCAGCGAGCCGG
>Ga0164290_1002435_pt1 | contig 13055 bp, 12 predicted proteins | sample Micstemetagenome_FD_108782 | JGI IMG/M metagenome (GOLD analysis project Ga0164290, IMG submission 108782) | Contaminated culture microbial community from soil near Moab, Utah, USA - Microcoleus steenstrupii SON62 (Illumina Assembly) | ecosystem: Environmental > Terrestrial > Soil > Soil crust... | reverse complement strand
CAGGATCCAGCGCAGAACCACCTGCGCCGCGGATTTCCCGTAAGCCTTGCCGATGTCGCCGAAGAGCGGATACTTGAACACTTCCCCGCGCGCGACCGAGCAATAGGATGAGATCGCGATCCCCGTCTCCAGCGCCGCATCGAGCAGCACGGTCTGATCCAGCAGCGGATGAAACTCCACCTGGTTCACGACAACCGGTTCATCGATGATATGCGTCGCGTCGCGCATCATCTGCACCGTGTAGTTCGACACGCCGATATGCCTGGTCAGGCCACGCTTCTTGGCATTGGCCAGCAGCTTGAGCGATGGCGCAATGTCGCCGCCGATGGGCGGCCAGTGCAGCAGCAGGACGTCGACATGGTCGAGCCTGAGATCCCTGAGGCTTTTCTCTACGGCAGGCAGGAATGCAGCCTCGTCGAAATCGTCGGGATGGACCTTCGTTGTCACGAGGATATCGTCACGCTTCAGGCCGGTGGCTGCCAGTCCTTCGCCGACATCGGCCTCGTTGCCATACATCTTGGCTGTGTCGAAGGACCTGTATCCGGCGTCTGCCGCCGATTGCATGGCGGCAAGCAGGACCTCGCCTTGTAGCGGAAATGTGCCGAAACTGCGCTGGTATGTGCGCTCGAAATAGATGCTCAATTATCCCTCCCATGGATTAACCGACGCTGCATCGACCCATAAAGCATACATCGACGCAGCGCTCTATTGATTGCGATCACTATCAGAAAACCGCTTGATCGCGAAATGCTTATGAGCTAATTTATAACCAACTAGTTACTTAATAGCAAGCTGATTTCGTAAATGCCGGGGAGTGAGATGTCCAAGATAAGAACTGCTGCGCAGGCTGCGGCGGAGATTCCCGACGACGCCGTCGTCGCCGTTAATTCCTCAAGTGGTCTCTGCTGCCCCGATGCGGTTCTTGCGGCGATCGGCGAACGATTTCGCGCCGAGGGAGCACCCCGCCGCTTGACCATGATCCATCCGATCGCGGCGGGCGACATGTTCGGCACCAAGGGCATCGATCACCTGGCCCAATCCGGCCTGATCTCGACCATCATCGGCGGCTCCTATCCTTCCGGGCCGTCCTCCACCGAGCCGCCGCTGATCTGGCAGATGCTCGGGAAGAACGAGATCGCCGCCTACAATATTCCGAGCGGCATCATATTCGATATGCTGCGCGAAGCCGCCGCACACCGACCTGGCGTGCTGACCAAGGTCGGGCTCGATACGTTCGCCGACCCCGCCCGCGAAGGCTGCGCCATGAATGACGCCGCAGCTGCCAAGCCAGTGGTCAAGAAGGTTGATTTCGAGGGGGAGGAATATCTCTATTTCCCCGCCATCAAGCCGACGGTGGGCATCATCCGTGCCTCCACGGCGGATGAGCGCGGCAACCTGACCTTCGAGCATGAGGGTGCCTATCTCGGTGCGATGGAAGTGGCGCTCGCGGCGCACAATTGCGGCGGCATCGTCATCGCGCAGGTCAAGCGCATCGCACAATCCGGTTCGCTCAAGCCGCATGACGTGCGCGTACCGGGCATCCTCATCGACTATATCGTCGAGGCGGAAGACCAGTTGCAGACGACCGCGACGGTCTATGATCCGGCGATCTCCGGCGAGCTGTTCCGCCCGTTCGATACGTTCCGCATCCCGCCCTTCGATGCCGCCAAGGCCATGGCGCGGCGCACGGCCATGGAGCTGAAGCCCGGCTGGGCGGTCAATCTCGGCTTCGGCATATCGGCCAACGTGCCGCGCATCTTCCTCGAGGAAGGCCGCCATGGCGACGTGACGTGGGTGATCGAGCAGGGTGCCGTGGGCGGCATTCCGCTGCTTGATTTCAAGTTCGGCTGTTCATCGAATGCCGAGGCTTTCGTCGCCTCGCCGCACCAGTTCACCTATTTCCAGGCCGGCGGCTTCGATGCGTCGCTGCTCTCGTTCCTGCAGATCGGCGCCGATGGCTCGGTCAATGTGTCCAAGCTCGCGGCGCGTCCCCATGTCACGGCCGGTGCCGGCGGTTTCGTCGATATCACCGCGCGTGCGAAAAAGATCGTCTTCTGCGGCTATTTCAATGCCGGCGCCAAATTCGCCATCGAGGATGGCAGGCTCAGGATCGAGAAGGAAGGCAAGGTCATCAAAATCGTCGAAGAGGTCGATCATGTCTCTTTCTCTGGCCGGCGCGCCGTCGCCCAGGGGCAGGACATCACCTATGTCACGGAGCGCTGCGTGTTGAAGCTCACGCCCAAGGGCCTGCTTGTGACGGAGGTCGCACCGGGCATCGAGGTTGAGCGCGATATCATCGCCCAATCCTCGGCACCGCTGAAGATCGCCGAGAATGCGAAGCGCATGGATATGGCGCTTTTCCGGCCGGAGAAATTCGGCCTGGCGATCGGGTGACGCCATGGAAACGCAACACAACCTCACCGTCGAAATCGAGAATGGCGTGGCGACGATCACCATTCGTCGCCCATCCAGGCTCAACGCATTGGACGAAGGCCTGATCGACGAGCTCGCAACCGTCTGCCGGTCTATCGAGCGCGATGAATGGGTCCGCGTGGCGATCCTGACCGGCGAGGGCGGCAAGGCTTTTTCCGCAGGTGGCGATATCGGGGCATGGAGTGATCTTGCGCCAGCCAACTTCAGCCGTCATTGGCTGCGCAACGGCCATCAGGCCTTCGACGCACTCGCCCGCCTGCGCCAGCCCTTGATCGCGGTTCTGAATGGCCATGCCCTCGGCGGCGGCTTGGAACTTGCCGCCTGCGCCGATATCCGCATCGCCGAAGAGCATATCAGGATCGGCCTGCCCGAATCCGGGCTCGGCGTCATTCCCGGTTGGTCCGGCACGCAACGCACCGTCCGCCGCTTCGGCAGCCAGATTGTCCGGCGTCTCGTGCTGTTCGGCGACATGCTCGAACCTGCCGAGGCGTTAGAGCACGGTCTTGTCGATTACGTCACGCCCACCGGACAGGGCATGGCGAAAGCCGTAGCATTGGCCGAGCGTGTCCTCGCCCGGGCGCCGATCGCCACCGAACTCTGCAAGATGCTGATCAATGCCGCGGAGGGGGAAGAGCGAGAGCGCCCCATAGAGGCCATGGCCGGCCTCGCGGCAGCGCAGACCGCCGACATCAGGGAAGGTGTCGCGGCATTCCATGAAAAGCGCAAGCCCAACTTCTCCGGCCGTTGACGCGGCCGACAAACTCTATCACATGCAACCATCTGGGAGGACAATCATGATCCGTCATTTCGTATTGCTACGCTTCGGGGACGATGTCAACGAGGAGACCAAGGCGTCGATCTATGCGGACCTCGATGCCCTGCGCGGCCATATCCAGGGTATCCGCCATTTCCAGGCCGGCCCCAATATCTCCGTCGAACATGATCTGATCCGTGGTTTCAAGGATGCGTTCTGGTTCGATTTCGACAGTGCTGCGGTCCGGGACGCCTATCTTGCGGATGCCGCTCACCAGGCCGCCGGCGCGCGGATCGTTGCCCACACATCCGGCGGTCCCGACGGTGTCGTTGTGGTCGACATGGAAATCTGACCCAGGTGAGCCCCGAAGGGCTCTACGCCACCGGCACCGGTGCATCCTCGCGCAGCAGGCCCTCGGATTTCAGGTCCGCCCAGAATTCCGTCGGAATGGCATGGTTGAACCACTCGATGTTCTTTTCCAGCTGTTCGACCGTGCGCGTGCCGGCAATGAAGGACGGGATCGCCGGATGGGCGACGACGAACTGCATCGCCGCCGCCGGCAGGGGAACGTTGTAGCGCTTGCAGACCGCTTCGATCCGGCGCACGCGGCTCATAATGTCATCGGGTGCCGGGGCATAATTGTATTTCGCGCCCGGCACCGCACCGGTCGCCAGAATGCCCGAATTGAAGCCGCCGCCGACCACCACGGCCGCATTGCGCTTCTCGCAGAGCGGCAGGAACGTATCGAGCGAATCCTGTTCCAGCAGCGTATAGCGGCCGGCGAGCAGAAAGCAGTCGAAATCGCGCTGTTCCAGGGCGGCCTGGCAGACTTCCCACTCATTGACACCGACGCCGATGGCGGTCACCAGCTTCTCGTCGCGGAGCTTCGACAGCGCCTTCCAGCAACCGTCCATCGCTGTTTTGAACACTTCCGGCTGGTCGGTTCCGCGCGTGAAAACGTCGATATCGTGGATGAAGCAGATATCCATCCGTTCGAGCGCCAGTCGCTGCAGCGAATCCTCGAACGAGCGCATCGTGCCATCATAGGAATAGTCGAAAACCATCTCGTTCGGCGCCGCATTGTTCCACGGCGCGAAATCGATCTCTGAGCGACGCTTCGGCTTCAAGAGGCGGCCCACTTTCGACGACAGTACGAAATCATCACGGTCTTTCCAGCGCAGCGAATGTCCGGTGCGCAGTTCGGACAGCCCATGTCCATACATCGGCGCGGTGTCGTAATAGCGGATGCCGGCATCCCAGGCCGACTGGATCATCCCGTCGGAGACCTCCTCATCGATCGGCTTGAAGATATTGCCGATCGGTGCCGTGCCGAAGGCGAATGTCGTCACTTCGAGCTTCGTGCGGCCAAATTTCCGCCTGTCTGAAACCTTCATCCGATCCTCCTATCAAGATGTAACCAGTTAGTTATTTATGTTAGCGTCGATTCGCTGTCTGGCAAGCGAAAAATGCCGATAAATCGAAAATGCGCATACGCGACGTGAACTCTGCACCATCCATGGAAATCATGAATCCCCAACCGCTTGACGATCCAAGCCGGTACTGTTAATAAGTAACTATATAGTTACAAGCGGGAGTGAGACATGTCTCTATCGGAGGAGCACATCCAGGTGCGCGACATGGCGCGGCAGTTTGCCGACGACGTCGTACGCCCTGTGGCCGAAGCACTGGACCGGGACGAGCGGTTTCCCGGCGAGATCTACGACCAGATGGGCGAACTCGGCCTCTTCGGCATCGGCGTACCGGAAGCCATGGGCGGCCCAGGCTTCGATACGCTCGCCTATGCGCTCGTCATGGAGGAGCTTTCGCGCGGCTATGCCTCGGTCGCAGACCAGTGCGGCCTGCTTGAACTGATCACGACGCTTCTGGTGCGTCACGGCTCAGACGAACAACAGGAGAGATGGCTGAAGCCCGCCATGACCGCCAAGGTCCGCGTCGCCTATTGCCTCACCGAAGCCGAGGCCGGCAGCGATGTCTCCGGCATCCGCACCTCGGCACGTCGCGATGGCGAGGGCTGGATCCTCAACGGCTCCAAGATCTGGATCCATAATGCGCCGGTCGCCGATATCGGCTTCGTGCTCGCCAAGACGGACAAGGATGCCGGCCATCGCGGCATGTCGATCTTCATCGTTGATCTCAATGCCAAGGGCGTCGAGCGTGGACCGAAGGAACACAAGATGGGTCAGCGCGCCAGCCAGGTCGGCGCGCTGCATTTCGACAATGTCGCGATGGGTCCGGAGTGCCTTCTCGGCGAGGAAGGTCGTGGCTTCCACATGATGATGGGCGCGCTGGACAAGGGCCGCGTCGGCATTGCCGCGCTCGCGGTCGGCATCGGTCAGGCCGGGCTTGAAGCCGCACTCGAATATGCCCAGCAGCGCAAGCAGTTCGGCCAGAAGATCTCTGATTTCCAGGGCGTGCAATGGCTGCTCGCCGATATCGCCAAGGATGTCGAAGCGGCGCGTCTCCTCGTCCACAGCGCAGCTGAAAAGATCGATCGCGGCGAAAACGCCACCAAGGCTTGCTCGATGGCCAAGTGCTTCGCCGGCGACATGGCGGTCGCGCGCACGGCTGACGCGGTGCAGGTGTTCGGCGGCAGCGGCTATATAAGGGGCTTCGAGGTCGAGCGCCTCTATCGCGATGCCAAGATTACCCAGATCTACGAAGGCACCAACCAGGTGCAGCGCATGATCATCGCGCGCGAACTCGTCAAGCATGGAGCGCGGGCATGAGCGGTCAGGCGGCACTTGTCACCGGCTCCAGCAGGGGCATCGGCCTTGCCATCGCGCTCCATCTCGCCGGGCGCGGCTTCAATATCGCCCTGAACGGCCATTCCGATGGCGATGAATTGCAGGCGGCCGAAGCGGCCGTCCGGGCCAGGGGTGTCGCGGTCGTCCGCATCGCGGCGGATGTCAGCGATCTCCAAGGGCATCAGGCCATGCTCGACCGCGCCGAAAGCGTCACCGGGCCGCTGACGACCCTGGTCAACAATGCCGGCGTCTCCGTCCTTGCGCGCGGCGACATGCTCGATGTGACCGAAGAGAGCTATGACCGCTGCATGGCCGTCAATGCCAAGGCGCATTTCTTCCTGACGCAGGCCTTCGCCCGCCGGGTTCTCGACAAACCACGTCGGCCGGACCTCGTCCATACGATCGTCAATGTGACCTCTTCGAACGCCAATGCCGTCTCCATCGCACGCGCCGAATATTGCGCGTCAAAGGCCGCGGCCGCGATGATCTCGCGTGCCTTCGCGGTGCGGTTGGGCGCCGAGAACATCGCCGTCTTCGATGTCCAGCCCGGCCTGATCGAGACCGACATGACCCGGGGGGTGAAGGATGTCTATGAGAAGCGGATCGAAGAAGAGGGTCTGACGGTCATTCCCCGCCTTGGCCAGCCAGACGATATCGGCCGCATGGTGGCGACGCTCGCCTCCGGCGGCATCCCCTACGTCACGGGGCAGGTCATCTCCGCCGATGGCGGCATGCTCATTTCGCGGTTCTGAGGATCAGCAACATGGATATACAGCTACCCGGCCCCGATGGCCGCCTTGAAGCCTATAGCCTCTCCGGCTCGCCGATCGAGACGCGGTCCTTTTCCCGCGATTTCAATCGCGTCGTCTTCTCTGCCGCGCATGTGACGGCTGATCCCTTCACGGAAAACGATCCCTCCGGCCGCGCCGCGATCGATTGGGATACGACAATGGCCTTCCGACGGCACCTGCACGGCTTGGGGCTCGGGATCGCCGAAGCCATGGATACAGCGCAGCGCGGCATGGGTTTGGATTGGCACGGCGCGCTCGAACTCATCCGCAACACGAAATCCGAAATTCCCGACGCGCTGGTCTTCAACGGCGCCGGAACCGATCATCTCGCGGCAAAAGACGCCCGCTCGCTCGACGATGTCAACCGCGCCTATGCCGAACAGATCGAAGCGATCCAGTCGGTCCATGGCAGAATCATCCTGATGGCGAGTCGCGTCTTGGTTCAGGTCGCAAGAAGCGCGGACGATTACATCGCAGCCTATCGCAATGCGCTGGCGCTCTGCGACAAGCCGGTGATCCTCCACTGGCTCGGCGACATGTTCGACCCCGCGCTCGCCGGCTATTGGGGCTCGCATGATTTCGCCGCGCAGCTCGAGACCTGCCTTGCCGTCATCAACGAGAACATATCCAAAGTCGATGGCATCAAGATCTCGCTGCTCGACAAGGACAAGGAAATCGAAATGCGCCGCCGGCTGCCCGCTGGAGTCAAAATGTATACGGGCGACGACTTCAACTATCCCGAGCTGATCGAAGGCGACGCCCAAGGCTATTCCCATGCTCTTCTCGGCATCTTCGATCCGCTGGCGCCCGCCGCCGCCTATGCCATGTCGCAGCTTGCGGCTGGCGATATGGCGGGCTTCCGGGCAACGCTTGATCCGACCGTGCCGCTCGCCCGCCTGATTTTCCGCGCGCCCACCCAGTATTACAAGACCGGCGTCGTGTTCCTCGCCTGGCTGAATGGCTTCCAGAACCATTTCATCATGTTGGGCGGCGCGCAGGCGATGCGTCCGCTCCCCTACTTCACCGAGGTGTTCCGGCTCGCCGATCAGTGCGGCCTGCTGCGTGACGGCGATCTCGCCATTCGCCGGATGCGACAACTCCTCGCGCTCTACGGAGCCTGACATGCGCGATTTCGTCGCCGACCATTCCGCTCTGGCACTCAACACGGCCACGCTCGGCCATAATGTCGAGGGCCAAGGCGCCGGCTGGTCGCCCGAACAGATCGTGGATGCCTGCGCTGCCCGTGGCTACGGCGCCATCGCCTTCTGGCGGCGCGAGATCGGCAGGCGGGCGCACGAGATCGGCGAGCGTACGCGCGCAGCCGGGCTGGAGGTCTGTGGCCTCTGCCGAGCACCATTCCTCGTCGGTCCGCTAGCGCCAAAGCCACAGAGCGCCGTGGTGGATGACTTTCACGCTTCCATCGATATGGCCGCCGAGCTCGGCGCCGCCTGCCTCACCATCTGCGTCGGCGGCGTCGTGGAAGGCAGTCACTCGATGCGGGAGAGCCTGAAACAAGTCGCCGAACTGATCGCGGAAGCGGTCCCGCGCGCCGCAGCCGGCGGGTTGACGCTGGCGCTCGAGCCGCTCAATCCCGTCTATGGTGGCAACCGGTCCTGTCTCGTCACGACGCGTGATGCCGTCGATATGGTCGAGGCGATCGGCCATCCCTCGGTCACGGTCGCGGTCGATGTCTACCACGTCTGGTGGGATCTGGGCCTTGCAGAGCAACTGAAACGGCTTGGCGGTAGCCGTATCGCGGGCTACCATCTCTGCGACTGGCTGGCCGACACGACCGATGTTCTGCTCGATCGCGGCATGATGGGAGACGGTGTCGCCGATCTCAGGCATATCCGTGAGGCCGTCGAAGGCGCCGGCTATCAGGGCTATTGCGAAGTCGAAATCTTCTCCGCCAAAGATTGGTGGAGGCGCGATCCGAACGAGGTTCTCGATATCTGCCTCGAACGGTTCAAGTCCGTCTGCTGAAGCCAGGCGCGCTATGATTTCGACGCGGCCCCGGCTTTTCATACTGCCGGCGTAAGCATATTGTGACATGAACCCTCGTTTTGTCATTCTCCGACCGTAACCCACTGGAGTTTTTCCATTTCTCCGGATACACCTCATTTTGATGCTTTTGCGGCCTTGTCACCGCACGATATGAGGCTCAAGGTGAAGAACAGCCGCCCGAAACTGGAAGAGATCGCCCGCATCGCGGGCGTGTCGAAGGCCACGGTCGATCGTGTCCTCAACAATCGCGCGGGCGTGCAGAGCCATACCAGACTGCATGTGCTGAAGGCGATCGAGACGCTGTCGGGTGAAGACGCCGACGGCAATCCACTCAGGCTGCGGCTCGATTTCGTGCTGCCGGGCGGACACAATGCCTTCATCGCCGATCTCGCCCATCATATCGAAAAGCAGGCCATCCAGCGCGGCGATGTGGATGTGCATATCCACCGCTTCGCCAACATCGAGCCCGAGGCGATCGCCGCCAAGCTCGACAGCCTCAAGCATGCGAGCCGAGGCGTCGCGCTGATCGGTCTCGACAGTCCGCTCGTGCGCGAATCCGTGCGGCGCCTCATCGCCAGCGGCGTCACCGTGCTGACACTGGTCTCCGATATCAGCCATGTCGGTCGCGTCAGCTATGTCGGCATCGACAACCGCGCCGCCGGCCGCCTGGCCGGTTATCTCATTGGCCGTTTCCTTCCGGGCGCGCGTTGCAAGGTGGCGTTGATCGCCGGCGCGCTCGCCTATCGTGGTCACGAGGAGCGCGAAATGGGCTTCCGCCATATCCTGCGCGAGCGTTTTCCCAACATGGAGATCGTGGCCGCCCCCGAAATCCGCGAAGACCCGGATCGGGCCCATGCAGAGGTTCGTGCCCTGCTAGAGCGGTATCCGGACCTCCTGGCCATCTACTGCATCGGCGCGGGCGGTGAGGGCGTGGCGCGTGCCTTGACGGAGAAGGGCATGGAGCACTCGGTCGTTTTCATCGGCCACGATCTGACCGACAGCACGCGCGGTTTCCTGCTCGATGGCGTCATGGATGCGGTGATCGACCAGAATGCCCGCGTCGAGGCGCGCGACGCGATCGACCGGCTGGTCCGCGCCATCCGTGGCGAGGCGGAAATCTCGCACGCCACGGTCCGAATTCAGTCGGTTTTTTCGGAAAATATTCCGAGCGAGATCTGATTGCTCGATCTCTGGCTTATACGGCCTCGACCGCCTCCAGCATTTCCTCGCCGGTGATGATGCGCTCGACTTCCTCGATCGTGGTCTGCTTCGGATCGATATCATCCGCCACGACCTTGCCGCGCCGCATGACGATGATCCGGCTCACCACCTGGAAGACATGGTGGATATTGTGGGCGATGAAGATGCAGGAATGGCCGGTGTCGCGCGCCTCGCGCACGAAGCGCAGCACGCCTTGTGTTTCCGCCACGCCGAGATTGTTGGTCGGCTCGTCGAGGATGATCAGGTCGCTGTCGAAATGCATCGCCCGCGCGATCGCCACCGCCTGCCGCTCGCCGCCGGAGAGCGAGCCGATCGGCGTGTTGGGTGGAATGTCCTTGGTGATGCCGACCTTCTTGAGCAGGCCGCGCGCGACCGAATTCATCGCCTCGTGGTCCATGCGGTTGAGAAAGGCCGGCCCCTTCAGCGGCTCGCGGCCGAGAAACAGGTTGCGCGCGATCGAGAGCTGCGGCACCAGCGCCGAATCCTGGTAGATCGTCTCGATGCCGTTGTTGATCGCATCCGTGGTCGAATGCATCTCGACCTTGCGGCCCTTGACGTAAATACCGCCCGAGGTGACCGGCACAGCGCCCGACAGCACCTTGATCAGCGTCGATTTGCCGGCGCCGTTGTCGCCCAGAAGGCCGACCACTTCACCGCGATCGACCCTGAGGCTGACATCCTGCAGAGCATGCACCCGGCCGTAGTATTTGTTGATATTGTCCATCCGGACCAGTTCTTCGGTCATCGGTCAGACTCCTGCATTGTGGCGGCGTTCGAGCCATGAATGTAAGGCCATCATGCCCAGGATGATCGCGCCGATGAAGATATTGTAGGCCAGGCCCGGCACCCCGATCAGCACGATGCCATTGCGCATGGCGCGCAGGATGAAGATGCCGAGAACCGTGCCGATGATCGTGCCGCGTCCGCCGGTCAGCACTGTGCCGCCGATCACCACCATGGCGATGACTTCGAGCTCATAGCCGGTGCCGCTGTTGGGATTGGCTGCCGAGGTGCGGATGGAAGAGATGATCCCGGCGAATGCCGCCATCGCCGAGGAGAACATGAACAGCAGCACCTTGGTGCGGCTCACGTTGACACCACGGGCGCGGGCCGCATTGGCATTGCCGCCGGAGGCCTGGATCCAGTTTCCGCCGCGCGTCTGCGTCAGGAAATAGTGCGTGCCGATGGCGAACAGGGCGAACCAGAACACCGACATATAGAGTCGGAATCCGCCGACGGTGAATTCACCCACCAGAATATCCGCCAGCCAGGAGCCCTCGGCGCTCCATGTGCGCTGCGGAAAGCCGCTGGTGATGTAGAGCGCCGAGCCGCGCACGACCAGAAGCATCCCCAGAGTGACGAGGAATGACGGGATGTTGAGCTGCGTCACGAACCAGCCATTGACCCAGCCGATGAACATCGCGATCGCGATTGCCGCGAAGAAGGCCAGCCACATCGGCATCAGGTCGGCATTGAACAGCGTCCACATGATCACGGCTGAGAACCCGAAGACCGAGCCGACCGACAGGTCGAATTCTCCAGCGGTCATCAGAAGTGTCATTGCCAGCGCGATCAGCCCGAGTTCGACGGTGAAGGTCAGGATGTTGGAGATGTTGAGCCCGGACATGAAAGTCGGATTGACGCTGGTGAATATGGCCAATTCCACGACGAGCAGGACCAGCGGTCCGAATTCGGGCGCGCTGATGAAGCGCTGCAGAAATGTTCTGTTTTGCATATGTGTCCGCCAGTCCGCAGAGAAGAATCCGCCCGGCCAGGGGATGGCCGGGCGGTGGTTTGAAGTTACTTGGCGCCCATGATGTCGTGATAGATCTGGGCATTGTCCTTTTCATAGAGCGTGCCGACATAGACATTGAAGCCCGGCGGTATCTTTGAGGCAGCCATGGCGGCCATCGAAAGCCCGATATAGCTGGTTGCCTGCGGGTCCTGCCACATGGCGGCGTTGACGAAGCCGTCCATGACTTCCTGTGTCGTGTCCTGCGAATTGCCCCAGCCGACAGCGGGGATTTCGCCCGCCTTGACGCCGACCTGGTTGAAGACGCGGGCGACGGACCCTGTCACGAGGTCGCCGAGCCCGATGATCGCCTTGATCTTGGCGCGGTTGGCAGTGAGATAGTCGCTCATGCGGTTGATGATTTCACCCTGGTCGAGCGTGGTATCGGTCACTTCCCAGGTGATGTTGAGCGGCTTGAAGACGGATGCGATGCCTTCTTCTTCCTGCACGCCATAGGTGGCGCCCGGAACCTCGACCGGCATCCAGACGAAATCGCCTTCCTTCACCAGCTTCTTGTCGACGAGATACTGCGCCCAGGCCGCACCGGTCTTTTGCAGGTCCATGCCGACATAGGCGTTGAAATTCACGGTGGGATCAGGCGTGTTGATGTTGACCACCGGAATGCCCGCGTCACGGGCTTCCTGCACAACCTTCACCAGGCTGCCGGGGTCCGGGCTCGATGTGACGATGCCGTCCGCCTTGGCGGCGATGGCAGCGCGCACGGCTTCCTGATGCGAGGGCACGTCGCCCGAATGGAACGAGGTGTTCACGGTGTTGCCGGTGTCGCTTTCCCACTGCTTGGCGCCGGCCAGGAAGTAGGTCCAGACCGGGTCGGTCGGTGCGCCATGTGAAATCCAGTAGAATGTCTTGCCGGCAGCCAGCGCCGGTGCAAAGCCGCTTGCAACGACCATCGTCGCCGCTGCCGCCAGGCCAAGGAACGTCCTTCTCAGCATATCAGTCTCCTCCTTTGTCGCCGGACCCCCGGCTTCTCACCCTCGATGGGACCGGCATCGCCGCGCCCCGCAACCAAGTCCCGAGACTCCTCCCTCCGAACAAGGATCAAACCATGCGCCCGTGGAGGGCACGCGCCTTTGCGATGCGAATTGCATTTTGAGGCTTCAATTTGATGTGCAGAGCTAAAGGCCCGCGCCCGTTTCTGTCAAGCGGAATCGCGAATGCCCGGCACCGGCTCAGCGATTGAAGGCGCGCGCGGTTTTGCATAAGGTCGGATGATGAAGTCTTCCGGGAACCCACGCATGAAATATCGCCTGCTCGTGCTGCTTTTGCCGCTCCTG
>Ga0164290_1002434_pt1 | contig 13058 bp, 12 predicted proteins | sample Micstemetagenome_FD_108782 | JGI IMG/M metagenome (GOLD analysis project Ga0164290, IMG submission 108782) | Contaminated culture microbial community from soil near Moab, Utah, USA - Microcoleus steenstrupii SON62 (Illumina Assembly) | ecosystem: Environmental > Terrestrial > Soil > Soil crust... | reverse complement strand
TGGGTGGCACAGGCGGCCAGCAGCAGGGCCGTGGCCAGCGTCAACGCCTCCTTCTTCGACCGCGACTTCCGCCCGCGCGGCCTGACCGTGTCCGAGGGGCATCCCTGGCCGGCGCTGTTGAAGCCGGCCCGGCCCGTGCAGGACCCGCTGCTGGCCTGCGACCGCGGCTGCGTCATCCGCTTCGACGCGCCCGCCACGGCCGAGCCGGGCTGGACGACGGTCGTCAGCGGCACGCCCTGGCTGGTGCGCGACGGCCGCGCCCGCACGGCGGAGGACGACGCGGGCTGCGCCAGCCTCTGCGCCCAGCCCCATCCGCGCACCGCCGTCGGCCTGGACGCCTCGGGCCGCCATCTCATCGTGCTGCTGGCCGCCGGCCGGCGCGGCGAGGTCAAGGGTCTGACCCTGGCCCAGACCGCCGAGACGATGCGCGAGCTGGGCGCGGTGCAGGCCTTCAACCTCGACGGCGGCGGCTCGTCCACGCTGCTGATCGGCGGCGAGTCGCGCCTGCCGCGCCCCTTCAACGAGCCCGCGCTGCGCCGCGTGGCCAATGCCCTGCACCTGTTGAATCCATGAGACTCCGCTCCCTGCTGACGCTGGCCACGGCCCTGCTGCTGGCCGCCTGTGCCACCCAGGCGCCGCCCCCCACGCCGGGCAAGCGCTACAGCGCCGCCGAGCTGCTGGCCCTGAAGCCCGGTGATTTCAGCTGGCCGGCCACGTCGGCGTCTGGCGAACGCGTGCTGCACGACGCGGTGCTGGCCGACATCCGCGCACGCATCGCCCTGCCGCCCGGCCCCGAGCGCGATGCGGCCCTGCCGCGCCTGTTCGACCTGGTGGCGCAATACAACCTGGAGATCGAAGCCGCCAGGCCCTTGCTGCTTCAGGCCCTGCCGACGCTGGCCAGCCGCGATCCCAACTTCCAGCGCGCCCTGCTCACGGCAGCGCACACGCTGTACACCGGTGACGCCGCCGTGCAGGCGGCCCTGCAGCCGCTGCTGACCCAGCTGAGCCTGAGCCGGCCGTTCGCCATCGCGGCCTACACGCTGAAGGCGGCCAACCCGGGCCATGCCGAGTTCATCCGCGACCTCGTGCCGCGCCAGTTCCCGCAGTGGCGCGACGACGCGCGCCTGGTGGCCCTGATGGAGGATGTCGCCCCGGTCCGCCCGGCCCAGCCGCCGCTGGCCGAGCTGCTGACCGCGCCGCTGCGACCCGGCTTCCCGGCGATCTACAGCCTGCAGCGCCCCGGCCGCCAGGACATGGGACTGGTGCTGGTGCGCGGCGCCGACGGCCGCTTCGTGCGCGACGCGCGCGGCCAGCTCTTCGCCCAGCCGCAACTGGCCCTGTCGCGCAGCGGCCTGCCGGGCACCCTCACCAACGGCAACACGCCGCAGGGGCTCTTCACCCTCGTCGGCGCCGGCACGGCGACCAACCCCAACATCGGCCCCGTGCCCTATCTGCACAGCAAGCTGCCCGTCGAGGCGAGCGTGGCCGAGTTCGAGCATGCCGACACGGCCGCTGCGTGGAGCGAGGCGGTCTACGACAGCTTTCTGCCACCGGGCTGGCGCGGCTTCGCCGCGATCAGGGAAGCCTGGCTCGCCGGTCGCGCCGGCCGCGACGAGCTGCTCATCCATGGCACGACGATCAACCCGGCCTATTACGCCGGCAGCCGCTACTTCCCGGGCACGCCGCAGCAGGGCTGCATCATCTCCAGCGAGGACTGGGACCCGGCCAGCGGCCGGCTGCTGGCCAGCCGCCAGCTGACCCTGGCCCAGGCCTATGCCGCGGCCAGCCCGCGCGCGGACCTGGCGGGCTATCTGGTTGTCGTCGAGGTCGCGGGCACCGGTCCCGTCACGGCTGCCGAGGCCCAGGCCCTGGTGGCGGCTGCGGGGCGCTGACATGAGGGCGCCGACGCTTTGCGCCCTGGGCCTGGCCCTGGCCATGGTGGCTGCCAGCGCCGACGACACGCCGCGCCTGCTGGCAAGCGCCGATGGCGCCGAGCTGATCGATGCGGCTGCCGGCCTGGCCTGGTCGCGCTGCGTGCTGGGCATGCACTGGGACGGCCGCCGCTGCGCCGGCGAGGCCGTGCTGGCCACCCATGCCCAGGCGCTGGCCTTTGCCCGCGCCCATGGGGAGGCCGCTGGCAAGGCCTGGCGCCTGCCGCGCGTGCCCGAGCTGAAGCATTTCATCGAGCGCCTGCCGCAAGGCCGTGATCCGGCCCTGCTGGCCTCGGCCGGCCCCGCGGGCTGGTACTGGACCGGCAGCACGCGCATCGACAGCGCGGCCGTGAACCCCTACAACTACCGCAACATCGAGAGCGGCGGCTCGCAGCGCCAGGTGGACCGCCTGGTCCCGCAGATGGGCTGGGCCGTGCAGCAGCCGGGCGGCGCGGCGCGTGGCGACGTGGCCAAGCGTGAGCGGCTGGCTCTGCGCCTGGTGCGGCCGCTCAAGCCCTGATTCAGCGCACGAAGTCCATCGCGCCGTACTCCCAGCGCCACGGCACGCCGGTCTCGCCGAGGATGAACTGGACCAGGCCCGGGAAGGCCCGCTCGGCCCGCACGTCGTTGGCCAGGATGACGACGCAGCGCCGGCTGGCCTTGACGCAGACCCAGGTGTTGCCGGTGCTGTCGTCGTGGCCGCCCTTGTAGAAGCCCGGACCTTGCGGCCCGTCGAAGACGATGACGCCCATGCCGGCGGCCAGGTCGGGACGGCGCTCGGCCGGCGGCAGCTCGGGCTGCAGCGTCGGGAACTGCGTGGCCGTCGTGATGGGCAGTTGCGGCGCGGTCAGGGCGGCGGCGCCCTCGGGCGACAGCGTGACGCCGCGGATATAGCCGGCGGCCATGCGCGCCATGTCGGCAATGGTCGTGTCCATGGAGCCTGCCACGCGCACGCGGCTGCGCTCGTCGTGAGGCACCGGCTTGCCCGCCGCCGTCCAGCCATCGGCGAGATTGGGCCGGAAGTCGGGCCGCCACATCATGCCGGTGCGGTTCATGCCGAAGCGGTCGAAGACGCGGTGCTGGATTTCCGCGCCCATGTCCAGCCCCAGGCCGCGCTCCATGACGAACTGCAGCAGGATGAGCCCTTCGCCCGAATAGGCGTAGCGCGTGCCGGGAGCGAAGTGCATGCGCAGCTTGCGGTCGGGCTCGAGGAAGGCGAAGTTGGCGAAGCCGCTGCTGTGGGTGAGCAGCATGCGCGCGGTCAGCTTGCGCCAGCGCTCGTCGCCGGCCAGGTGGTGCCAGGGGCCGTACTTGCGGTCGGGCGGATGGTCGGGCAGGGGCTTGTCGAGGTAGTCGCCCAGCGGCCGGTCGAGCTTGAGCCTGCCCAACTCGACCTGTTGCATGACGGCAAAGCCGAACACCGCCTTGGTCAGCGAGGCGCCGTACATGACGGTGTCGGTCAGCAGCGGCTCGCCGGCCGCATTGCGCTTGCCGTAGGCCGCCACGTGCACGACCTGGCCATCGTCAACGACGGCCACGGCCAGGCCCTGGGCCCCGGTCGCGGCCATCAGCCGTGCGGCCTCGGCGTCGATGGCGGCGCCGCTCGGGACGTCGGAGGCCGCGGCCAGCAGGGGCAGGGCGGCGATCAGTCCAAGGAATCGGGTCAGGTGCATGGCGGCCTCCGGGCCGAGAGCCTAGCGCTGTTCCAACGGGCCGCCATGCCGACCCTGCTCCTCATCGCGCCCACCCTCGACAGCGCCGACGAGCCGCTGCGCTTCGAGACCGACAACCGCGCCTTCTTCGAGGCGCATCAACTGGCGCCGCCCGGCTAAGACTCGCCCGAGGCCGGGCACGACCGCCTGCACTTCGAGCGCCACGCCGAGACGCCTCAGGCCGTCGGGTAGGTGCCCGGCACCAGGATGTCGCGCGTCACATGCGTCAGCTGGGTGTGACCGCAGAAGGCCATCGTCACGTCCAGTTCCTTGTGCAGGATGGCCAGGGCCTTGCTCACGCCTTCCTCGCCCATCGCGCCCAGGCCATAGGCCATGGCGCGGCCGATCAGGGTGCCGCGCGCCCCCAGGGCCCAGGCCTTGAGCACGTCCTGGCCGGAGCGGATGCCGCCGTCCATCCAGACCTCGATCTGCGAGCCGACCTCGGCCACGATGGCCGGCAGTGCATGGATGCTGCTCGGCGCGCCGTCCAGCTGGCGGCCGCCGTGGTTGCTGACGACCAGGGCGTCTGCGCCCGCCTGTACGGCCAGCTTCGCATCCTCGACGTCCATGATGCCCTTGAGGATCAGCTTGCCGCCCCACTGCGCCTTGACCCAGGCGATGTCGGCCCAGCTCAGGCGCGGGTCGAACTGCTCGTTCGTCCAGGCCGAAAGGGACCGCATGTCGCTGACGCCCTTCACATGACCGACGAGGTTGCGGAAGGTGTGACGCTTGGTGCCGAGCATGCCCAGGCACCAGCGCGGCTTGGTGGCCAGGTTGATGAGGTTGGCCAGGGTCGGCCGCGGCGGCGCGGTGAGGCCGTTCTTCAGGTCCTTGTGGCGCTGGCCGATGACCTGCAGGTCCAGGGTCAGCACGAGGGCCGAGCACTTCGCGGCCTTGCAGCGCTGGATCATGCGCGCCATCGCCTCGCGGTCGCGCATCATGTAGAGCTGGAACCAGAAGGGCGCCGCGGTGTGCTCGGCGATGTCCTCGATGGAGCAGATGCTCATCGTCGACAGCGTGAAGGGGATGCCGAACTTCTCGGCCGCGCGCGCGGCATGGATCTCGCCGTCGGCGTGCTGCATGCCGGTCAGGCCCACGGGGGCGATGGCCACGGGCATCTTCGCGTCCTGGCCCACCATCTTCACCGCCGTGCTGCGGCCCTCCATGTTGACGGCCACACGCTGGCGCAGCTTGATGGCCTGGAAGTCGCTCTCGTTGGCGCGGTAGGTGGTCTCCGTCCAGGAGCCGGAATCGGCATAGTCGTAGAACATGCGCGGCACGCGCTTCTGGGCGAGCTGGCGCAGGTCTTCGATGCAGGTGATGACGGGCATGGCGGCAGTCCGGAGTGAGGCCGCGATGCTAGGCCGGCGGGGCGCCAGGCGCCCCGGAAAAAACCTCAGTCGCCGTGCGAAGGGTTTTCCGCCTCGATGGCGCGGCAATGCCCGCGCAGCCAGGCGGCGAAGGCCTCAGCCGCCGGGCTGGGCCTGTGTACCAGCAGGCCGTAATGGCGCTCGGCCGGCACCGTCAGCGCGAAGGGCTGCACGAGGCGGCCTTCGGCCAGCTCGTGGCGGGCCAGGCTGAGGCGTGCCAGGGCCACGCCCTGGCCGGCCAGGGCCGCGGCCAGCGTCAGGCCGAGGTCGACAAAGCGCGGGCCCGCGTCGGGCTCGGGCGCGTCGGCGAGGCCGGCGGCGTGCAGCCAGGGCCCCCAAGGCTGCAGCGGCGTGCGAAGCAGCGGCAGGCCCAGCAGTTCGGCCGGCTCACGCAGGGCGCCATGACGGGCCAGCAGGGCCGGCGCGGCCAGCGGCGTCAGGCGGTCGCGCAGCAGCACGGCATCGGCCGCGATGTCGTCCGGCACGGCGCCGTGGCGGATCTCCAGGTCGGCGCCGGCATCGCCCTCGGCCAGCAGCGGTACCGACAGCGTCAGCTCCAGTTCCACCTGCGGATGGGCGGCCGTGAAGGCGGGCAGGGCCGGCACCAGCAGCTGGCGGGCGAAGGTCGGCGTGGACGTCAGTCGCAGGCGCTCGCGGCGCGCGCCGGCGCGCTGGTGCAGGGGCATGGCCTGCAGCAGGGACAGGGCCTGGCGCACCTGCGGCAGGTATTCATGGCCGGCCGGCGTCAGGCTGAGGCCGCGCGGCGGCTGGCGCAGGAAGAGGGCGAGGTCGAGCCTCTCCTCCAGGCCGGCGATGCGCTTGGCAACGGCGCTGGCCGTCAGGGCCAGTTCGGCGGCGGCCGCCTCGAAGCTGCCGGCACGCGCCACGGCCTCGAAGGCCAGCAGGGCGTCCAGCGACGGCAGGCGCGGGGGCCGCTCGGGCATCAAGGGAATGCTCAGAAGTTCAGCGTCGTCGGGCCGGCGTCGGCCGAGCTGGGGCGCAAGTACTGGCTGAGCGTACCGGCCATGGCGGCGACGACGCCGGCGGCGACCCGCCAGGGACGGTGGCGCGGGGCGGCATCGCAGCGGCTGGCGCGCGGCTGGTTCTGCGCCATGGCGTGCACCAGGGCCAGCTCCTGCTGGCGCTCGCGCACCAGGTAGACGAGGCGGTCCGGGTCGGCGAAACGCCGGGCCAGGGTGCTGACGGCCTTCAGTTCGCGGCGCTGCACCAGCACGCCGCGCGGCCGCAGCCGGCAGCCCAGCGAGCGCGAGCGCAGGTAAAGCGCCTTGGCGGCGAGGCGGTCGGGCAGGCAGCCGACGCCGGCATACAGACAGTTCGCCAGGTTGAAGACGGCCTCGGCATGGCCCATCGCCGCCGCGGTCACATAGGCCGACAGGCCGGCCTCCTCGTCGCGCGGGCCGCCGCGGCCCGTCATCAGCATGCGGCCGAGCTGGAAATGGGCGATGGCGCTGCCCCGCGCGGCGGCGGGCTCCAGCAGGGTGCGCGCCAGGACCGGGTCGGCCGGCAGGCCCAGGCCTTCGAGCTGGCACAGGCCCAACATGGCCAGGCCGTCGACATCGCCGGCGTCGGCCGCAGCGCGGAACCAGCCCACGGCGCGCCCATGTTCGGGCGGCGTGGCATGGAACAGGGCCAGGCCGTGTTGCAGGGGATTGATGGCGGGCGTCGCGATGACCGCGGGTAGCGGCGCGGCGACCGGGTCTCGGGAATTCATCCGGCGGTCATGGGGCAGGCGCCTGGAAGGCGTGGCCAGCGATTTTCTGGCAGCCGAGCTTGGCGGAGCGTGAAATAGTTGGCGGCGCCTTGCCTTAGCGGAGCGTCCCCGTGGGCCTTGCGAAATGCGCCATGGAACTGCCGGGTGCCACCAAGGACATCAAATGGGTGCCGACAAGCACGGCAAGGCTTGTCGGAAAGTCTTACAGCGCGGCGGCATCCCTAGAATGTAGGTGGCGTAAGTCGTTGACAGAGAACGAAAGAGGCCTACTTGGTATTGGACTTGCTTTATGACGAGTCGTCTCAGTCAGACTCAACGCATCACCATGAAAAAGATCGCCGTCCTTTCCGCCCTCGCACTGGCCGCTTCGCTCTGCGGGTCTGCCCACGCGGGCATCGTCTTCAAGTTTCTCGAGGATGGCGGTGATGTCGTCATGACGTCCTCCGGCACCATTGACACCAGCAAGCTGGTGCTGATGGAGTCTGTCTACGGCTGGGGCGGCGTGGGCATCGAGGAGAACGGCAACCATGACATCATCGGTGGCACGACGGTCGGCGCGGTCAACATGTCCTTCCGTTTCCACGACGGCACGAATTTCACGGCCTGGTCGTCGCTGACCGGTCCCTGGGCGACGTCGAATTTCTCCGCCACGGTGGATGCCGGCCAGAAGGGTTTCACGACGTATGTTCGCGATGACGCGAACCGCCAAGTTCCCGGCCTCGGCATCGAGCGCCAGGACCTGGTCGGCTCGCTGTGGTCGCCGGACCAGGAATGGACCTTCAGCGGCGCCAGCTTCGCGTCGCTGCAGATGTTCGCCGGCACCTACACCGTGACCGACGCGCAGACCGGTGAGTTCATCACCTTCCAGATCGGTGAGCCCGGCAATCAGCTGCCCGAACCCGGCGTGCTGGGCCTCGCTGGTCTGGCTCTGCTGGGCGCCGGTGCGGCCCGGCGTCGCAAGGCCTGAGCGATCCGTTCCGGTGTTCCGCGATGAAGGCAGGTCGAGAGACCTGCCTTTTTTCGTTTCCGCAGCCTTTCAGCCTCGGCTCCAGCGGCTCGGGATGGACCAGAAGATCAGCAGCCCGATCAGCGCCATTGCCGCCAACGCGCGAGGCGCGTCGAGCACGCCGCCCGCGCTTGCCAGCAGCCCCGCGGCGCCGCATGCCGCTGCGCTGATGCCGATCCACTGCCCCCGCCTCACCCAGCGCGCCCAGCGGCGCTGCTCGAGCGCCACTGGGGCGGGCAGCGCCCGCATGACGCCCAGGCTGAAGCCCGCGTCGTCGGGTTCTCCATCCCCCTGCAGCCGCGCCCGCAGCGCAGCATCAAAAGCGGTGTCGTCGTGGATGTCGTTCATGCGGTGGGCTCCCATGCCTGCAGTTGGGCGCGCAGCCGGGCTTTGGCACGCAGCACCTGGGTCTTGACGGTGCCGATGGGCCAGCCCAACACCTGGGCGGCCTCGGTGTGGCTGAGGTCGGCGCCATAGCAGAGCAGCAGCGCGTGGCGCTGCGCCTCGCTCAAGGCGGCCATGGCGCGGTCGAGGTCGATGCGCCAGTCGGCGCCGGGGGCGAAATCGCTGTCGGCACCCATGTCTGGCGCAGGGTCGTCGGCCAAGGGCAGGGCAGGCCGCTCGGCCGACAGCGCGGAATAGGCCAGCCGCGTCAGCCAGGTCCGAAAGCGCGCCTCGCCGCGGAACTGCGGGAGGGCGCGCCAGGCGCGCACGAAGGCTTCCTGGGCAAGGTCGTCGGCCCGGCCCTGGTCGCCGCGGCAAACGCGGCCGAGTAGCTTGCGCAGATAGCCCTGGTGGGTCTGCACCAGGGCAGCAAAGGCGCTGCGGTCGCCTGTGGCCGCGCGGGCCACCAGTGCGGCCTCCATATCGGCCGGCGCGGCGGTGGCGCCGGTGGTCACGGCTGTGGCGGTTGCTGTTTGCGTTCGACGGCCCAGTACACCACCAGGCCCAGGCCCATGCACAACGGCAGCAGGCCGATGCTCCACAGCCAGTAGCCCGGCATCATGGTGGCGAACATGCCCATCAGGCCGAAGCCGATGCCGATGTTGATGACGGCGGGGATCAGGATGCGGTTGGGATTGGCTTGGTTGCGCCGGGCGCGGTGGAAGTCGCTGTCCTGCGCGTCGGCCAGCAGTTCGGGCGGGATGGGCTGGCCGGCGCGCGCCAGTTCGCGGATGGTCTCGTGGCGCTGGCGCTCGCTGTGGGCCTTGCCGATGTAATGGGACAGGATGGCGATGATGGGAATGAACATCGCCAGGATGGGAATGAACAGCGGCAGCGAGGACTGGATGTCGAACAGCATGTTGGGCTCCAAGAAGCAGCGGGATGGTGCAGGCTTGGAGCAGCCGACGACGGCTTTTGGATTCAGCCGGCTGAAAAATAGTTTGGCCTAGCGTGGCGTGCCGAAGTCCTGGGTCCAGTAGGTGCGGTAGGTGTTGCCGGCGCCCCCGGCCACGCAGGCGACGCCGATGTCGCGAAAGCGCGCGTTCATCAGGTTGGCGCAGTGGCCGTCGCTCTTCATCCAGCCGTCGACCACGACGGCGATCGTGGATTGGCCGGCGGCGATGTTCTCGCCCAGGCTGCTCCATGCATAGCCCGCCGCAGTCGCGCGCGTGCCCAGGGTGCTGCCGTTGCTGCCGGTGTGGCTGAAGAAGTTGTGCGCCACCATGTCGTCGCTGTGGGCGACGGCGGCCTGGGTGAGGGCGGCATTCCAGGCCAGCTCGGGCGCCGCGGGGAAGGAACCCTGGGCACCGCAGCTGGCTCCGGCGCGGCGGCGGGCGTTGACGGCGGCCAGCATCTCGGCCTCGAAGTTGGGCAGGTCGCATGTGATGCGCGTGCCCGCGCTCGGTGCTGGCGCAGGCGCAGGAGGCGTGGTCGGGGTGGTCGCGGGCGAGTCCGATCCCCCGCCGCCGCAGGCGGTCAGCGACAGCAGGGCGGCGGTGGCCAGGAACGCAACGCAGGCGCGCAATGAACGCATGGCCGCAGCTTCGCATGGCCGGCGCGGCTGCCGGTTACGGGGTGCAGCGGCCGGTGCGGGGCGGCAACATCCCCAAACAATGAAGGGCTCAACGATGGGCCGATGAGGGCCGGACCTGCCACCACGCCGGCAACAGCGCCCTCACCTCGGGCCGCGCATAGCGCCTGTCCATCAGCCAGACCCAGCCGCGGTCGTCCACCGAGCGCAGCACGCGGCCGGCGGCCTGCACGACCTTCTGCAGGCCGGGCACGAGGTCGGCATAGCCGTGGTCGGCGCCGAACAGCGTGTCCAGGCGTTCGCGCACCTGGTCCTGCAGCGGCGAGACGGGCGGCAGGCCCAGCGTCGCGATGAAGGCGCCGATCAGCCGCGTGCCCGGCAGGTCCACGCCCTCCGCAAAGGCGCCGCCCAACACCGCGAAGCCGATGCCGCGGCCGCCTTCGACGAAGCGGTCGAGGAAGGCGCGCCGCGCGCCCTCGCCCATGGCGCGGCCCTGGCTCCATTGCACGACCTCCGGGTGGCGCAGCGCGAGCCGGGCCGCCGCCTTGTCGAGGTAGTCGAAGCTGCTGAAGAACGCCAGGTAGTTGCCCGGGTGCTCGCTGAACTGCGCGGCCAGCAGATCGGCCAGCGCATCCATCGAGGCTTCGCGGTGCTCGTAGCGTGTCGACAGCCGGTGGGCCACCTGCACCACCAGGTGCTCGGGCGGGAAGGGCGCCGGCACGTCGATCCAGGCCGTGTCCTCGGGCATGCCAAGCAGCTGGCGCGGGTAGTCGGGCGGACCGAGCGTGGCCGAGAACAACGTGACGCTGTGGCAGCGCTCGAAGCGCTCCTTCAGGAAGAAGCCGGGCACGATGTTGCGCAGCGACAGCACGACGTCGCGCACCTCGCCTGTGTCCAGCGGTTCGCTGTTCTGGTCGGGCTCGAGCAACGACAGATTCAGCGGCGCATAGGCGACCGCCACCCGGCCGGCGCTGCGTTGCAGGTCGCACAGCGAATGGGTGTCGAAGCGGTCGAGCAGGCGCTGCAGGCCCAGCACCTCGAAATAGAACTCCAGCAGCGGGCCGACTTCCAGGGGATGGCTCTGCACGTATTCACCCAGGGCGACGTTGACCCGCTGCAGGGCCTCCGCCAGGGCGTCGGGTATGTGCTGCAGCGGCTGATAGTCCTCGACCTGGTCGCGGCCGAGGCGGGCCAGTTCTCCGGCCAGGCGGCGCAGCGGAACGCGCAGGCTGGCGGGCGCGCCGGCGAGGACCTCGCGCACGCGGGCCAGGCTGAGCGCGATGCTGTACATGTCGCGGGCGCGGTCGATGAGGTTGTGCGCCTCGTCGACCAGCAGGGCCATCTTCCAGTCCTGCGACTGGGCCAGGCCGTAGAGCTGGCCATGAGGGTCGAAGGCGTGGTGGACGTCGCCGACGACGACATCGGCCCAGCGCAGCAGCTCCTGGCCGAGGTAGTAGGGGCAGACGCCATGCTGCAAGGCGATGCGGCGCTGGGCCGCAGGATCCAGCCAGGCTGCCTGCACAGCCTCGGCGCGGGCGTCCGGCAGCTTGTCGTAAAAGCCGCTGGCCAGCGGGCAGGCGTCGCCATGGCAGGCCTTGCCGGGGTGTTCGCAGGCCTGATCCTTGGCTACCAGGGTCAACACGCGCAGCGACCGGGTCGGCGCCTGTTCGCGCAGCGCCTGCAGGGCCTCCAGTGCGGCAATGCGGCCGGTGCCCTTGCAGGTCAGGTAGCCGATCTTGTCCAGCTGCTGGTTGGGCATGGCGCGCAGCAGCGGGTAGAGGGTTCCCAGGGTCTTGCCGATGCCCGTGGGCGCCTGGGCCAGCAGGCAGCGGCCCCTGGCGGCGACCCGGTAGACCGCCTCGGCGAGCAGGCGCTGGCCGGGGCGCAGCTCGCCTTTGGGAAAGGGCAGGGCGGTCAAGTCAGCGTCACGCTGGCTGCGGTGTTCGGCCTCCTGCCGAGCCCAGGCCTCGAACTGGCGGCAGCGGTCCTCGAAGGCAGCCTGCAGTGCGGCGGCGCTGTGCGTCTGGCGCAGCACGGTCTCGTTCTGGGTGTCGGCGTCGACATAGACCAGGGCCAGCTCCAGCTCGGTCAAGCCGCGGTCGGCGGCGATCAGGGCGCCATAGGTCTCGAGCTGGGCCCAGTGCAGGGCGCGGCGGTTCTGCGGGATGAGGTCGACCGGACCGCGGATGGTCTTGATCTCCTCCAGGCGATTGACGTCGGCTTCGTAGCCGTCGGCCCGGCCGCGCACGCGCAGGTGGCCGCACACGGCCTCCAGCGGCAGCTCGACCTCATAGCCGGGCGAGCGCCGCGCCAGCACCGCCAGCTGGCCGGCCTGTCCCTCCAGCGCCGTGGCCGACGGCGTGAAGCGCCGGTCGAGGTCGCCGCGCTTGGCGGTGAACTCGCACAGGCTGCGCACCGAGACGCTGTAGGTCCAGTCGCTCAAAACAGGGGCAGGTTGTCGGGCGCGGGCCGGGCCTCGACCCGCGGCGTGGCAGGCAGCGCCTGCACCTCGCTGACATGCACCAAGTTGCCGATGCGCACGCCCATCAGGCGCAGGCGCTTGTCGAACTTGACGCGCTTCAGGCACAGGCCGGCGGCGTGGCGGATGTCGGCCGCGCTGGTGATGGGGAGTTTGAGCGTCTGGTCGCGCGTGACGGTGACGAAGCCCTCGAAGCGCAGCTTGATGCCCACGGTCTTGCCGGCATAGCGCTTGCGGGCGAGGTCGCGCGCGAGGCTGTCGCAGAGCTCGTCCATGATCTGGCCGAGCAGGGCCTTGTCGTGCACGGCATGCAGGTCGCGCTCGAAGGTGGTCTCGCGGCTGACGGAGACGGGCTCGCTGTGCGTGACGACCGGGCGCGAGTCGCGCCCATGAGCAGCGTTGTGCAGCCACTGGCCATAGCTGTCGCCGAACTGCTCGATGAGCCAGCGCGGGTCGGCCGCGGCAATGTCGCCGACCGTTTCGAGGCGCAGCTTGATCAGCTTCTCGCTGGCCTTGGGGCCGATGCCGTTGATCTTGCGCACGCCCAAAGGCCACACCCTGCCGGGGATGTCGTGCATCGTCAGCACGCTGATGCCGTCGGGTTTGTCCAGCTCGCTGGCGATCTTGCTGAGCAGCTTGTTGGGTGTGATGCCGATGGAGCAGGTCAGGCCCGTGGCCCGCCAGACCGAGTTCTTGATCTCGCGGGCCACGGCCTTCACGCCGCCGAGCGGGTCGTGGCCGACGGCATCGCGAACACCAGGCACGTCGGTCAGGTCGATGTAGATCTCGTCGATGCCTCGGTCCTCGATGACGGGCGCCACTTCGGCGACGGCGGCCTTGAAGAGGCGGGAGT
>Ga0164290_1002433_pt1 | contig 13091 bp, 17 predicted proteins | sample Micstemetagenome_FD_108782 | JGI IMG/M metagenome (GOLD analysis project Ga0164290, IMG submission 108782) | Contaminated culture microbial community from soil near Moab, Utah, USA - Microcoleus steenstrupii SON62 (Illumina Assembly) | ecosystem: Environmental > Terrestrial > Soil > Soil crust... | reverse complement strand
CTGCAGGGCCGGCTGCCGATCCGGGTCGAGCTGAAGGCCCTGACGCGCGACGACTTCGTGCGCATCCTGACCGAGCCCGAGGCCAATCTGATCCGCCAGAACCAGGCCCTGCTGGCCACCGAGAACGTCACCCTGACCTTCACCCCCGACGCCGTCGAGGCCATGGCCGACGCGGCGGTGGCGGCAAACGGCGCGGTCGAGAACATCGGCGCCCGGCGGCTGGTGACGGTGATCGAACGGGTGCTGGAGGAGACCAGTTTCAAGGCCTCGGACCTGACCGGCCAGACCGTGGCCTTCGACGGGCCGAAGGTGCGCGACCTGGTCGGCGACCTGGCGCGGGACGCGGATCTGAGCCGGTTTATCCTCTAGGACGGCGGGCGTGCGCGCCAGGGAGCCATGTCCCCGCGCCCGAGGATCGCGGGCACGCCTACCGGACCGTGCTGGCAGGCCTTGATCCCCCACTGGCTGCGGCGCTCGGCGGCGCTGTCGGGATTGATCGCCCAATAGCTGGTGAAGCGTGCCCGCTCCTCGCCGTCGACGATCAGCACTTCCCCGTCCCGATAGAGCCCTCTCGCCTTGGCGGGGTCGTCGTCGAAGCGGATGAAAACATTGTCCTTTGCAGCGTCGTCCAGCGGATCGACGCGGTCCCAGGCCACGCATTTGCCGTCAGGTCGCCGCCAGGGCGGCATACCCGGTTGCGCGCGAGCCGCGTTATAGGCGATCCACGCCTCGCAGTGCGGATCGCCTTCCTCGAACATGCGGAAGCGATAGACACCGGGCGGGTCGCCGCGCCCCGGTCCGAAATAATAGCTGGTCGTCGGCTGGATCTCGACATAGAGCGCCCGTGCCAGACCGGTGGACAGGAAACTCTCGTCGGCGGCGTAGGTCGTGTAGGGCGCCAGAGACGAGCGGCCGGGGTCCTCGGCGGGATCGCGCGACATCTGACCGGGCAGCCACAGGTCGACGCCCTGGGGCGGGGGCCCGCGCCAGCGGACGCCGGCGTCCTCGGAGCAGCGACGCTCCATCTCTTTGAGCACCGCCCCGGACGGCCGGTCAGCGAGGTAGAGCGCTGTCATGCAGCCCTGCAGCCCGAGCGTCAGCAGAACGAGGCTTGCGGCCCTGACCAGACGTACAGCCATAAACGGCTCCAGACTCGAGACAGGACGGATGTCGCATCTCGCGCCGCGCGTGGCGAGCGTCCATCGCACGCAGGCGATCCGCGCCGGGCCTTGAAACCGGAACACAAGCGGAACATAAAGCCGGATGCCCGCGGAACTCCTGCAGATCGACCTCGTCTTCAGCCGTCCGGAGACGACCCTGTCGGTGACGCGGGGGGCGGCGCGGCTGATGGTCGATCTGGGCTATGCGCCCCTGCTTGAGGTCGGCCTGCCCAACGGGCGGCGCGCCGACGTCATGGCCATCGGGCCGCGGGGCGACATCGTCATCTGCGAGGTGAAGTCCGGGATCGACGACTATCGCGTCGACCGCAAATGGGGCGAGTACGGCCCGTTCTGCGACGCCTTCTATTTCGCCGTCGCGCCCGAGTTTCCGTCGGACATCCTGCCCGAACACCCCGGCCTGATTGTCGCCGACGGCTTCGGCGGGGCGGTGGTGCGCGAGGCGCCCCTGACTCCCCTGGCGCCGGCGCGCCGCAAGGCCCTGACCATCGCCCTCGCCCGGCTGGGGGCGATGCGGACGCTGCGGGATCAGGCGGCGGGCTGAGCCTTTTCGACCACCGGACCGCTCTCGCCCGTGGACATGATGGCCGCCGAGGAGGCGGCGCAGCCGTTCAGGCTGGTCTCGCCGACCTTGACCATGGCCGTCAGCGGATAGGTGCGGTCGCTCATCCCGTCCGAGCATTCGGTGGCGACGAGGGTGACGCTGAGCGTCGTTCCGTCCGCCGTCCTGCCTTCGAACGCGGCCGTGGTCCCCTGGACGACGGCGCGCGGTTGGGGCGCGCGATGTTCGGGCGGTTCGGGGGCCGTATAGACCATCTGGGTTCCGGTCAGTTCGACGCTCCAGAACGGCTCGGTGCCCAGGGCCCGCACGGGCTTGCCCAGATCGACCCCGGCCAGCACGGGCGCGGGTTCGGGCGCGGGCGGCGCGGGCGCCGGCTCGTCGGCCTGCGAACAGGCCGACAGGGTCAGGACGGATACGGCGGCGAGGGCGATCAGACGCATGAGGGGCTCCGGTGTCTCCAACACCAAACGCGGACCGGCCCCTTTGGGTCAAGCCCGGGCCCTACAGCCAGCCCTTCTTCTTGAACCAGGCCAGCGGCAGGATGGCTGACACCACCATGGCGACCACCGCCAGCGGATAGCCCCACGGCTGCGACAGCTCGGGCATGAAGTGGAAATTCATGCCGTAGATCGAGGCGATCAGCGTCGGCGGCAGGAAGGCCACCGCCGCCACCGAGAAGATCTTGATGATCGACGACTGCTCGATGTTGATCAGGCCCAGGGCCGCCGACAGCTGGAAATTGATCGAGGCCGCGACCGAGTGGTTGTGCGCCGACAGGCTCTCGGCGTCGCGCGCCAGAGAGCGCAGGTGGGCGCGGGCCTCGTCGGAGTCCATCCGGTCGTCGATGCCGACGAAGGCGAAGATGCGCGCCAGTCCGGCGAGGCTCTGCTCGATGCGGGCGTTGGTCATCTGGGCCCGGCCCAGTTTGGTGATCAGCTTCTCGAACCCGACCGTCTTGCCGCCCGAGAAGACGTGGCCGGCGATGCCCTCGACCCTCACCACGGTGCGCGACAGGATGTCGGAAACCCGGTCGATGATCGTCTCCATCAGATTCAGGAACAGCTCGGAACCCGTGGCGCATCGGCTCGGCTCGCGGGCCAGCTTTTCGATCATCAGGGCGAACGGCTTGGGATCGACATAGCGGACGGTCACCAAGGGGCCGCCCGTGACCACGAAGGTCACCGGCTCGATCCCCGGGATCTCCTCGTCGCCATGGGTGATGATGTCGGCGGTGGCGTAGGTGGCGCCGTTCTCGCGATAGACCCGGCTGGACGCCTCCAGCTCGGCCATTTCCTCCCGGGTCGGCACCGACAGGCCCAGGGCCTTTTCGACGGCGGCCTCTTCCTCGTGCGTGGGCTCGACCAGATCGATCCAGATGGCGTCCGGCGGCATTACCCAGGCCGCCGGATCGACCGGCTGCTCACAGGCGGAACCGCCCGCGCACCAGACGCGGATCATGCCGCAATTCCGTTGGAGACAGGGAGGCTAGGGCTGGCCCGAAGGCGCGTCGGCCGAGGCCATGAGAACGCTTTCGACCGTCCGGGCCGGAGCTTCTGCCGGACCCTGGGTCGGACCCTGGGCCGGGGCTTTGTAGATGAAGCCGTAGGTCGGATAGACGGAGGTGCCCAGATCATGGATCGGGTTGTACCAGACCTTGACCGCGCTCCAATCACCCGAGGGCGAAACGTCCACGACGGTGACGTTTTCCTCGACCTTGCCGCGGCTGCCGCCCCAGTTGGCGTGGGTCACGCGGATCACGCGGTCGGTCAGGATGTCGGAAACCACGGCCACATGGCCCCGGGTCATCCGGCCGCTGGGCTGGAAGGCCAGGACGGCGCCGGTCTCGGGGCGGCCGCCGGTGCGGAACTTGCCCTGGGCCTGACGCCACCAGGTCAGGGCGTCGCCGAAGATGTTGATGCCCGAAAACATGCGGGCGAAGGTCACGCACTGCCAGTAGGGCTCGTCGGCCTTTGCGACAGGGGCATAGCCCAGCGCAGAAAATCCGATTGTCGCCGCAACCGCGGCGGCTGTGAGCCGTTTCATCATGCTGGCGCGTTTCCCCGACGTCCGAAGACCTATCCCTAGACGATAGTTTTCGTGGGTTGAAGAACCCTTTCAGGCGAATCCGTGTGCGGTTTTGTCGCGGTCAGCCGCGCCCGCCGCCGGTCGGCCATCCCCCTCAAAGCCTTGCGGCACGGGCGTTCGACCAGGTGATAGGTCGCCATCGCCGCGACCGGGATCGCCGCGACGACGGCCAGCCACACAATGATGTGAAACCGCTTGTCGTCCGCCCCCGTGAGCCGCGCGGCGACATTGGTCATGACCAGCAGGACCGGCGCGCAGACCATGTAGATCGAATAGCTGATCTCGCCGAGATAGACCCCGGCCTTCGACCCCATCAGGCCCGCGCGGGCGTTGTCCAGCGAGCCCAGGCCGAGGATCAGCCCGCCCGCCAGCAGCACGGTCACGGGGTCCCACAGCCCCAGCGAGGCGCTGGCCAGCATGGCGACGCCGCTGATCAGGGCGACGGGCCCCGCGAACGGGATCGGGGCGCGGCGATGGACGAGGTACAGCGCGCAGCCGAGGGCGAAGCAGGGCACGATCCTGAGCGCGCCCCAGCGGAAGGTCGCCTCGGTCAGGGAGAAGCCCGCCAGCGGCTGGAAGGCGGCGTAGATGGCCAGCGCCAGCGCCACGGCGCCCGCGACGGCCAGCACGGGCCGCTCGCGCATCCGCCAGGCGACGAAGGCGTAGGCCGGGAAGGTCAGATAGGCGAACCATTCGGCCGAGATCGACCAGGACGGATGGTTGAACGCCGAGGTCGGGGCCAGGCCCCAGGCGTGGGTCATGGTCAGATGGGCCGGCAGGGCGCGCCAGTCGGTCAGGCTGCCGTCGATGCTCAGCCCCGCCGCCGTGCCCGCGATCCCCAGGGCGACCATGCCGAACAGGGTCAGCAGATGCAGCGGATAGACCCGCGCGATCCGGGCCCACAGGAAACCGCCGTATGAATACCGCTTCTGGCCCGCCGCCTCGAGATAGACGTGGCTGAGGATGAAGCCCGACAGGACGAAGAAGACCTCGACGCCCAGATATCCCTTGGTCACGGCCGTCGGGACCCAGCTCACGTCGAGATGCGGCCAGGCCGTGTAGAGCACCACCCACAGGGCGGCGAGGAAGCGCAGGCCCGTCAGGGCGCGCAGGTCGGGGGGCGTCTGGACAGGCGTCATGGCCGCCAGACTGCCGCAACAGCCTTGGAAAACGATTAAGCCGACCCGGCGCCCGGGATTACGCCGATTTCATCCGCCCATCCCGCATCCGTCCGTCCGCATCGCCGCCTCTCGCCGTCAGGGGCACGAAACGATCAGACGAAAGGATACGCCATGCTGACCGCCACCCTCATAGCCGCCGTTCTGGCCGCCGGCCCCGTCGAGCCGCGCGACCCGCCGGTCATGCAGGTTCGCGCCGCGGGTCTGGATCTCTCGGACGGCCGCCATGCGGCCCTGTTCGCGGATCGCGTGGTGGAGCAAAGCCGGCGCTTCTGCGCGCAGCACGTCGAACGGATCACGCCCGAACATCCCGCGAACCCGCGATTCTGCGAACGCGGCATGGCCGAAGCCGCCGTTCGCGCCCTGCCGGAGGCGCATCGCCAGCGGTTCGTCGCGGCCGGCGGGCCCGGACGGCTGTATCGCCTCCTGCGCTAGATCAGGCCGTGCATTCCGCCGGCTTCGTCTCGCCCGGCCTGTACATGGCGCAGGACCGGTCGATCTCGTCCTGGATCATCTGGCACGGGTTTTCCGGATTGCAGGGCGGATGCGAGGCCGGGCTGACGCGGGTGCAGCGGCTGGCCAGTTCGATCGCGGCGTCCGATCCCTGATCCAGGGTGCACGAGGTCGAGCCGGCCTCGGTCGGGGCGATGGCCTCTTCCTGCGGCGGGGCGTCGGCCGGCATGACCGGGTCCTGGGCGGCTTCGGCCGGCGCCGGGGCGGCGGGCGCCTCGGCGGGCGGCTGGCAGGCGGCCAGCAGGAAGGCGGCGGTCAGCAGGATCGGCAGGCGCATCGGATCGTCTCCCCCATATGGAGGGCGGACGATGCCCCTTTTCGGCGAACGATGAAACCCCGAGCGCCCCGGAGGCGAGGGCTCAGCGGCCCAGGGCGGCCCGCTGCAGGGCGAACAGCTCGGCGCAGCCGCCTTCGGCCAGCTGGAACAGCCGGTCGAACTCGGCGCGCGAGAAGCCGCGCTTCTCGCCGGTCGCCTGGATTTCCACGATCCCGCCCGCGCCGGTCAGGACGAAGTTGGAATCCGCCTCCGCGGTGGAATCCTCCTCATAGTCGAGGTCCAGCACCGGCAGGTCGCCGTGGATGCCGCACGAGACGGCCGCGACCTGATCGAGGATGGGGTCGGTCTTCAGCACGCCCTCGGCGCGCAGATAGTCGAAGGCCGAGGCCATGGCGACCCAGGCGCCGGTGATGGCCGCCGTGCGCGTCCCGCCGTCGGCCTGGACGACGTCGCAGTCCAGCACCACCTGCCGCTCGCCCAGCAGCTTGAGATCGACGACGGCGCGCAGCGAACGGCCGATGAGCCGCTGGATTTCCTGGGTCCGGCCCGACTGTTTGCCGCTGGCGGCCTCGCGCCGGCCGCGGGTGTGGGTGGCGCGGGGCAGCATGCCGTATTCCGCCGTGACCCAGCCGGAGCCCTTGTTGCGCATCCAGCCGGGGACGTTTTCCTCGACCGAGGCCGTCACCAGCACCTTGGTATGGCCGAAGGTCACCAGGCACGAACCCTCGGCGTAGCGGTTCACACCGGTCTCCAGGGTGACGGTGCGGAGCTGTTCGGGCGAGCGTTCGGACGGGCGCATGACGGTATTCCTTGAAGCGGCGGCTGCGGTGCTTATCCTGAAACCGTGACCCTGTCCCCCGCATCTTCCGTCCGCCTGCGTCCGGCCACGCTGGACGACGCCCCGATGCTGGCCGGGTGGGACCGCGAGCCGCACGTCATCGAATGCTCGACCGACGACCCGGACGCCGACATCGCCTTCGGCGGCATCCAATGGCGCGAGGAGCTGGCCGACCAGTCCGACGTCAGCTTCTACCGCATCGCCGAGGTCGAGGGCCGCCCGATCGGCGTCATGCAGATCATCGATCCGCATCTGGAGTCGACCCACTACTGGGGCGAGATCGAGCCCAACCTGCGCGCCATGGACATCTGGATCGGACCCGCGGACGCCCTCGGCAAGGGTTACGGCACGCAGATGATGTCCCTCGCCGTCGACGAGGCCTTCGCCGACCCGGCGGTGACCGCCATCGTCATCGACCCGCTGAACACCAACACCGACGCCCACCGCTTCTATCAGCGCCTCGGTTTCGAGCCCGTCGGCCGCCGCATGTTCGATCAGGACGACTGTCTGGTGCACCGGCTGACGCGCGGGACGTGGGAAGGCCGGCGCGCATGAACCCGACCCTGCTGACCTCGACGGCGATGGAGACCGGCAGTCTGACCGGCCTGGACCAGCGCGCCCGCGACATCTTCCGCCGCATCGTCGAGACCTATCTGGAGACCGGCGACCCCGTCGGCTCGCGGACCCTGTCGATGACGGGCGTCGCCCTGTCGCCCGCCTCGATCCGCAACACCATGCAGGACCTGACCATGGCGGGCCTGCTGGGCGCGCCCCACACCTCGGCGGGCCGCATCCCCACCCATGCAGGCCTGCGCCTGTTCGTCGACGGCCTGCTGGAGATCGGCGACATCGGGGCCGAGGAGCGGCGCGAGATCGACGCCCGCCTCGCCGGCCGCGGCCGCAGTTTCGACGAAGCCCTGAACGAGGCCTCCAGCCTGCTGTCCGGCCTCGCCGGCGGCGCCAGCATCGTCGCCAGCCCGATCCGCGAGGCGGGCGTCAAACACGTGGAATTCGTCGCCCTCGGCCACGACCAGGCCCTGGCGGTGCTGGTCGGCGACGACGGCTCGGTCGAGAACCGTCTGATGCCGCTCAAGGCCGGGGTCACCCCCTCGACCCTGACCGAGGCCTCCAACTTCCTCAACGCCCGGCTCAAGGGCCGCCCCCTGCACGAGGCGCGCACCGAGATGCGCACCGAGCTGGACGCCGCCCGCCGCGAGCTGGACGCCGCCGCCGCCCGCCTGGTCGAGGACGGCATGGCCGCCTGGTCCGGCGGCGCCGAGCGCGAACGCGCCCTGATCGTGCGCGGCCGCGCCAATCTGCTGCACGACCGCGAGACGGCCGAGGATCTGGAAAAGGTCCGCATCCTGTTCGACGACCTGGAGCAGAAGGAACAGCTGATCGGCCTGCTGGACGGGGTGTCCACGGCCCAGGGCGCGCGCATCTTCATCGGGGCGGAAACGCGTCTGTTCTCACTTTCGGGTTCCGCCGTGATCGCGGCGCCCTATATGACGGGCCGACAGCGGGTTCTGGGCGCCATCGGCGTGATCGGACCCGCGCGACTGAACTATGCCCGCATCATACCGTTGGTGGACTATACCGCCCGGGTGCTGGGGCGAATGCTGGACGGACAGGACTCTTGAGCGACATTCACGACGACTTTGACGACGAAGCCGAAGCCAACGCCGAGGCCGGGCTGGATTCCCACCCCGACGACGACATGGGCCCGATCGACGCCCTGATCGCCGAGCGCGACCAGTGGAAGGACCGCGCCCTGCGCGCCGTCGCCGAGGCCGAGAACACGAAGAAGCGCGCCGAGCTGTCGAACAACGACGCCCGCGCCTACGCCATCCAGAAATTCGCCCGCGACCTGCTGGGCGTGGCCGACAATCTGGAGCGCGCCCTGCAGGCCGCCCCGAAGAACGCCGACGCCGGCGAGGCCGGTCTGGTGACGGGTCTGGAGCTGACCCAGAAGTCGCTGCTTCAGGCGTTTGAATCGAACAACCTCAAACGCGTCGCCCCCGAGCCGGGCGAGGCCTTCGACCCGCACCTGCATCAGGCCATGATGGAACAGCCGTCCGACAGCGTTCAGGGCGGCCAGGTGATCCAGACGCTGCAGCCCGGCTACGCCCTGTTCGGCCGCACTGTGCGCCCGGCCATGGTGGTCGTCGCCGCCAAGGGCTCGGGCGCCGCCGCGGGCAACGCCGCCTATGTCGCCGCGGGCGCCACCGGCGGCAATTTCGACGGCAAGGCCTAGGCCGCCTCGGCGATGACGGCCGCGGCGGAACGATCCGCCGCGGTCTCGTCCCACCAGTCGCCCAGGGCGTCGATCAGCGGAACCAGCTTCAGCCCGGCCGGCGTCAGATCGTAATCGACCCGGCGCGGATAGCCCGGATGGTCGGTCCGGCGCACGATTCCGGCCGCCTCCAGCTTGCGCAGCTCCAGCGCCAGCATCCGGTGCGACACCGTCGGATTGTCGCGCTTCAGATCGCCGAACCGCTTCGTCCCGTCCGCCAGATAGTAGAGCAGCAGGGTCGGCCAGCGGCCGCTCAGCACCCGCATGGCCTCCTCGATGGGACAGCGCGAGACGACGTCCTTCATGGTCCGGCTCCGTCCCGGTTACAGAAAAGTGCGTAATTTACGTGGGGCGGCCAGGCCCTAGTGTCCAGTTTCGCTGCGCGGCGTGATCCTCGAAATCACGGAACAACGAACATGGAACCGATCCTTCTCTACGGCTTCCCGTCGGGAACCTCTATGGGGCTGGTCGCCGCCCTGGAATGGCTGGGGCGGCCCTACCGCCTCTGCCGCGTCGACATGCTGGGCGAGATGCGCGAACCCGGCTACGCCCGCCTCAATGCGCGGCATGAGACCCCGGTGCTGATCACCGACGCCGGACGCCCGCTGACCGAAACCATGGCCATCGCCGCCTGGCTGGAGGCCCGGGATGCGGACCGCCGCGTCAGCTTCGACCCCCTGTCGCGCGAGGCGGACCGGATGCATCAGCTGATGGCCTTCCTCAACACCGGCTTCACCGGCGCCTTCAGCCCCCTGTGGGTCGCCTTCGAGCTGCCGACGCCCGAGCCCGACTACGAACAGGCCCTGCGCCGCTTCGGCCGCGATGCGGTGATCGAGCGGCACGACAAGCTGGAAGCCATGGTCGGCGACGGCCCATACCTCGTCGGCGGCAGGCCCTGCCTCGCCGACGCCCTTCTGGCCGGGGTCGGGCGCTGGCTCGAGTTCCACGAGATCGCGGACGTCTCCCGCTGGCCGAAACTGGCGGCGGTCCGCCGGCGGCTCGAGGCCGATCCGGCCGTGCGCTTCGCCACCGCGCTGGAGGACGGCGAAACGCCGGCGGGGTCAGGCGCTCTTCAGGGCCAGGTCCCCCTGGCCGAGGTGATCGACCGCTTCGGCTAGCGTTTCAGCCGCGCGTCGAAGAAGGTCAGCAGCTTCGCCCATCCATCGGCCGCGTCAGCGGCGCGATAGCTGTCGCGATAGTCGGCGTGGAAGGCGTGGGGCGCGTCCGGATAGACGGTGATCGTGCTGTTCGTCTGGCCCGCCCGCTGCAGGGCCGCGCGCATGGCCTCGACGCTGGTCACGGGAATGCCCCGGTCCTGACCGCCGTACAGGCCGATGACCGGGCATTTCAGGTCGCCGGCCAGATCGACGGGCCAGGGCCTGCCGGCCGCCGCCTGTTCGGGCGTGGCGGTCGCCGCCGGGGCCAGACGGCCGTACCAGGCCGCGCCGGCGTCCATCCGGGCGAAGCGGGCGCAGGCCTGCCAGACCACCTTGCCGCCCCAGCAGAAGCCGGTGATGCCGGTCTTCTCGTCATTGGCCAACAGCTGCTGGCTGGCCCAGTCCAGGGTGGCCGAGACGTCCCCCATGACCTGCTCGTATCCGGCGGCGGCGACGATGGCCTGCACCCGCTGCATGTCGGCCAGTCCGGCCGGGTCCTCGACCCGGGTGAAGAAGCCGGGCGCGATGGCGGCGTAGCCCTCGCGCGCCAGCCGGCGGCAGACGTCGCGGATGTATTCGTGGACGCCGAAGATCTCGGACACGACCAGGACCACCGGGAAGGGTCCCGCGCCATTCGGGCGAGCCACATAGATCGGCAGGGCGTGGCCGTCGGGCGCCGGACAGGTCGTCTGCTCGATGGTCAGGTCGTCGTCGCTGGTGGTGATGGGCGCGGCCTGTTTCGCCAGGGCGGCCGGGGCGTAGCCGGCGAAGGCGATGCCGCCGACGGCGCCCACGGCGAGGGCGCGGCGGCTGAAGCGGAAGTCGTCGGCCTCGGGGCCTTCGGGGCGGATCAGGTTGGTCATCGAGGCCTCCGGCTGGCGAAGGCGGGACCTTGGCGCGGCCCCGGCGAGGCGTCCATTCACGTTTGCTGTGAAGCTATACGGCCCGACGCAGGGTCAGGTTGATGCGCCCGCCGCCCGGGATCAGCGTCGAGGAACCCGGAATGACCCGGTCGATCCCGTGCCGCGCCAGCCGCGCCGGCCCCGTCAGGGCGCAGACGTCGCCCGAGCTCAGCCGGATCGCCCTGGTCGGCCCGCCGCCCGCCGCCCCGATCCGGAACAGGGCCGCATCGCCCAGCGACACCGACAGCACGGGGGCCGACATGTCCGCCTCGTCCCGGTCCTGGTGCAGGCCCATCTTCGCCCCGTCGCGATACAGATTGACCAGACAGGCGTCCGGCGGCGTCTCCGCTCCCGTCAGCTCGCGCCACAGCGCCAGCAACAGCGGCGGAATCGGCGGCCAGGCCTCGCCCGTCACGGGATGGGTCGCCTGATAGCGATAGCCCGCCCGGTCCGACACCCAGCCCAGCGGCCCCAGACTGGTCATCCGCACCGAGAACGGCCGTCCGCCCGGCGTCACCGGCTGGTAGAAGGGCGCAACCGCCTCGGCCGCCAGCACCTCGGCCAGCAAAGCCTGCTGTTCAGACGCGGAAAGGGCTCCCGGCCAGAACCGGAAGCCCTCCATTCCCGTATCGATCTCAGGACGCGCGGACATGCCCCCTAAGTGAGCCCGTCCCCTCCCGCGCTCAAGTAGCGCGAAGCGCGGTAGCGCCCCGAAAAGCCCGATCAGCGCGTGTAATAATAGTCCGCGATCTCGCAGACGTTGACGTTGTTGCGGATCAGGCTCTGGCCGTTGGTGAACTCGGCCTTGAAGTCGAACAGGCAGGCGCCGGTGCCGTCGTCGATGTTCATCACGATCGAGGCGTTATTGGCCAGGACGTCGTCGCCCAGGATGTCCTCTTCCCAGTCGCTGCGGCTGGTGTTCGACGCATAGAAGCGCAGCATGGTCCAGCCGGTGTTGTTGTGGATGCGCACCCGGCGATTCCGCCCGTCGCGCGACTGGATCGGCGCGCTGGCCGTGGCGGCGGTGACGGCGACGGCCCGTTCGGGCGCCGTGGACGTGGCGGTCGCCGTGGCGGCGGCGGTCGAGGCCAGCGCGGCCAGGATCAAGGCGGCGCGAGCGATGGTCTTGTGGGCTTTCATTTGGGTTTCTCCCCCGGATGCCAGCCCCCCTCAGGCCGGTTAACGTGCTATTAAGTACACCAATGTTCGACGAAATCACCCCTTCCGGTGAAAGAGCGAATCTTCGGCCGGAGACGTTTGGGGCTTGCAGGCGGGGGGGTGTTTCCCATATCGGCCACAGCCGCCGTAAATCCCCGCAGTTCGTGGGGCTTTGCGGCCGGAACCGTACCAACCGACCAGAGACCCTGAACCTCAGGGGCGGTCACGCGCGGCGCTTCGCTTTAAAAGGCCGCCGCATCGCCCGCTGAAATGGAGTGAAAGACTACACATGGCCAAGATCATCGGCATCGACCTGGGCACCACGAACTCGTGCGTCGCCGTCATGGACGGCAAGAACCCCAAGGTCATCGAGAACGCCGAGGGCAACCGCACCACGCCCTCCGTCGTCGCTATCCAGGACAGCGGCGAAGTGCTGGTGGGCCAGCCGGCCAAGCGCCAGGCGGTCACCAACCCGACCAACACCTTCTTCGCCATCAAGCGCCTGATCGGCCGCAATTTCACGGATCCCGTGGTGGCCAAGGACAAGGGGATGGTCCCCTACGAGATCGTCAAGGGCCCGAACGGCGACGCCTGGGTGAAGGCCCACGGCAAGGACTATTCGCCCCAGCAGGTTTCGGCCTACACCCTGGGCAAGATGAAGGAGGCCGCCGAGGCCTACCTCGGTGAAACCGTCACCCAGGCCGTCATCACCGTTCCCGCCTATTTCAACGACGCCCAGCGTCAGGCGACCAAGGACGCCGGCAAGATCGCCGGCCTTGAGGTCCTGCGCATCATCAACGAGCCGACCGCGGCCGCCCTCGCCTATGGCCTGGACAAGAACGACGGCCAGAAGATCGCCGTCTATGACCTCGGCGGCGGCACCTTCGACGTCTCGATCCTCGAGATCGGCGACGGCGTCTTCGAGGTGAAGTCGACCAATGGCGACACCT
>Ga0164290_1002432_pt1 | contig 13101 bp, 9 predicted proteins | sample Micstemetagenome_FD_108782 | JGI IMG/M metagenome (GOLD analysis project Ga0164290, IMG submission 108782) | Contaminated culture microbial community from soil near Moab, Utah, USA - Microcoleus steenstrupii SON62 (Illumina Assembly) | ecosystem: Environmental > Terrestrial > Soil > Soil crust... | reverse complement strand
TGTTGACGCTGCTGAACGATATCCTTGACCTTGCCCGCGTCGAGGCCGGGAAGATGGTGCTGGAGGAGAGCCCCTTTGACCTGCGTTCTTCGATCGACCGGCTGGAGGCGTTGCATGGCGCCACGGCCCTGGCCAAGGGGATCAGCTTCGAGATCCTCCATTCCTCCAACGGGGCCTATCACCGCATCGGCGACGAGACCCGCATGGTTCAGGTGCTGCACAACCTTGTGGGCAACGCGATCAAGTTCACAGAAAGCGGATCGGTGCGGCTGAAGGTCCGGGCGAACCAGCCGGATCGCCTGGCGTTCGAGGTGGTGGATACCGGGATAGGGATGACCGAGGCGCAGGTGGCGCGGATCTTCGATACCTTCGAGCAGGCCGATGCCAGCACGGCGCGGCGGTTCGGGGGAAGCGGGCTGGGCATGACCATCGTGCGGCGGCTGGTCGATCTGATGCAGGGAGAGATCACGATCGAAAGCGAGCCGGGGAAGGGCACGCGGATCGCGATCACCTTCCGGGTGCCGGCCGATGCCAGGACTGCGGCGAAGCCCTCCACGCTGCCCGGGGCAGGGCAACCCGCATCCTTGCCCAAAAGGGTGATCGGTCCCGGCAAGCGGGTTCTTGTCGTCGATGACAACGATACGAACCGCCAGATTATCGACCTGTTCTTGCGCCAGTCCGGGATCGAGGTCGAGCTTGCAACCAACGGGGTCGAGGCCTGCGACAGTTGGCGGAAGGGGACCTTCGACATGATCCTGATGGACATCTCGATGCCCGTGTTGAACGGGCTGGAGGCGCTGCGGATCATGCGGCAGGAAGCGGCGGAGACGGGCCGACCTTTGCCCTATGTCGTGGCGGCAACGGCGAATGTGATGACTGATCAGTTGGAAGAATACCGGCGGGAGGGTTTCGCCGATACCCTGTCAAAACCCGTGCAACGGGCCCAGCTTGAAGCGATTCTCGCCCGTGCCGGCTTTTTTGCCGAAGAGGCCGAGGCCAGGGGGCGGGCTGGCACTGGCAGCTGACGACGTGCCGGTGCCCGACTAATGCCTTTGCCCGGCTAATGCCCGTGCCCGACTGGTGCGCCGGACCGGTCAGCGGGTCTGATGGGGCAGCGATCTTGCCGTCCGACCTGCCCCGCTTGCGCCCGGCGCGTGCTTTCGGAAGGGGCGCGGAGCAGGCTGGCGTGTTCCATCGGCCCACCCGCACCATCGCAGGACAAAAGGGCCTGGCGCGGCGCGCCTTGCATTCACCGCAAGCTGCTGCTCTGGTTTGATTTTAAGGATGTTGGTGGAGCCAGGGAGGATCGAACTCCCGACCTCTTGAATGCCATTCAAGAATCATAGCCTAACGAGCCCGATCGAACAAAAACATTAAGGTTGCCATAAAGCACCTGTTTTTAAAGTACAATTGTGCTAAGTTAGCCTGGGATACGAGCTGTGAGTAACTTGGCCTAGCGCGCCGATCTGTTACCCCAGTGTTACCCCAGGAAGACCTCTTGACATGGCGCGAGCGCTGACGACCAAGGCTGTAGAGAACCTCAAGGCCGACCCACTTAAGAGAGTTGAGGTGCCAGATCCTGCACTTGCTGGCCTCTATCTCATCATTCAGCCATCTGGCGTGAAGTCCTGGGCGCTTCGGTACCGACTTGCTGGTAAGCCAGCCAAGCTCACGCTCGGACGTTGGCCCTGTATGGGTGTTGCTGAGGCTCGTTCCGCTGCAGCCGGGGCCATGGAACTTGTCGAACGCGGGCGAGATCCGGCAGGGAACAAGCAGGCAAAAGCAGAAGCCGCAGCTAAATCTGAACGCGATAAGTTTGCTCAAGTGGTCGATCGGTTCCTGCGACGCCACGCCAGCCACAACAAACGAGCAGCCGACGTCGCAGCCATGTTTCGTCGAGAGGTCATGGACAAATGGGGCGACAGGCAAATCCAGACGATTGCGAAGCGGGATGTCATCGACGTTCTGGACGCCATCGTTGATAGGGGAAGCCCCGTTACAGCCAACCGTCTCCGCGCCCACCTCAATACGCTCTTCAACTGGGCTAAGGGCCGGGACATCGTCCAGATGAACCCTCTTGATGGCATTAGGCCGCCAGCTCCAGAGAAGCCGCGCGATCGCGTCCTTACGCGGGAGGAAATCATATGGTTCTGGGAAGCAAGTAGTGTGACCTGCTCCCCGTTTTGTCCTCGTTCAGAAGTTAGTTCTGTTCAGGGTTTGGTCCTTTGCTGACCTGTTGAGGAACTCCCGCGGGGTGAGGCCGTCGAGGCTCGTGTGCGGGCGGTGGTGGTTGTAGTCGTCACGCCAAGCCGCGATCAAGTGGCGGGCATGGCGCAGGCTGGATAACAGGTGCTCGTTGAGGCATTCGTCCCGCAGTCGACCGTTGAAGCTCTCGACGAAGCCGTTCTGCATCGGTTTGCCGGGCGCGATGTAGTGCCATCCGACCTTTCGGTCCTGCTGCCACGTGAGGATCGCATTCGACGTCAGTTCTGTCCCATTGTCGCTGACCACCATGCAGGGATAGCCACGCAACTCGGCGATCCGGTCGAGTTCTCGGGCCACGCGACGGCCTGAGATCGACGTGTCGACGATGGCACCAAGGCACTCTCGGCTGAAGTCGTCGATGATGCACAACACCCGGAAACGGCGACCCCAGACAAGGCTGTCAGTCACGAAGTCGAGGGACCAGCGCTGGTTCGGCCCCTGCGGGATTGCCATTGGCGCACGGGTTCCAAGCGCCCGCTTTCGCCCGCCACGCTTGCGCACCGTCAGCCGCTCTTCCCGATAGATGCGGTAAAGCTTCTTCCAGTTCACTTCCCAGCCCTCCCGCTCGAGCAGGATGTGGAGGCGGCGGTAGCCAAATCGGCGACGTTCCGACGATAGCTCGCGCAGCCGACTTCGCAGCCCGGTGTCGTCAGGACGCCTGGATCGATAGCGATGGACTCGCGGGGCGATGCCCACCAGCCGGCAGGCGCGACGCTGCGAATAGTTCTTCTCGGTCATGGCCCAGGTCACAGCAGATCTCCTTGAACTGGGCCTTAGAAGTTTTTTCCGAGCATCTCGCGCAAGGTCGAGACATCCATCATCGACTCTGCCAGCAACTTCTTGAGCTTTGCGTTCTCGTCCTCGAGCTGCTTCAGCCGCTTGGCCTCGCTGACCTCCATCCCGCCATACTTCGATCGCCATTTGTAGAACGTCGCATCGCTGATCCCGTGCTTCCGGCACAACTCCGTCGCGCTCAACCCGGCCTGGTGCTCCTTCAGCACGCCGATGATCTGTTCTTCCGTGAACCTGCTGCGCTTCATGTCCGTCTCCTTCGTTGGAGAACAGACTAACCTCAAAGTGCGGACGTTTCAGGGGAGCAGGTCACCCAAAGGGACGATGCCGTGTCTGCGAAACAGTCTTGGCCTTCGGCTCGCCCGACCGTCTCCTCTGGGCTCTTTGCGTCGGCAAGCTGTCGTGCAGTGGTCCGTTGTCGGAGCGTCCAGTTCGGAGTTTGGTGATGGCACCTTGCCATGGCTTGGTCCGTTTGCGTCCGGTCTTTCGCAGCCAAAGAACGTATCGGGTGCATGTGATCGTCGCTTCACTCACAATGGTCCACCTCGCCCCGGAGACATAACCAGCATGCAGACTGTGTGGCTGAACAGTCAACTTGTTGCTTAGGGTCAGGACCCATTGAGCGGCTTGAGGCTGCGCTGCCTGCATGATTCAAGCTCCCGAACTGACGGGGGTGGAGATGAGCAACCTTTTCTGGCTAAGCGAAGAACAGATGGAGCGGTGGGCGCCGTTCTTCCCGAAGAGTCATGGCAAGCCGCGTGTGGATGATCGGCGCGTTCTGAGCGGCATAATCTTCATCAATCGCAATGGCGTGCGTTGGTGTGATGCGCCTCGGGAGTATGGTCCGCCCAAGACCCTTTACAATCGCTGGAAGTGGTGGGGTGACATGGGGGTCTTTGCCCGGATGATGGAGGGGCTGGCCTCCGAGGGCGGTGACCAGAAGGCCATCATGATCGACGCGACCTACCTGAAGGCGCACCGCACAGCTTCGAGCCTGCGGGCGAAAAAGGGGGGCCTGATGACCAGCGCGGGCGTCTGATCGGGCGCACGAAGGGTGGGCTGAACACCAAGTTGCATGCCGTAACCGACGCCAAGGGACGGCCCCTCAAGTTCTTCATGACCGCAGGCCAGGTCAGTGACTACACCGGAGCCGCCGCCCTACTGGGCAGTCTGCCCGCTGCCGAGTGGATGATCGCGGATCGCGGTCATGATGCAGACTGGTTCAGGGAAGCGTGAAAGACACGGGGATACGCCCCTGTATTCCCGGACGTAAGTCCCGCGGCAAAGCCGTTCGTTACGACAAGCGACGCTATCGCCGACGCAACCGCATCGAGATCATGTTCGGTCGCCTGAAAGACTGGCGCAGAGTCGCAACCCGCTATGACAGATGCGCCAGGACCTTCTTGTCCGCCGTCGCTCTCGCCGCAACCGTCATGTTCTGGCTTTGACGATCTATGGTCTGGACCCTAGCAGAAGGTTTGGAAAAGGTTCTGCTGACCGGATCGAGATCATGTTCGGCTGCCTGAAGCATTTGCGTCAGGTCGCCACCCGATACGACCGATGCACGAAGGGCCTCCGCGCGCCGGGCGATTACTCAACCCGGGCAAACTGGCGTAAACCATAACCGGGCTCCGGTCGTGGCTGGATGAAGGACCGGTGGCAGGTCACGCCCTACACGGTTCGGCATCGAGTTCACCGTTTGGACAAAAGGCAGCAGAAAGACCTTGACAAAAGGATGGGAAGACTGATGCCTTCAGCGCAGTAAGCTGAAAGAGGAATGTGTTGTTAATCAACTGCACCAGATGTGGTCGTCCCCTTAGTCCGAGACACAGTCAATGTGACCATTGCTCAGCTTTAAACGACGTTCCAAACGTCAGGCTCGCGAAAAGGCCTGAAGAAACGACAGCTCTGGATACGAGCTACTCGACCGTCCTTGGATCTCGCACGGCAGCCCAACGTGTTGCGATCGAAGCGGTAGAGCGCTTCATCGTACATGAACAGCATGTAGCCATTGCCCGCCCAGCGGTTGAAGTCGCAAATTTCCTTTCAAAACCAAACAGTTTGTACCAAAACTACCATCAGCAAGTTTTCAGCAACGGACGGTACGCGGGAACTGGTCCAATCGACACGATTCGTATACAGTTCGAGAACGCTGCTCTACCAAACCTCGCCGACCAGATCGTCTTCGGATCGCTTTCTGTGGCTGGCAGGGGCCAACCGGACTTTGGTAACACAACCATGATATTGTCCCCTGACGCCTGCAAGCCAAGGACTACCTTCTTCTGGGGTAACCCATGGGTGCTTTCAAAGACAATGCGAATTTTGGTTGGCGAGACCTTTCCAATGGGGCTTCGATCCACTTGGGAAAACGGGTACAAATTAGTTACATGCAAACATCATGCCGAAATAGACTGCAAGTCCCTTTCTCCTTTGGAGTGTAACGATCTTCTGAATGCGCCAACTGCTAGCGGTGATCCCGAATACATCGAGGCCCACTACTGGAACGGCTTTCCCGCATCAGTTGTATCGAAGATTGTCTTCGCATCAAGCAGCGGACCGAGCACAAGTGAGATCCTCGCCTGGGAAATAATCCAGGAAAGCGTCAAGGCCATGCATTCACATATTGTTTGCGAGGAAGTCTAGTGCTGGTTCACTTCGATCCAAGTGGAGAGAGAGCTTTCACGTTTGAGAAGGGAGAAGGATATGAAATTTCCTTGCAAGGAAATAGCGTAGTCAAAAAGAAGATTGGTCTAAATCACCAGTCTCTATATCGGTTCACATCGAATATTGAAACATACGAAAATATCACCGAAAGGGATGTTGTATCAAAACTTGAGTCATACATTCAGTCGAATCGTGCTCAGCTTCTAAGGAACGCATTGGAGCTGTTCAACTCGAGCCCAGATGGAAGTAACAGAATACTGTCGCGTCTTCTGGGAAGCCTAGAATTAGTTAAGCTAGATTTACCTCAAGTCTTTGCTCACCTTGTGAGGAGCAAAGATCTTCTTGAAGTTTTTGACGGGAAATCCTGGAAAGTCAAGAACCTACCAGCGTGGGAGCCATTTCGCGCCAAGCTCGCCGAACACTATTCCTTTTCACACGCCAAGAAAGTGGCTGAGTGTTGGAGTTCAATACAGACGCCTATTGGCGCCACTGAAGAGGAACTGTTCTCCCGATGCAGGCAAAAACACTTCTTCGAAACTCTTAATAGGTCATGCGACTCGAGTGTAGATTTGAATGCGTCTTACTTGGAATATTGTGGGATTGTTGGCAACCTACCCCGTTCAGAAGGGACGCTTGAGGAACACTTTTTCGAAGCGTTTTCGAAACTCTCGCCGACCATAGCAGCTAAGAAGCGGACGTATCATTCACTTCAGTCCAGTCCACAGTTCTCTAAAGTTTTTGTCTCGAATCCTGCACTTCTTTCAGATTTCATTGCTGAAGCTAATGCCTTGAGATCCTCCATGGAAGAGTCGCTTGCTTCGCTGGCGAGCAAGATATCAGTTGAAAGTCTAAAAGGGGCTAATGTTGGAGAGGATGGAGAAGCGGAGAAAAGAAAGCTCGAGGAAATTCTTGCTGAGTGGAACAGCCTCTTTCATTTCGCATGCCTCGGTACGTCGCGGGCATTGCAGAACTATTTCCAGCCACGACACAAAGTTGGCCCTCGGATCACTGTTAAATCGATCGACCTTGAGGAAAACAGCTTAAGAATACATACGATATTTCGTGATCACAAGGCGGATTATGCACAGTCCTCCCAGCTGGAGCAGAATTCAGGGTTTCAGTTTGCACTCAGGACAGGTGAACCGTTTGTATGCAACAATATTCCCGCAAGTTTTAAGGCGGGTATCTATAGAAATCCAAGACTTCCCGATTTGAACAATGCCAGCTTAAGGCAGAATTCCGCTAGGATTAAGAGCAAGCATGGCTGGGCTTCGCTATGGAGTGTGACTTCGGGTCAAACTTCTGATAGTTCGTATAAGTCAACAATGATCATACCGATTAACATATCTCGTGTGACAAAGCAATCTGGAGCCGATAACAGGCTGACCCATCAAGCGGTGACAGCATTCTTGTGCATTGATCATGAGGTAGAGAATTATTTTGATCCGAAGCATGATGTGCGGATTTTAGAGAGCGGTGTTGGAATTCTTAGATCCTATCTCTCGACTCGCCACTCCGTCCTTGTAAGTACACAAATCATTCTGAAGTTAGTAGACAGGTTGAAGGATCGTTTTAGAACGATTCGGGTCCAATCGAGTTTCGAAAGCAGAATCATCGAAGTTAGTCGCCTGAAGCGTTCAATTATTGAAGCTGACTCAACGTCGGCTTTGTCTTTTGTCGACTACGGCTTAAGACATGACGTTGAGGTGGAAGATGACTGAACCTACCTCGCTGAAGTTGTTTTCTTGGTTTATCTCAATATTTGAAAAGCGGGTGACCCAATCGCAGCCATGTCGAGTGGCCTGCCCCCTGAAAAGTGGTCCTCCCTGAGGTATGGCTTTCGAGCCATTTGGAGGATGCAAGAATGCCCCAGAAGAAGCACAAGCCTGAGGAGATCGTCGCGAAACTCCGGCAGGTCGACGTTTTGGTGTCGCAAGGCCAATCAGTGGCCGAAGCTGTGCGCTCGATCAGCGTGACGCAGTTCACCTACTATCGGTGGCGCAAGGAGTTTGGTGGCCTTAAGACGGACCAAGTGAAGCGGCTGAAGGAGCTGGAGAAAGAGAACGAGCGCCTGCGGAAGGCGGTGTCGGACCTGACGCTCGAGAAGCTCATCTTGGCTGAAGCTGCACGGGGAAACTACTAAGCCCCGCCCGCCGCCGTGCTTGCATCGAGCATGTCAGGCAGACGTTCCGGATCTCGGAACGGTTCGCCTGTCGCGTGCTCGGCCAGCATCGCTCGACACAGCGGAAGATGCCGCAGGGGCGCGCCGACGAAGAAGCCCTGACGGCGGACATCGTCGCGCTCGCCAGCCAGTTTGGTCGCTACGGCTACCGCCGGATCACGGCGCTGCTGCGCGAGGCGGGCTGGGCGGTGAACGCGAAGCGGGTCGAGAGGATCTGGTGGCGGGAGGGGCTGAAAGTTCCGCAAAAGCAACCGAAGAAGGGCCGGCTCTGGCTGAACGACGGGTCGTGCATCCGTCTGCGGCCAGAGCGTCCGAACCATGTCTGGTCCTATGACTTCGTCGAAGCCCGGACCCACGATGGAAGGAAGTTCCGCATGCTCAACCTCATTGACGAGTTCAGCCGGGAGTGCTTGGCAATCCGGATTGACCGGAGGCTGCGATCAACGGACGTGATCGACGTGCTGTCTGATCTGTTCATCCTGCGTGGTGTTCCCGATCACATCAGGTCCGACAACGGCCCGGAGTTCATCGCTACGGCGGTGCGTGAGTGGATCGCCGCCGTCGGCGCAAAGGCCGCCTACATCGAGCCAGGGTCCCCTTGGGAGAACGGCTATTGTGAGAGCTTCAATTCCAAGCTCCGCGACGAGTTGCTCAACGGGGAGATCTTCTACAGCCTAGCCGAGGCAAAGATCATCATCGAAAACTGGCGCCGTCATTACAACACCAAGCGCCCACATTCATCACTGGGGTATCGCCCCCCGGCACCTGAGGTCATCCAGTGGCCGGCTTCGCCACCCGGACCCGCTTCGCCGGCCAACCCAACCGTAGCGCCAAGACCCGTCATGCACTAAGACTGAAACCGGACCACTCGATCGGGGCAGGCCAGTTTCATCTTGCTTTCGTTACCACCTTTACTCGTAATGTTTCAAAAGAGCTTCAATTCCAACGCTTCGGTGCAGACCCTTGAACGACCCAGACTCCGAATTTCTTCGGCACTGCGGATCGTTCGATCTGGAAGTGGATCCCAAAACCGCGAACACATTCGCTTTCGCTGCGGTCCGAGGCGAAAGAGCTGTCGTCCATCGAAACGGGCCGTTGGCAACCCTAGGCTCCGGTCTCGACCGTCTCGAATCCCTCTGCCTCGGAGCGGACCACCTTATCGGGCACAACATTCTCCGCCACGACCTTCCGCACCTCATTGCAAACCGCCCCCGGCTTGCATCACTTGCTGCGGCACCGATCGATACGCTCTGGCTGAACCCGCTGGCCTTTCCTCGCAACCCCTACCATCACCTCGTGAAGCACTATCACGACGGGCGGCTTGAGGCTGGGCACATCAACGATCCGGACCAGGACGCAAGGCTGGTCTTTCAGGTTCTATCGAACCAGATCGCAAGCCTTTCGGCCTTGGCGTCGGAAGATCCGGACGCCATCACAGCCTACCATCACCTGACAACACGGGGAGAGGGCGCAGGCGGCTTCGATGCTGTGTTCCGGGAGATCCGAAAAGCTGACGCCCCATCTTCCGCGCAAGCCCGTGCCGCCATTCGCAGGCTCCTTTCGGGCAAGGCCTGCGATTGGCGTATCGATCAGACGCTGAGCCGCCTGTCGAACCCGCAGCTCGGCTGGCCGATGGCCTACGCGCTTTCATGGATATCGGTCGCGGGCGGAGACTCGGTCATGCCGCCGTGGGTCCGAATGCAGTTCCGTGAGGCGTCGCTGATCGTCCGCCATCTGCGCGACACAGGATGCGACAGCCCGGACTGCGCCTGGTGCCGGGAGAAGAACGATCCCAACAAGGCCTTGTCCCGCTGGTTCGGCTTCGATGCCTTCCGGCCTGAACCGAAGGATGAAAACGGACGCCCCCTGCAAGAGCGCATCGTGGCCGAGGCGATGGCCGGAAAATCTGTTCTGGGGATCTTGCCGACCGGAACCGGGAAATCGGTCTGCTATCAGGTGCCGGCGCTGTCCCGCTTCGACAAGATCGGCACGCTGACAGTGGTCATCTCCCCTCTCGTCGCCCTCATGGCCGACCAGGTGCAGGGTCTGGCACGCGCGGGGATATCAACCTCTGCAACGGTGAACGGAATGCTTTCCCTTCCCGAACGCTATGATGCACTGGAAAAGGTCCGCATGGGCGATGCATCCATCCTGCTGATATCGCCAGAACAGCTTCGCTCCGTATCGATCCGATCCGTCTTGAAACAGCGTGAAGTCGGGCTCTGGGTGCTGGACGAGGCGCATTGTATCTCGAAATGGGGCCACGATTTCCGGCCCGACTACCGATACGTCGCAAGGTTCATCAAGGAATACTCCGGGGATATGCAGCCCGCCCCGATCCTATGTCTGACGGCGACCGCAAAACCCGAAGTTATCAAGGACATCCGTGAGCATTTCCACGACCGCCTTGGCGTGGATCTGATGCTGCTCGACGGGGGATCTGTTCGGAACAACCTGACCTTCGAGGTGCGCGAGACGCAGAAGGCCACCAAGTTCAACGACATCCTCGACGCTATTCTGGAAAAACTCCCTGCCGAGGGCGTCTCCGGGGCGGTGGTCTATTGCGCCACCCGCAGCGGGACCGAAAAGGTTGCACAGTTTCTGCAGCAGCAGGGGATGGCGGCAGAGCGGTATCACGCTGGTCTGACCGCCGAAGAGAAGCGAGACATTCAGGAACGCTTCCGCGTCGGTGAGCTTCGGGTCATCGCGGCGACCAACGCGTTCGGGATGGGCATCGACAAGCCCGACATCCGCCTCGTCGTTCATGGCGACATTCCCGGCAGTCTGGAGAACTACCTGCAAGAGGCTGGTCGCGCTGGCCGTGACCGCGCCCCCGCCAATTGCGTGCTCCTGTTCCATACAGACGATGTAGAGAGGCAGTTCAACCTGTCCGCCCGCTCCCGCCTCGCCCGGCACGAGATCGGCGCGATCCTGAAGGCGCTGCGGCGGATCGACACCCGCACCAAGAAGAACGGCGAGGTCATCGCGACCTCAGGCGAGATTGTCCGTGAGGAAAAGGACGGCGAATTCGAGCGGGACAGCACCACCGAAGATACACGCGTAAAGACCGCCGTTTCGTGGCTGGAAGAGGCCACCCTCCTCACGCGGGAAGAAAACCGCGTTCAGGTCTTCCCCTCGTCGCTCCGCATCCGCAGCGTAGACGAGGCGACAGCCATTCTCGACAAGGCCCAGATCACGGGCAAGCGGAAGGAACAGCTCCTCTCGGTGGTGCGCCACATCATTAACGCACCGCCGGATGAGGGCGTGTCGACCGATACTCTGACGGGGGCGAGCGGCCTTGCAATCAATGCCCTGCGCAAGGCGCTGGCGGATCTCGAAGGCCTTGGCATTGCCAGCAACGACACAGCCGTCACAATCTTCATCCATCACGCGGTCGAGGATTCATCGCTGAACCGGCTCGAACAGGCGGTGCGGCTGGAAACCGACCTTATCACCCTGATGCGCGAAGAGGTCCCGGATGCAGATTCCGGCGCACCCCAGCCCCTGAACCTGCGGGAGGCCTGCCAACGCCTGCGCGATCATGGCCATGCGTCGGTGCGCCCCGACATCGTCGAGAAGCTGCTTCAAGGTCTCGCGCAGGATGGGCGCGACCAGGAGGGCGGTCGTGGCAGCATTCACGCCCGCAAGATCAGCCGGGATACCATCATGATCCGGCTGCAGCGGTCTTGGCCCGTTCTCGAGCAGACGGCCAGCCTGCGCCGCCAGGGGGCAGAACAGCTTCTCCGCCACCTGATAGACCGGATCCCGAAAGGAGCACGCGGCAAGGATATCCCCATCGAGACCACCCTTGGCGGGATGCTCGCCCATTTGAACGGCGACGCGCTTCTCCGTGCCTCGGTGCAGGACATGTCGCGCCTGATGGACAGGGGCCTCCTGTGGCTCCACGAGCAGCAAGTAGTCACGCTTGGCAAGGGGCTGACCGTCTTCCGCCCCGCCATGACCGTGCATCTGAACCCCAAGGGCGGGAACTTCACCGTCCAGAATTTCCTGCCGCTGGAAGAGCATTACAGCGAACAGACACTCCAGACCCACGTCATGGCCGCATATGCCGAAACCGGCCTCACTTCGATGGAAAAGGCGCAGCGCCTGTCTGAAGACTACTTCGTCCTGGACCGCGACACCTTCCTGAAACGCTGGCTTCCGGGACGTGGGACAGAGATCCGTCGGCAGACAACGGGGACATCCTGGAAAGCGATCGTCGATGCCCTCGGCAATCCAGTTCAGGAGCAGATCGTCAAGGATGACCGCGAGTCGACGAACGTCCTCGTCCTCGCCGCGCCCGGCTCGGGGAAAACCCGCGTCCTCGTCCACCGCATCGCATATCTGATCCGAGTGAAGCGCGAGGACCCCAAGGGAATCCTCGTCCTCTCCTACAACCGCCACGCCGCCGCAGAAATCCGGGAACGCCTGCGCCGACTGATCGGTGAAGATGCGAATGGCGTGACCGTCTCGACCTGCCATTCCCTCGCCATGCGTCTCGTGGGGGCAAGCTTTGCCGGCGCGCAAAAGGACGGAGATCCGGATTTCGACGGCTGCGTCATGGACGCGGTAAAATTCCTGCGCGGCGACGGCCTGAGCAAGGTCGAAGCGGAGGCCCTCCGCGATACGCTGATCGAAGGCTACCGCTGGATCCTCGTCGATGAATACCAGGACATCGGCCCCGAGGAATACGCCCTGATCGCCGCAATCGCGGGCCGGACACTGGACGATCCCGAACTCCGCCTCAGCCTCTTTGCCGTGGGCGACGATGATCAGAACATCTACGCCTTCGCCGGCGCATCGATCCAGTTCATCCGGCAATTCGAACAGTATTACAGCGCGAAACCGGTGTTCCTGACCGAGAACTATCGTTCTACCGCCCACATCATCTCAGCCAGCAATGCCGTGATCTCGGGCGCGACAGGCCGCCTGAAAGACGGCCACGACATCACTGTAAACCGCAGCCGCCTGAAGGCCCCGGCGGGTGGGATCATGGCAGCCCTCGACCCTGTGGCGCAGGGTAGGGTCCAACTCCTCTCCGTTCCTCCGGGCGACGATATGCAAGCTGTCGCGGCGGTCGACGAATTGGTCCGCCTTTCCCTACTCGACCCTGACTGGTCTTGGTCGAAAGCCGCCATCATCTCACGCGATTGGAAACGGCTGGAGCCAGTCCGCAGCTACGCGGAAAGCCTGAACAT
>Ga0164290_1002431_pt1 | contig 13111 bp, 13 predicted proteins | sample Micstemetagenome_FD_108782 | JGI IMG/M metagenome (GOLD analysis project Ga0164290, IMG submission 108782) | Contaminated culture microbial community from soil near Moab, Utah, USA - Microcoleus steenstrupii SON62 (Illumina Assembly) | ecosystem: Environmental > Terrestrial > Soil > Soil crust... | reverse complement strand
GACCCCCACGCCCACCCGGGCGCCCGCACCCACGACCTCCTCGGCCACAACACCGACGGCAACCCCGACGACATCCACTTCACCAACCGCGAGTACGGGACCATCGCGGACCGCCTCGCCGACACCGTCGCCGACGTACTCGTGGCCTAAGCCTCGGGACGTCTTCGGACGCGCGAAGGATGCAATCATGACGGAAAACCGCAGCGCGACGCTCTACCGGATGGTACTGCCCGACCACACCTGCCCGTTCGGCGTGAGGGCGAAGGCGCTCCTCGAAGAAAAGGGCTTCGCCGTCGACGACCGTGTGCTGCGCACGCGCGAAGAGGTGGACGCGTTCAAGGCCGAGCAGGACGTGCGGACGACGCCGCAGGTGTTCATCGGCGGCGAGCGGATCGGCGGCAGCGACGATCTCGCGCGTTATCTCGCCGATCGCTGAACCCCGGCGTCGGTCGCGATGCCGGCGCTCGCCTACCGCGGCGCCATCGCCGCCCGGAGGCGGTCGAAGGTGCGCCTCACGCCGCTCGACCGGCCCGAGGGATCCACCGCCCGGCACAGGACGCGACCGCGGCGATCGACGGCGATGAGGTTCGGCAGCACGTCCCCGCCGAGCTCGGTGAGATCGCGGCCGCGGCGATCGCGCGGCGCGCCGACGAACGGCCACGGCATGGCCGCCTCGCGCGCGTAGGCGAGATCGTCGCCGGGCCGGTCGCGCGACACGAACACCACCTCGTAGCCGAGCCGCGCGGGCTCGCCGCTCTCGTAGATCGGCTTGAGCGTTCGGGCGAAGGCGCGGCAGGGCGCGCACCAGGAGGCGCCGTAGTAGAGGAGATAGACCCTCGCTTCGGGGACGGCCCCGGGCCGGCCCGACCTCGGTTCGACGAGACGGCCGCGCAGCAGCTCGGCGGGCGCCGCAGCCAGGCGTTCACCGGTCGGGGCCGCGCAGTCGTCCGAGGGCCGCCCGAGCGCGGCGGCGGCGGCGAGCGCGCCCAGGGCGACGGCGCCCCGGGCGAGGGCGCGGACAATCGCTGGGGCGTTCCGGGCCGACCCTGACATGACGCCGGGTCCTAGCGCCGCTTTGCGACAGGCGCGCGACGACCCCGCTAGACGCCGAACAGGAGATCGAGCGCTTCGGTGTAGCGCCGGCGCAGATAGGCCTCGCGGTCCGCTTCGCCGGTCAGCCGCGCGGCGCGCGCGACGCCGGTCGCCCAGGTCGCGAAGCAGAAGCCGTCGAGCTCGTCGACCGGACCGATGCCGCGGACGCGCTCGAGCAGAGCGACCGTTGCGGGGCCCGCGCCGGCGCGCAGGCTGTCCATCTCGGGCCCGAGCTCGGGATCGCGGCTCGCTTCGAGCTGGACGATCTGGTGGACCAGCGGCTCTGGCGCGACGCGGCCTGCGACGATCATCGCCCGGAGCATGCGTTCGACGACGTCGGCCGCCGACGTCGCGCCGGACGCCGGCAGCGCCTCCGGTGCCGAACGCGCCGCCCACGCGCCGTAGAGCCGGCGGTAGGCCGCCCGGACCATGTCGGCGCGGCCCGCGAAATGGTAGGTGAGCGACGACAACGACACCCCGGTCGCCGCCGCCACCGCCCGGTGGGTCAGTCCGCGCGGTCCGACCGACGCCAGGAGCTCGGCCGCGCCGTCGAGCGCGCGGCGGACCGTTTCCGACGGTGGCGCGCCCTCGGACACGCCGTCGGCCGGCGGCGCCGCCAGATGCGCCGCCCGCCAGCCGCCGCGGGAGGGCGCGCCGGGGCCCGCGCGGACCAGCCGGGCGACGAAGCGGGCGGCCGCCTCGTTCGTCCACGCGCCGTAGACGAGCGGCGAACCGCGCCCGAGGTAGAGCCGGGCAAGCCCGTCGGCGAACTCGGACGTCGCCGCCGCGGCGCGCGCGTCGATGCCGAACCGCGCCAGCACGAGCGCCCAGAACGCCTCGTGGTCGGCGACCCAACGCACCGCGACGTCGCGGAAGTCGCCGCCGACCTCGGCGGCGAGGTAGCATTCCCAGCGCGCCCGGCTGAGGCGGCGGTGGTCCCAACCGTCGGCGTGGACGGCCGCGTGGAGGAAGCCCGCCAGCATCGGTGGCGCGAGCCCGGCCGGCGGCAGGGCCTCGACCGCGTTCAGGCGCCAGGCGCCGTCCTCGGCGCGCGCGCGGTCGAACGCCGCCGCGATGAGCGCGTCGCGGCCGCCGAATCGGTAGTTCACCACCGACGGGCTGGCGCCCGCCTCGGCGGCGATCCGCCGGGCCGTCGCCGCCTTTAGGCCCTCGGCGGCCACCAATTCGATCGCGGCTTCGATGAGGGCGTGGCCGCGGTCGTCGACCGCGGGCGGGAGCGTCGTCATGCCCGCGGGATAGCAGCCAAGCCGTTGATCGACAACGTGGTACACGTGTTCGGTCCGACGAGAAAACCACGGTAGGTCGGCGTCGCGTGCGGGCCGCGAGACCGCCGCGGCAGGTCCGACCGAAGCCGCGTCATTGAATCTTCATCGGGTGGTAACGCAAGAATCACGCGCCTCGACCATCACCGCCCCGACGATTCCGTTAGGGGACGAGACGATGGGCCGACTCTTTGGTACGCGTGTTCTGATCGGAAGCCTGCGGGCCAGTGTCGGCGTGGTCGCGCTCGCCGCCTCGGCGGCGCTTGCCCAGGCGGCGGAGGCGCCGGCGGACGACGAGATCGTGGTGAGGGGCCGCCCCTTGAGCGAAAGCCTCGCGCGCTCGCTCGACATCCAGCGGCGCTCCGACAACATCGTCAACGCCATCACCGCCGACACCGTCGGTCGCTTCCCCGACCAAACGGTGGCGGGCGCGCTGGCGCGCCTGCCGGGCGTCGGCGTGCAGCGCGACCAGGGCCAGGAGCGCTACATCCAGGTCCGCGGCGCGCCGACGCGCTGGACCGTGGTGTCGTTCGACGGCCTGAACGTGCTCGGGGCCGAGGAGCGCATCTTCCGCTTCGACTCGGTGCCCGCCGCGCTCATCAGCACGGTCGAGCTCAACAAGACGCTGCTTCCCGAGATGCCGGCCGAGGCGCTGGCGGGCCGGGTGAACATCAAGACCTACTCCGCGCTCGACAACCCCGGGTTCAACCTGCTCCTCGACGGCGCCTACGGCTTCGTGGACATGGGCGACGGGCCGCAGCGTCAGCTCGCCGGACGCCTGAGCTGGTCGAACGAGCGGTTGGGCGCCGTGCTCGCCGGCTCGCACTTCATGTTCGAGCAGCAGACCGACAACGCCGAACCTCGGTTCGACGCGACCGGCGTCAACAACATCCGCAACGCGAAGTACATCATCGAGCGCGAGACCAACTCGCTGTCGGGCAAGCTCGAGTTCGCGCCCGCCGACGGGCACCGCCTGACGCTCTCGAGCCTCTACACCGAGTTCCTCGATCACGAGGAGCGCAACCAGTTCACCTTCAGCTTCGCCGGCGGCACGGGCACCCGCAGCTTCACCGAAGCGAACCTCGTGACGGTGCCGGTCGTCGGCCTATTCGAGGAAGGCGACTACGAGAACTCGACCTGGGTGAACCATCTGCGCGGCGAGCACGAGCTGGGGTCGTGGAACGCCCGATGGGCGCTCGCCTACGTCGAGACCGAGTCGGCGACCTTCCTGCCGCTCATCAGCCAGTCGGCGACCAACCGCGCGCTGCGCCCGTCGGTGCGGTACAGCATCGGCAAGTACGGCCTGCCCGTCGTGAGCCTCTTCGAGACGGTGCAGACCGGGCCGAACAGCTTCGCCGCGGGCGCGCCCCGCGCCTCCCTCAACCAGCAGGCGTTCGACACCGAGACGCTGCAGCTCTTCGCGGGCGGCAGCGAAACGGAGAGCTACACCGCCAAGCTCGACCTCGCCCGCGAGTGGTCGAACTTCGGCGCCGACGCGACCTTCCGGATCGGCGGCCAGTACGACGACCGCAAGTCGGTCGATCCGGGCACGGCGGCGCTGCTGCGCCCGAACGGCCAGGCGGGCACGTTCGTCTTCCGGCAGGTGGCAGCGCAGCTCGGCCTGCCGTGGACGCCCTTCGCCTTCGTCACCGACAAGCCGTTCGACGAGCGGCTCGATCGCGGCTACACGGCGACCTACCTCGACAATCCGGGCCTGCGCGACCAGGTCAACGCGCTGATCGCCGCGGCCGAAGCCGCGAACGCCGCCGGCACCGGCACCTTCGCCGTGCCGCGCAACAACCCCGCGCTCGCCAACACGGTCAACGAGAAGATCGCCGCGGGCTACCTGTCCAATACCTGGCGGTGGGACCGCCTCTCGCTCGTCGCCGGCGTGCGCGTCGAGGACACGAAGGTCGAGGCAGAAGGCGCCGCGGTGGTCGGCGGCGCGCTGCGGCCCGTCGAACTCGACGGCGGCAACACGCTCCTGTTCCCGAGCCTCCATCTCAACTTCGACGCCACCGACGACCTGAAGCTGCGCGCCGCGCTCGTCAGCGGCGCCGCGCGGCCGAGCTTCGTCGAGCAGCGCGCCACCGTCACGGTGCTCGACGCGCTGCAGAGCATCAGCGGCGGCAACCCGGACGTGAAGCCGGAGCGGGCCGTCGGCGTCGACGCCTCGGCCGAATGGTATTTCGCGAGCTCCTCGCTGCTGTCGGCGAGCGGCTTCTACCGCGACGTGAAGGACGTGCTGTTCGACGCGACGTCGACCGTCGGCGACGCCCGCTTCAACTTCAACGGCGTCGACCGTTCCGCCTACACCTTCTCGACCACGCTCAACGGCCGCGGCGGCGAGCTCTACGGCGTCGAGTTCGCCTACAACCAGCCGTGGGCGTTCCTGCCCGGCGCGCTGTCCGGCCTCGGTTTCCAGGGCAGCGTCGCCTTCGTCGACGGCAGCTTCGAGACGCCGGACGGTCGCGAGGTCCGCTTCCCCGGCACGTCGAAGCGGATCACCAACCTGTCGCTGTTCTACGAGAAGTACGGCCTGTCGGTGCGGCTCGGCTACCAGCATCGCACCGACTGGCTCGACGACATCTCGGTCGACGCGACGCGCGACCTCTACTGGAACGCCACCGAGCGCGTCGACCTGTCGGCGCGCTACCAGGTGACCGAGAACTTCACGGTCTACGCCGACGTCAACAACCTCACCGACGAGCCGGGCATCCGCTACGAGGGCGACGAGAGCCGCCCCTACGAGGTCGAGCAGTTCGGCCGCCGCTTCCTGTTCGGCGTCCGCGCCACCTTCTGATCGGACCCGAAGAGGACATTCGACATGCGCACGCTCACGAAGCTTCTCGTCGCGGCGGCCGTCGGGTGGGCGCCCGCCGCCGCGCTCGCGCTGGACGGCGCGGCCGTCCGGCGGCTCGACGACGGCCGCCTGCTCCTGACCTGGACCGCCACCGGCGCGGTCGACGTCTACGTCGGCGACGCCTCCGACGCCGCGCCCGAGGCGTTGCGGCGGATCTCCGACGACGACCGCGACGGCCGGCACGAGGCCCGCCCCGCCGGCTCCGCCCGCCCCTATTTCCTGCTGCGCTCCGAAGCGGACGGCCGCACCGTCCGCGTCGCCGAGCGGCTGCTGCCGCTCGAGGGGGGCTCCAACTTCCGCGACGTCGGCGGCTACCCGGCGGCCGGCGGAAAGCGCGTCCGCTGGGGCAAGATCTACCGCACCGGCGCGATGCCGAAGCTCACCGACGGCGACTACGCCTATCTGTCGCGGCTCGGGATCGAGGTGGTCTGCGACCTGCGCTCGACCGAAGAGCGCCAGCTTTCGCCGACCCGGGCCGCCGCGATGGGCGACGCCCGCTACGTCGCGGTCGACTATCCGGCGAGCGAGGTCTTCCGCAACCTGGCGCCCGCCGGATCCGCGTCGCAGGCGCCCGATCGGCTGCGCAACATGTACCGCGAATGGCCGGTCTCGCTCGCGCCGCAGTACCGCGCGATCTTCGAGGGCCTGCTGGCGGGCGACGCGCCGCTCGCCTTCCACTGCTCGGCCGGCCAGGACCGCACCGGGGTCGCGACCGCGCTGGTGCTCACCGCGCTCGGCGTGCCGCGCGAGACCATCTACGCCGACTACCATCTCTCCACGACCTACCGCCGTCCCGAGTTCGAGTTCGCCGACGCCGACCTCGAGGCGCTCGCGCCCACCAACATCGTCGCCCGCTACCAGCTCGAGACGCGGCGGCGCGGGCCCGAGGCGCGCCGGCCGCAGCCGCTGCTGAACCCGGCCGGCCAGCCGCGGCTCGCCGACACCTTCGCCGAGATCGAGGGACGCTGGGGATCGGTCGAGGCCTACCTGGACAAGGTGCTGGGCGTCGACGCCGCCGACGTCGCAAAGCTCCGCTCGCTCTACCTCGAATAGCCAGCCCCAAGAGGAGCACCGAATGCCCACGAAGCCCCTTCGCCGCGCCGCTCTCGCCCTGGCGCTCGCAGGCGCGCCCGCCGCGCCGTCCGCCGCGCAGATCCTCGACGCCGCGGTCGAGCGCGACCCGTCCGGCACCGCCGTCGTGCGCTGGCGCGCCGCCCGATCGAGCGCGCCGGTCGACGTCGATCTCGTGCTGCCCGGTTCCGCGCCGCAGCGCGTCTCCGAGGACGACGCCGACGGGACGTACCGGCTCACCCCGGCGCAGGCCGCGCGCCGTCCGCTCGTGCGGCTGAAGACCGCCGGCGGCGACGGCTTCACCACCGCCGAGCGCGTCCTGCCGCTGGAGGGCGGCCGCAACTTCCGCGACCTCGGCGGCTACCGCACCGCGGACGGCAAGCGCGTCAAGTGGGGGCAGCTCTTCCGGTCGGGGACCATGGCCGGGCTCACCGACGCCGACCACGCGCGCCTTGCGGACCTCGGCATCGAGGTGGTCTGCGACTTCCGCGCCAACGAGGAGCGCGATCGCGAGCCGACGGCCTTCCGCCGCATCGGCGCCGACGTCGAGTATCTGACGCGCGACTATGTCTCCGACACCTCGGCGCTGCGGACGATGTTCGGCGACGGCGAACCGACCGCCGACAAGGTCCGCGCCGCGATGACGAAGCTCTACGGCGAGATCCCCTACGAGCACGCCGACAGCTACCGCACGATGTTCCGGCAGCTCGCCGCAGGCAACCTGCCGCTGGCGTTCAACTGCTCGGCGGGCAAAGACCGGACCGGCGTCGCGGCGGCCCTTCTCCTGACGCTCCTCGGCGTGCCGCGCGAGACCGTGCTCGCCGACTACGCCATGTCGGACAAGATCACCGACTACGAACGCGCCTACAGCCGGCCGCGGCCGGCGGCGACCGGCAAGCCCGACCCTTACGCCTTCATCGCCGCGCTGCCCGCGGACGTGCGCGCGCCGCTCCTCCGTTCGGACCCCGCCTACCTCGAGCACGCGCTGGCCGAGATCGCGCGTCGCGAAGGATCGATGGACGGGTACTTCGCGAACGTGCTCAAACTGACGCCGGCGGACGTGCGGGCGATCCGGGGCCGCCTGCTCGAATAGCGGAACGGGAGCGACGGGTGGCGCAGAGCGGGGAGCTTCGGACGGCGGGCGTGCTGGTTGCGGTCGCCGTCGTCGTCGGCGCCGCGGTGCTGGCTGCCGACGGGCCGCTCCCGGGCGACGCGAGCCTGACGCGGGCGGTCCAGGACGGGCTCGGCGCGTCGCCGGCCTGGGCGCGGGCGCTGACCGACACCGCCAAGCCGCCGGCCGCCTTCGCGCTCACCGCCGCGGTGGCCGCCGCGGGTTGGGCCGTCGGCGGCGTCCGAAACGCGGCCGCCGCCGGGCTGAGCTTCGCGCTCGCCTTCGCCGCCGACAAGCTGCTGCGCCTCGTGATGCACGTGCCCAAGCCGGACGCCGCGCTCGTCGCGGTCGACGCGCCGAGCGCTTCGTCCGGCCTGCCTTCGACCTTCGCGCTCACCTACGGCGCGCTGCTCGGCGTGCTGCTGCTCGCGCCGCGCACCGCCCGCCGTCCGGCGGTCGACGCCGTCCGCCTCGTCGCGGCCGCGCTCCTCGCGGCGGGCCTGCTCGCCCGGGTGGTGCTCGGCGGGCACTGGACGAGCCAGATGATCGCGTCGACCGCCGCCGGCCTCGCGCTCGGCGGGCTCGCGCTTTCGCTGTCCGATCGCCTGTTCGCGACGCGACGCCCGCGACCGGCATAGTCCCGCGTTTCGCGGTCTCCCGAGCGCCGCCGCGCCCCGACGCGGGGTCAGCCCGGCGGGAGCCGGGTGAGCGCGTCGTCGAGGCCGTTCGGGCGGCCGCGCGGCGCCTCCCGGATCACGTCGCTCTCGCTCGCCGGCAGGTGCGTCTCGCCCGCCGCGTCGCCGCGGTCGTCGGGGCGAAGCCCGCCGGCGGCGACGTCGCGCTCGAGCTCTTCCGAACCGAGCGGCCGTGTCTCGTCCTGCGACGGGGTATGCTTCTCGTCGGCCACGGGACGCTCCTGCAGCGTTGCGACGGCGGAAACGAGCGGCGTCCCGCGTCGGTTGCGAGAGGCGCGGCTAATCGAGCATCCGTCGCAACGCGCCCAGCGCGAACAGCAGCGCGACGAAGGCGGTGGGCGCCAGGACGATCGTGCCGATCATCGACAGGACGTTCGGTTCGGGCGCGACGTCGGGACCCGATCTGCGGCGGTGTAACAAGAATCATCCCCCCGGATTTCGCGTCCTGGCTAGGCGGCCTCGGCGCTCACGGCGAGCGGGTTCGGGCGAGCACGCCCGGTCGCTCAGCCGGACAGCCGCGCCATCGCGGCGTGCACGGGCGTCGGCGGAAGCTCGGCGCGGGCGACGCCCTGGGGCGACCGCTTGGCCGCGGCCTTGGCGACGGCGAGCGCGTTGGTCACGTCGTTCGGCGTGAGGTGCGCCCGCGACGCCGGCAGGTCGACCACCGCGGCGCTCGCCCGGAGGAGCGGGAAGAAGCGCGTGTCGCCGTAGCGGTCCTGCGTGTGGATGCCGCCGCGCCCGCGGTCCTCCGCGGTGTAGAGCTGCGCCACCTCCGCGCCGAACCGCGAGGCGACCCGGCGCGCGATCGCCTCGCCGTCCGAAGCGGTGGAAAGCAGGAAGTCGTCGCCGCCGACGTGGCCGACGAAGGCCCCGCCGGCCCGCTTCTCCGTCTCCAGCAGCTCGGCGAACATGCGCAGGGCAAGGTCGCCGGCCGCGAAGCCGTAGACGTCGTTGAACGCCTTGAAGTTGTCGAAGTCGAAGAAGACGACCGTGCGGTCATCCGCGGACCGCAGCAGCGCCTCGAGGTGCGCAGCGATGCCGGCGTTGCCGGGCAGGCGCGTCAGCGGGTTCTGGTCGCGGGCGACGGCGATGTCGCGTTCGGCCGCGAGCTGGAGCACGGCGTGGTTGGAAAGATAGCCGGCGTAGCGGCCGTCGAGCGTCAGGAGCATGCCGTCGGTGCTGTCGGCGACGACGTAGCTTTCGACGATCGCGTCGATGCGCGCGCTCGCCCCGCTGACCGGGCAGCGCCGGGTGAGCGAAGCGGCGCGCGGCGACAGCCCGCGGTTGCCCAGCAGCGCGACGCCGAAGTCGCTGTACAGGTAGCGCCGGATGTCCTCTTCGTAGATGGCGCCGTGGACGTGGCCGTGGGCGTCAACCACCGGCACGAGCCGGCTGCGCGGCTTCGCCTTGAAGATCTCCAGCACGTTGGGCAGCGGCTCGTCGAGCGGGATCGGCGGCACCGGTTCCATGAGCTCGGCCAAACGCTGCGGCACGCCGTCGTCGCGGATCCCGACGGTGCCGACGGCGTCGTAGGCGAGGCGCAGGTCCCGGCGGACGACCGTCGGGCGCGCGATGAGGTAGCCCTGCGCGAGGTCGCAGCCGAGCTCGCGCGCCGCGCGGAAGTCGCTTTCCTGCTCCACGCCTTCGGCGACGACCATGAACCCTAGGGAGTGGGCGAGCCCGGTGACCTTGCCGACGATCGCCTGCTTGCGCGGACTGTGGCCCAGCCCGTCGATGAACAGCCGGTCGATCTTCACGTAGTGCGGCTCGACCTTCAGCAGCATGTGGAGGCCGGAGAAGCCCTGCCCGAAGTCGTCGATGGCGATGCGCAGGTTGTGCTTGAGGAACAGGTCGACGATGCGCGCGAGGGCCTCCACCGACTCGGGCGGCTGGCGCTCCGTCAGCTCGATGCAGATGTTGGCCGGGGTCAGACCGTAACCCTGGGCGAGCGCCACCAGCGCCTTGGCGGACACGTCCTCGTCGTCGAAGACCCGGTTGTCGACGTTGCAGAACAGCCGGGTGGACGCCGCGCCGTTCACGCCGGCGAACCGGCTCACGGCGCGCGAGATCAGCTCGCGTTCGGCCTGGCGCAGGCAACCGGCGGCCCAGGCGGCGTCGAGCAGTTCGTGCGCGTTGGCGAACCCGGCGTCCTCCGGGAGGCGCGCGAGCGCCTCGAAGCCGTGCACCCGCAGCGATTGGGTACCGATGATCGGCTGGAACGCGTGCTCGACCGAGGCGGCCGCGACAAGCGGGTCGGGGCCCGCCGACCGGCCGCCACCGGCGGTTTCGGGTCCCGCCGGAAGGAAGCGCGCGCGGAGCCCGCCGCCCGCGGCGGGCTCGCCGCCGCAGCGAAATCCCGGCCTCGACATCAACTCCATGACACGCGTCCCCCGACTCGTCGGCCGGATCATAGCGCCCGCAGGCGTTGATAATTGCTTGGGAATGCGATGAAATTTTTGTGACAACGCGGGACCCCGCCCCGGTGCATCCTTTCGCCGCCCTCGTTCGTAGCTTGGGCGCGCGGCGCGAGACCGCGCGTGACAGGGGACATGTATGACGAAGAAGTTCGCGTTCGCCGCGCTGGTGATCGGCTCGGTCGCGGTTCCGGCGGCGGCGCAGGACATGGCCGGCTTCGGCGGCGCCTACGTCGGCGGCCGCATCGGCTATGCCTTCGTGCCGAACAGCGGCGGCGAGACCGTGCTGTTCGACCGCAACCTCGACGGCCAGTTCGGCGACACCGTGACGACCGCGGCCGGCGCCAACGCCTTCTCGCCCGGCTTCTGCGGCGGTGCCGCGACAGGCACCGGACCGGGCACCGGCTGCAGCAAGGACAAGGACGGCGTCGAGTTCGCGGCGCACGCGGGCTACGACTTCCAGTTCGACGGCGGCTTCGTCCTCGGTCTCGTCGGCGACTACGGCACGCAGCGCGGCCGCGACGCGGTCGCCGCCTTCTCGACGACGCCGGCCTTCTACACGCTCACCCGGCGGCTCCGCGACACCTACTCGCTGCGCGCCCGCGCGGGCTACACCGCCGACGACATGACGCTGTTCTACGCGACCGGCGGTGTCGCCTGGGGCCGCGTCAGGAACAGCTTCGCCACCAGCAACACGGCGAACGGCTTCACCACGACCGGTAACGACACGGCCCGCGGCTACCGCCTCGGCGCGGGCGTCGAGCGCAAGATCGGCCCCAGCCTGTCGCTCGGCGTCCAGTATCTGTTCACGCAGCTGAAGGACGACGACTTCCGCGTGCGCGCCGGCAACTCGGGCACCACGCCCGCGACGAACCCCTTCCTGCTCGGCAACCCCGCCGGCACGGATTTCGCGCGCAGCGAGGACAAGCTCAAGGTGAACAGCGTCGCGGCGACCGTGAGCTTCCGCTTCTGACGTCCGGGCGCGAGGGGCGGCCCGCCCCTCGCGCATCGGCGGTCGGTTGCGACCCCGAAGCGGCCGTCCGGCTCAACGCCCGAACAGGAGCCCGGACCGCCCGCCGGCGGCCCAGCGCACCTCGGTCGGCGTGTCGGGCCAGCCGTCGACGCGCAGGACGAACCGCTCCCCCGGCCGCAGCGGGACCGAGGTCTCGACCATCGCGCCGTGGGTCGACAGGTCGAGCACCTGGGCCTCGATCCGTTCCGGTCCCTGCACCAGCTCGGCCGCCAGCGCGACCGCGACGCGCGGCTTGCGCCGACGCTCCGCCGCCACCGGGTGCATCTGCGACGCGCTTCCCATGATCCGATCGAACACGCCCATGCGCGGAAGATAGGCCGCCGCCGGTTGACCAACCCTCGACAAGCTCGGTGAAGGACGAATTTACCGCGATTTGTGCGGCGGGCCGATCAGTGGACGGCCTCGCGCATCGGCTCCCCGTCGACCATGGCGCACAGCCGCTCGAGGTCGCGGTCGCGCGGCGGTCCCGGGAAGGCGGAGTCGAGCAGCGTGCCGACGACGCGGACGCGCGAGGGCCGCGGACGGCTGAATTCGGTCGCGAGATAGATGCGCTCGAGCGGGAAGGAATAGGGCATGTCGCACCCTGCGGAGATCGTCGGGGAAGGACGATGAATCGACGAGCCGCCGAGCCGTTCCGCGGTCGTTTCGCGGTCGGGCGACGACATCGCCGAACCGCCTCCCGGGCGCGCTAGATCGCGAAGGCGTCCTGCGCCGCGATGAGGCGCCCCATGACCTCGAACAGCGCTTCCATCGCGACGGGTTTCATCATCACGTCGTCGGCGCCGGCCGCGAGGCAGTCCTGCCGGATGGTGAGGCCGGTGTCGGCGGTAACGACGACGATCGGGACCGCGGCCTTGGCGTCGGCGCGGCTGCGGATGTGGCGGATGGCGGTGAGGCCGTCCATCCCGGGCATCCGCAGGTCCATCAGCACGAGGCCGAAGGTCCCCTCGTCGATCTTCCGCAGACCGGTTTCGCCGTCTTCCGCCTCGGTCATCTCGACGCCGGCGACGCTGAGCATGTCGCGCACGACGCGGCGGTTCATCGCGTCGTCTTCGACAAAGAGAACCTGCATGGTCATTCCCCCTACCCGGCCGCCCGGGCCGTCGCCACGACGGGCTCGGCCGCCGACGGATCCGAAAGATCGGCGCACCGCGCGTGGAGCCGCTCGACGGCGGCCGCGATCTCCGGCGCGGTGATCGGACGCCGGAGCGCCTGCACCCGCTCGGGCTCGCCGAGCTCGGCCAGAACCGCCTCGGGATCGCCCTCGCACAGCAGCGTCACGGCCGTCCGCCACGCGCCGGACGCGATGCCGGGCGAGGCGAGCCAGGCGCGGAGTTCGGCCGGCGAGTCGAACGCTGCGGCGTTGGCGACGACGTGGTGGAAGCGGCGCTCCGCGACCGCCTGCGCCGCGCCCCTGCCCGGCGTCCCGACCACGGCCGCCACCCGCTTGCCGAGCGAGGCCTGCAGCACGTTACGGGTGAGCGGGTTGTCGTCGACCACGAGGAGCGCGACGCCGTCCAACGCCGCCGGCCACTCGCCGTCGGGGTCG
>Ga0164290_1002430_pt1 | contig 13112 bp, 6 predicted proteins | sample Micstemetagenome_FD_108782 | JGI IMG/M metagenome (GOLD analysis project Ga0164290, IMG submission 108782) | Contaminated culture microbial community from soil near Moab, Utah, USA - Microcoleus steenstrupii SON62 (Illumina Assembly) | ecosystem: Environmental > Terrestrial > Soil > Soil crust... | reverse complement strand
TACTTGACGATCTTTGTGACGACGCCGGCGCCGACGGTTCGGCCGCCCTCGCGGATGGCGAAGCGCAGACCCTCGTCCATGGCGATCGGCTGGATCAGCTCGACCGTCATGCGCGCATTGTCCCCCGGCATCACCATCTCCGTGCCCTCAGGCAGCGACACCACCCCCGTCACGTCCGTCGTCCGGAAGTAGAACTGCGGACGGTAGTTGGTGAAGAACGGCGTGTGACGGCCACCCTCCTCCTTGGTCAGGATGTAGGCCTCGGCCTCGAAGTTCGTGTGCGGCGTGATCGACCCCGGCTTGGCCAGAACCTGCCCGCGCTCCACGTCCTCGCGGCCAACGCCGCGCAGCAGCGCACCGATATTGTCCCCCGCCTCGCCCTGATCGAGCAGCTTGCGGAACATCTCGACGCCGGTCACCACGGTCTTGGTCGTGGCCTTCAGACCCACGATCTCGATCTCCTCGCCAACCTTCACCACACCACGCTCGACGCGGCCCGTCACCACCGTGCCGCGGCCAGAGATCGAGAACACGTCCTCGATCGGCATCAGGAACGGCTTGTCCTTGTCGCGCGTCGGCTGCGGGATGTAGCGGTCGACCTCCGCCATCAGCTTCAGGATCGACTGCTCGCCCTGCTCGGGGTTCTTGTCCTCCAGCGCCATCAGCGCCGAGCCCCGCACCACCGGGATGTCGTCGCCCGGGAACTGGTAGCTCTTCAACAGCTCGCGCACTTCCAGCTCGACCAGGTCCAGCAGCTCCGGGTCGTCAACCATGTCGACCTTGTTCATGTACACCACCAGCGCCGGCACCCCGACCTGGCGGGCCAGCAGGATGTGCTCGCGGGTCTGCGGCATCGGGCCGTCGGCCGCAGACACAACCAGGATCGCCCCGTCCATCTGCGCCGCACCCGTGATCATGTTCTTCACGTAGTCGGCATGGCCCGGGCAATCGACGTGCGCGTAGTGCCGGTTCGTCGTCTCGTACTCGACATGCGCCGTCGAGATCGTGATCCCGCGCTCGCGCTCCTCCGGCGCCTTGTCGATCTGGTCGTACGCCGTGAACGTCGCTCCACCCGTCTTCGCCAGAACCTTCGTGATCGCAGCCGTCAGCGACGTCTTCCCGTGATCCACGTGCCCGATCGTCCCGATGTTGCAGTGCGGCTTGTTCCGCTCAAACTTCGCCTTCGTCATGGTCTTGTTCCTTCAATCGGTCTTCGTTCGATCGGCGGCCCTAGCCCGCCAGCTTGGTGATGACCTCGTCGGCCACGGCCTGAGGCACAGGCGCGTAGTGGTCGAAAGTCATGGTGTAGGCGGCACGTCCCTGGGTCATCGACCGCAGCGTGTTGACGTAGCCGAACATGTTGGCGAGGGGCACCATGGCATTGATGACCTGCGCGTTGCCGCGCGCCTCCATGCCCTGGATCTGGCCGCGCCGGCTGTTGAGGTCGCCGATGCAGTCGCCCATGTAGTCCTCGGGCGTCACCACCTCGACCTTCATGATCGGCTCGAGCAGCTTGCACTGCGCCTTCTGCAGGCCTTCCTTGAAGGCCGCGCGGGCGGCGATTTCGAAGGCCAGCACGCTCGAATCGACGTCGTGGTAGGCGCCGTCGATCAGGGTCACCTTGAAGTCGATCACCGGGAAGCCGGCCAGCACGCCGGTCTCGCGCGAGGCCTCGAGGCCCTTCTCGACGCCCGGGATGTACTCCTTGGGCACCGAACCGCCGACGATCTTGCTCTCGAAGCTGTAGCCCGAGCCCGGCTCGCCCGGCTCGAACACCAGCTTGATGCGGGCGAACTGGCCCGAGCCGCCGGACTGCTTCTTGTGGGTGTAGTCGATCTCGGCCTTGCGGCCGAGCGTCTCGCGATAGGCGACCTGCGGGGCGCCGACATTGGCGTCGACCTTGTAGGTGCGCTTCAGGATGTCGACCTTGATCTCGAGATGCAGCTCGCCCATGCCCTTGATGACGGTCTGGCCCGTCTCCTGGTCGGTCGAGACGCGGAAGGTCGGATCCTCCTGCACGAGGCGGCCCAGCGCCTGGCCCATCTTCTCCTGGTCGGCCTTCGACTTCGGCTCGATGGCGAGCTCGATGACCGGATCGGGGAAATCCATCTTTTCGAGGATCACCGCGTTGTCAGGATCGCACAGCGTGTCGCCGGTGGTGACGCTCTTGAGGCCGGCGAGCGCGATGATGTCACCGGCGCGCGCTTCCTTCACGTCTTCACGGTTGTTGGCATGCATCAGCAGCATGCGGCCGATACGCTCCTTGCGGTCCTTGGTGCTGTTCAGCACGCCGGTCGCCGATTCGAGCACGCCCGAATAGACGCGCGCGAAGGTGAGCGAGCCCACGAAGGGATCGGTCATGATCTTGAACGCCAGGGCCGACAGCGGGGCGTCGTCGCTCGACGGCAGCGTGATCGCCTCGTCCGAGCCCATCTTCACGCCCTTGACGTCCGGCACGTCCGTCGGCGCCGGCAGGTAGTTAACGACGGCGTCGAGCATGGGCTGAACGCCCTTGTTCTTGAACGCCGAGCCGCACAGCACCGGCACGAACGCGTAGGAGATCGTGCCCTTGCGGATGCACTTGATCAGCGTGTCGTAGTCAGGCTCCTCGCCGCCCAGGTACTTCTCGAGAGCCACGTCGTCCTGCTCGACGGCCATCTCGATCATCTTGTGGCGCCACTCGGCGGCCTGCTCCTTGAGGTCGTCCGGGATGTCCTTGACCTCGAACTTGGCGCCCAGCGTCTCTTCCAGCCAGATGATGGCCTTGTTGGAGACCAGGTCGACCAGGCCCTTGTAGTCGGCCTCGGTGCCGATCGGGATCTGGGTGACCAGCGGCTTGCTGCCGAGACGGTCCGTGATCATGTCGACGGTGCGCCAGTAGTTGGCGCCGGTACGGTCCATCTTGTTGACGAAGCAGATGCGCGGCACGCCGTACTTGTCGGCCTGGCGCCACACCGTCTCGGACTGGGGCTCCACGCCCGCCACCGAGTCGAACACGCAGACGGCACCGTCGAGCACGCGCAGGCTGCGCTCGACCTCGATGGTGAAGTCGACGTGGCCCGGGGTGTCGATGATGTTGACGCGGAAGGACTTGCCGGCGAACGGGCCGGCCTCGGTCTTCCAGAAGGCGGTCGTCGCGGCCGACGTGATGGTGATGCCGCGCTCCTGCTCCTGCTCCATCCAGTCCATGGTCGCGGCGCCGTCATGGACTTCGCCGATCTTATGCGACTTGCCGGTGTAGTAGAGAATGCGCTCGGTCGTAGTCGTCTTGCCGGCGTCGATATGCGCCATGATACCGATGTTGCGGTACTGCGCGATGGGGGTGGTGCGGGCCATGGGAGGGGGCTTTCTGGGTTCTTGGCGGCCGGTTACCAGCGATAATGGGCGAACGCCTTGTTGGCGTCGGCCATCTTGTGGGTGTCCTCGCGCTTCTTCACCGCGTTGCCGCGGCGATTGAAGGCGTCGAGGAGCTCGGCCGAGAGCTTCTCGGTCATGCTGTGGCCCGAGCGGTCGCGCGCGGCCTGGATGATCCAGCGAATGGCCAGCGCCTGGCGGCGCTCGGGGCGGACCTCGACGGGAACCTGGTAGGTGGCGCCGCCGACGCGGCGCGAGCGGACCTCGACGGCCGGCTTCACGTTCTCCAGCGCCTCGTGGAAGGCGGGGACCGGATCCTGCTTGAGCTTGGCCTCGATCTCGTCGAGGGCGCCGTAGACGACGCGCTCGGCGACCGACTTCTTGCCACGCTCCATGAGCGTGTTCATGAACTTGGAGAGAACGACATCGCCGAACTTGGCGTCCGGCAGGACTTCACGCTTCTCGGCTGCACGACGACGGGACATTGCTTCCTCCCCGCCTTACTTCGGACGCTTGGCGCCGTACTTCGAACGGCGTTGTTTGCGGTCCTTGACGCCCTGCGTATCGAGGGTGCCGCGAATGATGTGATAGCGCACGCCCGGCAGGTCCTTGACGCGACCGCCGCGGATCATGACGACCGAGTGCTCCTGCAGATTGTGGCCCTCGCCCGGGATGTAGCTCACCACCTCGTAGCTGTTGGTGAGGCGGACCTTGGCGACCTTGCGCAGCGCCGAGTTCGGCTTCTTCGGGGTGGTCGTGTAGACGCGGGTGCACACGCCGCGCTTCTGCGGGCAGGCCTGCAGCGCCGGCACCTTGTTGCGCGAGGTGAGGCCATGGCGCTGCTTGCGGATGAGCTGGTTGATGGTCGGCATCGACTTCCGGTTTCCTAAAAGCTCGGGTCCACCCAGGACAGGCTTCGGCGCAAAGCGAATACGCGGGCATAGCGGCAAGAGCGCAGCGCCCGCGCGATCAAAAACTCTGCGGCCTATGGGGCCTGACTTGTAGCGGTCCTCGACGTCAGGCTGCGTCTTAGGCTTGCGCCTAACTACCAGCCCCCCGACGAGGTGCGCGCTTATATGGCCGCGACGGCATCGCCGTCAAGCAGGTGCGACTGCTTTCCGCTTTGATTTTAAAGGCTATTCCCGGCCTCGGCTGGACGACTCGTTCGTAACTCCTCTGTCAGAGCGGGCGCAAGAATCTATCAACCACATGTGGTAGCCCGTCGGACGGAAGCCACAAGAACGCCGCAATTTTACTTCGCGACGCGTTTCGGCTATTTGCCGAGCCATGGTCAAGCGCGCTCACGGTTGCAAGTCGACCAACCAGCCGTCCTTCGGGGCGGGAGCGGTCGTGCGCGTGGTCATCTGATCTAGAGCCGAACTCCCAGCCCCGCCGTCCGCGGGGCTTTGGCGACAGGTCCCCTCGGCGGCAAGCCGAAAGCGAGACCTGACATGACGACAATTTTCGACAAGCCCCTTCCGCTGACGCCGGTGCTGGAAACCGAGCGCCTGGTCCTGCGGCCGCTGGTTGCGGCCGACGCGCCGACCCTGCAGCGGCGTTTTCCGCGCTGGGAGATCGTGCGCTGGCTCAGCACACGCGTGCCCTGGCCCTACCCCTCCGACGGCGCCGAGCGTTACGTCGCCTTCGCCCAGGAGGAGATGGCACGCGGCGAAAAGCATCACTGGGCGATCCGGCTCAAGGACGGGCTCGACGAGCTGATCGGCTGCATCGATCTCTGGCCCGACGACGGCAAGAGCCGCGAGATGAGGGGCTTCTGGCTCGATCCGGAATTCCAGGGCCGCGGCCTGATGACCGAGGCCGCCAATCGCGTGACCGACTACGCCTTCCGTGAGCTCGGCTGGCCCCACCTCTGGGTCGGCAACGCCGAGGCCAACCATGCCTCGGCGCGCGTCAAGGAGCGGCAGGGCGCGCGGCTGGTCGAGTTCGCGTCCGGCCGCTTCGTCGAAGGCGAGAGCCGGCGCATGGTCTGGCTGATCGAGCGCGACGCCTGGCTGCGCCGCGATCAGCAGTCGTGGCCGTAGTGTGTGATCGTGAGGAAAGGCTTGAGACCGACGGACCGGGCGAGCTGGATCGACGCCGTGTTGTCCTCCTCGACCTGATAGCGCGGCGCGAGCTTGCGGCTGGCAAGCTTGGCCAGCGCCGTGCGGACCACGCGTGCGCCCAGCCCCTTGCGGCGATGCGAGGGCGCGGTGACGACGCCGCCCACCTCCCACACCGGGCCGTAGTTCTCGTAGGCGATGCACCCCGATCGCGTCGCCCCGCCGGCTCGCAGCACACAGGCGAAGGCCTTGCCGCTCGACAGAAGCGGCCGAAGCCAGGCGCGGTCGTGGCCCTGCGCGGCAAACAGCTCGAACGCGGCATCATCGGGAGCCGCCGTGACCTCGACGCCCGGATCGTGCTCGCCCCCGCCAGCCGATGTGAATGAGACGAACGCCGTGCGGCGGCTGATGGGGAAGCGCGTCTCGATCGCGGCCACGTCGGCTTCTCGATCGAGCTTGAACACGATGCCGACGCCGCTCGGCAAATACGGCATGAGCAATGCCGTGAGGGCCGCGCTATCGCTGGCGATGAAGGCAGCCACCGACGCTTTAGGATAGGTCTCGCGGTCGTAGGAGCTTGCCGATGTCTGCAAGGCAACCAGCGTGGCGATGCCAACGGTGCTGGAAGCTCGATGGACGGTCACGTGTTCCGGATAGGCCAGCAGCTGTTTCAGCAGAACAATGTTGCGGAGCGGGTCTCTGGAGAGTTCGCTTATCGCGTCTTCGACGGAAACACGCCCAGCCGTCATCCTTCTATTTCAGGGCGCGAGCAACGGCGAAGACCAGCGCCACGAGGCCCATGGACGCCCCAACGAACCAAGCCTGCATCTGAAACGTCGTCGGCATCTAGGATATCCTGCCCTTGATCTCGGCAACGCCCTTCATCAAAGCGCGCACGTCGACGCCGATCTCGGAAGTCCTGGCTTCGAGTGTCTTGACGCGCGTTTCGAGGTCCGGCGGCACGTCGCCATTATCGCCGCCATCGCGGCCGCCGCGCAACAAACGTGCGGTTGTCGTCCGGACGCGGCGGGGTGCCGCCTTTCCCGGGTTCGTCGGTTATTCTCGCCTCAACCTGCACGCTGCCTTTCGGCCAGTTCATCGACTGCCCTCAGCAACGCCGCGATTTGGCGTTCCATGTCCGTCACCTCGGCTTTCACCTCCTGTGACCGAGGCGAGTCCTTCACCGCAGGCATCAGCAGAAGCGTCCGGATCGCGCCAACCATGCGCGGGCAGGCTTCGCGCTTCATTGGCCATGGTCGGGCTCCCCCTCGGTCACTGACGGCTTCTGACTGAGGGACGGGCCGCGTCTTCCAGGCGTTACAAAGAAAAAGGCCGCCCCTTCGCAGGGGCGGCCTTCTTCGTTTCGATGTTTGCGCCGATCAGTCGTCGGCGGCGTGTTCCTGCTCCAGCGTCGGCACCGGCTCGTCCTCGCCGTCCTGGCCCGCCGCCAGGATGGCGCGGTCGCGCTGGGCGGCGATGGCCTTCAGCCGGTTCACGACTCCGCCGGTGCCCGCCGGGATCAGGCGGCCGACGATGACGTTCTCCTTGAGGCCCTGCAGCGTGTCGACACGGCCGGACACGGCCGCCTCGGTGAGCACGCGCGTGGTCTCCTGGAACGACGCCGCCGAGATGAACGACTTGGTCTGCAAGGACGCCTTGGTGATGCCGAGCAGCACCGGGTCGGCCTTGGCAGGCTTCATCTTCTCGCTCACGAGCTTGGCGTTCTCGTGGTCGAACTCCTGCTTGTCGACCTGCTCGCCGATCAGGAAGGTCGATTCGCCGGGATCGGTGATCTCGACCTTCTGCAGCATCTGACGCGCGATCGTCTCGATGTGCTTGTCGTTGATCTTCACGCCCTGCAGTCGATAGACCTCCTGGATCTCGTTGACCAGGTACTCGGCCAGCTTCTCGATGCCCAGCACGCGCAGGATGTCGTGCGGCACCGGGTTGCCGTCGATCAGCAGATCGCCGCGCTCGACGTAGTCGCCTTCCTGCACGGCGATGCGCTTGCCCTTGGGGATCAGGTACTCGACCGGCTCCGCACCCTCGCCTTCCGGCACGATCAGGATGCGGCGCTTGCTCTTGTAGTCCTTGCCGAACTCGATGCGGCCCGCGATGTCGCAGATGATCGCGAAGTCCTTGGGCTTGCGCGCCTCGAACAGCTCGGCCACGCGCGGCAGACCGCCCGTGATGTCGCGGTTCTTGCCGCCCTCGCGCGGGATACGCGCCAGGATGTCGCCGGCATGGACCTCCTGGCCGTTCTCGACCGAGAGCACCGAGTCGATCGAGAGCAGGTACCGCGCCTCCTGGCCGTTGGCCAGCATGATCGGGTTGCCCTCGGCATCGTGGATGGCGATGCGCGGACGCAGGTCGCCGCCGCGCGGCTGGCCCTTCCAGTCGACGACCACGCGGTTGGAGATGCCGGTGGAGTCGTCGATCACCTCGCGCATCGACACGCCCTCCACCAGGTCGACGTAGACGGCCTTGCCGGCCTTCTCAGTGATGATCGGCAGGGTGTACGGATCCCACTCGGCCAGCTTCTGGCCCTTGGTCACCGGCGTGTCGTTGTCGACCAGCAGGCGCGCGCCATAGGGCACGCGATGCTTGGCGCGCTCGCGCTGGGCGCCGTCGATCAGGACCAGCTCGGTGTTGCGGCCCATGACGACCGGTACACCCTGGCTGTTGATGACGACGTTGCGGTTGCGCACCTGGACGTGGCCGTCGTGGCTCGCCTCGATGTTCGACTGCTCGGCGCCGCGCTGAGCGGCGCCGCCGATGTGGAAGGTGCGCATGGTGAGCTGGGTGCCCGGCTCGCCGATCGACTGGGCGGCGATGACGCCGACCGCCTCGCCGATGTTGACCTTCGTGCCGCGCGCCAGGTCGCGGCCGTAGCACTTGCCGCAGACGCCGGTCTTGGTGTCGCAGGTCAGGACCGAGCGGATGCGCATCTCCTCGATGCCCGCCTTCTCGATCAGCTCGACCCCGACCTCGTCGATCAGCTCGCCGGCCTTGCACAGCACGGTGCCGTTCAGCGGATCGACGACATCGTCGAGCGCCGTGCGGCCGAGCACGCGCTCGGAGAGCGGCTCGATCACGTCGCCGCCATCGACCACCGCACGCATGGTGAGGCCGTTGGTGGTGCCGCAATCCTCCTCGAAGATGATGCAGTCCTGGGCAACGTCGACCAGGCGCCGCGTCAGGTAGCCCGAGTTGGCGGTCTTGAGCGCGGTGTCGGCCAGGCCCTTGCGGGCGCCGTGGGTGGAGTTGAAGTACTCCAGAACCGACAGGCCTTCCTTGAAGTTGGAGATGATCGGGGTCTCGATGATCTCGCCCGAGGGCTTGGTCATCAGGCCGCGCATGCCGGCGAGCTGCTTCATCTGCGTGGTCGAGCCACGCGCGCCGGAATGCGCCATCATCCACACCGAGTTGACCGGACGGCCCGGCCGCGGCGTGGAGATGCCCTTCATCATTTCCTCGGCCACGCGATCCGAGCAGCGCGACCAGGCGTCGACCACCTTGTTGTACTTCTCGCCCGAGGTGATCAGGCCGTCCTGGTACTGCTGCTCGTACTCCTTGACCTCCTTCGTGGTCTGGCTGACCAGCTTCTCCTTGGTGGCCGGGATGACGAGGTCGTCCTTGCCGAAGGAGATGCCGGCGCGGCAGGCGTGATAGAAGCCCAGGCCCATCAGGCGGTCGGCGAAGATCACCGTCTCCTTCTGGCCGCAGTGGCGGTAGACCGAGTCGATGACGTTCTGCAGGTCCTTCTTAGTCAGAAGGCGATTGATCAGCGAGAACGGCAGGTTCGGATGCTTGGGCAGGATCTGCGCCAGCAGGATGCGGCCCGGCGTGGTCTCGACCACGCGGTTGGCGAGCTCGCCCTTGTCATCATAGGCCTCGAGACGCGCCTTGATCTTGGCGTGCATGGAGAGCGTGCGACCGTGCAGGGCATGCTCGAGCTCGCCGATGTCGGAGAACAGTGAGCCCTCGCCCACCTCGCCCTCGCGCTCGAGCGTGATGTAGTAGATGCCGAGCACGATGTCCTGCGACGGCACGATGATCGGCTTGCCACTCGCCGGGCTCAGGATGTTGTTGGTCGACATCATGAGCACGCGGGCCTCGAGCTGGGCTTCCAGAGACAGCGGCACGTGGACCGCCATCTGGTCGCCGTCGAAATCGGCGTTGAAGGCAGTGCAGACCAGCGGATGGAGCTGGATCGCCTTGCCTTCGATCAGCACCGGCTCGAACGCCTGGATGCCCAGGCGATGCAGCGTCGGAGCGCGGTTCAGCAGCACCGGATGCTCGCGGATCACCTCTTCGAGGATGTCCCACACCTCCGGCCGCTCCTTCTCGACCATGCGCTTGGCGGCCTTGATGGTGTTCGCCATGCCGTAGGCCTGCAGGCGCGAGTAGATGAACGGCTTGAAGAGCTCGAGCGCCATCTTCTTGGGCAGGCCGCACTGCTGCAGCTTGAGCTCGGGGCCGACCACGATGACCGAACGGCCCGAGTAATCGACGCGCTTGCCGAGCAGGTTCTGGCGGAAGCGGCCCTGCTTGCCCTTCAGCATGTCGCTGAGCGACTTCAGCGGACGCTTGTTGGCGCCGGTGATGACGCGGCCGCGGCGGCCGTTGTCGAACAGGGCATCGACCGACTCCTGCAGCATGCGCTTCTCGTTGCGCACGATGATGTCGGGCGCGCGCAGCTCGATCAGGCGCTTCAGGCGGTTGTTGCGGTTGATGACGCGGCGATAGAGGTCGTTCAAGTCCGACGTTGCGAAGCGGCCGCCGTCGAGCGGCACCAGCGGGCGCAGCTCGGGCGGGATCACCGGCACCAGCTCGAGGATCATCCACTCCGGACGGGCGCCGGATTCGATGAAGTTCTCGCAGAGCTTGAGCCGCTTCACCAGCTTCTTGCGCTTGGCCTCCGACGTCGTCTCGCGCAGCTCCTCGCGCAGCCGCGGGCGCTCCTCGTTGAGGTCGATCGCCGACAGCATGGCGCGGATCGCCTCGGCGCCGATGTCGGCGCGGAAGGAGTCATCGCCGTACTCGTCGAGGGCGTTGAGGTACTGCTCCTCGTTCAGGAGCTCGCGGTACTTGAGCGGCGTCAGGCCGGGCTCGGTCACCACGTAGTTCTCGAAGTAGAGGATGCGCTCGAGATCGCGCAACGTCATGTCGAGCAGCAGGCCGATGCGGCTCGGCAGCGACTTCAGGAACCAGATGTGCGCCACTGGCGAGGCGAGCTCGATATGGCCCATGCGCTCGCGGCGCACCTTGGTGAGCGTCACCTCGACGCCGCACTTCTCGCAGGTGATGCCGCGGAACTTCATGCGCTTGTACTTGCCGCACAGGCACTCGTAGTCCTTGATCGGTCCGAAGATGCGGGCGCAGAACAGCCCGTCACGCTCCGGCTTGAAGGTGCGGTAGTTGATGGTCTCCGGCTTCTTGATCTCGCCGTGGCTCCACGCGCGGATGCGGTCGGGGCTGGCGATCGAGATGCGGATCTCGTCGAAGGTCGGCGTGCCCTGCGGCTGGCCCAGTACGTTGATGAGGTCGGTCATCTTTGTGTCCTACAGAGTCGTTGGACGAATTCGCGAAAGAGAGAGAAGCAGGCCAGCGCTTAGCTGGCCTGCTGGTTGAGCTCGACGTTCAGGCCAAGGGAGCGCAGCTCCTTGACCAGCACGTTGAAGGATTCGGGGATGCCCGCCTCGAAGGTGTCGTCGCCGCGCACGATGGCCTCGTAGACCTTGGTGCGGCCGGCGACGTCGTCCGACTTGACGGTGAGGATCTCCTGCAGGGTGTAGGCCGCGCCATAGGCCTCGAGCGCCCACACCTCCATCTCGCCGAAGCGCTGGCCGCCGAACTGGGCCTTGCCGCCCAGCGGCTGCTGGGTGACCAGGCTGTAGGGGCCGATCGACCGGGCGTGGATCTTGTCGTCCACCAGGTGATGCAGCTTCAGCATGTAGATGTAGCCCACGGTGACCTTGCGGTCGAAGGGCTCGCCGGTGCGGCCGTCGACCAGGGTGACTTGGCCAGACTTGTCGAGACCCGCCATTTCCAGCATGCCAACGATGTCGCCCTCGTGCGCGCCGTCGAACACCGGCGAGGCGAAGGGAACGCCGCGGCTGAGGTTCTTGGCGAGCTCGATGGTCTGTTCGTCGTCGAGATCCTGGATCTCGGCCTTGTAGGCCTTCTCGCCGTAGACCTCGCGCAGGTGCTTCCGGACCTGGGCGACCGACGCCTCGCGGGCGCCGTTCACCATCTCGCCGATCTTCTTGCCGAGACCGGCGGCGGCCCATCCGAGATGGGTCTCCAGGATCTGCCCGACGTTCATGCGGGAGGGCACGCCGAGCGGGTTCAGCACGATGTCGACGGGCTGGCCCTCCTCGAGATACGGCATGTCCTCGAGCGGCATGATGCGCGAGATCACGCCCTTGTTGCCGTGACGGCCGGCCATCTTGTCGCCCGGCTGCAGCTTGCGCTTGGTGGCGACGAAGACCTTGACCATCTTCATCACGCCCGGCGGCAGCTCGTCGCCGCGCTGCAGCTTGTCGACCTTGCTGTCGAAGCGGTCCTGCAGGCGCTTCATCGATTCGTCGAACTGCTTGTTCAACGCCTCGATCTCGCCCTGGCGCTTGTCGGTCTTGACGGCGATCTGGCGCCACTGGCCGGGCGTGTATTCGCCCAGCACCTTGTCGGTGATGCGCGTGCCCGGCTTCAGGCCCTTGAGCCCGCCGGCCACCGTCTGGTTCATCAGCATTTCTTGGATCTGGCTGTAGAAGCTGCGCTCCAGGATGGCCTTTTCGTCGTCGCGGTCCTTGGCCAGGCGCTCGATCTCGTCACGCTCGATGGCGAGCGCGCGCTCGTCCTTGTCGACGCCGCGGCGGTTGAACACGCGCACCTCGACGACCGTGCCCTCGACGCCCGGCGGCACCTTGAGCGAGGTGTCGCGCACGTCGGCCGCCTTCTCGCCGAAGATGGCGCGCAGCAGCTTCTCTTCCGGGGTCATCGGGCTCTCGCCCTTCGGCGTCACCTTGCCGACCAGGATGTCGCCCGCCTTCACCTCGGCACCGATATAGACGATGCCCGCCTCGTCGAGGTTCTTCAGAGCCTCTTCGCCGACGTTGGGGATGTCGCGGGAGATCTCCTCCTGGCCGAGCTTGGTGTCGCGGGCCATGACCTCGAACTCCTCGATATGGATCGAGGTGAAGACGTCATCGCGCACGATACGCTCGGAGAGCAGGATCGAGTCCTCGAAGTTGTAGCCATTCCACGGCATGAAGGCGACGAGCACGTTGCGGCCGAGCGCCAGCTCGCCGTCACGCGTCGACGGGCCATCGGCCACGATGTCGCCCTTCTTCACCTGGTCGCCGACCTTCACCAGCGGCTTCTGGGTGATGCAGGTGCTCTGGTTGGAGCGCTGGAACTTCAAGAGGTTGTAGATGTCGACCGCCGGGCGGTTCGGACCTACATCCTCGGTGGCGCGCACGACGATGCGCATGGCGTCGACCTGGTCGACGATGCCGGTGCGGCGCGCGGCGATCGCCACGCCCGAGTCGCGGGCCACCACCTCTTCCATGCCGGTGCCGACCAGCGGCGATTCGGCCTGGATCAGCGGCACCGCCTGGCGCTGCATGTTCGAGCCCATCAGCGCGCGGTTGGCGTCGTCGTTCTCGAGGAACGGGATCAGCGCCGCGGCGACCG
>Ga0164290_1002428_pt1 | contig 13114 bp, 14 predicted proteins | sample Micstemetagenome_FD_108782 | JGI IMG/M metagenome (GOLD analysis project Ga0164290, IMG submission 108782) | Contaminated culture microbial community from soil near Moab, Utah, USA - Microcoleus steenstrupii SON62 (Illumina Assembly) | ecosystem: Environmental > Terrestrial > Soil > Soil crust... | reverse complement strand
TCTTCTGCCATACAGCAAAGATAAAAAACTTAAGTTTGGTGATGCTTGATCAGGGTTTACGTATTCAGAAAATAAATAGCAGAAAGGAGCTGGACAACTTTATAAAGCTGCCCGCTAAACTCTATTTAAAAGAGCCTCGCTGGGTACCACCACTGTATGCAGACGAATACCAGTTTCATGATCCGCAAAAAAATCCTGCCTTAGCCTACACCATCGTTGAGAGATGGATCGCTTATAAAAATGATGAACCTGTAGGGCGCATCATGGGTATTATTCACCACGAATACAACCGCCTGCACGAGGAAAAAACAGCCAGGTTTTTCCAGATGGATTGTATCAATGATTTACAGGTAGCATCATTACTCCTGCAAACAGTAGAAGAATGGGCAAGTGAAAATGAAATGAATCAACTGATAGGTCCATTTGGTTTTTCTGATAAAGATCCACAGGGTTTTCAGATAGATGGACTGGAGCACTTGCCGGTTATTGCTACACCAGCGCATCCGGCTTATATGCCCTTGCTATTAGAATCATTGGGTTATAGTAAGTATCTCGATTGTGTATCGTATCGCATACCCATACCCGATCAACTGCCTGCATTGTATGAACGCGTATTGACAAGGGTTGCACAAAACACGCAGGTGCATCTGCTGGAGTTCAGGAGCAGAAAAGAACTGAAACCTTATGTACTACCCGTGTTTCAGCTCATTAATGAAACATACAGATCGCTCTTTGGTTTTGTTCCGATGTCGGATAGTGAAATAGATAAAATGGTGAAACAATACCTGCCTATACTCAATCCTTCTTTTGTAAAAGCAATGGTGGATGATAAAGGAATATTATTGTCATTTGTAGTGGCTATGCCCGATATGAGCAAGGGTTTACAAAAAGCAAAGGGAAAATTATTTCCTTTCGGACTACTGTATATTCTTTCAGCTATGCGAAAGAGCAAACAACTCAATCTTTTACTGGGTGCCGTTAAGGAAGGCTATCGTGGTAAAGGGTTAGATGTGTTTATGGCTATGGCATTGATTAAAACAGCTTCAGCAAAAAGAATGACACATATGGATAGTCATCTCATTCTTGAAACCAATCGTACCATGCGTGCCGAATGTGAGAAGCTCGGTGGAGAACTGTATAAACGGTTCAGGGTTTTTATAAAAGAACTTAAATAATACTTCCGCGTACTCATGTTCCCTGCGGTAAACAATTGATAAAGTTTAACGAAGAGCAGTTAACTTTTTTCACTGCTGCTAATATTGCTCCAGGCCAGTTTTATTAATTCTCTTGTAAGGGGTATATGAACATTCTCCAGGTTAAAAAGGGTACACCCACTCCTGCCCCAGGCACCCGATGCCGCATAGCATATATTGCCGGGTAATTGCAGGTAAACCGATTGTTGTTCCGGGGTTAGTTTAACCATTGCCAGTAATGTTTCTGGGTGAACGGAAGCAAATATCTTTTTGTTTTTCCTGAAAGCCTGTTTATCAAAATGAGGGATTACATCTGTATCCGTCATTGACAAAGCGATCTCTCCGAATTTTTTGGCTGATACCATAATATTTATTTGATGTATTTGCCAATTACCGGCATCTTTTTAAATTCTTTTCTTTCTACCAGTAAAATAAACCAGCCGAAAACACCCAGCAGTAAGAAGCAAAAAGCTATGCCAAGCCAGAATTGCGGAAGAAAATACACAAACAATTGGTGTATTAAAAACAGCAGTATAACAATAACAAGATAGGCAATCAGTTTTTTTGTAGCATAAGGAATAGGGTAGTGCTTTTGTCCGAGTTTATAACTCATAACCATCATAAAAGCATAACAGACAAAAGTGGCCCAGGCACTGCCATTATAACCAAATAGTGGTATCCACCAGATGTTGAGCAGAATGGTAATACCGACACCGGCTATTGTAATCCATGCACCTGTAAGTGTTTTGTTGGTAAGCTTATACCAGACACTCAGGTTATAATAAATACCCAGAAACACGCTGCCCATGGCGAGTATAGGAACAATGGAAAGACCTTCTCCATACGCTCCAGCATTGGTGCGATAGGCAAGATATTTGATCAGGGGAAGGTTAACAACAATGGCCAGCCACATGAATGCACAGGCAATCACAAAGAATTTCATTACCCTGGCGTAAGTGCGTGGTGCATTTTCTTCTTTAGACTGGTTAAAGAAAAATGGCTCTGCCCCCATTTTGAATACCTGAATAAAAATAGTGATCAATACAGCTACTTTATAGTTGGCGCCAAAAATACCCAGTTGACGTAATTCTTCATCGCGCGGCAGATCCAATACCCTTGTGTACACTAACCTGCTAAGCATTTCATTGATCATGCCTCCCAATCCAACAATAATTAATGGGTAAGAATATTTCATTACAGCTTTCCAAAGATTAAAATCGAAAGAAAACCGGAACCCCCATAATTCTTTAGTAAGTAATAGCAGCGTAAGTACGGCGGTAATTACATTGGCAATAATATAATAACCAATACCGATGGATGGATCGTATACCGATAACCATATGCTTTCAGGGTTTTCCTGGTATAATTTGGGGCATAGACCAATAAAGAATAATACCAGTAAAACATTTACCACAATACTGAATACTTTGATAAAAGCATACATACGTGGTCGTCCTTCCTGTCTTAGTTTAGCAAAAGGAATTACAGAAAGGGTATCAAAAAAAAGAATCCATGCCATCCAACGGATATATTCAGGATGTTCGGCAAAATCAATCATACCAGCCACTGCTGGTGCCTGCCATAATAAAAGACCCGTTAAAACAACCGTAGTTACGATAATGGAAGACAAAAAAGTATTGAACACTTTTGTTTTATCATGATCCTGTATAAACCTGAAATAACTGGTTTCTAAACCGTAAGTAAATAAGATATTTAAAAAAGGAATCGCTGCATATATCTGGGTGATGCTTGCTGTACTGCTTGGTTCATACCACCAGAACAAAAGAATATTTAAAGCATAGCCCAAAAAACGAACGGCAATGGTAGGTACCCCATACCATAATGTTTGTCCTGCTAATTTTTTGATACTGCTCAATGAAGTGTTTTTAGTCCGAAAGTCTGGAGACCGAAAGTCCGAAAGACAGGAAATAACCAATAGTGAATTGCTTGCAGACTTCCTGTCTTCCGGTCTTTCGGGCTCATCTCACAAACATCGCATTTCTTCGCTTTAAATTCAAGAATAGACCGGAACATTCATTATTTATTATGAATATCTGCAGGCGCAGTAGTGCTGATGCCTTTGCCGGGAGCGGCAAGATGTGGATTCTGGAGAAAACTACTGTCGGTAAGTGTGTACAGAAATGCCGTAAGCTGCCCAATCTCGAAATTAGATAGTGGAAGCCTGTTTCTTAATAAACTGTCGGTAGTGGCACTGATCACCATGTTTTTCCTGTAATGCTCCATTACACTGAGTACGGAAAAGAAACGACCGTCATGGCCATAAGGAAAAGTACGCATTACATTTCTCAGACTCGGTACACGGAATTTCAAAGAATCATTGCTTTCACTGGTGATTTTCATCCGCCCCAGGTCTTTTAAAAACGGATCAACAGGCATGCCGATGTTTCTGTAACTGTAGTCGGTAAAAAAGGGCTCTGTATGACAACTCACGCATTTTTTTTGGAAAATTTCATAGCCCAGTTTCTCGGGAAGGATAAAACTATCCAGCCCCATTTTAACACGATCGTATTTACTGTTACTGCTGATAAAAGTGAGCAGAAACTGACTGATGGCCCTGGTTAAACGTTGTGTATTGATCATTTCATCACCAAACGCCGCTTTGAATAATTTCCGGTATTCTTTTTCTGCCTGTAGTTTTTTGATCACAGTAACCAGACTTTCGGCCATTTCATTTTCTGCAGTAATAGGGGCGAGTGGCTGAAGATCGAGGTGATTGATGCCACCATCCCACATAAATTCTTTTTGCCAGGCCAGGTTAAATAAACCCGGGGCATTACGTGTAGTGAGTGAGTTGTTAAAACCATGACTCAGCGGATGGTCATAGGTATTGAAAGCCCCAAACTGCTGGTGACAGGTGCCACATGAAATAGTACCATCTTTACTTAAACGTGTATCATAAAATAACTGTCTGCCCAATTCAATTCCTTCTTTTGTGAGAGGATTCTCTTTAAAATTATATACGGGCTGTGGCCAGCCCTTTGGTACGAGGAAGCGAACAGGTGTAGGCGCGAAATAATTTCCCATATACATCCAGCCGGTACACAGGATACTCAATAACAAAAGCGCGATTATCGTTTTCTGGTATCTCATTCTTTTACTGCGATGGAAAACATTTTACTGTAATTGTCTGCAAAACGAACAGCGAGGGTACCCGGACTGTGGCAACCAGGTTCTTTGGAAATATTGATGCCATTGAACCATTTAGCTGCGTCGGCAATGATGGTGATTGAATCTGTAAATGCTGGTGACTGAAGTTGAATGAGTCTGGTGGTATTATGATGCTTTCGAAAACCGCCAATATGATAGGTAAACTGTTTACCTGCAATCATGGAACTGCTGGCTGTGCCTTCTAATTTGGCCATTATATAGCCACTGTTCCAGGTCCAGAACATGCCATGTAACGGATCAAGCGCCTCAGTTTGTACGCCCGAAACATTACGGATACTGTCAACCCCTAATAAAAAACGGATGCCTGTATATTTTCCTTCTGGTATATTCAGTTGAATCGATAAACTTTTTTCATCCGCAATATCAACAAGAAAATATTGGTTTTCGGGAATAATAATTTTACCCTCAGTATTCGTAAGCTGAATATTTGAGATATAATATTTGAAACGATTAACAACTAGTGTATCGGTATTATTTAGTGAATAGGTTTGTTCAGGAAGCAATTGTTCATTGCCAAAGCGATTGTTGAAACGGATGGTAAGTGTCTGTTTTTTTTGTGCAGACACCATCAGAGACTGACAGATAAATAGGAATATGAGTATTGCAGTTCTTTTCACAAATCAGAGATAATCGTTTTTGTTGATCCTTTTTCTTAGTTCCTTGTTCCTTGTATGTTGTTTCTTTGACTCCAGTCTTTTCTCTTTCGCTGCTTTAGTGGGTTTGGTAGGCTTTCGTATTTTCCGTTTAATCAGGGAAGTCGTTATCAGCTGTGTTATTTTGCGGATCACTTCATCCTTATTACCCAGTTGCGATCTTTCAGACTGCGATTTCACCAGCAAATAACCATCGTCGGTAATACGATTACTGAGCCTTTCTATAATCAGGGCCTTTTGTTCAGCAGAAAAAAATACAGAATGGGCCACTTTCCAACGGCCTTCCACCATGGTTTCCACCTTGTTTACATTCTGGCCACCTTTGCCACCGCTGCGTGCAGTCTGAAACAATATCTCAGTTCTAATATCTATCTTCATTACAAAATAAAGTTCGTACAAAAAGCGGAATCAATTATGAGAATTGTGATACAAAGAGTGAGCGAAGCGTCAGTAAGGGTAGATGGAAATGTTACGGGCAGCATTGGGAAGGGGTTACTGGTACTGATGGGTATTGAAGATGCAGACACAAAAGAAGACATTGAATGGCTGAGTAATAAAATTGTCAATATCCGCATTTTTGATGATGCCGACGGTGTAATGAATCTCTCTGTAAAAGATACCGAAGGCGGAATTTTACTTGTAAGCCAGTTTACCCAGCATGCAAGTACAAAAAAAGGAAACCGGCCATCGTATATAAAAGCATCGAAACCCGAAATTGCCATACCGGTTTATGAATCCATGATAGCTCAGTTATCGCTTGATCTGGGTAAACCTGTTCAGACAGGTATTTTTGGCGCCGATATGAAAGTGAGTCTGCTGAACGACGGTCCTGTAACCATTGTCATGGATTCGAAAAACAAAGAGTGATGGATATTGAAAACAGAGAAGATATTGAAAAATTGATGCGTGTATTTTACGCAAAAGCCATTCCAGATGAAATCATCGGCCACTATTTTACTGAAGTGATTCAAATGGATCTTGAACAACACCTGCCGGTAATTATTGATTTCTGGGAAACGGTATTATTTGGTGTTGCCAGGTATAAATCGAATGCTATTGCAGTTCATCAGCAGCTGCACGCAAAGTCTGCTTTTACCGATCAGCATTTTGAAAGATGGGTAAACCTATTCCAGTCAACAATCGATGAATTATTTTCAGGCGATAAAGCAGAGCTGGCTAAACAAAGAGCTTTGTCTATTGCAACGGTCATGAAAATAAAAACCATACATGGCGAATTGACCATCAATACAAAACAATAATACCATGACAATACAAGAGGCGCAACAACAGGTAGATCAATGGATCAACACAACAGGTGTTCGTTATTTCAACGAATTAACCAATCTTGGCATATTGATGGAAGAAGTAGGAGAACTCAGCAGGCTGATGGTGCGGCAATATGGCGAACAGTCGTTTAAAGAATCAGATAAAGGAAAAGAAATCAGCGATGAAATGGCCGATGTATTATGGGTGCTCATCTGTTTGGCCAACCAAACCGGTGTAAACCTGACGGAAGCGCTGGAGAAAAACTTCAACAAAAAAAATATCCGCGACGCAGAGCGGCATAAGAATAATGAGAAGCTGAAGTAACAGAAGAACAGCGAAATGTCGAATATCCAATGTTGAAGTGCGATTTTACTTCGACGTTGGATATTCGAGATTTCTCTGTTGGTTATTTTCCAAAAATGCTTTTCTGCTTCGCCATTTTCTCAATTTCCGCTACAGAGCGGGGAGAAGAGGCAGAGAGGTTACGGTGACCGTCTTTGGTAATCAGGATATCGTCTTCAATACGAACACCGATGCTCCACCATTTTTTGTCGCATTTACTTCCAGGTGGAATATAGATGCCGGGTTCTACTGTTAAGAAAACTCCTTCCTGTAAAGTACGTGGTCCCATATCGTGTACATCCAATCCGAGATGGTGAGATGTACCGTGTGGGAAATATTGACGTGCTTCCTGTTCATTGGCTGCAATACCCAGTTTAATGAGTCCGCGATTGATGACACGACGTGCGGCCGCATCAACAGCGCCAAATGCATTGCCGGGTTTACAGGCTGCAAAACCAGAATCCTGTGCTTCGAGAACCAGCTCATAAATGATTTTTTGCTCGGGAGTAAATTTGCCATTTACCGGAATGGTTCTGGTAACATCAGCCGTATAGCCATGGTATTCTGCTGCACAATCACTCAGTAGCAGATCTCCATCTTTCATTAAACGAAGATTGGTAACATAATGAAGAACGCATGCATTTTCTGAAGATCCGTTAATGCTGGGATAGCCGGGATATTCAGAACCATTTTTCTTGAAATTATATTCCATGATGGCCTGAGCCTGGTATTCTGTCATGCCGGGTTTAATTGCACGCATTACATCATTATGACCTTCGCAGCTCATGAGTGTAGCTTTTTCCAGCAACCTGATTTCTTCTGGTTGTTTAATACCTCTTAAAGCAGACATAATCCTGTTGGTAGAATAACGAGGATCAGCAAGTTTTTTTCCGGAATTGATGACATTATCTATAATACCAGCCATCCGCGATAATTGGTCGCCGGTACTGTATTTCGAGAGAATACCTTCCCCTTTGTATAAACTCAGGATAGAATCAACTGTATTAAAGTCGAAAGTACTGGCAGTGAATTTATCGTTGGTGAATACATTTTCAATTTTGTATTTATTCTTTACACCTTCAACACCCAGTATTTTACCTGTCCACATTTCCTGTTGCGGATTGCGGTTCTGTACAAAAATAAATTCAGTACCAGTTGCACCCAGAATGGTTACAGGTTGCTTGAAAAGCAATAAAAGAGAGTTGGGTTCTTCCAGTCCGGTAAAATAGTAGAAGTTTTTGCTTTGAGCATATTGATAATCCACATCATTGTTCCTAACCCTTACCTGAGAGGCAAAAAATACGCCTACAGAGTTATTGGGCATCATTTCCCTGAATGCGGCACGGCGACCGGCATGAAACTCGGGACTAAGGTAATCGTTAGGGTACTCTGTGGTTTGCTGGGCCAAAGCAAAGGCTGGCATCAATAAACAAAGCAGCCTGAAGCATGTTTTTCTGAGCATGTTGTATTTTTTTTGAGCGCATTAAAACTATAGGATTTCATCGATCCGGGCTAAAAAAAATGAGGAAAGGCGGGAGAGCTTCTAGCTACTAGCTGCTAGTTGGCTTTTCTGATTAAAAATAAAAAAAATCATACTTCAATTGAGAAATGGCTAGAAGCTAGTAGCTAGCAGCTAGAAGCTTGTTCTAAAATCTCTTACTTTTGCCCCGTTATGAGCATACAACAAGACAATCGTTTCCAGGCCATTATATCACATGCCAAAGAGTATGGATTTGTATTTCAGAGTAGTGAAATTTATGACGGGTTAAGTGCGGTATATGACTATGGTCCGTATGGTAGCGAACTGAAGAAAAATATCCGTGATTACTGGTGGAAAAGCATGACGCAGATGCACGACAATATTGTTGGTATCGATGCGGCCATCTTTATGCACCCCACCACATGGAAAGCCAGTGGTCACGTAGACAATTTCAGTGACCCGATGATCGATAATAAAGACAGTAAGAAAAGATACAGGGTAGATCATTTACTGGAAGCCAAAGCCGATCAGTTAAGAGAAAAAGCTGCGGAAGCAGAAGCAGATGCATTGATTGCGCAAATGGATCAATTATTGGCAGCAGAAGATTTTGCCGGACTAAAACAATTGATGACCGACCAGAAAATTGTTTGTAGTGTAAGTGGTACAGCCAACTGGACCGATATACGCCAGTTCAACCTCATGTTCTCAACCCAACTGGGTTCGGTGGCCGAAGATGCCGATACTATTTACCTGCGTCCCGAAACGGCACAGGGTATTTTTGTGAATTTCCTGAATGTGCAGAAGACGGCGAGAATGAAAATACCTTTTGGTATTGCACAAACAGGTAAAGCATTCCGCAATGAAATTGTGGCACGCCAGTTTATCTTCCGCATGCGCGAATTTGAACAGATGGAAATGCAGTTTTTTGTTCGCCCCGGCACACAGATGGAATGGTATAATTACTGGAAACAGGAAAGACTGAATTGGCACAAGAGCCTTGGCATTCCGGCAGAAAAATACCGTTACCACGATCACGTAAAACTGGCGCATTATGCCGATGCAGCGCTGGATATTGAATATGAGTTTCCGTTTGGTTTCAAAGAAGTAGAAGGTATTCACAGCAGAACCGATTTCGACCTGAAGAGCCACCAGGAATACAGCAAGAAAAAACAGCAGTATTTTGATGCTGATGTTGATCCTTCAACAGGAAAACCCTATGGCAACTATATTCCGTATGTGGTAGAAACATCCATCGGTCTGGATCGTATGTTCCTGCTGGTGATGAGTCATGCGTATGACGAAGAAACCCTTACCAAAGAAGATGGTTCAACAGATAGCCGGGTGGTAATGCGTATTCCGGCAAAAATTGCACCTATTAAACTGGCTATTCTTCCATTAATGAAAAAAGAAGGATTACCTGAAATCGCAAAAGAATTGCTGGATGAGTGCAAACCGCATTTCAAATGTTTCTATGAAGAAAAATATGCCATCGGAAAACGTTATCGCCGCCAGGATGCCATCGGCACCCCATTCTGCGTAACCATCGATCATCAAACCAAAGAAGACGGCACGGTAACCATCAGGCATAGAGATAGCATGATGCAGGAAAGAGTTGCGATGAATGAGGTCAGGAGAATTGTCATGGAGGCGTTGTAAACAGAAGAACAGAAGAACAGAGGAACAGAGGAACAGAGAAACATCGAACGCTCAAATTCGAGATATACTTGAACGTTGGAAATTTCTCTGTTCCTCTGTTCTTCTGTTTTCTACCTGCCTGTTGTTCTTCTGTTGTTTTCAGCAGTGCCGATACTCTTAAAAAATATTCGAATCAGTTCAATACTTTCATTGTGTGTGCTTTTAACATCAGCTTTTAGATTCCAATTCAGCTTTAGAATAATACTAAGGCAGTTTTTAGTTTCGCGTAATTCTTTTAGCGCCACTTTCATTTTGTGAATAAAATCTCTTGATGATTCTGCTCCCTGCGCTTCACCATAATGTAAGGCAGGCGCAGACCCACTTCTGGTTAATTGACCAGCCAGGTGATTCCCGGCAAAACTATTTGGCAGACTTTCAGCTACATGGATACAATTCACAGCAAAACTGGTAAGTCGGTCTTCAAGATTATACTCTTTTTTCTGTTCCATGGAAGTTTGTTTAATCCACAAACCTCATTAAATACTGTAAAGAAAAAAACAGGTATTTATACGCGTATAAATACCTGTTTGTAAACATATTTTGATATTCGATATTCCTCTGTTCTTCTGTTTCTCTGTTCCTCACCCATACAGCTCCAGATGAATATCTTTCTTATCATACCCCATAGCAATAATCCGTTGCTTCGCTTCATCGATCATGTTTTTCCAGACACAGAGATAAAAATGGGCGGGTTTTTTATTGATGCGGAGTAATTCTTCGTACACACCGTGAACATATCCGGTATAGGCGCCATCAGGAACCGATTCTTCGCGGGAGAAAACAGGATGGTAGTAAAAACCTGGTTCATCTTTTTCCAACTGTTTTAATTCAGGACCATACAGGCAATCGCCATGTTTGCGGCAGCCGAAAATAATATGTATTTCCTGGTGTGGAAGTTTGTGCCGGTGAATATGATGTGCCATGGAACGGAAAGGTGCAATACCTGTTCCGGTACATATCAGAAAAAGATCTTTCTCAATCATCTCAGGTAAGGTAAATACACCCTGTGGACCACGAAGTGTTAATTCACTGCCTACCTGTATTTCTTTAAATAAATAATTAGTGCCTGCGCCATCTTCGAGTAATACGATGACGAGTTCAATAATATTGGTTCCATCCGGTGCCGACGCAATGGAATAGCTGCGCCAGCGTTTATTCTTTTTTTCATGAATCGTGAGATCCAGTGTTACAAACTGTCCGGGTTTGAAATCAAAGGAAGCCAATTCCGGGATCTCGATCCAGAAACGACGTGTAGAATCGGTAGCGTCTTCAATCCTGATGACTTTTCCGGTGCGCCATGGTTCAAGCATACGAATGGTTTTACACAATATAAGATAATTTGTTCAAGGAACTCCTGTGGAGAAAATGAGACAATTTGGAAATTTGTAAATGGGGGATTAAACAACTGCGTTGTTTAATTTTTTAACCAGCCACTCAAATTTGTACTCATTTCCAAATCTCCAAATTCACAAATCTCCAAATTAAAAAAGGCGCAGTAAATAGTTACTGCGCCTTTTAATAGAGATAAATCCTGCTTTTATTTAGGATCTAATGCTCTCTTTATTTTCTCAGCGAGGTCCTGTAAATGGATCTTGCTCATTCTGTCGGCATTGGTAGCTGCTGCTGCATTTACCTGTGCACGCAACTGAGTTAGTTGGGCACGTGCAATGCTGTAAACATCACTACGACTGTTTGCGCCTGAAGCATAAGGATTGTTGAATCCGCCACCACCAATAATAATTCCTGTTACGGTAATATTAGGAGGATTGAGTAAATTATTCAGTTTCTCTACATAGCTTTTCTGCAACATTCTGCGATAGTTGTCGATAGCTTTATTTGATTTCAACTCACTGAATAATTCATTCTGCAGATCGCCCATCATTTCCAGCGCACTGTAAGCTTTATCAGCACCAAAACGTTCTGCACTATACTGCATACGATTCAGTCTGTCGAGCGTCAGTAAACCAGCCAATGTACCTTCCTGTGTTGCTGCTAAAGGATCAGCAGTACCCGGTGCATTAATCTTGTTCCAGATTTTTTTATCAATCAACCAGGTTGGCGTCTGGAATACCTGACGGTTCAGGTAACCCAATGCATCGCGCTGCATGGCTTTTGGAGTAGGCTCATACACTGGCTCATCCTGCTCAGCTACTTTAAAAGTTTCATATACACCACCAATGTTACGGGTAACATGACCAACATAACGACGGAACGGTCCTAAAAGCTGACCATACATGGTAGCAATATTTTCATTCTGATCGCCTTCTTCTTTGGTCCACTCATTCAGGTTAGCCAGAATACGCTGTAAGTTTTTTACACCATAATCACTTGCTTTAACTGCATTATCACTCAGGTCTTCGCTCTGGCTTCTTGGGTCGGCCTGATTGCCAGACTCATAAGTACCAAACCATGTGCGTGGATTGGCTTTCAGTGTTTCAGTAACCAGTTTGTTACTGTTCTTTTTTACCTCTTCTTCAGTAGCACCTGGAATATAGCCATAACCCCAACGCATGGCCCATGCATCATAGTCGCCAATACGTGGATATAAACCTGCTTTAGAAATATTGTCTTCAGGCTGAGCCACATAGTTAAAACGGGCATAGTCCATGATAGAAGCAGTATGTCCATTGGCTTCAACCCATGCTTTATCACGTAATTTATCAACCGGTGTCTTGCTGCTGCTGCCCATGTTGTGGCGCAGACCGAGTGTATGTCCTACTTCATGTGATGACACAAAACGAATCAGGTCACCCATCAAATCATCATCAAATTTCATACTACGGGCACGGGGGTCTGTAGCAGCGGTTTGAATCATATACCAGTCGTGTACCAGTTTCATTACATTATGGTACCAGCCGATATGGCTTTCAAGGATCTCACCACTTCTTGGATCGTGCACATTAGGTCCGTATGCATTTTCTGTTGGAGAAGCGAAATAGCGAACTACAGAATAGCGCGCATCTTCCAGACTCATGGTAGTGTCGTTCTCTGGCCACTCTTTACCGATGATGGCATTTTTAAAACCGGCTTTTTCAAAAGCTTTCTGCCAGTCATTAATACCGAGGATCAGGTGTTTTCTCCACTGCTTGGGAGTAGCGGGGTCTATATAATAGATAATGGGTTTCTTGGGTTCAACCAGTTCACCTCTTTACCATTTGTCGGCATCTTCGTCTTTGGGTTCCAGTCTCCAGCGAACAGCAAATTCCTTGTTTTCTACTTTCTGCTGATCATCGCCGAAGAGTACATAGTCATCTGTGAAGAAACCAACACGCTTATCTGCAATTCTTGGTGTCATT
>Ga0164290_1002427_pt1 | contig 13125 bp, 12 predicted proteins | sample Micstemetagenome_FD_108782 | JGI IMG/M metagenome (GOLD analysis project Ga0164290, IMG submission 108782) | Contaminated culture microbial community from soil near Moab, Utah, USA - Microcoleus steenstrupii SON62 (Illumina Assembly) | ecosystem: Environmental > Terrestrial > Soil > Soil crust... | reverse complement strand
TAAAAAAAGAGAACGAAGCTGGAAACGCTCATATAATCGGATTCTTAGCTTGACAGAATCGTGCTTTTGTCAAGTTGTCATATGGCTTAGCGGAACTTTTTGGGTTTATGTGGCTAGTACGTGATAAACGGCTACGGCGTCGAAGTTCTTTGACGCGCTTGCCGAACCGCCTACAAATTTTTTTCTCAAGTTGCACCCCATATAGATCCAGCCTCGGTTACTTCATGAGCCAGGGTCAATCGTCCTTGAAAATAGCCTTAAAGTGTTAACCTGTGACAGCTAGCGCTAGGTTGAAAATTCTCATTAAGGGGAATGATGGAACAGTCTGCAAAGAAAACAAGACTATGAAACGAGACGCCCGAGTCGATGCACTGATGGCGATTGCGAAAAAACTTGAGCGCGAAGGCGTGACGGACAGTGCCGAGCAGCTCTACAGAAAAGCGGTCAATACGTCTGAGCTGTTATATGGACCGGCAAGTCCCAGAACCGGCCTAGCATTGCTTGAGCTGATGACCTTTTGCGAAAGCCATGACAATTCACAGGAAGCGGACAATCTCTGGAAGCGTCTTAGAATCGTATTTTTGGAGTGTGAGGAATAGCTTCGTTTCCGGTCCATCGCAAAAGGGCATAATTAAGTTCATGCTGGAAAGGCGGGTGCGCCTGTGTCCGAACAAGTTCAACAAGAATTGAAAGTAACCGACCAGGGCGCTGAAAGAACCGTCCAGAAAACGCCTGAAGCCGTGAAGGAAGGCGGTGTTATTGCAGCGCAGCCGAATCAAGAGATCCACGGAAAGGCTTTTGAGCAGTCCCACCAGAACGACAAGACATTATCTGAGCCGGACATGATCGCCATTAATGACGGCGAAACAGTGGCGGAGTACAAGGCGCGGGTGGCGCAAATACAGGCTAATAGATTCGGTTTCTTTGATTCTGAGGCAGAGACACAAGCGAAGGTTTTTGAAAAATCGGCCAAGCAAGCGATGGAACCAATACCAGCCGTATCGCCTGTTTTGAGCGAGGGACCGTACAATTCGACGGTGAAGCTGAACGTGCAGATTACGAATGTGCCGGAAGTGTCGGAAGGCATAAAGCCGGAGGAATTGCTGCAATACACTGACACGATGATGCAATCAGGTGCGCAAGCAGTACGGCAAATTGAAAGGCATATGACAGAGCCGAACGCCATTAACAACGACATGGCAAATATCGCGGCTCATTTCAGTCAGAGTCCATATCAACTGAACAAAGATGCTCAGACCCTTTTCGGCGCCGTTGTCGATCAAATCGATCATCCCATGACCGCTGACGACAGGGCAAAGGCAGCCGGAAACCTAATGCCGATGTTTTTCTTTGAAGGTAATGCAGCTGAGCCAGTTCATCCAGAAACAGTGCAGCAATTAGCATTAGAATCAATGAGCGAATCTGAATTGCTAGCTTTAGGTATACGTCGAGTTGGAAAGGAAACATTTGATTTGCACATGCCAGAACTTCCGCCAGAGTTGCGGAGTCTTGATTATCAATTGGCGTCACCTGAATTGTTGGAAGCGATGGCAGCAAAAGGAAGAACGATTGCAATTGCAACCGAGGGCTCAGAAGACCTATTGCGGTTAGAAAGAGCAGGAGCCCAGGGAAGTGCGTTTGGCGATCTAATTACGATCAAACCAAATGCGCGCAAGATTACCGCCCTGGAAGAATTTTTGCATGGTACTCAAGAGAAGCTTGGATTTTTCACAAGAGAAGCTGATATTCCTTTCGAGATTTCAGAGATACACGTAAAGGACTTCATGATCCGCCACTCAAGGATGTTAGGCTTGGAAACAAACGACCTCAAAGCTTTGCAGTGGCTGAAAGAAGATGCAATAGAAAGGGCTCACCGAGCCGGTTTCATTTGGAAGGAGTAACGGAGAAATCATGCCGAAATTTCTATTCAATGTACTTGAAACATATACTTCAGGCACTGCTGATGAGTACCTGATCGTTCTTAGTGATATTCAAGAGGCGGGAGCCGATTACAGAAATGACGATCTGCTGGAGGTGCGTAAGCCCGATGGCACGGTCATCCAATCGGCTTCTGAGTATGTGCGATATGCACCAGCGGCAGAAAGAAATCTTTCAGTAGCATTTAAGGGGCTTAGCAAAAGAGACGTGCCTATTGGCTCACAGGTCTGGCTTGTAAACAGTGAGAGGTCTCCGCGTAAGCCCTCGCGGCATTATGAAGAGGTGAAGAAACCGGAGGCGAAACGGCATAGCGCCTGATTCTTGTAGCTAATCAGGCTGTTTTGCGAGCAACGCCGAGCATTGCGGTTAGCCGCCCGAATAGCGTGTTTCTAGCGCGGACCTTCTCTTGAGCTGGCTCTTTTTGCATTTCCTCTTGCGGCTCGTCTTCAGTTTCCGCGCTCATATACTCCGACTTTTCGCGCGCTTTCTGGTCAGACGATTCCAGAATCCCATCTTCTTCTGCCACTTGCTGGATTATGTTCTGGCACCAGGCCCAGTCTGGATCTTTCGATGCGTCAAATTCATCAAGGTCGTCAAAGTAATAGTCAGGCGATTCGTGAACGCTTCTAATTGGAGATTGCAACACAGTCTCAATCGTTTTGGCGGACTCTTCTGTTGCCTGAAACTTTTGCGCTGGATCCGGCTCAGTAGAAGCCACAGCAGCAAGAGAAAGGGCCTGCATGTCTTTTCTTAACTGAGCGATTTCCTCTTTCAGTGAGACAACACTCTTTTCCAGATCAAGGGAAAACTGCTGGCTCTGCGGACCACCGCGCATCAGGTGCGATTGCTGGATCAGATCTCGCAGCAAATGCGACATCGTGTACTCTTCGGTTACCTGCGCCCTCAGTGCCTTGTGCATTTCCGGCGACACACTTGTGCTTATCACCTTGAACGCCTTTGCGTTCTTCAAAGTTTTTTCTTGCGCGCTGGGCATGCTGGTGACCTCTTGGCAGGGGATAGGAAGAAGCTACCTTGAGAACCTGTAGATATCAATTGGATATAAAGAGGGGTGAATTTGGACTTTCTCATAAGGGGTGAGATGAGGGCAGAAAGCCGCCCCAAATTAGGGTTGTGCTGTAAATGACAACGGTGTGATATAAATGGCGTTCCAAGAAATGAAAATTCAGAGCCCTGAAAGTGTCCCGGTGACGACCTTTCGGGGCTTTGTCTTGTTTGAATGTCAATAAGACATAACGGACGTTATGCGGCTGTGGGGCGGGTTCAGTGGCAGCCGTGTGGCAAATGCAGTTTAGCTCTTGATAATGCACGCTTAGCGTAGGGATTTAAGTTACCTTCACCTTCTTGCTATGGCTTGGCTTGATTGCTTTTGTGGTGCTTGGCATCTGTTTTGCCCCGCGCAAGCTGACACGTTTTTCATGATTACGAAAAATCAAAAGTTGCGCACAGCCTGCAATCTGGGCTGAATTTGTCACGCGGTAATTCCTATGGTGATGGTCCTCCTTTCACTCAACACTGACTCAGGTATTCCACGCGCTCTGCGCAAATCTCAGGAATGAAAAACGGCAAAAGTTAGCAGTAATGCTGCATGGTTCTTGCCGCCTCAGTTTTTGGCGATTGGAAGTGAGGGAAAAACCATCAACTTTCCAAAAGGAAAAAGCATGAAATTACCAAGAGCAATAGCTGCTCTCGGGATGGCGTTAGCGCTGTCCTTCGGGCTTATGCTGGCGCCAAGCCAGGCAGAAGCCGCAACAGTGACCATCAATCCACGCGCCAACGCTGTCGAAGCAGGACAGATTCTGGCCGCTCCGGATGGCTCAGTATTCACTATCACCGTCTATGATGCCGGGCTTTCCGCCGGTCAGAAGGACGTGACGCACACATTCCAAACTGGCGACACTCTGCGCCAGACGGCTAACAAGATAGTCCAGGCGATCAACGCTGACACGGATCTGCAAGCCATTGGTGTGACAGCGACGCTTGGAACGGGCGCGAATTACACGATTCAGTCAACGTCAGCTAATAGCACCTTCTACAAGCAGACTACCACTGGCGGCGGCTCCAACCGCCTTGCAATTCAAGAAACGCTCACCGTCGGCGGTACCGTCACAGTTGACGACAAGTTGACTCTGACTATTTATGATGCTGGCCTGGTTGGCGGCAAGGAGGCTGTTGTCTACAAGCCGAATGCGGGCGATACTATTGCCGACATCGTCATTCGGCTGCGCAACAAAATCAACAACAGTACAACACTTTCCGCATTGGACATCACTGCAAAAGTCAGCCCGACTGACTCAAGTGTCCTTCTGATTACGTCTCCGACTTTTGATAGCACCGAGAAAGTAACGAGCTATACAGCCGTAGTTAAGGCTGGTGGCACTGAGACCATGTCTCTTGGCGGTTCGTGGGGCACGAATAGCGGGCAGACGATTTCTGTTACTGGTTCTGTAACCGTTGGCGAAACCGTTAAGTTCACAGTCTTCGATCTTGGACTGCCTGATTTCCAGAAGGAAGTTAGCTATGTAGTTCAGAGCGATGACAATCTGAATAAGATCAGGTGCGGTCTGCGAACCGAGGTGAACAACGATCCAGATCTCGCCGAGATTGGTGTCCGCGCAACGTGTGCCGGAGGCGTGTTAAGCCTGACTTCCAAATCTCCTGAGGTAACGTCATATTGGCTCGACAGAGTGATTGTCTGTATTCCAATTGTCAGTTCGCCATCAGTTTGGCCGCCAGCCGCGCGGGCTAAGTACTGCAATGACGCGAGCATTACTAATGCTCTAAGAGTTCGCTCCACTCTAGAACAGCTGGGCATACCCAACAATAATGGTGACGTCCACAGCGCCGCCTCTGGATACTTGACTGGTGGCAACAGCAAGTTCACCGTCTACGTCTACAGTGACCACGATCACTTCTATGACTCCGCTGAGAGCTTGCCTAATAAACTCACAGGTGGTCCAACTCAAGACAAAGTCGCCGGTGTAAGTGCCTCATGGACCGTCATCCCTGTCAGGACACAGATTTTGGGATGGTCTACAAACAACGATCTCAGTCTCATATTTGAGACTGGAAAGGACCGCGCTGCACCTGGTAATTTTGCGTTGAATAACAGCATTCAAAATGCTACAGCGCACGAAATGGGACACCAATTTAGCGCCTTGGCTGGTAGCGGAGGGCAGCGACTTGACCAATCAAGTGGCTTCCAAACAGCCTGGAATCTGGATTTGCAGGGTCTTGGGCTAGCGAGTCCTTGTAGGTACGATGCTCCAATACCGAATACCGACCCTCAGCAGTATGTGCAGAAGGATGGAATCTTTACTGGCGCCCTCGGGGCTAATGGAAATTACATCTGTGGCGCTGATGGCTATGGGTACGGCGGAGGCAGCGCTGTTTCGACTGTGACGCTACACTATCCCTACTTCGCCCAATTTGCAAACAAACCCTTGAGCGATATGCCAAAGGAAGAAGTTTTTGCTAAGGAATTCGCCTTCCGTGCGGGTTTCCCCGATACTAAGGCGAGCGATGGCAGTGACATTCCCGGCAATGATCTGCTATTCCAGGGCAGTCAGGCTCTTGTTTGTACCCAAACCTACGTAAACATCTGGGCTCAATTTGGGCGCAATCCCACTATTGACGAACTCAGAAGCGCTGGATATCCATATCCTCTGGGAACCAAAACTGGTTTCTTAAATTGCGCAGGCGAGGTTTTTGAAGAAGACAACGCCGGATCGTAAGCTGCTCGCTAACTAACATCTCGGACAAGGCGCAGTTAAGTCTGCGCCTTGTCTTCATGCTTTTCTAATAGGGCATTAGAACCAATTTTCAAAAGTCGAGTTTTCAGAAAAGATTCATTCAGGAAATATGGAACTATAGCCATTAAGCCAATAGAGAAGTATGGGATTAACCAATACACCAGGAGTATTTGTAAAAGTTTGGTCATTGCTTGAATGGATATAACTCGAAACATGACTGATTCCAGAGCTGTGAGCAAAGGCAAAATTCCAATAATCAAGCAAGCCCAAATTGAAAGTATTGCTTTTACAATAGTTGGCAGTCGGAACCAAGAAAGTGCAATCCAAACAAATACTGTCGAAAGAAAACAAAAGAAAAAATTTGAAATTCCTAAAGGAAACTCAGGTCCGGAAAGAACCAACGATAAAAGAGTGAAAACAAGAAGACCACTCACTAAAGATATTGGCCATACACCTAATGCCTTCGTCGTACTCAAAAAACTGTCTTCAAAGCTTGATAGCACTTCAGTGCTATTGGATATAGCTACTTCGTTCTGTTCAGTCGGTTGAATTGAATTCGTGTCCATGCCTGACATATACCCCACCTTGAACGGCCGGTAATTCCTTTTTTTGTCTTGTAGTTATTAGACCGGTTTATTAATTTGCGCATTGACTCATCAAAAATCTAACCCTTACAACCAAGAACCAGAAACCACGACAGGGTAATCCTCTCCGAGATCTCATGAATCAATCTTCGGTTATCTGCCAGTGACGAACCAAGAACCAAAACGATGCCACCAGCCCCGCTTGTGCTGGCTGTCAGTGAGCAGTTTGATTTGCTCCTGATGTCCTTCGATTTGGCGATCACGTTCGGCAACCTGTGACTCTAGGTAGCCATTTCTATAGGTCAGCGCCTCAACCTTCCTGAGTAGTTCCTGAACAATTTCAACAGGGACACCCTGTGGTATGTCTTTCGATTGAGCAGGGGTCTCCTCGGTAGACTTAGGTATGCCCTCGGGGATCGCCTCTGGTTTGCCCTCGACTGAGGCAGGGATGGCCTCGGGCGCTACTAGCCATTTGTCTCCAAACTTGCTTGGCACTTTAAAGCCTGATAGCGTGCCCTTTTGCAGTCTTTTGATGATTGCTCTAGTAGAAGTACCAAAAATTCTGGCCGCTTCTTCAACGGGGACGCCCTCAGGGATATCTTTCGACTGAACAGGGATCGCCTCAGGGGATGCCTGCTCGGTTTTAGGTGTGCCCTTGGGGATCGCCCCTGGGGTGCCCTGGACGATTTCAGCGAAAACATCATCAAGACCATCAACTGAAATTAGATCCACATTTTTTTGATGTGCTGCTTCAGACACGAAATGCCCCTTTGTACGATTACATGGGCATTATGAGACCCAGTGCCACCACCTGTAAAGGCGTGATATATCCAGTTGGCGATCTCTTGGATATCCCAAAATTCAAACAGGCTGCTTGAATCCGAGCTTTCAGGATCGTAATATCAACAATGGATTATTAGGCGTGCCACTTTAACTGGTGGCACGAAAAAAGGAGAAAAGCGACCGCGCAAGAGTCTTAAAAAGCCGAAAAATCAGCTTGGCGGCTGATTTAGGCGGCTGGGGCCGAAAACTTATGAATTCGATAACGCAGTTGAATCATAAGTGATTGGGTTCCAAGGGTCAAGTGCGTCCTTTTTTCAGGGATCGACCGTCAGACCTTGAATTCCCTTGCTTTTACAGCGCCCGAGCGGGCGTCAGATCTTTTGGATCAACGGCAACTTTTTTTGTCGTTGTATCCGCGCCGTGATACCTTCATCTGGAAGACATACGAACAGGAGCGCTGGCAGAAGGCAACAGGCCCGCTCCTGGACGCTCAAATTCTGGGTGTGGTGTCAGATGCAGGACGCGGACTTTTTCGGGGCTGCTATTGGTCACACAAGACCAGGCATGCTGTCTTGGATTTGGATATAGACAGCAGATATCACAGTGCGGCCGAGCTCCAAAAACTGCAGGCGCATTTAGCTGCAGTAAACCTATACGCAATTCCGTATCAAAGCAGCAGTTCAGGCGGCTGGCACCTGTATTTACCGTTCGATGAATGGGTGGAAAGTGACGAAGTAAATAAGACACTCAAGATCTGGCTGAAGTCTTTGGGATATGAAATCACCTCCGGACAGCTCGAGATTTTCCCCAGCGGAAACGCCCTGCGCTTGCCGCTTCAGAAAGGCTTTGCCTGGCTCAATTGCGATGGAAGCATAAAAGTTAGAAGAGAAGAAATCAGAGAAGACGAGGCGCTAGCCTCATTCCTTTTAGACTTTGAAAAAAACTCAAGAAATTGGCAGAATGCCAAAACCCTTATAGACAGCCAAATTCAGTCCGCCGGCAGCCGTGCCGGCGCCGGCGCCCAGGAGCATGAAAAAGTAATATCCCTTGCGGGTTTTGATGATCTGTTCAGAAAAGGCAAAATTCAAGAGACCTGGGACAAAGGGCATGATTACTGGGTTAATGGGCTAACTGCAAAGAACCAAAGACACGAAGCAATCCAGGCAGTCGGTCACTACCTCTGGTATGGAGACCCTAAAGAGAATGTTCCTGCATATCCAGGACGCCGAAATGACGAGATCCGAGCACGCTTGATTGAGGCATGGCTGAGAAAGAAACATAACGGGCAATGCAGGCACATCAACAGAGGACATTGGAAAGAAATTGAGGCAGACATATGGCGTGCTGTTTTCTGGAGACGGCAAAAAGGCTTCCAGGTATATCAACCCTACCCCCTAACAGATCGTCTCTTGAAACGGCTGCTAGAGGTCTATAACAAGACAGGAAAGTTGTTTGAGATAGACCGGATGGCCGAGGCCAATAAGAAGCGAGAGAAAAGCGCAAGAGAACGAATCAAAACAGCCGTAAAAAAATGCCTGAGAACAGGCCAACAGATAACGCGAAATGCCCTGGCAGAAATGACCGGCTGCTCACCCAATACAGTCAGCCGCCATCAGGATTTGTGGGGTTTGACAACTGGATCAGGCGTTAATAGCCGGGGGGTGTGGGGGGTTTCTTCGGACCTGGCTGCTCTTGGCATTTCTGAGATTGGTTTTGAAGAAAAAGAGAAATCAGAAATTCCGACTTGTACGAATTCGGACTCAGGGAATCTGGAGATTGCGGCCTTGGTTTGGGGTGTGAGTAGCAATGGAACGGAAACATACGCTAAGCCAATTTCCGCAGTGGTAGCCCCCCTTCAATTCTGCCCGGCGACCAGCCAACCAGAGAGCACCCAGTATCAAGGCCGAGCCCTGCGGGTTGCTTCGCAAGCCTTGACACCGGGGCCCTTACTCTCTGGTATTCGGGCAGAGTGGCAGGTGTGTACGGGGGGAATTTCTTTTATTTCCCAGACTGAGACTAGCGCCGCCCTGGAGTCCTGCTATACTGTTGGCACTGCTGGTAGTATCAAAGAGCAGTCGGGCGCAGCTTCTGAGATGGGCGCTCTGGTTCCCTTTGGGGCGAAAAGCAAAAACGAAAAGATAATCCCCGATGCTACCAATTATAAATTCTTGACAACCAGCGATCTAGGCTATTCATCGGGCTTTGCAGATGAACTTTCGCTGATCTCAAATATCGAAAAATCCAGCAAACAGCGGAAACTTATTACCAGTGGCATTCCTGAGTCTTTGCTGTCCGAAGTGGCTTATTCCGGCTTATGCTATGTACTCAGTAGCTCTGGGACCGTTTCAGGGTATTTGGCAAGCTCTCAGAAGCCGAGCGGCAGCAAAAATTCTCAATATGTCCGCTATGTATTCGGTAGCTCTGTGAGGCTTTCAGGCAAACGACCGGCACAGCGACTCAGAGGACCTCCATATATACACACCGCATGAATAGTGGTTCTGCGTAAATATGGCTCTCCAAACTAGCCGTAAAGGCAAAACTGGAAAGTGCCAAAAGCTAGTATCTGTAAGCTATACACAGAATTAGCTACCCGATAGTCCAAAACAGAGCACAGAATACCGCTAGAGCGAAATCGCTGAATATAGTCGCTAGTTGCCGTTTTCAGGCAACGATCTCTCCCTTGCAACGTGAGAGCCGTAAGGCAAGTTGAAAGAGCTGGCTGGCATCCGTGGGATGCTCAGCAGCTCAGTGAGTACACATTGGCTGAAAGGGCAAAATGGCACCAAATTGCTGGCTGATATATACTACTAGTAGTATATATCAGCATATAGGAGCTGGCTGACATGGGCGAGTCCAAGAAGTACGAATTTAAGCCAAGAGTAGAGACAAAGCTGTCCCGGGCTGACTTCAAGCGGGTGGACGACCTGGCCAGAGAGGACGGAGTAACGAAGTCAGAGATAGTGAGAGAGGCACTTTTGTGGTACCTGGAGCACCGGGACGAAATTAAGAACGAACCGAGAGAGACAGCAATAGCGCAGCAAATCGAGGCGATGACAAACCGAGTGTGCGCAATGCTGGCAAGACAAGGCCGGTGGATGGGGACAATGTTCGAGCTGACAAATATCAGCATGAGCCAGACGAAGGAAGGGCGGGAAGCGTTTGAGACAGCACGGAAGACAGCGGCACAGAAGATGGCCCGGTCGATAGAGAAGGACGAAAGGGATCTAGTCGAGGCAATGAAGAGGACAGTAAAGGCGGTGCAGCAATGACGAATGTGTGCCCAGACTGCCGTAAAACAAAGGGTCTTGTTGGTTGCGATCACTGGGAGCTGTGGCCGGTAAATATTGAGCGGCCACACAACTGGACTGAAAAATACGACAGAACAACAATGAAAGTAAGCTGCAAGGAGTGCGGCATAGAGGCGACTCTTCCAGCTCTGGCATCGGGCGCTGTTGATAATTTCAATTGCCCTCGCTACAAAATTCAGCGCCCGCTGAAGAAGCCAGATGACACCAGCCCGCGCGGATATCGGCTTTGGTGCGCAGAGCACAAGCCGAAGTCAGCGACAAAAATGCCGCGCGATCCACGGTCACCAATACAGCCAGGCGAGGCCAAATGCGAAGAGCCTGGCTGTGACAAGCCAGCCAGCTGGGAGTATTGACGCTGTGGTCATTATCAAACACAAGTTCATTAAGGGACGAAGAAGCGCAAGCCGAGGTGGCAATGTAGTCCCAATCGGCAAGGCCCTGGCGCATGTCAAATACATCCAGCATCGCCCAGGACCGGACAGAGAGCCGGGCGGGCGTGAGATGTTCAATGACAGAGAAGACGGGCTAGACGCAAGAGAAATGCGAAAAGCCATCAAAGAATTGGGTAACAGCCGGGTAGTCGTGCATCAGTTGATTTTGGCTCCGGAGATAAACCCGCAGGACAAGAAAGCATTTACCAGAGAGGTAATGGCCAATCTAAGCCAAGAGATGGGGCGGGATTTGCAGTGGTTTGCAGTCAAGCACGACAACACCGATCACCACCACATCCATGTGGTTGTACTGGGCAGAGACCGCAACGGGACTGAGGTAAACATCAGTCTGAAGGACATAGAAAAAGCAAAAGAGCAGGGAGACAGATACCTTGAAAGGTGGCATCCGAAGGAGCTGGAGCGGTCAAGAAAGGAGCGCGCAGAAAGAGAAAGAGAGCGGCGCGAAGAACGGACACGCGAGCGAGAACTAGCCAGGGCAGAGCGGATAAGGGACGGGTTAGAGCTTCCCTGGATGCATCAGAAGATCGTCAGAGAGCAACTTGAGCCTTTCAAAGAATGGAAGGAAAAGCAGGAACAGAGAGAGCTTGAGCGCGACCAGCCGAAGGAAGAAAAGGAGCGGCCGTACTTCCAGGACACGCTAGAAGCAGAAGGCAAGGAGTGGTCGAGAGCCAATAATCTCAAGGAACTGAGGGACTTAAACGAGTACCTGTGGGACAACGCAGACGAGCGGATAAGCAAGGAAGACTACCGCAGGCTCAGGGGTTGGATAGAGGACAAAGAGCAAGGGAGGGAGTCTGAGCCGCAGAAAGAAGAGCCAAAGACAGAGCCGAAAGAGAAGAAGCGGCGGGATGAAATTGACTTCCAGGGCGAGAAGTACAGCAAGAAAGACAGCTATGAGAAGTTAACTGGATTCGCTAAAGAGCTGAGAGAAAACAGCGAGCGGCTGCCGTTTGATGACTACCAGAAGCTCAGAGGCTGGATAGAGCACAAGGACAGGGAGCGCTGGAGCGGTGCCCTGGAGAAGCAGATAGCGGAAACGCACAAGAAATTTTATCGCAGTAAAACGGCAGCGGATTTAAAGGCCCAAGAAGGCGGGCGAGTGATAGACCCACTGCAAGAGCACATGATGCGGAATCCCATCATCGGACTGTTCATGACCGAGGCAGCGATCGCGTCAGAAATTGTTCGATCGATACCCTTGGATGACAGAAACCGCGACTATGCAAAAGAGCAAAGAGAGGGGCTGGAGGAAGTTAAGAAAGGCCTGGACGAAAAAGAAAAAGACAGAAGAGCCGACAAAATAAGGATGCCCTGGGAATTAAGATCGGCGGAAGAGCGGGACGCCGAGAGCCGCGAGAAGATAGAGAAAGCAATAGAAGAGAACAAGCGAAAGAAAGAAGAAGAGAGGAAAAAGGAGAAAGAGCGGCAAGAAGAGCGAGACAGAGACGACCCATTTAAGCGCGATCCATGGGGGCGGTGGTAAAGCATGAAAACAGGAACAGTAACAATAAGGCTGCCGGAAGAGAAGATCGAGCAGTTTAAGCAGATGGCAAAAGTTAAGGGCATGACGCTTGCAGAGTTTGTCAGAGAGCAAGCATTGACGCAGATTGAAAGCAAGGCTGATGGCAGTCCTGAAGTATTGAAACGCATTGAAGAGCTGGAGACAAATCTTGCAGGTGCGCAGAAAGTAGTGGCGGATCTGCTGGTGGCAATTTTGAGAAATACAGTAGGAGCCCGTTATCATGCCAGTCTTGCGACAACGTATGCGGACGACATGATTACGATGATGCAGACCGGCAATGTATTAAGCGAGGGCGAAGTTGAGAGACGGCGAGCTGTGAGAGAGGCAGAAGCGCAGAGAATCGAGACAGCGACAGTTGCCCAGGCGCTTGGTTCAAAGAGGGCAAAAACTTGAGGCAGAGCAGTCCAAAAGGAAAATGCGCCGCCTGCCCAGCGGCTGACGTTGCCGGTACTGCCAGTTCCTGAAAACGAACAACCAGGCAGAGCAAAAGAAATCAGACTCCTGCCAGCAGCTCAGCCAACGTCATACCGAAAGCTTTAGCGACACGAGCCACGACGCCCAATGAGGGGTTACGCTCTCCGCGTTCGACCTTACCCAGGTAGGAACTATCTATACCGGCTTGATCGGCGAAATCCTCTTGTGATAAACACGTACTAGCCACATAAACCCAAAAAGTTCCGCTAAGCCATATGACAACTTGACAAAAGCACGATTCTGTCAGGTTGGAAGTGTACCCATATGACCATCGCGGTAGGGTCAAACATTTTT
>Ga0164290_1002426_pt1 | contig 13141 bp, 9 predicted proteins | sample Micstemetagenome_FD_108782 | JGI IMG/M metagenome (GOLD analysis project Ga0164290, IMG submission 108782) | Contaminated culture microbial community from soil near Moab, Utah, USA - Microcoleus steenstrupii SON62 (Illumina Assembly) | ecosystem: Environmental > Terrestrial > Soil > Soil crust... | reverse complement strand
TGTCTTTCATGCTGGCTTTGGTTCTCATCGTCGCCGCCTTCTCGCAATTCGCCGAGACACGCCGCATTGAAAAGGTCGCCCGTCAGCGTTTCTCGCAATATCTGCCGAGCGCCGTGGTTAACCGCTATCTTGATAATCCCGGCACCCAGCAGGTGGTCGGCGAGGAGCGGCAGGTCACCGCGCTCTTCACCGATATCGAGGGTTTTTCGACACTCGCCGGCCGGGTCAAGCCGCAGGCGCTGGTCGCGCTGCTGAATGTCTATTTCGCAGAGGTCAACAAGCTGGTCGCCGATCACGGCGGAATGGTCGACAAGGTCGTGGGCGATGCCGTGCATGCCTTCTTCAACGCGCCGGAGGATCTCCACGACCACGTCAACAAGGCGATCGATTGTGCGCTGGCGATCTCGCGACTGACCAAGGAAATGCGCGCCCGGCCCAATTTCAAGGCGCAGGATTTCGGCCGCACCCGGCTCGGCATCGAAACCGGCGTCGCCGTGCTCGGCGAGGTCGGCATGGCGGGCAAGCTCGATTACACCGCCCACGGCAATTCCATCAATCTCGCCGCGCGGCTGCAGGATGCCAACAAGTTCCTCGGCACCACGATCTGCGTCGGCCCCGCCGCCAATGCCGAAAGCCGCCGCAAGCTCCGCCCGCTCGGCGCGCACGAAATCCGCGGCTTCGGCACGATGGAATTGTTTACGCCCGATGATTATGTCCAGACGGATGCCATGTCTCAAAAGTGAGTGGCCTGAAGCGATGCCTGGTCAACGGCAGGCGCGATCCCACCGTCTTATCGTGTCGACACTTTAAGCCGACGGCTGTATCCTGCGATTGCAATTCAAGAGCGAGTCATGGTGTATGCCGATTGCGCCGGAATATGATGAGCAACTCGTCGACCTGATCTATGCGACTGTCTTTGGCGAGGCGACGTGGCAGGATTTCCTGCTGAAACTCGACGACGGGCTTCCCGGCGGCATGTCGGGTCTGCTTTATCATGATTCTCGCCGGGCGCTGGGCACTATCGACATCAATAGCCGCCTGCCGGCCGACTGGGCCGAGAATTACGCGCGCTACTATTCGAAGATCAACCCCTGGATGCCCTATGCTGCGGTCCGCAAGGTCGGGCTGGGCGTCGTTGCCGAGCAGATGCTGCCGCGCGAGAAATTCGTGAAGACGGAGTTCTATCACGATTCCTACCGCACCATCGGTGCCGAAAGCGCCGTCGGCATCACCATCGATCGCGAGGATGACAGGCTCTTCCTGCTCTCGACCCTGACGTCGAGCGCTGATCCGGACGCCAACCGTCAGGCTGCCGATAGGCTCACCCGGCTCGCCCCCCATCTGCGTCGCGCCTTCCGACATTTCCAGGCAGGCTATCGGGACAAGGTCATCGCCGAACTCGGCTCGACCCTGTTCGACGCGATCGACATGGGCGTGATCGTGGTCGGCTTCGGCGGCAGGCCAAAGTCGATCTCGAGCGTTGCCGCAGCGGTCATCGAGCGCACCAAGGCCATTCGTATAGGTCTCACCGGCAAGATTAAGTTCGATGGCACCGAGGGCGATTTGGTCCTGCACTCCATGCTCGATCTGGATTACTCCGGTCCGCGCGTGGTAAGCTGGCTCTCCGGCGCCACCCGCATCTGCCTCGTCAAGGTCCAAAAGGACCGGCAGTCGACGTTTTTCGAGGGCCCCACCGTGGTCGTCACGCTGGAGCACAAGGACACGATTCCGGTTCTCAACGAAGCCCGCCTGCAAACCGAATTCGCCATCACCAATGCTGAACTCAGGATCCTCAAGGCGCTCTATGCCGGCCAGTCCGTGCGTCAGATCGCGGAGGCCGAGCATCGGTCGCACGAGACCATCCGCACGCATCTCAAGAGCCTCTACAGCAAGACAAACACCTCCCGACAGGCGGAACTGGTCCGTTTCGCCATGCGCTGGGCAGCGCGGTGAGCAATTGATGTCACCGCATCCGGTCCCGCGTTGCCAGGTCTCCAGCATCGGGAACGCCTTCGGAACCCGGCGTGCGGTGCCCATCGAGAAAGCCCATGTCGCGCTGGAGGTGGGGCGAGAATTCACCAATATTCACATAGCGCGGTCTCGGCCGGGCCGTCGAGGCCTTGAACAGGCGGACCAGGCCAAGCTTTTGGAAGAGTGATTGTCTCTGAAACGCTGCGATCATATTCATCGGAATAGTCCTTTTCGAACGCTGCTCGATGAGGATAGTATCCGCGCTTCGTCGCCTTGTTTCCAATCGAACCTGAACTATCAACCATAAGGGGGCTTTATCGATCGATGGCCTGGCAGCTACCGCCGCTTCCTGCAGTCCGCGTCTTCGAGGCCGCCGCGCGCCTGCAGAATTTTACCCGCGCGGCAGAAGAGCTGGGCATGACCCAAGCCGCCGTCAGCTACCAGATCAAGCTCTTGGAGGATCGGGTGGGCACGCCGCTGTTCATCAGAAGAGGCCGGCAGGTGGTGTTGACAGAGACCGGCAGTGCGCTCGCCGCTCAGGCGACACAGGCCCTCTCGCTGCTATCGGAAGCCTATCGGTCGGCCAGGGGCGGCGCCGCTGGCCAGCTCTCGATTTCCACCATGCAGACATTCGCATCGAACTGGCTGTCGGAGCGGCTTGGCCTTTTCCAGCAGGCGCATCCGGATATCATCGTGACGCTGGAGACATCGAGCCGTCTGGTCGATTTCACCAGGGAGGATCTCGATATCGGCGTCCGCGTTGGCGCGGGCGAGTGGCCAGGGCTGACGTCACATTTTCTCTTCAAGGGCGACTACACCCCTATGCTCAGCCCCCGTCTGGCCGAAAGCGTCGGCGGCATCAACGAGCCCGCCGATCTCTACAAGGTCCCGCTGCTCGGCCATACCGATCCCTGGTGGACCGCGTGGTTCAAGGCGGCGGGTAGCGAGTTCAAGCCCGAACTGGTGCGCCCGGGCCCGATGCTGGGCGCCCAGTTCTATGAAGCGTTATCGGCCATCGCCGGCCAGGGCGCCGCGATCCTGACCCGCAACCTCTATCAAACCCACATCGCCGAAGGCCGCCTCATCCAGCCCTTCAAATCAGTGGGGACCGATGATCACAGCTACTGGCTCGTCTACGCCACCAGTCGCCGGAACATGCCGAAGATCAGGCTGTTCAGGGACTGGATGCTGGAACAGACCAGCGGGCTCAGATCTGGAGCTTGATCGGCCTGCTGTCGTATCGGAAGAGGCATTACGAGGTGTAGCCACTTCGCCCCTGCCGAAACGAAGCGGAAAAGGCGTATGCTACGGCGCGGTATTTTTTTTCGATTGCCGTTCAAGTTGCAGGAACGACAAAAGAAAATTGAAATTTTGCCGAAACCTTCATTGGTCGGGCGGCCGATTAACGCAGTGTTAAGTCTGTTACTCAATAGTCCGGGTAATCGGATGCGAGTGCCACTGAACTGAATTTCCAAAGCAATGCGGGAGATAGTCGGATGCGGATTCGCAGAGGACATCTTGCCATTCACGGGGAATTCAATTGTCTGCTTTCTTGTCAAATCTTCGTACCATGACCAAATTGGTCATCGCTTTCGTTTCCATTCTGGTTGTCGGCTTGATCGTCAACGTCATCAGCATCTCATCCTCAAATACCCAGAGGGACGCGGAACACTGGACGGAACACACCTACAAGGTCCTCCGTGCGGTGGACGACATGGTAGCCGGCATGGTCAACCAGGAAACCGGCGTGCGTGGCTATCTGATTTCAGGCGACGAGTCATTTCTCGACCCGCAGAAGTCCGGCGCTGAACAGTTCGCCAAGGCGCTCGCCCTGGGCCGGAGCCTGACATCGGATAATGCCGAACAGCAGAAGCGTTTCGCCGAAATCGAGACACTCGCCAAGGCTTGGACCACCGAAGTCGCGGCGCGGGAAATCGCCTTGATGAAGGACAAGGCCACCGTCGAACAGGCGCGAGCAATGGAAGTCTCCGGCGCGGGCAAGAAGTACATGGATTCCCTCCGCGCGATTGCGGGACAGATTTCGCATGAGGAAGCTTCACTGCTTGATGAGCGCGCCGCCGCATCGGCCGCCGCCGCCGATCAGACATTCCGTAGCATCCTGATCGGTCTCGCAGCAACGGTCGTGATCATTACGATGTCGCTCGTTCTGCTGTCGCGGACCCTGATCAAGCCCATTCAAGCTATCACCGCGTCGATGCGCAAGCTCGCCGATGGCGATGAAAAGAGCGAAGTCCCCTTTGGTGGACGCGGCGATGAAATCGGCGCCATGGCGGCGGCTGTCGAAGTATTCCGCCAGAACGCGATCGCCAACAAGCGTCTGGAAGCCGAAGCTGCCTCGAGCCGCAGCCAGGCCGAGCGCAACCGCGAGGCCGAACAGGACCGTATGGCGCGCGAGGCCGAGCAACTCCGCATCGCCACCGGCACGCTTGGCGAGAACATGAAGCGGCTTGCTGCGGGCGACCTGACCTGTCGGATCACTACGCAGTTCGCCGAGGAATACGAAAGTCTCCGCGCCGATTTCAATTCGACGGTCGATCAACTCAGTCAGACCGTGGGCTCGGTCATCGTCGCGGTCGCCAACATGGATTCGGGTACCCGCGAGATTTCGTCCGGTGCGGGCGATCTCTCCAAGCGCACCGAACAGCAGGCGGCCTCTCTCGAGGAAACTGCCGCCGCTCTCGACCAGATCACTGCCAACGTCACCAGCTCGGCCAAGATGACCAACGAGGCGCGAGACGTCGCCCAGGCAGCCAATAAGAGCGCTGCGGAATCGGTCAGGGTCGTCTCGCATGCCGAGGAAGCGATGCAGCGCATCGAGCAGTCGAGCCAGCAGATCTCCAATATCATCGGCGTGATCGACGAGATTGCCTTCCAGACCAACCTGCTGGCGCTCAATGCCGGCGTGGAAGCGGCGCGCGCCGGCGATGCCGGTAAGGGTTTTGCGGTCGTCGCCCAGGAAGTCCGCGAACTCGCCCAGCGGTCTGCCCAGGCGGCAAAGGAGATCAAGGGCTTGATCCAGAACTCGACGACGGAAGTCGAGAGCGGCGTCAAGCTGGTGCGCGACACCGGCGAGGCGCTCAAGACCATCGGCGACTATATCGGCAAGATCAATAGCCACATGGAATCGATCGCCACCTCGGCGCGCGAACAGTCGACTGGCCTCTCCGAGGTCAATGTCGCCGTCAACCAGATGGACCAGACCACCCAGCAGAACGCCGCGATGGTGGAGCAATCAACCGCCGCCGCCGCGTCGCTGGCTCAGGAGGCCGGCAAGCTGCGCGACCTGGTCAGCAATTTCCAGCTCGAGCATTCCGCGGCAGCCCAGTCCTCGGCGCTGCGTCAGGTCTCGTCGGCCATGGCGAGCGCGGCGCGGCCGGCACAGTCCCGGACCCATGCCGCCCCGGCAAGAGCGCGCCCACCGGTCCAGGGCAACCTCGCTCAGAAGGCTGACAACTGGGAGGAGTTCTAGCCCATTGGCTTCGACATACGTGCCCAAAACAGTTCGGCCCGGAGGTAAATCCGGGCCGATCCATTTGTACGGGGTCTTGCCGCGGCTCAATGCGCCTCGTCCCAGTTCTTTGCCGCCCTTGCATCCACCGCCAGCGGCACGGCCATGTCCACCGCCGGCATCGCCGCATGTTCCATCACCTGCCGGATCACCGGGATTGCCGCCTCGGCCTCCGCCTCGGACGTTTCGAAAATCAGTTCGTCATGCACCTGCAGCAGCATGCGGGCATTGACCTTGGCTTTTTCGAGCGCCGGTTCCATCTTGATCATCGCGCGGCGAATGATGTCGGCCGCCGAGCCCTGGATCGGCGCGTTGATCGAGGCGCGCTCGTTGAACGCCCGCACCGAGGGATTTGACGAACGAATCTCCGGATAATGGATGCGCCGGCCAAAGATCGTCTCGACATAACCGAGATCGCGCGCCTTGGCCTTGGACCCATCCATATAGTCCTTGATACCGGGAAAGCGCTCGAAATATTTCCTGATGTAATCGCCGGCTTCCGAACGTTCGATCGACAGCTGGTTGGCCAGGCCGAAGGCCGAAATGCCGTAGATGATACCGAAATTGATTGCCTTGGCGCGCCGGCGCACATCGGACGGCATGCCCTCGACCGGCACGCCGAACATCTCCGACGCCGTCATCGCATGAATGTCGATGCCATCGGCAAACGCCTGCTTGAGCTGCGGAATATCGGCGAAATGCGCCAGCACCCGGAGCTCGATCTGGCTGTAGTCGGCGGATATCAGCACATTGCCGGGTTCCGCGATGAAGGCCGTGCGGATCTTGCGTCCTTCCGCCGTGCGCACCGGAATGTTCTGCAGGTTGGGCTCGGATGAGGCCAGCCGCCCCGTCGTCGTCGCGGCCATCGCGTAGCTCGTGTGCACCCGCCTTGTGTCGGGATGGATATAGCCCGGCAGCGAATCCGTATAGGTGCTCTTGAGCTTGGTCAGCTGACGCCAGTCGACGATCTTGCGCGGCAGTTCGTGGCCCGCCGCCGCGAGATCCTCCAGCACCTGCGCCGAAGTCGACCATTGGCCGGTCTTGGTCTTGCCGCCGCCGGAATCGAAGCCCATTTTCCCGAAGAGAATGTCGCCCAACTGCTTCGGCGAACCGATATTGAACCGCTCGCCCGCGAGCTGGTAGACCTCTTCCTCGTAGCGCGCCGCCGATTGCGCGAGCTCGCCCGACAGCCGCGACAGCACCTGCCGGTCGACCGAAATGCCACGTTCTTCCATCCGCGCGATGACTGGCACCAGCGGCCGCTCCAGGCGTTCGTAGACGCTGACCAATCCCCTCGCGGCGAGTTGCGGCTTGAGCGTGAGCCACAGCCGCATCGTGATGTCGGAATCCTCGGCTGCGTAAGCCGTGGCTTTCGCGACATCCACGAGATCGAAGGTCACGGAACTCTTCCCCGAACCCGCTACATCCTTGTAGGCAATCGGCGTATGCCCCAGCCAGCGCTCGGAGAGCACGTCCATGCCGTGATTGGTGTTGACCCCGCCATCGATCACGTAGCTCATCAGCATCGTGTCGTCGAAAGGCGCGACCGCGATGCCGTGGCGCTTCATCACCAGCCAGTCGTATTTGATGTTCTGGCCGACTTTCAGAACGGCCGGATCTTCCATCAGCGGCTTGATCAGCGCCAAGGCCTCGCGCACCGGTATCTGCCCTTCGGCCAGCCCGCCGCCCAAGAGGTCGCCGTGGCCGGATTTGTGTCCCACCGGCACGTAACAGGCGGAAATCCTGCTTCCGGTCGGGTTCTCGCTATTGTCGGCCACCGCCAGCGAGAATCCCGCAAGCTCCGCCCGCATCGGGTCGAGCGATGTTGTCTCTGTATCGAAGGCCACCACGCCGGTCTCGCGCGCGGCAAGAATCCAGCGCTCCAGCGCGGCGGCGTCGCGCACGGTCTCGTAGGTCGAATGATCGATCTTGGCGGTGGCGAAATGTTCGCGCCGGGCCTTGGCCAGCCCCGCGACCGCATGGCCCGTCTCGCCGCCGTCGCTCACCGTCGTGCCCGAGCCGACCGGCGACTTAACGCCCTGCGCCAACGACCCGCCCTTGGCCTCGCCGGGGTCGAGATCCGGCCCGCGCGCCGCGCCATCCCACACCACGGGCACATTGGCCGCCTCGATCGCACTGGCATCGCAATCGCAGGCCTCGGCCACGCGCCGGGTCAGCGTGGTGAATTCCATCGCTTTCAGGAAGCCGATCAGCTTCGGCCCGTCCTGCTTTTCAAGCGCCAGGTCGGCGAGTGGCATGGTCACCGGCGTGTCGGTGCGCAAGGTCACCAACTGCCTAGAAATCTTCACCAGCTCGCGCGCGGCAAGAATGTTCTCGCGCCGCTTTTCCTGCTTGATCTCGTGGGCGCGCTCCATCAACGCGTCCAGGCTGCCATATTCGAGCAGCAGCGAGGCGGCCGTCTTCGGCCCGATGCCGGGAATGCCGGGCACGTTGTCGGTGGAATCGCCGGTCAGCGATTGGAGATCGATCATAAGCTCGGGCGGCACGCCCCATTTCTCGATCACTTCGGGGATCGAGATCTGCTTGTCCTTCATGCCGTCATACATATGGACGCGCTCGGTCACCAGCTGCATCAGGTCCTTGTCGGATGAGATGATGGTGGCTTCCGCACCCGTGGCCTCCGCCTGGCGCGCATAGGTGGCGATGATGTCGTCGGCCTCGTATCCCTCGATCTCGATGCAGGGCAGGTTGAACGCCCGCGTCGCCTCGCGGATCAGCCCGAATTGCGGGATCAGCTCCTCTGGCGGCGCCGAGCGGTTGGCCTTGTATTCGGGATAAATCTCTTTTCGGAACGTTGTCGAAGAATAATCGAAAATGACAGCGAAATGCGTCGGCGTCACGCCCACATCGGTGTTGCGCGCATCCACCAGCAGTTTCCACAGCATGTTGCAGAACCCGGCCACCGCGCCCACCGGCAGCTTGTCGGATTTGCGCGTCAGCGCCGGCAGCGCATGGAATGCCCGGAAAATATAGCCCGAGCCATCGACGAGGAAGAGATGATCACCTTTTTGCATGGCGCTTTGTTAGCATGAGGCGGGCCCGAGTCAAAGATTGCGCCATGCCCACCAGACACGAAATTGGCAGCATTGACCGGCCAGCGACCACGACAGGTTTTGACCCTACGCCCTGAGTATCCGGTTGAGAAAGTACTCGTCGATCTCCTTGATGAAGCGCAGGCCGATCCTCGTGCCGGCCCGGTATGCCTCGGCGACGCCTATCCGCTCCTCCAGGCCCAGCACGCAGAGATAGTAGTGGTCGGGCAGGCCGATCGTGGTGATCACCTGCACGCCCGCCCCGCCAAGCGAGATATCCACGACCTGGCACTTCCGCGATGCGACCCCGTGGAGCCCCTGGTTGACGGAAACGAGAAGCGCCGGCTTGTTGACTGTGAACCGTTCCGATTTGCGGGCATCGGCGCGGGGATCCATCCTTACTTTTTCATTCAGCACATGGGTCTCCTTGGTCTGGAGCACCACAATGGCATGAAGTCACAACATAGGGCTTAAATCGATGGAGATAATTTTAGCTAACACTAAATCAAGTGAGCGCTGATTGACGAGGTCAGCTTTACGGGTGCCTAAGCGGACGCGTGACGGACGACTCTTTCGGCGGCCCTACAATCTGCTCACCGGGAGAAGGCTATTGAGACCTGGCCATCGGTCGCAAGAGTGAAGCTGACTCCCTCGGACTCCAGCGTCTTCCTCACCCTTTCCACGCTGTCCGGCTTCACGGCCGACGCGTCCATTTCCATGCGCCGAATGGTCGAGAATGACACCTCGGAAGCTGAGGCAAGTTCCTGGGCCGACCAGTCAAGAAGCGCGCGGGCAGCCCGGACATGGGCCGACCCCAAGCGGATCGTTGTTCCGTGCTGCCTTTGAGCGTCCTCCACCAGCCACGACATGCCATGCCACTCCAGGACGGCGCCGTGGGTATCCATGACGGGCTCTATCCTGCTTTCGAACCGCTGATAGACGCCGTCATGCCGACGGACGCGGACCGAAAGTTTGATCGTCTGCCTCGTGCTGATACCGGTCGCCCAGGCGTCCCGAAACGTGCCACGGTCGTCGGGATGGACAGCCGAAAGCTGCTCATAGTCCCTCAACTGCTCGGCACTTTGCCCCGTGAACCGCATCCAGTTGCTGAAATCGAGCAGCTTGCCTTCCGGGTTTGCCCGCCAAAAGTCCCCTTCAGCGATCTTGGCCAGTGATTTGTTGATGGTCAGCAGCCGAGCATTGTCATTGCGAAGTCTTTCCTGTGCCGTGATTTCTTGCACGACGCCATGCAGCATCACCATCTTGCCGGTGCGATCATATTGCCGGTCAGTCCTGCTTTCCACCCAGATGAGGTGACCGTCCGGGCGGATAATTCTGAAGCGTCGCACAGCAAGCTCGCCTGTATTGGCCATGTCGACGATCTCTTCATGGGTAAGCCGGTCGTCGGGGTGGACGAGCGACTCGTAGAGCTCGGTGCTGGCCATGACGGTCCTCGCATCCAGCCCGATAAGGCGAAAAAGTCCCGGTGACCATGTGACTTCACGTGAACTGAAATCGTAAGTCCAGACGCCCGCTCCCAGCAGGGATTCCAGCAAATGAGCTCTATTTTCGGGCGTCTTTATATTTCGAGTAGGCAATAGCGGCTCCGAAGGATGAATGTCGGCGTATTTACGTCTTCAGGGCAACCCTTGGATCATCAACCGAATGGAATCGCCTGAGCAATTTTTGATGCGGCCGGATAATTACCCGCGCATTGGTGGGCGAAAATTGCTCAGTTTGCAAGAGTTGGATAAAAATTGTCCAGCAATAATTGGGCATTCGGACAGTTGAATTAACGTTATCCTTGCCACGTATCACTATTCTTTGTTCAAAGTGATGCACATCCAAAATACAATTTTTTGATGCGCAAGAAGGATATTCCATCAGTGGAGGTGATATGCGAGTTATGAACTCCTATAGTTATGGGATGAATTTATCAATCGTCAATTCGATCTTGGATAACAGCGTAAGAAGTCATCTTCTTTGCTCGGAGAAAATTCCTCGCAGCTGATCAACTTTGCGCTGCTTTGAAAGATCTGGCCGCAGCCCCTGAACGCCTGCAACAGATTGTCGTTCACCCCAAACGCGAATCCTCAACTTCGACCAAGGAGTCCTCATCATGTCACTCTCGCTTTTTTCTCGTGATAGCGATGCAATTCTTGCCGCCATGGACAAATCCCAGGCGATCATAGAATTCGCGCTCGACGGCAAAATCCTCAAGGCAAACGACAATTTCTGTCGCGCGTTGGGTTACGAGCTCAAGGACATCGTCGGGCAACATCACCGGATGTTCGTCGATCCGGCTGAAGCCTCGGCGCCAGCCTATGTTGAGTTCTGGCGCAACCTCGCCGCCGGCAAGTTCGACAGCCGTCAGTACAAGCGTATCGGCAAGGGCGGCAAGGAAGTCTGGATTGAGGCGTCCTATAACCCAGTGCTTCGGGGCGGAAAGCCCTATAAGGTTATCAAGTTCGCGACGGACATCACATCGCAAAAGCTGAAGAGCGCGGAAGATGCAGGCAAGCTCGACGCGCTGTCCCGCGCTCAGGCCGTGATCGAGTTCACGCCGAATGGCGAGATTCAAACGGCCAACCAGAATTTCCTGTCGACGCTTGGATACCAGCTCTCGGAAATACAGGGCAAACATCACTCAATGTTTTGTGACGCGGCCTATGCCGGCAGTGATGAGTATCGCCGGTTCTGGCAGCGGCTGGCAGGCGGCGAGTTCGTGGCCGACGAGTTTCTGCGTATCGGCAAGGGCGGAAAGAAAGTCTACATTCAGGCGTCCTACAACCCGATTTACGACATGAACGGCAAGGTCTTCAAGGTCGTGAAATTCGCGACCGACGTTACCGGCCGCGTGAACAATGTCGATCAGCTCGCGGCATCGCTTCAGCTGCTCTCGGATGGCGATCTGACGCAGAACATTGCCACGCCATTCATTCCTGGCCTGGAGAAAGTGCGCACCGACTTCAATGCGGCAGTCGCGAAGCTGCAGGCCACATTGCAGGGTGTCGCCGAGAACGCGAGCGCGATTGCGGCCGGAGCCCAGCAGATCCGCTCGGCATCGGACGATTTGTCGAAACGTACCGAACAGCAGGCGGCATCGGTTGAAGAAACAGCTGCTGCTCTGGAGGAGATTACCACGGCTGTAGCGGATTCCAGCAACCGCGCCCAGGAAGCCGGCCAGCTGGTGCGAAAGACCCGTGACAATGCCGAGCGCTCCGGCACTGTCGTGAAGAATGCCGTTGATGCGATGGGAAACATTGAAAAGTCATCGTCGGAGATTGGCAACATCATTGGCGTCATCGATGAAATTGCGTTTCAGACCAATCTCCTGGCTCTGAATGCAGGTGTCGAGGCGGCGCGAGCCGGCGACGCGGGCAAGGGCTTTGCGGTGGTGGCACAGGAAGTGCGGGAACTCGCGCAACGCTCGGCCAAGGCCGCGAAAGAGATCAAGGAACTGATCACCGCTTCAAACGAACACGTCAAGAACGGCGTCGCGCTGGTCGGCGAAACCGGCAGGGCGCTTGAGGAAATCGTTGTCCAGGTGCAGCAGGTCAATGGCAATGTGGCAGCGATTGTTGAAAGCTCCAAGGAGCAGGCGACTGGCCTCAAGGAGATCAACGAAGCCGTCAACACCATGGACCAGGGCACGCAGCAGAATGCCGCCATGGTCGAGCAATCGACGGCTGCCTCGCATAGTTTGGCAAGAGAGGCCGACCATCTCTTCGAGCTGCTGGGCCAATTCAACATTGGGACGGCATCGCCTTCGCATGCGACCGCCGCCCTCAAGCGCGCTACGCCTTCGCCGGTCCGCGCCACAGCCAGACCGGTTCCATCGCCGGCACGGCAAATGAATGCCAAGTTAAAGACTGCGTTCAGCGGCAATACCGCTGTCGCCGGTTCTGAATGGCAGGAATTCTGATGAGCCAGCAGCAGCCCACGATGAGCCTCGAAAGCGACATGCTTGAAATCATCGCCTTCCGCCTCAGCGGTCAGGAATTCTGTGTCACGACAACGACCATCCGCGAGATTCGCGGATGGGCTCCCTCCACGCCGATACCCCACGCGCCCGCTGACATGCTGGGAGTCATGAACCTGCGTGGTTCAGTCATCCCAATCATCGATCTTTCACGTAAATTGGGAATGGGGTCGACGATCCCCAATGAACGCAGCGCCATCGTCGTCGCAGATGTTCGCAGCACCGTTCTGGGACTTCTCGTCGATCAAGTCTCCGACATTCTGACGGTTCGCAGAAGCCAGATACAGCCGTTGCCGGAAATCGCCATGTTGCTGGATAAAGGCTTTTCGGACGGCATCATCACGCAGGACAAGAGCATGATATGCTTTCTCAATCTTGCACGCATGTTCCATCAATCGGAACTTGCGGACTTGGCGGCCTAGGAGCCAGCCCAACGCATGATAGGAAAATATTCACAATCTCTCTTCCCATCCGGATTTCCGTGTGCTACATTCCCCCTCGTTCCGTCGTCGGATACACCGGGTGGCCTCACCCGGCGAGACGGATCATGTGCCTTCGGGCGGCTCAAGAGGCGGGGCTGTTCGCGGGGCTCATGCAGAAAATGGT
>Ga0164290_1002425_pt1 | contig 13141 bp, 10 predicted proteins | sample Micstemetagenome_FD_108782 | JGI IMG/M metagenome (GOLD analysis project Ga0164290, IMG submission 108782) | Contaminated culture microbial community from soil near Moab, Utah, USA - Microcoleus steenstrupii SON62 (Illumina Assembly) | ecosystem: Environmental > Terrestrial > Soil > Soil crust... | reverse complement strand
TGCGGCGCGAATTGGCATAGGTCTCGACCCCGAAGGCCATGACGCCGGTAGACCGCAGCGTGTCCCAGACCGCCAGGCCGTCCTCGTATTTCATGTGCAGCTCCCAGCCCTGTTCGCCGACATAGGAGATGCGGAACGCGGTGACGTTCTTGCCCCCGATTTCAATCTGCTTGATCTGGGCGAAGGCGAAGTTCTCCGGGTCGAGCCCGCCGGGATCGGCCACCACCTTCTTCAGCGTCTCGCGGGCATTCGGGCCCCAGATGCCGATGGTGATGAACTTTTCCGTCACATCCGTGATGGTGACGTCGAGGCCCCGGTCCTCAGCCACCCGCTTCATGTAGTGGAAGTCGCGCGGGCCGGCATCGGCACCGTTGATCAGGCGGCAGCGGTCGGCCATGCGGATGACGGTGAAGTCGGCCCGCACCATGCCCTCGTCGTCGAGGAAGTGGGTGTAGATGCCCTTGCCGATATTGCCGTCGCCGCCGATCTTGGCGGCGCAGAGCCATTCGAGGAGATCGACATGGCCGGGGCCTTCGATATCCACCATGTGGAAGTGCGAGAGATTGACGATGCCGCAATCCTCGGTCATCGCCAGGTGCTCGGCATTGGAGACGCGCCAGAAGTGGCGGTTGTCCCACTCGTTCTCGCGCACGGGCACGCGGTTGCCGTATTTTTCCAGCAGATGTTCATTGGCCGCATAGCCATGGGCGCGTTCCCAGCCGCCGAGTTCCATGAAATAGCCGCCGAGTTCCTTCTCGCGCTCGTAGAAGGGCGAGCGCTTGATACCACGGCCGGTGCCGTAGGGTTCGCGGGTGTGCACGGCCGGGAAATAGACCTTCTGCGCCGCTTCGAAGCAGCGGCCCTCGATGAATTTCTCTTCCAGCTGATGTGGGTAGAAGCGTGAATAATCGATCGAGTTGTGGTCAATCTCGGTGCGGCCGTCGGTCATCCAGTCGGCGATCAGCTTGCCATAGCCGGGGCCGTCCTTGACCCAGATGGCGACGCAATACCAGAGGCCGCGCACCTTCTGGCTCTCGCCACATGACGGCCCGCCGGCGGCGGAAACCTGAAGCAACCCGTTGAACGAATGGCCTTCGTTGTAGCCCAGTTCTCCAAGGATCGGCGTCAGCTCAATCGCCTTCTCAAGCGGCTCGAGGATCTGCTCCATCTCAAGGTCGCGTTGAGACGGGGACAGACGCGCCTGATTCTTCTCGAGAATATCGCGCGGATGGCAGAGGCGCGGATTGGTCTGCTCGTAATAACCCCATTCGATCTGGCCGCCCTCGGTGGTCTTGGGGTCGCCCGTGTCGCGCATATAGGCGGAGTTGCCCTGGTCGCGCAGCAGCGGATAGCCGATTTCCTTGCCGGTGCCTTCGAATTCATTGTAGGGACCGAAAAAGGTCAGGGGATGATCGACCGGCATGACTGGCAGGTCCTCGCCGACCATTTCGGCGATCAGGCGGCCCCAAATCCCGGCGCAGACGATGACATGATCGGCCATGATGGTGCCGCGATGGGTGACGACGCCCTTGATGTGCCCGTTCTCGACGATCAAGGAGGTGGCCGGCGTGTTGGAATAGGATTGAAGCTTGCCCGTCTTCTCGGCGGCATCGATCAGCTTGCCGGCAACGGTCTGAGAGCGCGGAATCACGAGGCCGGCATCGGGATCGAACATGCCGCCCATGACCTTGTCTTCCTCGATCAGCGGGAACATAGCCTTGATCTCGGCGGGGCTGACATAGTGGGCGCGTGTGCCGAACGCCTTGGCGGAGGAGAGCTTGCGCTTGATTTCTTCCATCCAGGTGTCGTCTCCTGCACGCGCCACTTCGAGCCCGCCAATGCGAGCGTAATGGCCCATCTTCTCGTAGAAATCGATCGAATACTGGGTCGTCCAGACGGAAAGATAATCGTGGCTGGTCGTGTAGCAGAAGTCCGAGGCATGCGCCGTCGAGCCGATGTCGGTCGGGATGCCGGACTTGTCGATACCGACGATGTCGTCCCAGCCGCGTTCGATGAGGTGGTGGGCGATGGAGGCGCCGACGATGCCGCCCAAACCGATGATGACGACCTTAGCCTTTTGCGGAAACTCTGCCATTGATGCGACCCCGATTGATATTCGCGCGGATATTAGGGCGTGTGGGAATGTCGTTGCAGCCTGTCTGCGACATTCTTCAAATACTGCACGACCCCTTGGAAAGGTTCTACCCGGCCGGGATCAGAATGACCAGTTTGTGGTCCGGGCGATCGGAGGGTCGGAACGTGTGCTGCTGGTAAGCAAGCCGGCCGCGCACGGGATGCGAGAACGCCCGCAAGCCCCCTTCCCGGTCCAGCACTGTCTGCTCGCCCCATGCCTTGGCAAAGAGCGGGCTTTGCTGGCGCAGCGTGACGAGTAGCGTGTTCATCTCGGCATCGTGCAGGCTATGGCTGAAATCGGCGCGGAATTCGGCAAGCACCCGGCGCGCCCGGTCTTCCCAGTCCGGGATCAGCACCCTCGATGCCGGGTCGAGAAAGATGTAACGCAGCAGGTTGCGCTGGTGGCCATCGCCGAGCCAGCCGATGAACAGCTCTTCCGCCGCCGGGTTCCAGGCGCAGGCATTCCAGAACCGGTCCAGCCCGTAGGCGGGATGGTCGATTGCCACGACCATGGCACGCATGGAGGGCGGCGCATGCTCGACATCCGAATGCGGCGTCCCCTCGGGATCGCGGCGTCCAGCGAGATCGAACATATAGGCGCGTTCGGCGCGGGTGAGCTGCAGTGCCTTGGCCAGCCGGCCCAGCGCATGCGGCGAGGCCTGCACATCGCGAGCCTGCTCGATCCACGCGCACCAGGTGGCGCTGATTCCCGCGCGCGCCGCAAGCTCCTCGCGACGGAGCCCCGGCGTCCGACGCCGGCCTGACGGCTGGTCCGGGACCAGTCTTTCGCGGTGGGCGCGGACAAATTCGCCGAGCAGTCTCTTCTGATCGTCTTCAAGCATGGGAGCATTTATAACAGGATAAGCGCTCCTCTTGTAACAGAATAATTCTGTGACATATACGGGTCAGATCGAAGGAGAAAACCATGCAAACCGCCCATGACAGGAACGTTGCCAACCAGTTCGGCCCGCGCGCCAATGCCTATGTGGAAAGCGCCGTCCATTCACAGGGCGACGATCTCGATCGCTTGGCGCAGATCACCGAGAGCGTGGCGCCGGCCCATGCGCTCGATCTCGGCTGCGGTGGCGGCCATGTCGCTTATGCGATGGCGCGCCACGCAACGAGGGTGACCGCATCCGACCTGTCCTCCGAGATGCTGGCCGCCGTCGCGGCGACTGCAAAATCAAAGGGCCTCGACAATATCCAGACGGTCCAGACCTCGGCGGAATCGCTGCCCTTCGACGATGCGGCGTTCGACATGCTGGGCTGTCGCTATTCCGCGCATCACTGGCAGGATGTCGATGCCGGTTTCCGAGAGGCCCGGCGCGTGCTGAAGCGCGGCGCCGCGGCTGTCTTCATCGATGTGCATGCGCCTGCGAAGCCGCTGCTCGACACCCATCTGCAGGCGGTCGAACTGTTGCGGGATACATCACATGTCAGGGACTATTCGATCGCGGAATGGACGGACAAGCTGGCGCGCGCGGGGTTTGGCGTGGATGCGCTGCGCACCTGGAGGGTACGGATGGACTTTCCGGTGTGGATTTCCCGCATGGCCACGCCTCAGCCGCTCGCCGACGCCATCCGCACGCTTCAGCAGCTGGCTCCAGCCGAGGTCCGCACGCATTTCGCGATCGAGCCGGAGGGTTCGTTTATGCTCGACATGGTGATGCTGGAGACGGTGGCGGTTTGATTGCTGAGCAGTGGCCTCAATACGCACGCCCTTCGTTAAGACGAAAATCCGGTTTGGCCATGTCGTTGAAGCGTTCTATTCTCAATTCGAGCGGCGCAATATCGTGGAGGACCGCGCCTCCGCCGTTAATGCCGCCGCCCTGCCCAAGTATGCATCTGATCGGAGGATCGGGTCTAGCACAGTCGGCACCGTCCTCAGCAATCGTTGTTCTATTGATCTGATCCTGGGCACCGGCGATACCTGAAAGAAAGACAAGCGCCGATGTTACGAACATGATAATCCTGCAGTCACGCATTTCTACCTCCTACATTACTTGGCATTCTCCTTGGCCGGGTCGGTGCGAGGCAAGGTTATACCGATCCTGCGATAGGCAAATATGAGCGGCCTCTGAAAGACAGCGTCGATAGTAAGCCCGGTACCTGCGCTCTTTCTGTAGGTGAAGCCGGGACGCTTTTGCTGCACATCGTCCCCGGACGTTGTCGATTCGGTCGTCTCGTCCTCAGCTGGCATAGCGTTCGCCGCGAGAGAATCCGCCCAGCCGTTGTTGCTCGTGAACGTGATATTGCGCGTTGAGAATACCTGCGAGACGACGAAAATCTCGATGTCGAACGCATATCGTTCGACATCATCAGTCGCTCGATAGGTACGGTTGACCTCTTCACCGATCGAGTGCTGCAGAAGGATGCGAGCCATTTTGTCATTCGCGCACTCGATCTTCTCGATACAGAACAATCTCAGTCGTGAGAATGCGGTGATGTAGGGCGCGGCATAAGTCTGCACCTTGTTGAAAAATATCGAATTCGTTTGGAGATCACTGAAGTCGGCACTGAACCATTTCGCCCAGCCCGATGACGTCGCATTCTGTGTAATATCGACCTTCGGAAACGTAACGTCATAAACTCTGATCTCGCTAGTTTGGGCTGTGGCGCCGCTCATCCGGGAAAGGAGACCGTTCTGCTTTTCATCCATTGCGCCGTTTTCAAGGAATTGGGTGGCTGGAAGTTCAAACTGCGACTGCTCCAGCGGCATCGCATCCTCAAGCGGTATATGGCCGATCTTGATCGCGCGTCCCGTGAACGTATCCACAATGAAATCCTGCAGAAATCCGCGCACCTCTGGGCGAACGGGCGCAACGGTGAGAAAAACGTCTCCCACCCTCACTCCCTCCTGTGGAGGATAGATTGGATCCACGCCCAGTTTTTTGATCGACGCGTTCCAGAGCGCCGGTACGTCTCCTATCGGAGCTTTGGGCCTCGTCATGTTGAAATAAACAAAACTGGCGAAAGCCAAGATAAGAAGAACCCAAGCCTTGTTATGCCACAAGTACAGCCATGTGGCGTTCAGAAGCTCCTTGAGGCGCTCCTTCGTGGGCTTAGTGGGCCCCGCCGATGTGGGTGCCACAACAGCTTGAGCAGCGAGATTCGTGGCCCCAGTAGCCGGTTGCGCCACCTGAACTGCGATCTGACCCGGGTCCACCATAATCGCCTCCCCTTTGCGAGGAAGCTATCCCATATCGGGCGGCTTTAGCAAGCAAAAATTGCAAATTGTTTATACACAACTCAAGAGTTCGGATGGTTGTCAGGTAGGCTATCTTGTGTCGTCTGCATCCCCGTCGCTTGCATCGTCATCATCGCGCTCCGCATGGTGCATACCGTCGAAGGGGCTGCCGTCATTGTCGTCCGCAAGCTCGACGTCGCGTTTGCGCGCACCCTGCATCCTGTGGCGGGTCTCCGCTTGCGCGATCACGCGTGCTGCGAGCTCGGGCGGCAGTCCCTCCTCCGCCAGCGCATTTGCGAGGTCTTTCTCAAGAGTAGCACCCTCGCCCTGGATCCGGACATTGATGTTGCGCTCGGGCATTGGAATGACGATCCCTTCCGCACGGAACCGTTCGATGATGGCGACACGAATGTCGTTTCTCACCGGTCCGCCCTGGAACAAGTCGGAAAGATAGAACCGGAGCTCGAAATTCAGGGCGAAATCGCCAAAACTCTGGAAGCCGACATTCGGCTCCGGCATGGTCAGCACCAGCGGATGGTTGCGGGCGATCTCCAGCAGCAGCTCCATCACCCGTTTCGGATCGCTGTCATAGGATACTGATACCGGGATTTCGCTTCGCGCCAGCGTGTTGTGGAGCATCCAGTTGCCGACGGCGGCGTTGATGAGCTGTGAATTGGGCACGATGATCGACTGGTTCTGGAACGTCTCGATCTCCGTGGCACGCACCGAAATCCGCCGGACGAAACCTTCTACCGGACCGTTGACGATCCAGTCGCCCACCTTGAACGGGCGTTCGGCAAGCAGGATGAGGCCGGACACGAAATTCTGGACGATCGTCTGGAGGCCGAAGCCGATGCCAAGGGAAAGCGCGCCGGCGACCAGCGCGAAACTCGACAGATCGACACCTGCAGCGGAAATGCCGATCACCGCCGCAATCACGATGCCGGCATATCCGAGCGCCGTATTGACCGAGTTGCGTACACCCGCATCGATCTGCGACCGGGCCATCACATTGCCGTCGAGCCAGCGCTGGAACCAGCGGGTTGCGAAGAAGCCGGCGGTGAAAAGCAGGAGTCCCGCGAGGATTCCGAGCAGCGAAATATTGATGTTGCCGACATGGATCTCTGTGAACAACCTGACGAAGAGCGCGGAAATATCCGCGCCGCGGAAACCCCAGGTCAGCATGATACTGGGAATGCCAAGCAGCAGAACGACGACGTAGATCACCAGCCCCACCAGCAGGCCGAACTGGTCAAGCCTGACCTCGCTCAAATTGTAAGACGCACCGAGCCTGCGTCCCAGCGCCGACTTCGCGAACGCATTATGGTGAGAAATCGCCTGCCCCGAAAGGAAGCCGATATACATCGTGACGACGATCGCGCCCGTAACCACGATCTGCGAGGATGCGAAATGCGCCAGCCCGATATAGCCGGACAGAGCGGCGGCGATGATGCCGACGCCGGCGAACAGGACCAGAGCGCGCAGAAGCCTGTGCCAGACGGATGGCATCGCCTCTGTCTGTTGGAGGGGCTTTAGGAACGAAAGCAGGATCAGCACCAGCCCCGTCAGGACAGATGTGACCAGACCCTCGGCGACGGTCAGCACCACGGGCGCATCCAGCGTCACATTGGCGTCGGCAAGCACGTAGGACAGGCCGTTGATCGCCGCTAGAACGACGGCGATGGCGACAAGCCATCGGGCACCGCGATCCGAGACGCTGATCAGGCGCCACTGCGGCTTGTTCGGCGAAACGATGCCGCGCGCCAGCTTCCAGACGAAATAGACACCCACCAAGGCCCATAGCGTGGCGCGAAGGATATCGAAGAGCTCCTGGCGCAGGACATTGAACGTGAACAGGAAGACCAGCGCCGAGACAGTCACGAATGCAGCCGCCAATGCCGGAATCGTTGCCGACCAGAAGGCAACCGAAAGCCTGTGGATATATTCGGGAGACTTCTCGGCGGGATCACGAATGATCAGCGTGCGGAACAGCCTGCGCACCAGCACGGCCAGGATCAGTGCAATGAGCAGCGTAAGCCCGAAAGCAAGAAACAGGCCCTGATGCTTGAATTTCCACATGAAATCGAGCGAGCTGGACGCGATATCAGAAAATGACTTCCATTCTTCCTTTGCTGCCGCGCCCGCCTCGTCCAGCAACTGGCTGTTGAGCTCGGTGTAGCGGAAGAGCGTCGCCGTAAAAAGATCCCGGCGCAGGTCCGTAATGTGATCCGAGAGGTCATCGGCCTGGGTCCGTAGCACGTCGCCATCGGCCATGATCGTGTTCATCTGGCCTTTTTCGGCTTGGAGCCGCTTGCGGTCGCTGGCGAGCGACTCACCCTCCGGCGGCTGGCCTTCGGCGGGCGGTGCGCCGAGCTCTTCGAGCCGCTTGACCACCAGATTGTAGCGGCTTTCGAGTTCTTTCATCGTCTGGGAAATCGAGGCCTCGATGCTTTCGGTTTCCACCTTCAAATTGGCAAGATCGGCGTCGACGTTCGCTGCTGCGTCCACCTTCTTGCGTAGGTCTTCAAGCGCGAGCGCCGCCTCTTCCAGGTCAGCCCGGACCTTTTCCTGCAACGCCTCTGCGGCCGCCACGACGGCGTTGCTCTTCTGCACGGCCTGCATGGCACCTTCTGCCGGCTGTGCAAGCAGGCCGGAGACCGGCGTGAAACAAAACGCAATGGCCAGCAGGCAGCGGATAAAGGTGGTCTGCAACATATTCTCCCGGATATCGGTGGCCGGCTGCTTTGCCCGTTCAATAAAGCATGGATATGTCACGACAAGCAAAAAGCGCCGATACCCATGCCCATTTGAAAAGACCTGTTTACCACCACGGGTTAGGATAAAGGCACCAATCGGATGGGATCGATGCTCAACTGGAACGATATCGCCGAGAAGAAAGCCTATAGCGAAGCGCGCGCCGACCTTCTCGTTCTGCTCGAAGGTTCGACGCTAACCCCTTATGTCGATTCAGTGGGCGACCCCACGATCGGCATCGGTTTCAACCTGGTCTACAATCTCGAGCGGGTGCTCCGCGTCATCGTCGGCGCCAGGAACTGGAGCGACACCCTGCTTCAGAAGCTGGAGGCAGAGGTTGATAGGAATTACACGCCGGGCGCCAATTCCGCACTCGTTGCCAATCTCAACAAGGTGATGTCTGACTGGCACATCAAGCACGACAGTGATGTGCCCAGCACATTCAGCTTCAGGAACGACAAACAGGTTGCCAGGGCGCTTGATGCTCTTGCGCCCACATATGATACGAAGATCGACAAATGGCTCTCGGGCATTCCCGATTCCGAGGAACGCACGGCCCTTTTCTCGCTTTGCTGGAACGGCCCGAGCCTGCTGGGACCCAAGCTCAAGGCAGCGATCGAGGACGGCAACCGCGCCGAGGCCTGGTATGAGATCCGCTATAATTCCAACGGCAACGGCATATCAGGCCTGGCAAATCGCCGCTATGTCGAGGCAGAGACCTTCGGGCTGTTCGACCGTGATGGCCGCGCTTCCTTTCGGGAAGCTATCGAGACCGGCCAAATGCTGGCGAGCCACCAACAGTCGGTTATCGCATACGAGAACAGATACGATCCGGTCGCCGCAGGCCGGACCAAGGGTGTCGATGGCATCGAGGAGATCGGCGACGAGATTGCTCCGGCGATCAGGACAGCACTCAAGACGATTGGCCTCGCAGCGAATACCCATGCCGAGGAACTGCTTGCGGCGGACGCGGGCCGGCTCAACATCTCGGGTGATGGCACCACTTTCGACAGCGCGAGGAACGATGACGACCTGATCCTAGGCAACAAGGCGAAGAACTTACTCTCAGGCAATGGTGGTGCCGATATCCTGGCGGGTCTCAAGGGTGCCGATACGCTGACCGGCGGTGCAGGGGCCGATCTCTTCGTGTTCTCTACCGTCAAGGACAGCACGCGTGTTGCCAGCGACACGATCACGGACTTCGGTACCGGCGCCGACCGGATCGCCCTCGGCGCCTTGGGTGATCTCGATTTCCTCGACAAGAGGAATGCGAATTTCTCCGGCGACGGACTTGAAGTGAAATGGTTTTGGGAAGGCCAAAATACCGTGATCGAGGCCGATATCGATGGCGATCGCGCGGCAGACCTGAAGATAATTCTCAACGGACGGTTGACCTTGGCGGAAACAGACTTTCTTCTATGACCCGGTTGAACCGGAGCCCGCCATGACGACCGCCCAAGATATCATCCATGCCCTGAAACTCGAACGCCACCCAGAAGGCGGATGGTATATCCAGACCTTCCAGGACACCGAAGGCGCCGCCGGACGCGCCAATTCCACGGCAATCTACTACCTGCTGGACGGCGGTGACCGCTCGCATTGGCACACGGTCGATGCGGTGGAGATTTGGCATTATCATGCCGGCGCCCCGCTCGAACTCAGCGTTTCCCCAGATGGCAGAACCGTGCGCAGGATCGTCATCGGCCCGGACATTCTTGCCGGCGAACGGCCGCAGGGAATTGTCCGCAAGGGCGAGTGGCAGAGTGCGCGAAGCCTCGGCGACTGGACCCTGGTCGGCTGCACGGTGGCGCCGGGATTTGAGTTCTCAGGCTTCAAAATGGCCCCTCCGGGATGGGTGCCTGCGCATTCCGGGACGTGACCGGCCGGCTCTTGCTCAATTCGCCGAACTATGCCGGTCGCTGCCACGCGATACTCAATGTGGATCTATCTGCGCTTGATGAAAGACGTCGCCGGCAGCCGGGATGACCTGCCTCTCTATCATTCTTTGCACCATCGGGGGCAAGGCGCCCTGATGGAGCCCGCGCAGCCGCTGGTAGTTTTCCGCGTCCGCCTTGGTGCGCCGAATGTTGTGGCGAACATAGTCCACCCAGGTCGGCGTATGATAGGTCTCCGTCCATTTGCTGGGGTTTTCGAGATCCCTCATCAGCGCCCAGGCCTGTGCGCCATCGCGGATCCGGATGCGCCGCCGCTCGGCCATCAGGTCGAGAAATTCAGGCAGGTCCGTGTCGCGAATGTCGTAAACGATATGAATGGCGATCGGACCGCTTCGCGGCACGATTTCGAGCTGCAGCTGCGGTTCCCTGAATATATCGAGCGGGTCGAGGTCCAGTGATGCGAAGAGCGGCATCGGCAGCAGCCAGCCGATCAGCACGCCACTGGCCACGCAAATTGCCGCGATTGAGAAGGCGTTGCCGAGGCCATAGGTTTCGGCCAAGCTGCCCCAGAGCCAGCTACCGGCCGCCATGCCGCCAAATGTGGCGGTCTGATAGAGCGACAGCGCACGTCCGACGACCCAACGTGGCGTTGAGAGTTGGACAATGGTGTTGAAGAGCGAAAGCGCAACAACCCAGCATGCTCCTGCGAGCACCACCGCGGCGGCGATCAAGATGATGCTCGAGCTTATTCCGATGACCGCCTCGCTGATCGCAAAGCCGGCAAAGGCGCAGCGGACGATGTTTTCGCTCGTCAGCCGTTCGCGCAGACCCGTGTTGAGATAGGCGCCGATAACTGCCCCGACGCCGAACCCGCCGAGCATGAGCCCATAGGTCAGTGGCCCGCCGTCCATCATGTCGCGCGCCACGATCGGCAGCAGGGCAAGGATCGCCACCGCTGAAAAGCCGAAAATAAAGCTGCGGACAAACACCTTGAGCAGATTTGGCGACATCGAAACATAGCGCAGGCCGGCGAGGACGGCCTGGCCTATCTCCTCGCGAGGCAACGTGCTGGCGGGTTTTGCCGTCTTCCAGCGCAACAGGGTGACAATGAGCGCGAGATAGCTCGATGCATTGGCCATGAAGGCTGCGGCCGCTCCGGCGAATGCAACGATGCCGCCGCCGATTGCTGGACCGACGCTCCGGGTGAGATTGAAACCCATCGAATTCAGCGACACGGCGCCGGAGACGTCTTCACGGGGAACCATGTCTCCGACGGAAGCCTGCCAGGCGGGATTGTTGAGTGCGGTGCCGCAGCCGATCAGGAAGGTGAAGGCCAGCAGCAGCCATGGGGAAATCCATCCTAGATAGGTGACTGCGGCGAGAAGCGCCGACACCAAAAACATGAAGGATTGCGCCACAAGCATCACCCGCTTGCGATCGAAATTGTCGGCGATCGCACCGGCTACGAGCGAGAACAGCATGATTGGCAGCGTGGTCGATGCCTGCACCAGCGCCACCATGTTTTCCGACGACGTGATCGACGTCATCATCCAGGCAGCACCCACGCCCTGGATCAGGCCGCCAAGGTTGGAGAAGATGCTGGCAAACCAGATATTGCGGAACGTCTGATGTGAAAGCGGAGCCAGAAATGGCTTTCTGTCGGACATTGCAAACCCTCTGGGAGCCTGTGCTGCCATTCAGAATCGGCAGCCAGCGCGGCCAATGTATCCAACAAAACAGCCGATCAACAGGCGCGAAGGAATGCGTTCTGCTATAGTTGAAGCCCGCGCCCATTCATTGCCGGTCGTTCGACGATGATGGAATAACCTCAAAGAGGTGGACACTACAGCCAACCTGATTCACTGTCGCGGGTTTCTATGCAGGGTTTAGGACCGATTCAAGTCAGAGACGTCAAGGAGAGATTAGCATGGCAATTACCTATCACATCGGCCAGCACGACGGTGGTTTCGGATATCGCATGGGCGATGTCTGGTCGGAGACGTTCCCAGATCATGACAGCGCGCTTGCAGCGGCGAAATCCGCAGCGCAGCGTCAGCAGATCGGCGGCGATGATGCCGAAATTTCCTATCAGCTCGCCGACGGCCGGTGGCAGACCGAGCATGCAGGTGGTGGCGATCGCCCTGCGACTGAAGTGGTCGATAATGATGGCGAGGATGCGACATGAGAGAATTGAGAGGAACGTGCCGGTGCGGACAGGTGCAGTTCGCGGTGCGCGGAGAGCCCAAGCGCGTCGGCATTTGCCATTGCATGGATTGTCGGCAGGCGAGCGGTTCAGCCTTCACATTCTACGGCATCTGGCCCATCCAACAATTCGAGCGTGAGGGTGATACGGCAGGATTTCGTGGCCGCGAGTTCTGCCCGAAATGCGGTTCGCGCCTCTTCTCGATCGACGAGGCCGAGGCGGAGATCAATCTCGGCGCGCTAACAGTAGCGCCGACATCACTGACGCCAAGCTACGAACTCTGGATCAAACGCCGTGAACCCTGGCTTCGGCCCGTCGAGGGGGCGGAGCAATATGTCGAGGATCGAACGTGACTGAGCCTCAAAACCAGACGGCATGACGCCGCGGTTGCATCTGCTCTGGCCCGAGAGCCGCTCGGTTATCGCGCTCGCGGTGGGGCTCGCGGTGCTTGGCGCGGAGAAAACACTCCTCGCCGGTGGACCCGGCGTTGCGTTCACGATCTTTGCAATTCTGCTCGTGGCGATCGTCGCCGTTTCGGTCCGGGTCGCACGTCACGCGGAGGCACTTGCCAAGAGAATTGGCGACCCCTACGGAACGATGGTGCTCACGCTCTCGGCGGTCCTAATCGAGGTCGTTATTCTGGCGATCATCATGAGCGCCGAGAATTCGCCGACGCTGGTTCGCGACACAATCTATTCAGCTGTGATGCTGGATATCAACGGGATTATCGGGCTTGCGGCGCTGATCGGCGGTTTGAAGCATGGCGAGCAATCCTACAATGACGATTCAGGCCGCACATATGGTGTGATGATCCTGACCGCCATCGGTATTTCCATGATCGTGCCGGAATTCGTTCCACGCGAGAGATGGCACTTCTACTCCGTGTTCACGATCTTCGCCATGATGACGCTTTACGCCCTGTTCCTGCGCATGCAGGTCGGGCGGCATTCGGGCTTTTTCCGCTACAGT
>Ga0164290_1002424_pt1 | contig 13150 bp, 12 predicted proteins | sample Micstemetagenome_FD_108782 | JGI IMG/M metagenome (GOLD analysis project Ga0164290, IMG submission 108782) | Contaminated culture microbial community from soil near Moab, Utah, USA - Microcoleus steenstrupii SON62 (Illumina Assembly) | ecosystem: Environmental > Terrestrial > Soil > Soil crust... | reverse complement strand
GCTGACCGCCTTCGCCGCGGTCTTCCTCGGCTACGCGACGTTGCGCGACGGCGAGTTCCATGTCTTTGGGACCTTCATCGGTGCCCTGATCATCGCATTCGGCTTCAATGGCCTCAACATCTTCGGCGCGCCAACCTATTCGCAGTACATTTTCCAGGGCGCCATTCTCATCATTGCCGTGGGCCTGTCGAGCCTCGGCCGCATCCTGTCGCAGCGCTAGGAGCACGCCATGTCCAATAACTGGGACGTCCACGTCATCGAATTCGCGCGGTCAAAGGACCAGCATCTGATCGACCTCGTCAACGGCGCGTCGCCCGCTACGGTGCTCGATTTGCCGTTCGGCTTCGTGCTGGCGCAGAACGGCGAGCGCAACGTGCTCGTCGATACCGGCTTCCTCAACGAAGGCAGCGGCGCGGAGTTCTCGAAGAAATTCGGCATTCCCTACTGGATCTCACCAGTTCGGATGCTGGAGGAGATGGGCGTGAAGGCAGACAAGGTTACCGATATCGTCCTCAGCCACGCGCATTTCGACCATATGGGGTCGATCTCTGCCTTCACAAAAGCGCGCATCTTCATTCAGAAACGCGAATGGCTCTCCTGGAACGAGGCCATGGCGCTGCCGCCACAATATGGTTTCCTGACCGCCATCATCAACCCCGACAACATGCGCTCTGCCTTCGACGCAGCAGTGGAGCATCGCCTGATTCTGGTCGATGGCGACAAGGACAATATCGTCCCTGGCATTCACGTCCGACTCGGGGAAGGCCACACGCTGGGCCAGCAGTTCGTGATCATCGAGACGGGTCGCGGCCGGCTGATCGCGGCCGGCGATTGTGTCTATTCCCGTCTCAATCTCACCGGTCATAACCACGATGGCGTTTTTGCGCCGCTCAACAACGGTGTCGGCAGCATCTGGAAACAGCTCGAAACCATGGATCGCATCAACGTCGAGATCGCAGGCGACATGTCGCGGCTGATCATGATGCACGACAATGACCGTTGGGCTCATCTTCCCGTCATCAAGGAAATAGAGGGCTTTAGGATAGTCAAGGCATCGTGATCGACGCTTTGCTGGATGAGATCGTGACAGGCAGCTAACCGTGAAGTGACCGCATGAAATGTTGGCCAAGCCACTGACGCAGCGACGGTTTGGAACCGTTCGCGCTCCCGACCGTTAAGCTTCTCAGGTGCGGCTGCGACGACAGGGACTTGACCAGCTTGTGACTGGGTAGCAAATGTGGGAGCATGCCGCATCCCGCGTGGTTTTTCTCCTGAAAAGCTGTTTTCCAAACTGCCAAGAACGCAAGCAGCGTCTCATCGAAGCCGTGCCTCCAGGCCTCCTGGATGCAGGTTCAGAAAGTCAAAATGTCGGATCAAAATCTAGTCGCCGTTGAGCAGCCGTTGATCGAAGACTTCTTGGAGGGACTGGATCCGAAGGCGGTATTGAAAGCTCTTTTCGCAGCAAGCCAAGACTGCATTAAGATCTTGGACTTGGAAGGACGGCTGCTGTTCATGAGCGAAGGTGGCCAACGCGCAATGGAGGTGTCGGATTTCAGTGTGATTCATAACCGTCTTTGGCCAGATTTTTGGCATGGTGACGGCAAAGCTGCTGCGGAAGAAGCCATAGAGAGTGCGCGGAAAGGTGAGCCATCTTGCTTCAAGGGTTTCGCTGAGACGCTGCAAGGAAACACCAGGTTTTGGGATGTCCAAGTTCTACCCCTAGGCGGCGAAATAGGCTCTCCGACCCATTTGCTTACGATGTCCAGGGATGTCACCGAGCTGAGGTCCGCGGATAGCGAAATCGATAGACTGCTGGTTGACGCCAGAGAAAACGAGGCGAGATTCCATACCTTGGCGGATACTATGCCGCAAATGGTCTGGTCCACATTGCCGGACGGCTTTCACGACTACTATAATGCCCGATGGTATGAGTTCACCGGCATGCCTAACGGCAGTACCGACGGAGAAGGGTGGAACGACATGTTTCACCCAGACGATCAAGCTCTTGCATGGGAGCGTTGGCGAACCTCGTTAAGGACCGGGGATCCCTACGAAATTGAATACCGCCTGCGCCACCGCTCCGGTCAATATCGATGGGTACTAGGTCGAGCATTGGCGATGCGCGACAGTGAGGGTCAAGTTGTCCGCTGGTACGGCACCTGCACTGATATCCATGAGGCCAAGCAAACTGCCGATAGCTTGGCACTAATGAGCCACGAGCTCAGTCATCGCATCAAGAACATCTTTGCGATAGTTAATGGCCTCATCGGCCTTTCGGCCCGGCGATTTCCCGAGAGCAAGCAGTTCGCGATCGACATCCAGCTTAGACTCGCGGCCCTCGGCAGAGCGCATGATTTCGCGCGGCCTCACAGCGATGAATCACGGCCGATTGCGGGCGACACAACCCTTAGTGAGCTGCTCCGCCAGATACTGAAGCCTTATCCAGCCCTCGATGACGGGCGCATCTCCATCAGCGGAGTTGAAGTTGTGATCGATGATCGGTCCGCCACCCCTCTTGCGCTGATTTTCCATGAGCTGGCGACAAACGCTTCCAAATACGGCGCATTGTCGACCCTCGACGGCCGGGTGGAAATCTCCGTAGCAGTCTCAGTCGACACATGTGCCATCAACTGGATTGAAGTTGGCGGCCCGATTATTGATGACAAACCGGAGCGGCAGGGCTTCGGCACAAAACTCTCCACGATAAGTGCGGAAAGTCAGCTTGGTGGCAACATCGACCGTCGCTGGCTCCCATCGGGTTTGCATCTCACTTTACAGTGTCCCGTAGCCAACTTGCGGCGGCCCTAAGCGCCAATTGCTTGCTGGAAAACTTTGAGTAGAGGTGGCGGTGTCTCCACCCTGCCCGTCAGATACTCCATCACGACTTGGACGTCCTCCGCACTGTATGGCTTCGACATCACACCTGTGGCACCAGGTACGCCGTCGCCGAGCGACTTTGAATTCGCTGTCATAAAAAGGACGTTCACACCAAACTCCTGCGAGAGCCTCGCGCCTACGTGTATGCCTGTCGGACCATCGCGCAAATTTAGGTCTACAAGGGCGATGTCGGGCGCCTTGTCAACAAGGCGGTACGCTGTTGTCGAATCCGGAGCGATGCCTACAACGTCGTGACCCAATTCATCAAGTGTTGCTTCGAGCTCCAGGGCAACCAGCGATTCGTCTTCAACGATGAGGATACGGCGCTGCATACTGAGACCCTATACGGTTGCCCTTGCCCCGTTGAACGGCCGGTCAGCTTGAATGTTCCATCAGCTTCTTCTTGGGACCAAGTTTCGGTTGGGGCTTCGAACTCATGCCCCTGGGCTGGGTTACAACCTTCTCACACGCTCTGCGAATACGTCCATGTCGAACGGCTTCGTCAGTACCTGCATTCCCGGCTCGAGGTGGCCATGATTGAGAACTGCATTTTCCGCGTAACCGGTAATGAATAATACAGGTAGATTTGGCATTTCTACGCGCACAGCATCTGCGAGTTGACGCCCGTTCATGCCGTTTGGCAGCCCGACATCAGTCACGAGAACATCGATTTTCGGTTTTGAGCGCAGAAGTTTAAGAGCTTCGACGGCATCTGCAGCCTGGATGACCTGATATCCGAGATCTTCTAAGTGCTCAGCGGCAATCATCCTCACCAAGGGTTCATCGTCAACCAGCAGTATCATCTTCGCCGCCGGAGAAGGTGGCGGGAACTGTTCTTCACTCGCCACCTCTGCAGCGGCAATGTCTTCCAAGTGGCGAGGGAGGTAAATGCATACGGTAGTGCCGTAACCTTGCTCAGTTTGAATCCGCACGCTACCCCCTGACTGGCCCGCAAAACCCCACACCATTGAAAGGCCCAACCCCGTTCCCTGACCGGTCGGCTTGGTCGTGAAGAACGGATCGAAAGCTCTTGCGGCTGTCTCGGGCGACATGCCGATTCCGGTGTCGGAAACGCAGATCGAGATATACTGACCCGGTGCCAGGCCCAACGTAAGAGCATGCCGGCCACTCATGGACCTGTTCGCTGTTTCTATGGTCAGTTTTCCGCCGTCCGGCATGGCATCACGCGCATTGATGCACAAATTGAGCAGGCTGTTTTCCAGTTGCCCCACGTCGACCAATGCCGACCAAAGTCCGTCGGTGCGGGCAATGTCGATAGCAATTGCTGGACCGACGCTGCTTCTGATCAGTTCTGCCATGGAGTTTACAAGTTCGTTCACATCGGCGGGTCTCGGATCGAGCGTTTGCCTGCGAGAAAACGCCAACATCCGTTGTGTGAGGGCAGCCCCTCTCTTCGCTGCCCCGCCAGCAGCGTTTATATATCGTTCAAGCTCGCCGTATCGACCCTGTGCGGCACGGGTCTTCATCACTTCCAGGCTGCCGATTACTCCTGCGAGCAGGTTGTTAAAATCATGGGCCAGCCCCCCTGTCAGCTGACCGACAGCCTCCATCTTCTGCGCCTGCCGCAGCGAATCTTCGGTTGCCATCAATTCTGCAGTTCTTTCTGCGACGATTGCCTCCAGGTTTTCATTCGCTTTCCGCAAGTCCTCCTGGCTCGCTACGAGCTCAGCTTCGGTTCTCACGCGCTCGATGTGAGCCCACGAGCGATCGGTGACCTCCCGCACGAGCGCAAGTTCAGCAGCAGACCATTTGTGAGGTGTCTTCTGATGAACTGCCATCAAAGCTGTCAGCCTGCCCGCTTTTACCAAAGGCATACAAATCGTTGCTGCAATGCCGATGCTTTGAAACGTCGCGGCTTCCTCGGGTGCGATTTCCCTACCGTTATCGTTGATGATCAGGGGGCGGGCCGAGGATAACTCGGTGACAGCGAGACGTCCGAAGTCCCTCAAGCGATAACGTCCGGTGATGTGAGCAGCGCCCGGCGCCGCCCAATCGCCTCTGATGGTGAACCCATCCTGATCCTCGTCCATATCCGCATAAGCGCAAACCGAGACGCCGAGGTGCTCGCCGAGCATTTGGGTGGTAGTTTCCAAAATGGCGTCGGCATCCCTCATCATCGAGGTGGCCTTGCTCAGAGCATCTAAAAAGTGCAGCCGCGCGGTGGAGCGGGCTTTTTCCGCCTCTGCCTTGGTACGCTCGACGGCAGACCAGGTTCTTTCCGCGACTTCAGTCGCAAGAGCAATGTGGTTTTCAGTCCATCTGTGAGGAAGGGGATGATGGAGAAAAAGCATTGCCTTTAAACGGCCTTCTTTATTCAACGGCACGGCGAGCACAGTTCTGGAGCCTATGGCACGAAACGCCGCCACCATCGATCCCACACGAGGATCGTCATCAACATCATCGACGGATATGACCCGTCCCTGCTTGAGTTCCTCGATGATCGGAGGACCGAAATCATTCATCCGATAGGTCCCAGCGATGCTCGGCAGCCGTCCATCCGTCCAATCACGTTCGACGACGACATGTTCCTCTGCTTCGTCGATTTCACCATACCCTACGCGCGCTATATCGAGCTCCCGCCCCAAAGCTTCGGCCGCCGCCGCCATCACGTCGACTGGATTGCCCATCGTCCTCATGCGCTCTTCCAACTCGAGGTGGAACGACTGCCGCCGCTCTAAAAAAACGCGTTTGGTCGTCTCTGTGACGGCGCAAAACATACCGCGTACGATTCCATGATCATCACGAATAGGAGAATAGGAAAATGTAAACCAGCTATGTTCGTCATATCCGCGGCGGTTCATCAACAAGGGCAAGTCTTCGCTGTATGTCGCGATGCCCGACATGGCCTTCTCGATCAGCGGCAGAATGTCTCCCCAAATTTCCTGCCATATGTCTTCGAAACGCGCGCCCAAGGCGCGGGGGTGCTTATCGCCGAGAATCTCGGAGTATGCGTCATTGTAAAAGAAGCGCAACTCGTCTCCCCACGCCACAAACATGGGAAAATGACTATCTAGCATCAGCGCAATCACCGAGCTTAACGAGCGGTCCCACTTCTCGCGCTCACCAAGGGCGGTATTCTTGAAATCTATAGCCTGTAGCAGGGTCGCGACTCGAGTGCTTTCAGGGCTTGAAGCGCTAGAGCCATTTGACAATGGCATCCCCTCGAAACTTTCCAAACCCGCTGCCTCACACTGGGTTAATCTGACTACCAAGGACTGTAGGGAGGGGAATATGTGCTATCCGGGTGTTAAACCGCCCCGACGCCTAAAATGCTTCAGGGCTCCGATTTGTTCCTCTTTCACTATTTCGCGAGCCTCTTCACCGTCAGCTAAACCCAAAGGTCGCCGCAGGAATTTCCCCAAGAGCCGGGTAGCGAGATCGCTGGTCGTCAGCTCCGCTCCCAGCTTTCGCCCAGCCAAAACCCCAACGCCTGATGGGACAGCCGGCGCGGAAAATTTAGTTTCTCAGGGCCAAGAGCACCGTGGGATCGCTATTTGGTGCCGGTCTCGATTCCCATTGATATCGTATGACAGGACGCCAGGATCGTCCGATAAAGCCAGTCGGTCCCCGCATCAATCATCGCTGCACGGGGCACGACCATATTCAACGAGAACGTGCCTAGTGAAAGCGGTGGCTCGCGGCTGACGATCCCGTGGCGCCCTCCATACATGGTGGCAAAGGCCCGGGGCACGGCCGAAACCATGTCGGTTTCCGCGACCATCAACAAAGCGAACATGAAATTTGGAACCGTCAAAGCGACGCGACGCGTCCGCCCAACTGTTCTTAGCACGTCGTCGACCATACCATGCGGGTCTCCGCCGAACGAGACGACCAGGTGCTGCATCTCGCAATATCGATCCAGATCGAGGCTGTCGGCGAAAGGGTGGCCGTCGCGCAGAACCAGCACGAAATCCTCCCGGTAGAGAAGCCGTGACTCAAAGCGCGCCGGCACCTCGTTGCTCGGCACGATCGCGATGTCCATGGCCCTGGCATCGAGCTCGGCAATGGCGTTGCGCCAGATGCGTTCTGGCGACACGTCGCCCTGGCTCGGGAGCAATTGGCGGATTCCCAGGTTGATCCCGGGGGCCTGTCTCGACGCAATTTCAAGCAATGACCGCAGCAGCACGGCGGAGACGCCGTCCGGCGCGCCGATGGTGAACTGGCGGGTCGACCTCATCGCATCGAATGGTTCAGCTATCGCCACAACGCTGCGCACCCGCGCCAGCGCGTCCGTGATCGGCCCACTTAGCTCCCGGGCGCGGTCGGTCGGGATCACGCCCTTCGGTGTCCGGACGAAGACCGGATCGTTGAGCAGGCGTCGCAGCCTGCCCAGCCCATGGCTGACGGCGGAGGGCGAGAGGCTCAGCCGCTCGGCGGCGCGCCCGACATGGCATTCCTGCCAGAGGACCTCGAACAGGACAAGCAGATTGAGATCGGTGCGAGAGAGATCAATTTCATTCAGCATATTAGTGAAATCATATCACTGGATTCATCGCGTGGAAACTGGGATTTGAACGGCGACAGGAGATGAGCGGTAAGCCCGTCGCTCATCCGGTTTTAGGATCAGATCAAATGATGACTTCAAGACGTTCAATGTTGCTTGCGGCCGGATCCGCTGGTCTTACCGCGCTCGGTGCGGCCAGCGTTGCGCGATCGGAGAAGAAGGGAGCACACGACCAGGTCGTGGCCGACCTCGCCACCCGTTCGCTTAACGCCAACTCGGCGCTGGTGCGCGGCGACGTCGCCGCCTATCGCAAGCTGATCACCTTGACTGGCGACTTCACGCTGATGTCGCCCTTCGGCGGCACTCCCACCCGAGGCGTCGACATCACCGAGGAACGCTGGGCCTCCATCGGGCGCTTTTTCAGAAACGGAACGCTCCGCCAGGAGATCGTTGACACCTACAGCACCGACGACATGATCGTGCTGGTCCTCGTCGAGGAAGGAACCGGTGAAGTTGCCGGCCTTCCGGACCAGGTATGGCGTCTCCGCGTCACGCTGGTCTTTCGTCGGGTTGGCGACGATTGGCAGCTGGCGCACCGGCATGCCGATCCGCTTGTCAAGGACCTTCCCATCAGCCAGGCCGCGGAAATCGCGCGCCGCTGACGATCGGAGGCACATCATGTACGACGCTTATCATCCCCATGGGATGGCGCTTCTCGATTGCTATCGCGGCAATGACGACGCCATCCTGACATGCCACCAGGACGGTCAGAGAGATGATGTTCCCGCGGCCTTCTGGCTGAGGTCCGACATCGATCCGCTCGAGCGCAAGGCGCTGGATCTCTGCCGTGGGCGCATCCTCGACGTCGGCGCCGGAGCGGGCCTGCATTCGCTGGAACTGCAGCGCCGGGGCCTCGACGTCACCGCCATCGATGTCGCGGAGGAATGCGTGGAGATCATGCGCGACAGGGGTGTCGCCAGGGCGCTCCACGCCGACCTCTACGATTTCCAGGGCGGCCCGTTCGATACCATCCTGTGCATCTGCAACGGGCTGGACAAGGTCGGGCCGCTCGCGAAGCTGCCGGGCTTCCTGCGGCGCATGCGGGCGCTGCTCGCCCCCGGCGGCCAGCTTCTCGCCGACTCCTTTGATCTCAGGGTCGGAGCCGACGACGCCCGGTCCGCCGCGCTTTCGCGCAAGACGGCGGCCGGACGCTACTTCGGCGAGATCGACCTCAGGTTTGAATATCAGGGCCTAGCCGGTGAGGCGTTCACGGCGCTTCAGGTCGATTATGAGACGCTTGCCTGCGCCTCCATCCGCGAAGGGTGGACCAGCCACCGCGTGGCAACGGACCAGGGTCACTACCTCGCACGCTTGGTCCCAGTCAAAAGCTAGCCGAGCCGCCCGCGCGACGGCCTCGACTCCATGCCGCCACAATGCAACCTGCAACTACGGATACCATCATGCCGAACGAACACCTGTATCTTATTCTTTGGGCCGTACTGTCCTTCTGGACTCTCGGCCAGATCTGGTTTGGCCAGATCGTCATCTACCCGCTGTTCGCAATGGTCGGCGACCGGGAGTACATTCCCTACCATCGCTCCTACACCCGCCGCATCCCGCTCGTCGTTATCCTTCCCGGCTTCGCGAGCTTTCTGTTTCCGATGCTTCTCGCCTGGCTCGTCCCGACGGTTCCGACCTGGATGCACGGCCTCAACGTAATCACGGGACTCATCGGATTGCTGCTGACAATCGGCCTGCTGATACCGCGCCACAACCGGCTCGAGAAGGACGGAAAGAACGAGACCACGATCAACGAACTCGTTGGCTACAACTGGTTCCGGACGATGTCGATCTCGGGCCAGGCGGTGGTGACCTGCTGCATGCTGGCGCACGTCATGCGCGCCGGCGGCTGAACCCCCTCTACTCAACATATTGGAGACTTATATCATCATGGCAACAATCAAATGGCTCGATGCAAATGCCGAAGGGTTCGGTGGCGAACTTGTTCTTGGTGTGAACGACAGGCATACCAAAGCTGTCTACGAACTCGGCGGCGGTGCTGAGATTGTCCTCACTGGCCGCAATCTCAGGGCTGAGGATGGCGTGCTTCGCTCCGGCACCATCAGCACGGTCACGTTCGAGAACAATACCGGCAATGCTATCCTGACAGTTGACGGAAGGTTCAAGGGTTCCAAGTTGGGTGAGGTGGCAGCGAACGGCGATCCCTCGGATATTTTAAGGGCACTATGCCAGGGAGACGACAAAGTAGTTGGAACCTCCGAAGCAGACTTTCTGGTCGGCCTTAGGGGCGACGACGTTCTGCGCGGCAATCGCGGCACGGATACGATGACCGGCGGTCTGGGCGACGATGTTCTGATCGGCGGAGCCGGCTCGGACATGTTCGTCTTCGAGGTCAACGATGTCGGCCGTGACATCATCAGGGATTTCGACGCCATCGGCGACAGTACAGATAGTCTGCGGATCGACTCGGATATCACATCTATCAGGTCGGTTCATCGTGGCCACGACACGGTGATCGAACTCGAAAATGGCGGCTCGATCCTGCTGGAGAACGTCACAACGAAGCAGTTCGACGAGTTCTGGTTCGATATCTCCTGAGGCGCCATTCTTCCGCAGAGTATGCGGCGTCGGGACAATTGCGTTGCATCTCTCGTCGGAGAACGCGTTTTCAGAGCATCCGGGTGGCTAGTCGAATGGGCCGCCCGGATCGTTTGGCATCCTTAGAAACCTGGTTTGCACGGCGTCGAGTTTTTCAGCCGTCGAAGCTCGGCATGGGCGACGTCTGCTGCGGCTATTCGAGCTCTAAAAATTAAACGGGCTCGCGGTGAAATGGATGTGACAAAGGGCCAATACAGTGAGACGCAAAATCTGCGCGGCTCAAATTTCGTCGTTGAAATCATTGTCAATTTGAATTTATGGACAGGCCACCCTCTCCCCATGTTATCATGCGATATCCTGATTTTTCTGCCCCGTTGCCTTGATTGCCTAGCCAATGCGTTCGACAACCTGAACGTAAGCGGCCAAGCTTGCGCAGGCGATGGCAACACTGACCGGGGATAACGCCTGCGGTATCAGGCGAGACGCCAGCACGCCCGTGAAAATGAGAAATGCGCCGATCGGGATGCCCTGGTCCGCCACTGCCAGACCGAGGCTGGCAACGCTTACGGCGCTTGCGGCCATGGTAAGCGGCGATTGCTCGAGCCTGCCGCCAGCACCGGCGCGGAAAATGATGGCGAAGCGAGGCCAGCTTAGTGAGAGGGCGAGCAGCAGAAGCATGGGAGCAAGCTGCATCAGAAAGCTCTTTTTCTGGAAGCGACGCCCGCACCGTCCAGGTCCCCTGACAAGTGGGGAACGGCATGGCGATAGACGGAATGCAGAGGTTCGATCTGGTCACGCTGAGATGGCGGAAAGCCGTCGAGAGAAAACGGCGCGTTCGAAGCAGCGACGCCCGGCACGACATCGACGAGAATATCCTTATTCCTGAGATGCGCGATCTCCTCGCCCCACCGCCCGAAGACCACGGGATCGCCTGATGTCAGCCACACCACTCGCTTGCCTGATTTAGCGAGCTTCGCCATCATCACATTGATGTTCTCCTGTCGATCCCCGGTGCCGCCGCTGCAGCCGCTGACCAACATACGTTTTGCCTCGCGCCGCGCCAGTTCCAACGCCTCGGCGGAGACCAGATCGTCGAACAGAATCACATCGGCCGCTTGCAGGGCCCGGACGGCTTTCAGTGTCAGCAGTTCTGCATCACCGGGACCGGCGCCGACGAGGGTGATCCGACCTCTGGCGGGCGCTTCCGCGAGCCTCTCGGCATCAGCGAGAAGCGCCCTGCTCACGCCCTCCTCCGGCGTGTTGCTTGAAGCGAAGACCTGGTCCGCGAAGCGCTCCCAGAAAATTCGCCGCGCATGGGCAGACGCGAGGCGCGCCGTAACCTGCCCGCGCAGTCGTTTGGCCAGCGTGGCCCAGGCTTTCAGGCTGTGCGGCAGGAGTGTTTCGATCCTCCGGCGAATGGCCTGAGCCAAGATCGGCGCCGCGCCGTCGGTGGAGATCGCCACGATGACGGGAGAACGATTGATGATCGAGCCGAACTGGAATTGGCAGAACTCCGGCTTATCGATGACATTCACCGGGACGCCCGCCGCGCGGGCTGCCGCTAAGAAGCGCTGTGCCTCCGCGTCGTCTTCGCAATCGGCAACCGCCAGTGCCGCCCCGTTCAGATCCGCCGCTTCCCAGCGTCGCGGATGGTGAACAAGACTCGCGGCAGCATGTTCTGGCCGGCGGGCCAGAAGCGTCAGGCATGCCTGTCCCGGTGCGTCGGCATAGACGTCGACCAGCGCGCCGCAGGCTGCAAGCAGTTCCGCCTTCCAGGCGGCTGCATCCGATCCTCCTGCCACGACAACCCGCCTGCCCTCGAGTGCCCAGAAGACCGGCAGTTTCGCCAGCGGCTCTATGCGTGCGGGTACCTCACTCGGCGGCGACAACAAGACATCCATCGATGATCCCCTTGATTTCGGCGCGGCACGAACCGCAATTGGTCCCCGCAGTGGTTTGCACCCCCACCGCCTCGACGCTGTGGCACCCGTCGCGGACCGCAGCAACGATCTGATTGACGCCGACACTGAGGCACGAACACACCGTGGCCCCGGGATCCGGCTTGTCCCTTCCCGGCCGACCGGCGACGAGCGCGAAACGGTTGCGCAGGTTGCCGTGCTCCGCCACGAGTTGGGAGATCGCCCAGTTGCGCGCCACCGCCACCGGCTCGGGCGCGAGGAAGAAGGCCGCGAGAAGGCGCGGGCCGTCGAAAAAGGCAAGCCGGACTTCACCGGACTGCCGGTCGGCGTAGCCGAGCGGATCGATGCCCGCGGGCAGGCCGAAGGTGGCACGACACCATTCGGACCAGTCTCCCTGAGGACTATTGAAAGCCAATTCCAGCCGCCAGCCACCTTGGGCCTTAGCCAGCGCCCAATAGCCAGCCTCAATGGCACTCGGCTTCTGCGCCGATACCGCGAAGGCATAATGTGCAACCTGGAAGGGGCGCGCCGTTACGGCCACGTTCTTCGAGGCCGGCTGGCCCGAAATCCTGTCGGTCACTCCAGGCACGACGGCGCCAATGCGGCCCTTCGCCGCGAACTTGTCGTTCCAGTGCATCGGCACGAAGATGCTGCCGCGCGCCTGCCGGTCGGTCACCAAGGCGCGGACAACCGCCTTGCCGGTCGGACTTTCGATCTCGATCAGCCCGGCATCGCCGACGCCGATCTCCATCGCGTCGCGCGGATGGAGTTCCGCGAAGGGCTCGGCGATATGGGCGGACAGGCGCGCGCTTTTGCCCGTTCGGGTCATGGTGTGCCAATGGTCGCGGATGCGGCCGGTATTGAGGGTGAAAGGATAGGCGGCGCTCGTGCGCTCGGATGGTACCGGCTGGACGGCGATGAAACGTGCCCGGCCATCGCCGTGATAGAAGCGACCATCGGCAAAGAAGCGCGTCTCGCACCTGTCGAAGCCGGCGGGCTGCGGCCACTGTAAGGGCGAAAGCGCGTCGTAGGAGCGATCATCCAAATCGGCATGGGCACCGATATCGAAATCGCGGCTGCCATCGTTCTCGAAGGCGGAGAGCGCGGCATGTTCGGCAAATATACCGGCCGGTGTTTTGTAGGCGAAGGCCTGGGCAAAACCCATGCGGCGGCCGACCTCGGCGAGTTGCCACCAGTCCGCCCGGGCCTCACCTGGCGCGTCGAGGAAATCGCGCTGTCGCGAGATCCGGCGCTCGGAATTGGTCACGGT
>Ga0164290_1002422_pt1 | contig 13176 bp, 12 predicted proteins | sample Micstemetagenome_FD_108782 | JGI IMG/M metagenome (GOLD analysis project Ga0164290, IMG submission 108782) | Contaminated culture microbial community from soil near Moab, Utah, USA - Microcoleus steenstrupii SON62 (Illumina Assembly) | ecosystem: Environmental > Terrestrial > Soil > Soil crust... | reverse complement strand
TGGCGTCGCTCGACATGATCCGCAAACACGCATGACAGCATCCAGCGAGCGTCCGACTCGTTTTGCAAATTGACGGGCGCTAGATCCAATCCCGTGCGCCAGGCAACCTGCGGCAATTCTGGTGGGAGCGGAAGCGCTCCGCGAGCCTGACATTTCAAGGTCACGGCCGACGCGGGATTGCCGATCTGCTGGGCGCCGTAATCGTAATAGAACTTGTCTAGGAGTAGGCAAAGGCCGGCACTTGAGCCGACCTCCAGGAGCGCTACGGGAGCGGCCGGCAGTGCTGGTAGCAAGACAGCGCAGCGACCAACTTCGTTGGTTTGCGTCCGCCGCGTCTTTATCAGCGTAGCCAATTCCATACCTCTGGCTTGCACGAAAGTTTCCAACTCATCGCCCGACTTCGGCATTTCCTCGGGCCCGGTGAGATACTGGATAGAGGCCAAAAACAGATTCGGCTGGATCACGGGTAGGGGGGCCAGGAAAGCTAAAAGCTGCTCGCTGTCGGCCACCGCTCGGGCTAAGGTGAAATACAGAGCGGAATAGCCGCGGCACTCGTTCTCGGCGAAGTTCCGGTAAGTCCGCCGCACCTTATCCGCATCAGACATCTTGCGAAGCTCCTCGTAATTCCGTTGCTGTGCGAGGCAAGGCCACTGTTCGTCTCGAAGCTTGGATAATAACTGCGCGAATTCCGTTCATGTTGTGACCGGTGCGCGACGGCAAGTGTTCCCGGGCCAGTAAGCGTGTACTCGCTGACATGACAGCGCCGAGTGCGATTAGGTTCGTTCGCTTTAGTGCCTAAGTTCTAGTTGGCTGATTAGAGCCGGTTTCAGAACCGTCGCAGGACGATCATGATACAAGCGAGCTTGGCGAAGCTGTGATAGAGGAAGGCGTAGAACTCGTGCCTTGTGATCAGGCGGCGGAAGGCCTGCAGCCAACTGATCGTGCGTTCAATGATCCAGCGCCGGCGAAAGCAGCGCAGAGTCCGGCCGTCCTGCGTGGGCGGTCGCTTTCGGCCGCGGCGATGAGGGCAGATCAGCGTGATGTTGCGAGTCGCCAGCCGTTCGCGAAGCGGATCGCTGTCGACGGCCCGGTCGTAGATCAGGCGGTCGGGCACGAAGGGAGTGACCGCCTCGTCGAGCAGCGGCTCGATCAGAGTGACCTCGGCGGGGCTTGCGCTATCGATGTCGATCGCCAGCGGCAAGCCGGCGTCATCGACGAGCAGCATCAGCTTGCTCCCCTTGCCGCGCTTGGTGGGACCTACGCGATCGCCCCCTTTTTCGCCGAGGCGAACGTGCCGTCGGCAAAGCCTTCATCCCAGTTCACTTTGCCCTGCCGATCGAGCGCAGTGATCAGCCGCTGCCAGGCTACCTCCCAAACGCCGTCGCCAGACCATTCGACGAAGCGCCGCCAGCAGGTGGCATACGAAGGGAATGAGCGCGGAAGGTCTTTCCAGCGAGCACCGGTGCGCAGCACCCAGAGAATGCCTTCCAAGCACTCGCGTGCCGCAGCGCGCGGCCTGCCACCCTTGGAACTCGGCGGTGGCGACGGAAACAGATCAACAATCAGCGCCCACTGCTCATCACTGAGCTGCGGACGCACACCAGAAGCAGGCTCCATCCTGGTCCCTGCCGCTTCGCCAACTTGCGACATCAGCGGACTCCTTTCGTCCACTGATACGAAACGTCGTAATTGCCGGTTCAGCAGCCAATCAGCGTTTTGAAACTGGCTCTAGAACACCGCCGGCGTCGGTCATGACCACCTGATAATCCTGGTGACTCGCCGCAGAGTCCTCTCGCTTTCATCACAGTTATCACCTAGCAGGAGTGTCTCCTGTAGCTCAGGAGCCAAATTCAGCAAAATTCCTCACCTGCGTACGCCGAGCTCTCGTAACACCGCCCAGCCGCGCAATCACCGCAAAGTCCTTCACCTTCCCGTCCCGAATCAGCCGGTCGAAGTGAATCGCCAGCGCCAACTGTGGGCAATCCGATACAGCATGCGGAGCAGAAGCCCGGCGATAGCGGAAATGTGCCCTACATTCCTTGGCAGTTCCTTACGTGGCCGACGGTTCGCGGAAACGCGAAAGCCAAACCGTATGACCACCGCATGCGGCGTCCTCGGCTTGGTGGACTTCGACGACAAAGCCATGCGCGTCGAGTAGCCCCGTATACTCGGCAGAATCCAAGCTCGCGTGGTAGAGCGGCTCATCGCAAAAGGATCCAATTGCCTCGCCCGCTCCTGGACCCGACGTAAACAGCAGGGGTGCGGCCGGATTGGCATGAGCAGCAAAGCGCTCGAACATTCCTCGCTGATCTGCCGCGGTGAGGTGGAAGAAACTATCCCACGCGACTAGGCCGTCAAAACGTCGACGTAGGTCCAGCCGACGCATATCGGCGACGATCCACTCAGAATCTGGGAATCGATTCTTGCAAAGCTCGATCATTGACGCGGAGGAGTCGACGCCGACGATGTTTAGGCCGCATTGCAACAGGTAACTAGCGATCGGCTCGCCCATACCGCAGCCGAGATCGAGAACCGTTGCACCCCGAGGAAGGAGGTTGATGAACCGATCAAGCCACACCTTCTCGAACAAGGACCGCCCGCGATCCCGGTCGTACGAGGATGCGTGCCGCTCATAGAGCTCAATGATCCGCTCAGAATCGTGCATAGATTGGGAGTGCATGAGTCGCGGGGGAAAAATCTCGCCAGAAGGAACGCTCGGCTGATCGCGGGTGTGCAGCCTACTTGGCAAGCATTGGCTGGTCTAGACGCGGGAAACGCTGGATGGATGAAGAGGTAATGTCCTTTGAGCTTGGGCGACGAGATCGACGGCCGTCAGAGATCCTGAACCAACCATTCCACAACATGCGTGAATCGTCGGAGGGTCCTTTCGGATTCGTTGTTGATGTTGCCACTCAGCAAGCGTTCCTGAAGCCCGGGCGCTAGGCTCAAGAAATTCATCACCTGCGTAACCCGCGCCCTAGTGACTCCTCCCAGTCGCGCAATCTCGGCGTAATCCTTCACTTTCCCCTCGACGGCTGGGTTGAGGTACGTGATCTGTCCTGCGGCGTTAAAAAGAATCTCATCCGGGACGCCCAAGGCAAAATCGTAGTGCCTCGAAGATCGGCCGCGACATCACGTTCCAGAAACAGATCGAGGCCGAACGACAGGAAGCGGATCGGCGCAAGGACGAGTTCCTCGCAATGCTCGCGCACCAACTACGTAATCCGCTGGCTTCCATTAACAATGCGGTGCAACTGTTCGGCATCTAGAGACGGAAGAGGATCTCCACTGGGCCAAGGAGGTGGTCACTCGCCAGGTAAAGCACCTGGCAAGGTTGATTGACGACCTGCTGGACGTGTCTCGGATCACCGCGGGAAAATCAGCCTCAAGAAAGAGTCACTAAACCTCTCGCCAATCGTCAGCAGCGCCATCGAAGCCGTTCAGCCGCTGATGGAGGAGCGCAAGCACGAACTCGTGGTCTCTCTTTCTGCGGGCGCCTTGCACTTGCAAGCCGATCCACTTCGGGTTGAGCAGATTCTCGTGAACTTGCTGACTAACGCGGCGACGTACACCAATGCAGGCGGCCGGATATGCCTCACTGCATCAGCCGAGATCCGAGTAAATCCACCGGTTATCTTCGTCGTAGTAAATGTCGAGGTTGCTCGAAGAGTACAAGAGGTCAGGTTCATCGATCACGGGCTGCGCGTGGACGGAGGATTCCTTCGATGCATGCCAGAGGCAGTTCAGCCCGTGATCGCGGATTAGCGATTCTAGTCAGCCTTCCTGCCACCGCAAGTAATAGGCTAGTTCGATGGCGACCAGCGATGTGTAGGCCAGACAGTGCCAGAGGCGTCAGGGCCCATATCCTCGGCCTTCATCTAGAGGCTACGCCAGGGTGTGGCTCGGAGCCGACTAAGATCACGCCAACGTACCCTCGCTGAAAGTGGAGGCCATACCGATCACTTCGAATGACAGAATCAAAGGAGTCGAGCCGAGTAGCGTTGCAGCCCAAGCTACGACGAGCCGCCCAGCACCACCGTTGGGCGTACTTCAATGTCGCGGTGGAGCGCATCTTCAACAATGAATTTTTTTCAGCTTCTTCCGGTTTTTCCCGCCAAACTTCCTACAGTCGCCAACAGTTCCTGTGGCTCGATGGGCTTTGCGATGTGCGTGTGGTAGCCCGCCATCATGGCACGAGTTCGGTCCTCGGACCTTGCAAACGCCGTCAACGCAATCGCCGGCAACTTTCCGCCGCTGATTGCTTCCAGTGCTCGAATGTCGCGGATGAACTGATACCCATCTTTACCAGGCATTCCGATGTCGCTGATAAGCACATCGGGCTGGAAGTCTATAAGCACCTGCAACCCTTCCTCTGCGCTGGCGGCCGTTCGGACTTCAGCTCCGCACTGACCTAGAAGCCTCGTAACGAGCGCGCGTGAGTCGGCCTCGTCATCAACCATTAAGATCTTCACTTGCTCGAGGCTTAGGCTTTCGCAGTCTAGGACGGATGCCTGTGGCGCGGTGGGGTGAATCCGTACTTCAGAAGACCGCAGTGGTGCCAGAGGAAGGGCAACAATGAAGGTTGCACCTTGCCCTTCGCCCGCGCTCTTGGCCCGGACGGTACCTCCGTGTAGCTCCACTAGATGTTTGACAATCGCGAGACCGAGGCCGAGACCCCCATAGTTTCGCGTAATGGAGGAATCGACCTGGCGGAAACGTTCAAAAACGACGGGAAGATGCTCGGGCTTGATGCCCACGCCGGAATCGTGAACTGTGACTTCCAAATGGGAGTTGACCCGCTCCAGAAGCACGTCCACCCGCCCGCCTTTCGGGGTGAACTTGATCGCATTGCTCAGTAGGTTCCAAAAAACCTGCTGCAACCTCGTCGGATCGCCGGAGACCGGACCAGCCTGTGGATCAAGAATCTTTCTTAGGCGAATACTTTTGGCGTCGGCCGACAGTTGTACCGCGTCCACCGCCGCTTCTATGACTGTTGCAACGTCCGTAGCCTGCACATCGAGGCGCACTTTGCCAGAAAGAATCCGGCTCATGTCGAGCAGGTCTTCGATGAGTTGCGTCTGAACTCGGGCATTCCTCTGGATGGCTTCCAGACCTTGCTGCAGATCCGTAGGATTGCAGTTCACGGTGAGCAACTGCGACCATCCAAGTATCGCATTGAGCGGCGTTCGTAGCTCGTGGCTTACCGTTGCTAAGAATTCGTCCTTAAGTCGATTCGCATGCTCTGCGGCGGAACGGGCTGCCCGTTCACTTTCGAGCAACGCTTCACGTTCTTCGTCATGTTGCTTTCGATCGGTGATGTCTCTCGTGACCGCCAGCTGCGCAAATTGCCCATCAGCCCGCGATAAGGGCGCTGCATGCGTTTCCATCCATCGGCGCTCCCCTTTTGTACTGATGATTTGGAACTCCCATGCCAGACGATTTCCACGGCAAACGGACTGATGGTTGGCAATCCATTCTGGCCGATGCTCCGGGACGATTAAGTCAAAAAAGCACTGTCCAACTGCGGCTTTTTCTGAATCGCACTCGATCATGCACAGCCCGGCTTCGTTCATGAACTCGAGGGTCCCGTCTGGGGCTACGATCTTCACGCATTCAGGGCTCACATCGAGTACAGCTCTGAGCTTCTGTTCGCTCGCCCGCAGGGCCTCCTGTTGTTGCCGTTGTTGCGAAATGTCACGTGCGATTTTCGAAGCACCGATGATTCGTCCACTCGGATCTCTGACTGGGGAGACAGTCAGGGAGATGATGATTCGCTGCCCGTCCTTGCGCACACGTTCAGTTTCATAATGATTGATTGGCTGGCCTTGCCGGATTCGGCCCAGAATGGTTTGTTCTTCGGGAATTAATTCCGGGGGAAAGAGGGTGGTGACATGCTTGCCAACAATTTCTTCCGCCGTGTAGCCGAAGACCCGCTCAGCGCCGCGATTCCAGCTGGTAATAATTCCCTCGAGCGTCTTGCTGATGATCGCGTCATCGGAGGATTCAACGATGGCCGCCAGCCTGGCTTGCGTCTCATCAGCTCGTTTTTGTTTGGTGATGTCGTGGGCTATCTTCGACGCGCCAATGATGGTGCCGGTTGCGTCCCTTACTGGTGATATTGAGAGCGAAACAAGGATGGGCTCACCATCCTTTCTCAACCGCACCGTCTCGTAGTGATCAATCCGCTCACCACTCCTGATCCGCGCTAAGATCTCACTTTCTTCGTGGAGTCGTGCTTCCGGGATGAGGACTGTAATTGAGTGCCCGATCATTTCAGCAGCTTGGTACCCAAAGATACGCTCGGCGCCGTTGTTCCAGCTGGTAACAGTTCCCTCAAGCGTCTTGCTGACGATCGCGTCGTCGGCTGACTCCACAATTGCGGCCAGACGCGAATTCAGTTCGGCTAGCTGGTTTGAGGTGGTGATATCCCGGTAGCTCCAGATACGCCCGGATTGCTGTCCCGCCAGCGGAATGGGCTTTGAGAATCGCTCAAACACACGACCGTCTTTAAGGCGAAGCGACTCAAGAGCTGGCTCAGGTAATGAATTGACTTCCCTGACCCGGAGGAGGTACGCGTGAGGGTCATCAAACAAGTTAGCGTTGTGTTCGAGCACCAATTGATGCTTGCCCGAGCGGAGCACTGTCGCTGGGAGCCCCCATAGCTTGGCGAATTGGTCATTGCGCTCAAGTATGGTTCCCGAGGAATCCGTCACGATGATGGCATCATGCGTAGCATCGAGCGTGCTGCGCAGTAGGGACAACGTGCTCTCGGGTGAATGCTGTGCCGTCATAGTCCCGGTCGAAGTAGGCTGGAGTAGCAGCGATCGGCCCGAACACGTTCGGGAATTAGGCCACTTCAGGACTAAACGTTAGTTGGCTAACGATCTGAATGCAAGGGGAAGCTCGCCAAGTGCGAACTTGCCACCATCTTAACGTCGGGAAAACGCGCGGGGGGTTCGTTTAAGGATGAGATTTGACGGAGCGGCCGCGAAAGCGATGCGGAGGCCCTGGAGTGAAGGTGTACTTGCATCGTGGGCCGGGCTCGGATGGCGACATGATGTGGCGCCGCGTTGAACCGTGCCGGTCGCTACAATCGAATAGTAATCCCTTCAGCCTGTCAGAGCGATTGGTCGCCGATTCGACGATGCCCATGGTTCGAGAACTAGGTCAACTGGTCGAGGCCAACCGTCGAGCCCTTGCAGAGGCCGTGGTCGATCGACAATACGACCGTGAGCCGAGACTTCGGGAGCGCTACGGAGAGTCGGGCCGAGCCAAATGCGTACATGACACGGAGTACCACCTATCTTTCCTTGCAACGGCACTCACATATTCCACGCCGGCGCTATTCGTTGAGTACCTCCGTTGGGCGAGCCAGGTTATGGTCGCCTACGGTGTCGATCTCGCAGACATCGAAGTGAACCTGACCTGCATTCAGGAGATCTTGCGAGAAAACGAGGGCGGCGGAGTAGCAGACCAGGTTGACGCTTATTTCCAACCGGCTCATCAGGCTCTCAAGGATGGCGATGTCCGGCCAACCTCATTCATCACCGACCGTAATCCGCTGGCCCGTTTAGCCGCAGACTATCTGCAAGCACTGCTCGCGACCAACCGACATCAAGCAATTGAGCTAGTGCTGCACGAGGCTACCAAGGGCGCCTCCTTGCGCGAAATCTACTTGCATGTATTCCAAGCATGTCAGTACGAGGTGGGCCGGCTTTGGCACACTCGGCAAATCTCTGTCGCGCAGGAACATTACTGTACGGCGGCAACTCAACTCGCAATGGGGCAGCTTTATCCGCTGCTGAATTCGCAGCAACGGAACGGCAAGCGAGTTGTTTCCATTTCGGTCAACGGAGAGCTACATGAAGTCGGACTGCGTGTGGTCAGTGATTTGTTCGAAGCGGATGGTTGGGACACGGTCTACCTAGGGGCGAATGTACCTGCGCAAAGCGCCCTGAAGGCGATTGAAGAACATCGGCCGAATATCCTCCTCATTTCGGCTACGATGACATTTCACATTCCAGCGCTTGAGAAGTTGATCCGGCTAATCCGCTCATCTGAGGCTGCAGCTAAATGCCGAATCATCGTAGGCGGCTATCCATTCATTATTGCCCCAGATCTCTGGCGGCAAGTGGGTGCCGACGCCTTTGGGCGGGACGCCGAAGATGCGATCAGAGCAGCGAATCGCCTTCTCGAGCTCAGCGAAGGAGCCCTCGCTGCTGAGTTTGGAATTGACATTCTTGCACCGAGCGAGGTGGTTTTAAGCTTCCCGTGCCCGCCGGCTCAGGATGAACAAGGAACCTACAACGAGCTGACCAGGTTGAACAATGAACTGCTGACAGCGCAGCGTGCGCTCGCAAAAAAGAATGCTGAGCTCGAGCGTTTGCACAGGAAACTCGTTGACGCCGATCGTCGCAAGGACGACTTTCTGGCCACGTTGGCCCATGAGCTGAGGAACCCGCTGGCGCCCATTCGCACTGGTCTGGAGTTAATGCGGCTTGCCGGCGACGACAAAACGTTAACCGAGAGCCTGCGGCGGATGATGGAGAACCAAACCGGCCACTTGGTGAGGTTGGTTGACGATCTCCTCGACGTGTCGCGCGTTGTTAACGGGAAGATCACCCTGCGCAAATCGCCTGTTGATTTGTTTCCCATCGTTCAAAATGCGATCGACGCGACGAGGTCCTCGATCGACGAGCATGGCCACGAGCTCGTGGTTACTGTTCCTCCTGGACCTGTCATTCTAGACGTTGATGGAACTCGTGTTACCCAGATCTTTACAAATCTGCTGACCAATGCCGCCAGATATACGCCGCCAGGTGGCAGGATTCTCTTTGTGGCGCAGCGTGATGGAGACGAACTCGAGGTGTCAGTGACGGACACTGGAATTGGTATTCCCCCAGACATGCTCGAACGCATCTTCGACATGTTCACACAGGTGGATCGTCCAGCTGAAAGGTCGGAAGGGGGCCTTGGAATTGGGCTGATGCTCGTTAAGCGGCTTTCCGAGATGCATGGCGGATCGGTGCGAGCCTACTCCGAAGGGCCAGGCAAGGGTAGCAAATTCACAGTTCGACTGCCTCTAGCGAGCAGTTCGGCTTCAGTCGGCCCGGCGCTGATTCGTGCAGCGGGGAGCGCACAAAGCTTGAGAATTCTCATTGCTGACGACATGGCAGATGCGGCCAGCACACTCGCAACGATGCTGAGCACCTTGGGAAACGAAGTTCGCATAGCAAACGACGGGATGGAAGCGATCCAATTGGTGGCGGAATTTCAGCCAGACGTTGTCCTCATGGACCTGAGTATGCCCAAGCTTAATGGACTGGATGCGGCGCGGCGAATCCGAAACGAACCATGGGGCCAACGAATCAAGCTAATTGCCCTTACCAGCTGGGGACAAGAGGCAGACAAACAGCGCACAGCAGCAGCTGGCTTTGATCACCATATTGTGAAGCCGGTTGAGCTTAGCCAGCTGCAAGCGCTCTTGGGTAAACAAGCGAGCACTTTGAGAAACGATGAAAAATGAGTTCCGATGTTAACAGCGCAGGATCTGAAGCCACCGTCGAAGATCGCTTGAGTCTAGTTCGGGAACTCGTTCGAACTAAGCCAGATCGCATGACTCTACAAGTGGCCCGTGAGTGCGGAGTGCCGGAGCGCGAAGTGATCCGGTGTCTGCCGCCGGAGAAAGCCATTGAGCTGGACGCGACGAATTGGGAGCAACTCGTACGATCATTTGAGGCAATTGGTCCGGTCCGTGTCCTGATTTCCAATGCAGTCGTCACTGTGGAAGTGGTGGGGCAGTTCGGCGGCTTTAGCTCGTTCGCCGGCTTTTTTAACGTTCAAACGCCGTCGCTTGATATGCACATCAGGACACAGGAGATCGATTCTGTGTTTGCGGTCGAAAAGCCAAGCCATATGGATGGTCAATTAACGCAAAGCTTCCAGTTCTTTGATCGTTGTGGACGCGCCGCCTTCAAGGTGTTTTTGAGCTTCGGCTCGCCAATGAACGCTGAAGCGACTGCACTGTGGTCGGCTGTCCGCGAGGTTGCCAAACGCGATGCCCACACTGCATAACTCCGGTGTGTCGATTCCTCTCAGCTCGTGAGACGCGATTACTTATTCTGATCTTGGCGGAGCGGCACATCTGGTTCGCATCTAGGTGGCAGCCACGGGCAAACGGGGCAAGCGGGTCACCCGACGTGTCGGCGTGACTGACCGCTGACAGGCGGCTCACTGTGCAGTTGCGGGCGCTTGTAATACACGCAGGGCGACAACTAGGGCGGCGAGTCAGGTCGCATAGGACATGAAAAAGCCCTCCCAGCGTTGCGATGCCAGAAGGGCCTCGCCTGCCGCAGCCTCTAGCACCGCGACCGGCGAATATGTAACCCCACATATTCGGTGGCGGTTTCGCATGCGCATGAAAAATCCCCGGTAGCCTCACTATCGGGGATTCGTCTCTGGTTTCGCTCGCCAGACCGAAGCAGGGGCTTTCAACTATTGCCGCTGGTTGGTAGTGGGTCAGTTTGGATCTGGAGTTTTCTGAATTGCGGCATCTACGGCGTTAATTTGATTTACGGTTAACTCGGTGTTATCGGTCAGCGGGCCTAGGTGCCGAATCTCAAATTCTACGTACTCGATTGCACGTTGCAGTTCGTCCATTAAAGAGCCGCCACCACAACTCCAGAAGCTGCAGCTCCACTGCGGCAATCCACTCCCTCGGCCGCGCAACTGTGCCTTGAACAAGTCGTCTCTCTGCCACACGAGTGCCAAGCAATCAGTGGGGAAATCGTAGCGTTCGTAGACCAGGGTCCAGCCCGGTTCGTTTAGCCATACCGAGCCATATCGGAACTCCCATGCCATCGCGATTGCCCCCTGCTACGATGCGCGGTGAACCGGGCGTCGGTCCAATGTGGACTTGGACCGCGATCTGCGTCCACATCCGGCTAGAATCTACTTCAAACTGACCCACTACCCGCTGGTTTACCAGACGCAAATGAAAAGCCCCGGAACACGGGGCGGTGTGCCGGGGCTCGTCTGACAAGAGGTGAATCGTCGCCAGACGTGGCAAGTATTGCCCACGGTTAGTCCTTGGCGCGCTCGGGGTGAGTTAATCGCAGACGGGTTGTGACGATTGCGAGATCACTACCGCTGGCCGTGCAGCTTGAGCAGTTCCGTCACTAGAAGGCCGTTGATCCTCATGCCGTCCAGGTTGGCGTTCGAGATTTCGACGTCCGACATGTTCACATCGTCGAATCGAGCACCGGCCAAGTTGACGTTATGGAATTGAGACGCGCCGAGGTTCACATCGTCGAACACCGCTTTGCTGAGACAAACGTCTCGAAAGGTCGATTCTGTAAGCGCAGCGTTCTGTGCCGAGTACTGGCCGCTCGGGAGGGGCGTTGTCATGCTGATTTCTGCTACTTAATGGTTTAGAGTGGAGGGACAATTCGAATAGGAACTGCTTTGTAACTTGCGACGATCCTGCGACGTATGGGTTTCTTCGACTTTTTCCGAGCGTCTCCCACGCCGGTGGAAAAGTACTCTGATCCAGCGCTCGGCGATATGTGTTGGTCGGACGACGACGAGGCCTGGGCGGGCAGTTACAATGGCACGCAGTATCTCCTTGCTTATGGTAAGACAGCGTCGCCGAGCGAGGGACTGCTAGGCTACGTGCGAAGTATCCTCGCCGACCTCTCTCGAGTTGAAGACTCGCTCGCCAGTGACAAAGCGAAAGCTGTAAATGCGTATCCGCACCTTGCGGAAGAAATCAACTCTCTGCGACTCGGGCGTTTCTTCTTCTATGGCCACAAAGGAACTAACCGGCTCCTGATCGATCTCGACGGGGGGCGAGATTTTCGGTCTTGGAGATGTGAGTTTAAGGGGACTACTCCAGAAGGGATTGGCTTCGATGACTAGTTTGCCTTGAACGCATTCGCTCATTGCACGCGTTTAGCGGCCGCAGCTCCGACTCAGGTTCTCATTAGTACCCGGAAGCGGCGAAGTGCACAGCTTGAGTCGCGGCCGGTTGGCTGGGTCGCAAAAGCAAAGTGGTTCCCGCGAGCAGTGTTTCGTTATAGGGCGGCAGTCAGTCCTGATGTTGCGAAGTAGTCACAGGATAATCCGGACATCGCGTGGCCAATTCGCCTCTCAATCAGCAGGCAGCATTTGCGGGTTCCAAACGATCTCCCAAAGGTGACCATCTGGGTCTTTGAAGTAGCCAGCGTAGCCGCCCCAAAAGGTCTGCTGAGGCCGCTTCACGACGACGGCGCCCGCCTCCTCAGCTTGCTTCATAACTGCGTCAACTTCATCCGGCGAGGATACGTTATGACCCAGTGCAAACTCCGTGGAATTGGGAGAGCCTATGGAGACTCCAGAGTCCCTGGACAGGCTCTTGCGCGGCCAGATCGCCAGCCTTAGCCCAGACTGAAGTTCGAAGAAAGCCACCGCCCCGTACTCAAACTCTTGGCCGATGATTCCAGGTGTTTGAAGGCCAAGACCGTCCCGATAGAACCGTAGCGACCGCTCAAGATCATCGACCCCGAGGGTGAGAACGCTCAGACGCGGCTTCATGATTTACCCCAATCTCCCAATGATGCCCGGCCCGTCGCCCGAGACTGCCTTCATCCAAGCAGCCCACACCAGGCTTTCTCGCGATTATTGAGGCGACGCTCTGATGGCGCCGCCCTCCCGGCTTGGAATGGAAAATCACTCGGGCTCCAATCTGGAACAAAACTGAGCGCAGCGGCCACGAGCACGAATGAGCCAGCGACCGCTAACGTCAAAGTGCCGATGGTACTGGACAGCGGCAGCGCGAGCCCGGCGCCTACCATAAAGGCGATCACCTTTCCGCCGCGAAGTGCCGCCCCTCGAAGCGCTGCTTTTCGTTCCGCGCCAGTGGCTAACAAGGAAGTGGCCAGGTGAATCCCAAGATCCGTCATCGGGCCGGTCAAATGAGTTGTGCGGACTGCGAGCCCAGTTGTCGAAGCGACCGCCGCGTTCTGTAGTCCCATCACGAATGTGAGGATCGAAAGCATGGCAACGGGCGGAGAATCACTTGCGGCTGCCCCTTCTACTGGCGACATCCAACCGGCCCAGCCCGCGACGCCAACCCCCGCGAGAAGGCAAGCAACTGAAACGAGAGGCGTAGCCCATCGTGGTCGGGAGCTAGGACGGGCA
>Ga0164290_1002421_pt1 | contig 13194 bp, 14 predicted proteins | sample Micstemetagenome_FD_108782 | JGI IMG/M metagenome (GOLD analysis project Ga0164290, IMG submission 108782) | Contaminated culture microbial community from soil near Moab, Utah, USA - Microcoleus steenstrupii SON62 (Illumina Assembly) | ecosystem: Environmental > Terrestrial > Soil > Soil crust... | reverse complement strand
GCCGACCGCATGCTCGACATGGGCTTCATCCCCGACATCGAGCGCATCTTCAAACTGACGCCGCCGCGCCGCCAGACCCTGTTCTTCTCGGCCACCATGCCGCCCGAGATCACCCGGCTGACCACCCAGTTCCTCAAGGACCCGACCCGGCTGGAGGCCTCGCGCCCGGCCATGACGGCCGAGACCATCACCCAGTATCTGGTCCGCATCCCGACCAGCGACCCCAAGGCCAAGCGCGCCGCCCTGCGCGCCCTGATCGGCCGCGCCGACGTTCGCAACGGCATCGTCTTCTGCAACCGCAAATCCGAAGTCGATGTCGTCGCCAAGTCGCTGAAACAGCATGGTTTCGACGCCGCCCCGATCCATGGGGACCTTGATCAGTCGCTCCGCATGAAGACCCTGGCCGCGTTCCGCTCGGGCGAGCTGAAACTGCTGGTGGCCTCCGATGTCGCCGCCCGGGGCCTCGATATTCCGGACGTCAGCCACGTCTTCAACTACGATGTCTCGCACCACGCCGACGACTACGTCCACCGCATCGGGCGCACCGGCCGGGCCGGCAAGACCGGCCAGACCTTCATGATCGTGACGCCGGCGGATGACCGCTCGCTCGACAAGGTGCTGAAGCTGATCAAGATGGATCCGGAAGAGCTCGTGCTCGACGGCCTGGACTTCTCGCCCGGCAAATCGCCGCCGCGCCGGGATGCGGACCGACCCGAGCGCGCCCCTGCCCGCGGCCGCAGCCGTTCTTCGCGCGAACCGGCGAAGGAAACGACGGCCGAGCCGTCGGAGGGAGCGGCCGGGGTTTCGGCTCCGGAGGCTCCACAGGCAGACGCCGCCGTCGCCGCCCCTGCCCTGTCGGACGCCCCGGCGTCCGACACCGTCAAGCCGCGCCGGACGCGCAGTCGCAGAGGCGCCAAGCCTGCTGCGTCCGAGGCTGCGGACGTCACGACCGTTCCCGCCGCCGTGCCCGCTGTTGATGCGACGCCGCCTGCCATCGCGCCGGAACGTCCCGTGCAGGAGACCCATCTGCGCCAGTCGGACCGCCGAGGCGACACCGGCGGCCCTGACACCCAGCGTTCCAACGGACGCCCGTTCGGCGAAGGCGACATTCCCGCCTTCCTGCGCCGCCCGGTGTCGATAAAGAGCTGAGCTGCACCAAAAGCACGGGTCGCCGAACCGGATTTAACCGGGCGTTACGGAACCGCGACTAGCGTTGCCGACGCAAAAAGGCCGCGAGGGGCGGCCCGTCGGGGACATCGTATGGCGGCTCAGCTGGAAACCACGCTTCGGGGACCCGAGGCCTACGGTCTGGCGCGTCGAGCCATCGAAACGATGGAGGCCGCCGGCGTATGGCCGACGCCTCTGAACTTCGAAATATGGGTCCACTATCTCGGCGACCCGGAAGGGCCGCTGGGCCGTGAGATCGAACGCCTTCTCGCCGCGTCAGAGCCCTTCACCGAGGCCACCGCCGACATGCTGGCCGCCGAGTATCTTCCGCGTGGTCGACTGACCGAAGAAATTCGCGACGCGGGCCGGGTCCTGGATCGCGAGTTGTCGAGCGTGTCCGAGGCCATCGCCGAGGCGCACAAGTCGCAGACCGCCTATGGCAAGACGCTGGACAAGGCGGCCACGAGCATGGAGATCGCCGGCGACGGCCCCGGTCTGCGCTCCATCGTTTCGGGTCTGACGAACGCGACCCGCAAGGTCCAGCGCGAGAACGAGACCCTGGAGAAGCGGCTCGACCTCTCGACGCGGGAAGTCGCACGCCTGCGCGAGCACCTTGAACAGGTCCGGCGCGACGCCATGACCGACGCCCTCACCAATCTGGCCAACCGCAAGGCGTTCGACGAACACCTGGAAACGGCCTGCGCCCAGGCCGAAGCGGACGGCTCCGCGCTTACGCTCGCGGTGCTGGATATCGACCATTTCAAACGCTTCAACGACACCTGGGGTCACCAGACGGGCGATCAGGTGCTGCGCTATGTGGCCAGCGTCATGGGCCGGGTCGCCGGCGCGCCGCGCATCGCGGCGCGTTACGGCGGCGAGGAGTTCGCGATGATCTTCCCGCTCGAAAGCCGGGGACAGGTTGAGACGGCGCTCGAGGCCGTCCGGAAAGAGATCGCCTCCCGCTCCCTGCGCCGGCGCTCGACCGATGATGAACTCGGCGCCGTGACCCTGTCCGCCGGCTTCGCCCGGCGGCGACCGGGCGAGACCGCGTCCTCGCTGCTGGATCGGGCCGACACGGCTCTTTATGCGTCCAAGCATGCGGGCCGGAACCGGGTCACCAGCGCCGACCGGCTTGACGAGGCGGCCTGACGCCTATCGCCTGCCCCGTTTCCCGGCATAGTGGCCCCATGCGCAGCTTCGCCTTCAACCTCGCCTACTGGCTTCTGTCCATATCCTACACCCTGGCGGCGGCTTTCGCCGCCCTCGCGCCCGGCAGGGGCGCGACCCAGTGGATCATTCGCCGCTATGTGAAGCGGATGGTCCAGGCCATGCGGATTCTCGCGGGCATCCGCATCGAGGCGCGCGGCAAGGAACGCTTGCCGACGGGCGCCTTTATCATCGCCTCCAAGCACCAGAGCTGGGGCGACGGCTTCGCCACCTACGACCAGTTCGACGACCTCGCCTTCGTCACCGGCGACCATCTGGAGAAATTCCCCTTGCTCGGCACGGTGCTGCGCAAGCTGGGGGCGATCGTGGTCAACAATTGCGGCGGCCGCGAAGCGCGCGAGGCGCTGAAGCACCGCTCGGCCGACGCCCATGCCGCCGGCCGCAAGATCCTGATCTATCCCGAGGGCAATCTGGCGAAGGTCGGTGAGAAATTCCGCTATCGCTCCGGCGTCTGGCACATGTACCGCGACTTCGACATGCCGGTCGTGCCCCTGGCTACCAACCTGGGCCTGTTCTGGCCGCAGGAAGCGTTGCGCAAGACCCCCGGGACGGCGACGCTGGAATTCCTCGACCCCATTCCGACAGGCTTGGGCAAGGAGGAGTTTCTGGCCCGGCTGGAAGCCGCCGTGGAGGGCAAATCCGCGGAGCTTATCGCCGAGGCGACGGGGCGACCCGTCGCGCCGGCGGTGCGGGTGCTCGCGCCCGACGAGGCGGCCAAGGCGGCGAAACTGACGGCGGCTACGGCCTAGCCCGGGGTTTGCGCGGCTTCTTCACCGCCGCCTTGCGCAGGGCGGCGTCGATCGACTGCCGAGCCCAGTCGACCGCCTCGTCCGGATCGTCCACCGCGCGTTCGGGCAGCGACCAGTAGGCCATCGCCATCTGCTTCCCCTGGCTGGTCGGATAGGTGAACTGTCGCGATCCGGCGTCCGCGAGCAGCGGCGCATTGATCTCGTCCGCCTTCAGCCAGACCACGCCGTCGTCCAGCAGGGCGAAGATCCGGCCGTGGGAATAGACCGCCGCCCCGCCGAACATCCGCTTGATCTCGATCGGACCCAGGGATGCGAAATGCTCGCGCACCCATTCGCCGAAGTCGGGATCATAGGCCATGGCTCAGGCCGCCGGGATCACCGCGCCATCGTATCTGGCGGCGATGAAATCCTTGACCGCCTGGCTGCGCAGCATGGCAGCCAGGGCGACGATCCGCGGGTCTTCGCGATTGTCCGGCCGGGCGACCAGATAGTTGACATAGGGGCTGTCCGCCCCCTCCAGCGTCAGGGCGTCGGTGCGCGGCTTGAGGCCGGCGTCGAGGGCGTAGTTGGTGTTGATCACCGCCATGTCGACCTGGTCCAGCACCCGCGGCAGGGTCGCGGACTCGAGCTCGCGGAAGCGCAGGTTCTTGGGATTGTCGACGATGTCGCGCAGCGTCTGCAGCGGATTGGCCGGGTCCCGCAGCCGGATCAGCCCGGCCTTCTGCAGCAGGATCAGCGAGCGGCCGATCGATGAGGCGTCGTTCGGCACGGCGACCTCGGCCCCGTTCGGCAGCTCGGCCAGGCTGCGGAAGCGGCGGGAATAGGCCCCCAGCGGCTCGACATGCACCCCGGCCACTGTGACCAGATCCGAGCCGCGCGAGGCGTTGAACTCGTCGAGATAGGGTTTGGTCTGGAAATAGTTCACGTCCAGACGGCGCTCGGCCAACTGGGTGTTGGGCTGGACGTAGTCGTTGAACACCTTGATCTCGATCTGGACGCCCTCGGCGGCCAGCAGCGGCTTGATGTGCTCCAGGATCTCGGCGTGCGGCACCGCCGTCGCCCCCACGATCAGCGGCGCGTCAGCGCCAGCCTTCTTCGCAGCGCCCTGCCCGCAGGCGGCGAGCAGCAGCGAGGCGGCGGCGAGGGTCAGAAGCGAGCGGCGGAGCATGGGCGGGCCTTTCGGGGAGCGATCAGCGATGGGAAACGGAGGCGACCAGGCGGTCGCCAAGCATCTGGAGGACCTGCACGAGCAGGAGCAGCAACACCACGGTGACCACCATGACATCGGTCTGGAACCGCTGATAGCCGAAGCGGATGGCCAGGTCGCCCAGGCCGCCCGCGCCGACAACGCCGGCCATGGCCGTGTAGGAGACAAGGGCGATGGCGGTCACCGTCGCGCCGGCGATAATGCCGGGCATGGCCTCGGGCAGCAGGGCGCGGGTGACGATCTGGAAGGTTGTTCCGCCCATGGCCTGGGTGGCTTCGACCACGCCCTTGTCGACCTCGCGCAGGGCGGTCTCGACCAGGCGGGCGTAGAAGGGCGCGGCCCCGACGACCAGCGGCGGAATGGCGCCCGCCACGCCCAGCGAGGTCCCGACCAGCAGCACCGTCACCGGCAGCATGACGATCAGCAGGATGATGAAGGGCACCGACCGCAGGATGTTGACGATCAGCGACAACACCGCGTTGAGAGCGGGATTGGCGGCCAGCCGGCCCCTGCCGGAGAGATAGAGCAGCACCCCCAGCGGAATGCCGAACACGACGGTCAGGGCCATCGATCCGCCGAGCATCAACAGGGTGTCGCGCGTCGCCCGGGCGATCTCGGGCCAGTCGACATTGGCGAAGAAGACCTCCATCAGGCGGCCTCCCCCACGCTTTCCACGACCACGCCGCGCGCCGTCAGCTGCGCCACCGCCGCCTCGGCGTCCCCGCCCGTGAAGGCCACCACCAGTTGTCCGTATGGCTCGCCGCGGATCCGGCTGATCCGGCCCGACAGGATCGAATAGTCCACGCCCACCGAGCGCGCGACGCGGCTCAGCTCCGGCTCATAGGTCGAGCCGCCGCGGAAGGTCAGTTTCGCCAGACGTCCGCCGACCGGCACGTCGGCCGTCTCGAACCCTTCCTCGCCCTCGGCCAGCATGGCGCGGGTCGCGGCGTGCTGCGGATGCAGGAAGACGTCGGCGGTGGCCCCCTGCTCCACGATGCGCCCGTCCTTGAGCACGGCCACCCGGTCGCAGACGCGGCGCACCACCTCCATCTGGTGGGTGATCAGCACGATGGTCAGCCCCAGGTCCCGGTTCAGCTGGTCCAGCAGGGTAAGGATCTCGTCGGTCGTTTCGGGATCCAGCGCGCTGGTCGCCTCGTCGCACAGCAGCACGCCGGGTTCGCAGGCCAGGGCCCGGGCGATGCCGACCCGCTGCTTCTGGCCGCCTGACAACTGCGCCGGGTGTTTGGTCGCATGCTCCGACAGACCCAGTTGCTCCAGCAGGTCCGCCACCCGCCGGTCGACCTCGGCCGCGGGCCGCCCCTCCAGCCGCAACGGGAAGGCGACGTTGTCGGCGATCGTCTTTGCATTCAGCAGGTTGAAATGCTGGAAGATCATGCCGATCCGCCGCCGCGCGGCGCGCAGCTCGGCGGGCGCCAGGGCGGTCATCTCCCGCCCGTCGACCGTCACCGTCCCGGCGTCCGGCCGCTCCAGCAGATTGATCGCGCGGATCAGGGTCGACTTGCCGGCCCCCGACCGGCCGACCACGCCGAACACCTGGCCCGCCCCGACCGTCAGATCGACCGCGTCCAGCGCCACGCGCTCGCCCGCCGCGCTCCGAAAGCGCTTCGTCACCCCGTCCAGCCGGATCATCAGTCGGCTTCCAGCGCCTTCGCGGGGATGATGGTGACGCTCTCGCCACAGCCGCAGGCGTCGGTCTGGTTCGGATTTCGGAACACGAATTTCGACGCCAGTTTCGTCGTCTCGTAATCGATCTCCGACCCGATCAGGAACAGGATGGCCTTGGGATCGATCAGGATGGTCACCCCCTTGTCCTCGACCACCTCGTCCAGCGGCTCGACTGTCTCGGCATAGGCGAAGGTGTATTCCTGCCCCGCGCAGCCGCCGTTCTTCACCCCGACGCGAAGGGCGACATAGGGTTTGTCGGCCTTGGCCATGATGTCGCGCACCCGCTCGGCGGCGGCGTCGGTCAGGCTGACCGCCTTGGGGCGCGGACGGCGGGGACGGGGCGTGGTCTGAAGCTCGGTCATCGGCGATCCATCAGAACATGTTCAGGGCCAGCTTGGCCTCGTCGCTCATCTTGGACGCGTCCCACGGCGGGTCGAAGGTCAGTTCCGCCCTGGCCGACTTGACGCCCTCGACCTTACGCACCGCATCCTCGACCCAGCCCGGCATCTCGCCCGCCACAGGGCAGCCCGGAGCCGTCAGGGTCATCTCGATGGCCACGTCGCGCTCGTCCGACAGGTCCACCTTGTAGATCAGGCCCAGCTCATAGATGTCGACCGGGATCTCCGGGTCGAACACCGACTTCAGCGCCTCGATGATGTCGTCGGTCATCCGGTCGATCTCGGCCTGGGCCAGGGCGCTTTTCTGCGGCGCGTCCCAGGCTTCGGCGAAGGCCGCATTATCTGTGATCGGGGTCGTCGGGTCGCTCATGCGAAAAACTCACGGGCCTTGATCAGGGCGTCGGCGAAAGCGTCGGCGTCCTCGAGGGTGTTATATAGGGCGAAGCTGGCGCGGGCGCTCGACGTCAGGCCGAAACGGGCGGCCAGCGGCTCGGCGCAATGCAGGCCGGCGCGCACGGCGACGCCGTAGCGGTCCATCACCTGGGCGATATCGTGGGCGTGGGCGCCGTCGACGGTGAAGGTCAGGATGGCCCCCTTCCCCTCCGCCGTTCCGATGACCTTCAGCCAGTTCAGTCCGTCCAGTCGGGCGACGGCATGGTCATAGACGGCCCGCTCATGCGCCGCGACGGCGCCATGGTCGAACCGGCTCAGCCATTCGATCGCCGCGCCCAGACCGATGGCCTCGATGATCGGCGGCGTCCCCGCCTCGAACCGGTGCGGCGGCTTCGCATAGGTGACGCGGTCCATCGTGACCGTCTCGATCATCTCGCCGCCGCCCTGATACGGCGGCAGGGCCTCCAAGGCTTCGGCGGTCCCGTACAGGGTGCCGATCCCGGTCGGGCCGTAGAGCTTGTGGCCGGTCAGGACGTAGAAGTCGCAGCCGACGGCCCGCACGTCCGGCGCGGCGTGCACCGCCCCCTGACAGCCGTCGATCAGCACGGTGGCGCCGACGGCGTGGGCCATCCGTGTGATGTCCTGCACCGGATTGATGGTGCCCATCACATTCGACATGTGGGTCACCGCGACGACCTTCGTCCTCGGCCCCAGCAGGTCGGCGTATGCCGCCATGTCCAGCGAGCCGTCGTCCAGCACCGGGATCCATTTCAGCACCGCCCCGCGCCGCTCGCGCAGCATGTGCCAGGGCACGATGTTCGAATGGTGCTCCATCTGGCTGACGATGATCTCGTCGCCCGGCTGGATGGTCTGGCCGATCCCGGCGGCGACCAGATTGATCGCCTCGGTCCCGCCCTTGGTCCAGACGATGTTGTCGGACGCCTCGGCGTTCAGGAACCGCGCCACGCTCTCGCGCGCCGCCTCGAAGGCCTCGGTCGTCTCGTTCGCCAGCGTATGCAGGCCGCGATGGACATTGGCGTAACTGCCCTCCATCGCCGCCGTCATGGCGTCGATGGCCGCCCGCGGCTTCTGCGCCGAGGCGGCCGAGTCCAGATAGACCAGCGGCTTGCCGTTCACCGTCCGCAACAGGATCGGGAACTGGGCGCGCGCGGCGTAGGGATCGAAGGTCGTCACAGGCGAGCCGTCAGCCATTCCCGAACCACCTCCCGCGCGCCCTCGTGTTCGATCCGGTCCACCACCTCGATCAGAAACGCCTTCGTCAGCAACGCCCGCGCCTCGTCGAGCGGCAGCCCCCGCTGCTGCATGTAGAACAGCGCCGCCTCGTCCAGATTGCCCACCGTATTGCCGTGTGCGCACTGCACGTCGTCGGCGTAGATCTCCAGCTCCGGCTTGGCGTCGACCTCGGCCCGCTCGCCCAGGATCAGGGCGTGATGGCCCATCCGCGCGTCCGTCCCGTCGGCCCCGCGCTCGACCAAGATCTTGCCCTGGAAGACGCCGCGCGCCGTGTCGCGCACGACGCCCTTGGTCAGCTGGCTGGTCACGCCGTTCAGGCCGTCGTGACGGACCACCGTGGTCAGGTCGCTCTGCCGCTCGCCCGACAGGACATAGACCCCGTCCAGCCGCACCTCGGCGCCCTGCGCCCGATGCGTCACCTGGGTCTCCAGCCGCTGCAGTTTCGCCCCGGTCGTCAGGATCGTCTGGCGATAGATCCCGCCCGGCTCTACCCGCACCTGCGCCTGGCTGATCGAGATCGCGTCCGCCGGTTCGTCGGCGAGCACGATCCGCGTCACCTCGGCCCCACGCGCCACGTCCAGCTCCAGCCGGTTGTGCGCCACATAGGCCGAGCCGTGGCCCTCATGGGTCTCCAGCAGCAGCAACTTCGACCCCGCCCGCGCCGACAGGCGGGCGGTCATGGCGTGCCCCGTCCCCTCGGCCTTCGAGATCAGCCTCAGCCGCACCGTCTGCGCGCCACAGGCCATCATGGCGGTCTCGTTCACGGCGCGACCGTTGACGAACACCATCGCCTCGCCGCCCAGGGCCCCAAACGGTCCTGATCCGACCAGCGGCACGGCCGCCGACGGCGACGGCGGCGGCGCCTCGCGCAGGTAACGGCGCAGGTCCGAATATTTCCACGCCTCGACCCGCTTCGACGGGAAGCTGGAGGGGTCCTTCAGATCAATGACCGGAAGAGCGTTCACGCCGGCTCCGCCACATATTTATCGTAGCCCTCGGCCTCCAGCTGGTGCGCCAGCTCCGGCCCGCCCGAGGCGACGATCCGACCCCCGGCCAGCACATGCACCCGGTCCGGTTTGATATAGTCCAGCAGCCGCTGATAGTGGGTGATCACCAGCATGGCCCGCTCGGGCGAGCGCAGGGCGTTGACCCCGTCGGCCACGATCCGCAGGGCGTCGATGTCCAGCCCGGAATCCGTCTCGTCGAGGATCAGCAGCGACGGCTCCAGCAGGGCCATCTGCAGGATCTCCATCCGCTTCTTCTCGCCACCCGAGAAGCCGACGTTGAGCGGCCGCTTCAGCATGTCGAAATCCATCTTCAGCGCCGTGGCCGCGCCCCGCACCAGCTTCAGGAAGGCGGGGGCCGAGACCTCCTCCTCGCCGCGCGCCCGCTTCTGGGCGTTCAGCGCCGTGCGGACGAAGGTCAGCGCCGGGACGCCGGGAATCTCGATCGGATACTGGAACGACAGGAAGACGCCCTTCGCCGCGCGTGGGGCGGGTTCGAGGGCCAGCAGGTCCTCGCCCTTCCACGACACGGACCCTTCGGTCGCCTCATAGCCCGGCCGTCCCGCCACGGCGTAGCCCAGCGTCGACTTGCCGGCCCCGTTCGGCCCCATGATGGCGTGCACCTCTCCCGCCGGAACGTCGAGCGTCAGCCCCTTGAGGATCGGCTTGTCGCCGACGGAGACGTGGAGGTTATTGATCTTGAGCATTGTTTCTTCTTGATTATCCGACCGAGCCTTCGAGGCTGATCGCCACCAGCTTCTGCGCTTCGACGGCGAACTCCATTGGCAGCTTCTGCATCACGTCGCGGACGAAGCCGTTGACCAGCAGGGCCACCGCCTCCTCCTGCGACAGGCCGCGCTGCTGGGCGTAGAACAGCTGGTCGTCGGACAGGCGGGTCGTCGTCGCCTCGTGCTCCAGCTGGGCCGACCCGTTGCGGGCCTCGATATAGGGCACGGTATGCGAGCCGCAGTCGCCGCCGATCAGCAGGCTGTCGCACTGGGTGAAGTTGCGCACCCCGGTCGCCTTGGGATGCACCGAGACCAGGCCGCGATAGGTCGAATCCGACCGGCCCGCCGACACCGCCTTGGCGATGATCCGGCTCTTCGAATTCTTGCCCAGATGGATCATCTTGGTGCCGGTGTCGGCCTGCTGATGTCCGTTGGTGATGGCGATCGAATAGAATTCGCCCGAGCTCTCCTCGCCCTTGAGGATGCAGGACGGGTATTTCCAGGTCACGGCCGAGCCGGTTTCCACCTGGGTCCACGACACCTTCGACCGGTCGCCGCGGCAGTCGGCGCGCTTGGTGACGAAATTATAGATGCCGCCCTTGCCCTCGGCGTCGCCGGGGTACCAGTTCTGGACCGTCGAATATTTGATCTCGGCGTCGTCCAGCGCGACCAGTTCGACCACCGCCGCATGCAGCTGGTTCTCGTCCCGCATCGGGGCGGTGCAGCCCTCCAGATAAGAGCAATAGCTGCCCTTGTCGGCGATGATCAGGGTGCGTTCGAACTGCCCCGTCTGGCTCGCATTGATGCGGAAATAGGTCGACAGCTCCATCGGGCATTTCACGCCCGGCGGGATGTAGACGAACGAGCCGTCGCTGAAGACCGCGCTGTTCAGGGCCGCGAAATAGTTGTCCGAGACCGGCACCACCGACCCCAGATATTTGCGCACCAGCTCAGGATGTTCGCGCAAGGCCTCGGAAATCGGCATGAAAATCACCCCGACCTTGGCCAGCTCGGCCTTGAAGGTGGTGACCACGCTGACGCTGTCGAACACCGCGTCCACGGCGTATCGCGGCGCGCCCTCGACGCCCGCCAGCACCTCCTGCTCCTTCAGCGGGATGCCCAGCTTGGCGTAGATGGCGAGGATTTCCGGATCGACCTCGTCCAGCGACTTCAGCCCCGCCTTTTCCCTGGGCGCGGCGTAGTAGAACAGGCTCTGGTAATCGACCGGTGTGTATTTCACCGACGACCAGGTCGGCTCCTCCATCGCCAGCCAGCGCTCATAGGCCGCCAGCCGCCATTCCAGCATCCACTCCGGCTCGCCCTTCTTCTCGGAGATGAAGCGGACGATGTCGGCGTTCAGGCCGCGCGGGGCGTATTCCGTGTCGATGTCGCTGGTGAAGCCGTGCTCGTATTTCTCGAGGGCGGCGACCGCGTCGATGGTTTGTTGAACGGCGGCCATCAGGCGTCGACCTTCATCCGCGCGGCGGCTCGCGCGCGCTGTTTGGCGTAGGCCTCGACCCAGGCGGCGGCGAACCGGGTCCAGTCGTCCGGGGTCGTGCCCCAGCCGCCGGAAATGCGTATGCCGCCGGTCGCCAGATCGATCCGGCCGGTGGCCACAATGGCGCGCGAGGGCTTGGTCTTGCCCGACGAGCAGGCCGAGCCGGCCGAGACCATCAGCCCCATCAGATCCAGCGTGATCAGCTGCTGCGGGCTCTCCCAGTCGGGCACGGCCATGAACAGGGTGTTGGGCAGGCGCGCGGCGCCCTCGCCGATGACCGTCGCGCCGGCCTTCTTCACCGCAGCCTCGGCCGCATCGCGCCACGCCGCGTGCGACTGCGCCGTCGGAAGGTCGCGGGCGGCGCAGACCGCGCTCATGCCGAAGCCGGCGATGCCCGGGACATTTTCGGTCCCGGCTCGCAGGCCGCGCTCCTGTCCGGCGCCGTGCAGGATGCGCACCGCCTCGCGGCCCTCGGCCATGACGAGGGCGCCGACGCCCTGGGGCCCGCCCAGCTTGTGCGCCGACAGGGTCAGGCTGTCGGCCATCAGGGCGCGGATATCGACCGGCGCCTTGCCCGCCGACTGGATCGCGTCGACGTGCAGCCAGCCGCCGGCCGAGCGCACCAGCCGCGCCGCTTCCGCGATCGGCTGGATGACGCCGCTCTCATTGTTGGCGTGATGGATGGCCACCACGGCCTTGCCCGGCTGGCCCAGCAACTGCCGCAGCTTGTTCAGGTCGACCACGCCACGCGCATCCACGGGCAGCATCTTCACCGGCTTGCCCGAAGCCGTCGCCGCCTCGGCCACGCACGGGTGTTCTGTCGCGCTTACGATCAGCCGCTCGCAGCCCGCCGCGATGGCGCTCAGGATCGCCTGGGCGTTCGATTCCGTGCCGCCGCTGGAGAAGATCACCGCCGTCGGATCAGCCCCGACCAGATCGGCCACCTGCGCCCGCGCCGTCTCGACCCGCGCCCGCGCCCGGCGGCCGGCGGCATGCACGGCCGACGGATTGCCGTTGTCGGCCAGCGCCCTGGCCATCACGTCCTGAACCTCGGGACGGACCAGTCCCGAGGCGTTATAGTCAAGATACACGGGGTTCACGCGGCGACTCCAACCTCGGCTTCGGGCGCCCGGCGCCGGGCGCCGGTGCGGTTCATCACCACATCCTCCAGCGACACCCCGGCCAGATAGCGGTGGATCTCGTCGCCAAGGTCCTCCCACAGATTGTGGGTGATGCAGCGCTCCCCGGCCATCATGCAGCCCTTGGGCGAGGAATGGCCGATGCAGCGGGTCGCCCGGATGGGCTCGTCGACGGCCAGCACGATCTCGGCCACCACCGTCTCGTCCGCGCCCTTGGCCAGCCGGTAGCCGCCGCCGGGGCCGCGCACGCTCTGCACCAGACCGCTTTTCCGCAGGCGGGCGAACAGCTGTTCCAGATAGCTCAGCGAAATCTCCTGACGCGTCGCGATCTCGGCCAGCGAGACGGCCCGGACCACGCCGTCGGCCTGTCCGTTCTTGGCCAGATCGGCCATCGCCATCACGGCGTATCGTCCCTTGGTCGACAGACGCATGCGCTACCCGCTCAAAAACCGCGCGCTTTTCGGGGGTCCTGTGCTAGAACCCGCGCCTTCGCAAAGGCGTCGGCGCGCACGGGGGACTTAGAAAGTCCTACCCCTGCGGTCAAGTATTACGCAGGTGCGAAACGACAGTTGAACACGGAATTCGCCGCACATGCCTGAAGTCATCCTGCCCGGCGCCTCCGGCCGTATCGAAGGCCGCTACTCCCCGGGCAAGCGCCCGAACGCGCCGATCGCCCTGATCCTGCATCCGCACCCCAAGGCGAACGGGCATATGAACAACCCGGTCACCGTGACCCTGTACCAG
>Ga0164290_1002420_pt1 | contig 13199 bp, 10 predicted proteins | sample Micstemetagenome_FD_108782 | JGI IMG/M metagenome (GOLD analysis project Ga0164290, IMG submission 108782) | Contaminated culture microbial community from soil near Moab, Utah, USA - Microcoleus steenstrupii SON62 (Illumina Assembly) | ecosystem: Environmental > Terrestrial > Soil > Soil crust... | reverse complement strand
GGTGGCAGCGGCTTCGTCGGCCGCGCCCTGTGCGAGCAGCTGGTGCGCCGCTTCGGCGGCGCCGCGCGCATCACCGTGCCGACGCGCCGCCTGCCGCATGCGCAGTCCGTGCAGAGCCTGCCCGGCGTCCATGTCGTGCAGGCGGATGTCTTCGCCGACTTGCCCCGGCTGCTGCCGGGCCATGACGCCGTCGTCAACCTCGTCGCCATCCTGCAGGGCAGCGCGGCCGCCTTCGAGCATGTGCATGTCGAGCTGCCCCGGCGCATCGCGCATGCGATGAAGGACGCCGGCGTGCACCGTCTCGTGCATGTCAGCGCCCTGGGCGTGGCCGAGCATGCGCCGTCGCGCTATCTGCGCAGCAAAGCCGCCGGCGAAGCCGTGCTGCAGGTCGCGGCCCAGACCCAGCCGCTGGCGCTGACCCTGGTGCGCCCCTCCCTGGTCTTCGGCGCGGGCGACGCCAGCGTCAACCTGTTCGCCCGCCTGCAGCGGCACTTCCCGCTGATGCCCCTGGGCGGCGCGGACGCGCGGCTGCAGCCGGTCTGGGTGCAGGACCTGGCCGCAGCCCTCGTGGAGATTCTGTCGCGCCGCGAGGCCGTCGGCCAGACCTACGAGATTGCCGGCCCGCGCGTGCTGACGCTGGCGGAGCTGGTGGGCCTGGCCGGCCGCCTCGCCGGCCACGAGCGGCCCGTGCTCGCCCTGCCCCATGCCCTGGCCACGCTGCAGGCCCTGGCCATGGAATGCCTGCCGGGCGAACCCCTGCTGTCGCGCGACAACCTCGCCTCGCTGAGCGTGCCCAATGTGCCGGGCGGCCAACTGCCCGGGCTGGCGGAGCTCGGCATCCAGCCGAGCTCGCTGGAGGCCGTGCTGCCGAGTTATCTGTCGCGCGGCAGCGGCGTGGCGCGCCTGGACGCCTGGCGCGCCAGGCATTAATCCCTTGCGGATTGCTCAACCCGGGGCGGCGCGCGGCCGCCTAAGCTGGCCGCTCTGTTCACGAAAGGTCCCATGAAGCTCTACATCGGCAACAAGAACTACTCGTCCTGGTCCATGCGCAGCGGCGTGCTGCTGGCCGCCTTCGGCATTCCCTTCCAGGAGGTGAAGCTGCGCTTCGACTTCAGCGAGGGTTCGGAATGGAGCCGCGTCATCGCCGGCATCACGCCGACCAAGCGCGTGCCCGTCCTCGTCGAGGACGACGGCTTCACGGTCTGGGACACCCTGGCCATTGCCGAATACATCGCCGACCGCCATCCCGAGCACGCCATCTGGCCGCGTGAGTTGAAGGCCCGTGCCCGCGCGCGCAGCCTGTGCGCGGAGATGCTTGCCGGCTTCACGCGGCTGCGCAATGTCTGCCCGATGAACATCGAGGCCTTCGTTCCCGAGGTGGGCGAAAAGCTCTGGGCCGAGGACGCGGCCCTGCGCGCCGACGTGGCGCGGCTGGACGCCGCCTGGAGCGATGCGCTGAACACCAGCGGCGGGCCCTTCCTGTTCGGCGCCTTCAGCGCCGCGGACGCCTATTTCGCGCCGGTGGCGGTGCGCTTGAGCCGCTTCGGCCTGCCGGTGTCGGAAGCGGCGGCCGCCTATCGCGACGCGCTGCTGGCCCATCCGGCGGTGGAGGACTGGGTGGCCGATGCGCTGCGCGAGCAGGACTTCATCGTCGAGGACGAGCCCTACCGCCAGAGCCGCTGACCATGCTGGAGCTGCGACCCAGCTGCGAGCACTGCGCCGTCGCACTGCCGCCGTCATCGACGGCGGCGCGCATCTGCAGCTTCGAATGCACCTTCTGCGCCGACTGTGCGGAGGGACTGCTGGGCAACGTCTGCCCGAACTGCGGCGGCGGCTTCGTGCCGCGGCCGGTGAGACCGGCGCGGAACTGGAAGGGCTGCAACTACCTCGGCGACCATCCGGCGCGGACGGCGCCGAAGTTGCGGCCGGTGGACCTGCAGGCGCATGCGGCGCTGGTGGCCGCTCTCGACGGTGTGCCGCCTGAGAAGCGATAGCCTGTTGCGTGGGCGACCCAGCCTCAGAATTCCACCACGGACCGGATCGACTCCCCACGCCGCATCAGCTCGAAGCCTTCGTTGATCTGCTCCAGCTTCAGCTTGTGCGTGATCAGCTCGTCGATCTTCACCTTGCCGTCCATATACCAGTCGACGATCCTGGGCACGTCCGTCCGCCCCCTCGCGCCGCCGAAGGCCGAACCTTCCCATTTGCGGCCCGTCACCAGCTGGAAAGGCCGCGTGGAAATTTCCGCTCCCGCCGGCGCCACGCCGATGATGATGCTGCGTCCCCAGCCCTTGTGGGTGCACTCCAGCGCCTGGCGCATCAGCTGCACATTGCCGACGCACTCGAAGGAATAGTCGGCACCGCCGTCGGTCATCTGCACCAGATGGTCGACGACATTGCCGACGTCCTTCGGATTCACGAAGTCCGTCATGCCGAAGCGCCGCGCCATCGCCTCGCGCGCCGGGTTGATGTCCACGCCGATGATCTTGTTGGCGCCCACCATCCTGGCGCCCTGGATGACGTTCAGGCCGATGCCGCCCAGGCCGAAGACCACCACGTTGGCGCCTGCCTCCACCTGGGCCGTGAACAGCACGGCGCCCACGCCCGTCGTCACGCCGCAGCCGATGTAGCAGACCTTGTCGAAGGGCGCGTCCGGCCGGATCTTCGCCAGCGCGATGCCGGGCACGACGATGTGGTTGGCAAACGTGCTGGTGCCCATGTAGTGGAAGATGGGATCGCCGTTCAGCGAGAAGCGCGAGGTACCGTTGGGCATCAACCCCTTGCCCTGGGTCGCGCGGATGGCCTGGCAGAGGTTGGTCTTGCGGCTGAGGCAGAACTTGCACTCGCGGCACTCCGGCGTGTAGAGCGGGATGACGTGGTCGCCGGGCTTGAGCCACGGCACCTTGCTCTCCAGCACCACGCCCGCGCCTTCATGGCCCAGCACGGCCGGGAAGAGCCCCTCGGGGTCGGCGCCCGACAAGGTGTATTCGTCGGTATGGCAGATGCCGGTGGCCTTGACCTCGACCAGCACCTCGCCGTCGCGCGGGCCTTCCAGGTCCAGGGTCTCGATGGTCAGCGGCTGGCCGGCCTTCCAGGCGACGGCGGCTCGGGTCTGGATGCTCATGGGGCTTCTCCTAGTCGGTTCAGGGCGGTGATCAGTTCGCGGGATTCATGGCGGCACAGCCGCAGTCGGCGCAGCAGCCAGGGGGTCAGGTCCTGCTGCCCGAGGTGCTCGGGCCAGGCGCCGGCGTCGGCGTCATGCGCCTCGGCCACTTCGGTGGTGGTCGCAGGCATGCCGTGCAGTGCATCCACGCAGGCCTGGCGCGCCTGCTGCAGCGCGGGTTGGGCCCGCGCGGCGTCGAGCCGGTCGCTGCGGCGCTGCACCTGCTGCTGGACGGCGCCCAACAGGGCCATCAGCCGGTAGCCGTGGCTGAGGGCGGACTCGATGCCGGCGTCGGGCAGGCGCACGCTCTCGGGCTCCACGCGGGTGCGCTGGGCCGCCGCTGCCAGGGCGGCCAGGGCCGTGTAGGCCTGCTGCCGCGACAGGCGCTGCGCCAGCTGCTCGTCGGCGCCGGGCAGCCAGCGCAGCATGTTGTCGGCATGCCGCGCCAGGGCGCCGCTGAGCTGGGCGGCCAGCCGCGGCACGGCGGCACGCTCCCAGGACGGCAGCACGAAGCTGAACAGCCAGGCCAGGCCCGCGCCGATGACGGTGTCGGCCAGCCGCTCGCCGATGAAGGGATCGCTGCCCGGCGCCAGCATCAGCGGCTGCAGCAATGCCATCAGCGTGGCGGCCGTCGCGGCGACGCGGTAGCGGCGGTTCACATACGCATGGGCCACGCCGACGGCGGCGATGAAGCACAGGCTCAGCAGCGGCACCCAGTCCAGGTGGGCCAGCAGCATGACGAGCAGGCAGCCCTGCACCGTGCCGATGATGCGTTCGTTGCGGCGCGACAGGGTCTGCTCCAGGTTGCCGCGCAGCACGACGGCCACGCTCAGCATCAGCCAGAAGGGATGGGCCGCCCAGGGCAGCAGGGCGCCCAGCCAGTAGGCGAAGGACAGGGCCAGGGCCGAGCGCAGCGCATGGCGCATGACGCCGGACTGCAGCGTCAGGTGGGGCTTCAGCGCCGCCAGCGGCCAGCCCTCGGGCGACACGAAGGGCGCCAGGCGCTCAGGCGTCCAGGGGCTGTCCGGGTCGTCGGCCGATGCCTGCCGGGCCACCATGGCCGCCACGTCGCCCAGCATATGACCCAGGCGAGACTCCAGCGCCGACACGAGGTGGGCGCGGGAGTCGCCGGGCGGCGCGCTGACCTCGGCCAGGCGCCGCGCCAGTTGCTCGCGCCAGGCGGCGGCCGAGACCTCGGGCAACGGGGCGCCGTGGGCCACGCTGTCGGCCAGGGCGGCCAGCACGTCGGCGAGGTGGCGCAGCGTGTCGGCCAGCGCGGCCCGCCACTGGCGGCCGGGAAAGTCCTGGCCGAGCAACTCGGTATCGAGACGGCTGGCCAGCAGCAGGTCGCGCAATTCGATGAGGCCGAGCACGAGGTCGGTCTGGCGGCGGCTGCGCGGCGAGCGGCGCGCGGCGAAGACCTGGTCGCGCGCGGCCTGCAGGGCCTCGGCCAGCACGACGTCGTCGGCGATGGAGGCGCGAATGCGCGCCTCGTCGGCATTCACCGCCAGCGCGATGCGCTGGGCGCGCGAGCGCAGCCGCCTCTCGGCGGCGCGCAGGGCGGCGGCCAGGGCCAGCTGGCGGTAGCGGTGGCGCAGCAGCACGGCGCTGGCGCGCGCCCAGCCGGCATAGACGAAGCCGCCCAGGCCAACCCACAGCGCATGCTCGACCGGCGCGGCCGCCCCGATGCTGCGGTCCCAAGCCATGGCGAACACCAGGGCAAGGACCGGCGCGAAGGACAGCGGCCCGGCGCGCAGGCCCCAGGCCAGGGTCATCAGCGACAGGAAGGCGACGACGGCGACCAGGGCGACCGTCAGTGCCAGCGAATGGTCGGTCAGGCCCACCAGCAGCGTCACGACGGCGGCCGCCGCCGCGGCCGGCAAGACGCGGGGCAGCACCCGCTGCGGCGGGTTGGGCAGGTCGGTCAGGCCGGCGCAGACGGCGCCGCCGACGGCCGCCAGGCCGGCCGTCTCGCCGAACAGCGCGCCGATGGCGAGGTGGGTGGCCGCGACGCCCAGCGCGACGCTCAGGCCGTTGAGATGGGCCGCCTCCAGGCGCTGCAGCAGTCTCACTTGATCAGCAGCTCCATCACGCGGCGTTCGCTGGCCGGCAGCTGGTGCACCGAGAACCAGCCCGACTTCTCCGGCCGGTAGACGTACTGCGGCGGCGCCTGCGTGGCCAGGCGCCGCTTCAGCGGCGCGAGCGCAGCATGGGCCGCGTCGGCCTCGCCGAGGGCCTGCTGGGCGGCGGCCTGCACGATGGTGGCCAGGTCGCTCCACGGCCCCAGGCGCAGCGCTTCGGAGGCCTCGCGGCGCGCGACCACCACATCGCCGTCGGCCAGTGCCAGCCAGGCCTTCAGTGCCAGCGTGTCGGGGTCGGCCGGGTCCAGCAGCAAGGCCGCCTGGATCTGGCTGCGGGCGGCCTCGGTGCGGCCGGCGCGCAGCAGGTCCAGGGCGTAGTCGCGGCGCAGCGGCAGCAGGCCGGTGCGCAGGCGCAGCACCGCCTCGTACTGCGCAAAGGCGGCGTCCCATTGGCCGTCCAGCGCCAGCGCGGCAGCCCGGCCCCACAGGGCCTCGGGCTGGTCGCCCTGGTAGGCCAGCACGGCCTGGTAGGCGGCCAGGGCCGCGGCAATATTGCCGGCGCGGCGGTGGTGGTCACCCAGGGCCAGGTCGACACGGAAGCGGTCCTCGCCGCTGAGCGTCTCCACCTCGGGGCCTTGCAGCAGCTCGACGCCGGCGGCGCTGCCGCCATGGCGCAGGGCTTCGGCCGCCGTCACGCGCAGGCTGCCGCTGCGCGGGTGGCGGGCCAGGGCGCGCGTGGCGAGGGCGCGGGCCGCGGCGGCGTCGCCCTGCAGGCCGAAGGCATACAGGCGCGCGTTCAGCGCGCTCTCGTCCGCGGGCGCCAGGCCGAGCGCGCGCTCGAACAGCGGCAGCGCGTCCGCCAACCTGCCGTCCTCCAGCTTCTGGTGGCCGGCATTGACGAGGGCCACCGGCAGGCTGGCGCGCGTGTCGCGCTGGGCGAAGAAGCGCTTCACGCGGGCCCGCAGGGCCGGGTCGATCTCGATGAGGCGCTCACGCACGATCTCGCGGCCGTCAAACGCATCCCGCCGCGGCGACGCCTCGGCATTGGCGCCCTCGGCGAAATACTCCCACACCGAGCCGCCGGCGTAGCGCGACAGGAAGCCGTTGCGGGTGCTGGCATCGCGTGCCTTGGCCTGCTGGTAGAGGGCCTCGATCTCGCGCGACTGGTCGGCCGTCAGCACGCCATGGACCTGGTGGGTCAGCTCGTGCAGCACGGTGTTGTATTTGTCGAAGATGCTGCGCTCGACGTCCTCGATGCCGGTGACGGTGAAGTGGCCGCCCATGCCGCGCACATCGTCCCAGAGCCGCGAGTCGTAGTCGATGCGGGCGTCCTTCAGTGCATGGGCCTGCGGCGTCTCGGACAGGCGCATCCACATCGGCTTGATGAAGTGGGTGGCGCCGCCCTCCACCAGCACGGGGATGAAGGCCTTCCAGGGCGCGACGGACAGGGCCACGCGCTTGCGGTGGCGCGGCGAGAGGTCCTGCCAGTTCAGCACATAGCGCTCGATGCCGGGCACGCGTGGCATGGGCGTGGCGGCGAAGCGGCGCTCGTAGGCGGCGCGGTGCACGTCGACGGCGAGGCGCTGCGACTCCAGGGCCTTGGCGGCGACGGCATGGGCCCGGCCGAGCTGGGGGCAGCGCTCGAGGACGGCCAGGCTGAGGGCGAGGGCGCTGCCGAAATCGCCGCGGTCGAAGGCGTCCGACGCGCGGCGGACGTCGGCCATCAGTGGCGCGAAGTCCGCGCCCAGCCGCGCTGCGAGCTGGCTGTAGTTCTCGCGCACATAGCCGTTGCCCAGCAGGTAATGGGCGGCCTCGTGATGGCGGTTCAGCGCGATGGCGCCCTCGGCCGCGGCGATGGCGTCCTCGGTGCAGCCGAGGCGGATCAGCGTGTCGGCCAGGGCGGCGAGGCCGTCGGCCGTGCGCTCTGCGGCAATGCCCTGTTCGAGCCGCTTCAGCGAGGCGTCGAACTCGCGCAGCTGGTAGTGGCGCTGGCCCAGACCGCGCAGGGCCTGGGCGCGGTCGACGGGCCGGCTGGCCCGCTGCAGTGCGCGCTCGAAGCAGGCCCTCGCGCGCTCGAAGTCGCGCCGTTCCAGGGCCAGGCGGCCCGCGGCCAGCAGGTCGACGGCCTCGGCCCGGGCGTCCGCCAAGACGGCGCGCGTGCGGCGCTCGATGGCGGCGCCGTCGTCGCGGGCGAACAGCCACTGGTAGATGACGGCGCGCTCGCTCGCGTCCGGCTGGCGCGCCCGCAACAGGGCCTCGACGTCGACGCGTACCGCGGCGTACTGCTGCTCGGTCAACAGCGCCTGCAGCCGGGCCGTGTCGGTGGCGGCCCGCGCGGCGCTCAGGGTCAGGCAGGCAGCAAGGCCAAGGGCCAGTCGACGCCAGGGCATTCGTGCTCCATGAAGTGGAGCGCCGATGCTAATCGTCGGAAGAGAAGCCCGAGGCCTTGACGACCGGCCCCCAGTAGTCGCGCTCGGCGGCCAGCCGCTTGGCGTAGTCGGCCGGCGCCAGCGACAGCGGCTCGAAGCCGAGCTTGGCCAGGGCCTCGACGACGCCGGGCTCCCGCACGGCGTTGCGGGCGACCTCGGCGAGCCGGTCGACCACGGCCTGCGGCGTCCTCGCCGGCACGAACAGGCCGTAACTCTCGACGCCGACGATGCCCTTGTAGCCCTGCTCCTCGAAGGTCGGCACGTCCGGCACGAAGCGTGAGCGCTGCTTGTCCGTGACGCCCAGCAGGCGCACGCGGCCGGAGGCGAGATGGGGTAGGAAGTCGCCGATCGAGAAGCAGCCCGAGGCGATCTGGCCACCCATCAGGTCCTGCATGCCGGGCGCGGCGCCGCGGTACGGCGCGTGGGTCAGCTTGAGGCCGGCCGCATGCTCGAACTGGTTGCCGAGGAAATGCGGCATGGCGCCCGCGGCCGGCGAGGCGTAGGCGGCCTTGTCGGGATTGGCCTTGAACCAGTCGGCCAGCTGGGCCAGGGTCTTGACGGTGGCCGGCACCATCGGGCCGACGCCGTAGCCGCAGGTCGACAGGGCCACCGGCGCGACGGGAATTACGTCGGTCACCGGGTTGTAGGCCAGCTTGCGGTAGGCATGGGGGTAGATGGTGAACATCGACGACGGGCTCAGCAGCAGGGTCTGGCCGTCGGCAGCGGCGTCCTTGAGCGCGGCGATGGCGATGCGGCCGCCGGCACCGACCTTCTGCTCGACCAGCACGGTCTCGGCCAGCTTGCCGCGGCCGAACTCGGCGAAGCGGCGGGCGGTGGTGTCCACCGAGCCGCCGGCCGGGAAGCCGACCAGGATGCGCGGCGGCTGGCCCTGGGCATGCGCGGCAAAGGGGGCGGCCGCGAAGGCGGCGAGGAGGTGGCGTCGGTCGATCATGGCTTTTGTCTCCTGGGCTTGTTGTCGGGGGCGGTGCTCTGTGCGGTGGCGACCCACGCCAGGCGCTCCAGCCCGGCCTTGAGTGCGGCGCCCTGCTCGCCCAGCGCGGCGATCAGCGCGCGGTCGTGCCCGGCAACGGCGGCCTCCAGCCTGACCAGGCGGCGCTTGCCGGCGGCGGTCAGGTAGAGGCCCCAGGCGCGCGCGTCGTCGGGCGCGTCGCGGCGCTCGGCCCAACCCTGGGCGGTCAGCCAGTCGGTCAGGCGCAGGGCGCCGCTGCGGTGCAGGCCCATGGCCTGGCCCAGCAGGCCCTGGCGCATGCCGGGGTTGCGCGCGATCAGCACCAGGGCGGCGAAACGCTGCGGGCTGACGTCCCATTCGGCCGTTGCGCGGTAGAAGTCCAGGTAGAGGGCGTTCTGCGCCCGGCGCAGCGCATAGCCGAGCAGGCCATCCAGGGCGCCGTAGTCGACGCCCGGCACGGGCAGCATCAGGCCTTCGGGCGTCACGGCATCAAGGCTGTCGGTCTTGCTCACGCAGCCAGACTAGTTTTAGTTGCCTACTGCAACAATCTCGCATACCCTAGGAAGCTGTGAGTACGCCCGACACACCCGCGTTGCCGCCAGGAATCGCCCAATCAAGGCGCAAGGCGCAGCCGTGCCGGGTGGCACGGCCAGCACTTGCAACGCGGAGTGGGCGATTCCTGGCGGCAACCCGAGGGGCCGGAGCCGCCGAAGACGCGGTCCTGCGTTGCGCCGCTTGCCCGCACGCGAGTGCGGGCGGCGCGCCGCGCCTTGTCCCACGCCTCCTGCAACCCCGGCGCGGGTGTGTCGGGCGTATTCACAGCTTCCGCTGATGCAGATCATCATTTGTGGCGGCGGCATCGGTGGATTGACGGCGGCGCTGGCCTTGCACGCCCGGGGTCACCAAGTGACCGTGCTGGAAGCCGTGCGCGAGCCCAAGCCCCTGGGCGTGGGCATCAACCTGTTGCCGCATGCGGTTGGCGTGCTGGAGCGACTGGGCCTGCTGCCGGCCCTGCGCGACATGACCGTCGAGACCTCGGCCCTGGTGTTCGCCAACAGGCATGGCCAGGCCATCTACCGCGACCCGCGCGGTCTGCAGGGCGGCTACAGCCACCCGCAGTTCAGCATCCACCGCGGCGAGCTGCAGATGATGTTGTGGCGCCAGGCCTCGGCCGGGCTCACCGTGCTGAGCGGCCAGCGCGTCGTCGGCGTGCGTGACGGCAACGTGGCCCTGATCGAGACGGCCGAGGGCCCGCGCGAGCTGGCGGCCGACCTCATCGTCGGCGCCGACGGCATCCACTCGGCGCTGCGCAGGCGCCTCGCGCCCGGCGAGGGCGCGCCCTGCTGGCGCGGCGTCATGATGTGGCGCGGCACGAGCTGGGCGCCGCCCTTCCTGGACGGCCGCACCATGGTGCAGGCCGGCCACAGCCAGGCCAAGTTCGTCGTCTACCCGATTGGTGCGCCGCGCGAAAGCGACGGGCTGCAGCTGATCAACTGGATCGCCGACCGCCGCGTGCGCGAGCCCGAGCCCGGACTGACCGCGCCGGACCGCGCCGACTGGAGCCGCGCCGGGCGACTGGACGACCTGCTGCCGACCTTCGGCCACTGGCGCTTCGACTGGCTGGACGTGCCCGGCCTCATCACCGGCGCCGAGCAGATGCTGGAATGGCCCATGGTGGACCGCGACCCGCTGCCGCGCTGGCGCCTGGGGGCCTCGACGCTGCTGGGCGACGCGGCGCATCCCATGTACCCCATCGGCAGCAATGGCGCGACCCAGGCCATCATGGACGCCCAGGCCCTCGCCGAGGCGCTTTCCAACCACGAAGACCTGGAAGCTGCGCTCGCCGCCTACGAGGACGAGCGTCGGCCACTGTGCGCCCGCATCGTCGAGATGAACCGCAAGGAAGGCCTGGACGCCATCCTCGACCGCGTCGAGGCGCTGGCGCCCGAGGGCTTTGCGCGGCTGGAGGATGTCATCGACCCGTCCGAGGTGGCCGCCGCGATCAACAGCTACAAGGCGGCCGCCGGCCACCGCACGCAGGCCCGGCCTTAGGCCGGCTATTCCGGCGTGCTGGGGTCGCCATCGGCACCCGGGTGCTCGAGGGCCTGCCTGGCAAGCTCCTCGTCCGAGAGGGGCGGCGCATGTTCCAGGGCGTCGACTTCTTCCAGTAACGCCTCCGTCGGCTCTTCGCCGTCGAGGACGTCATCGAGGTTCTGCGGCGGGGCATGCGGCGCCGCGCTGGCCGGCGCAACGGCCGCCGCGCCGGCCACCAGAACTTCCGAAGCCTTGCGCTCGAGAAACGCAGCGAAGTCGCCGTCTTGAGGGGTATCAGCTGGGGTCATGTCCAACCTCGGGTGGGGGTGAGGGGTTTGAGAAGGTTAGCGCGCCGCCGGGTTGAACCAGGCCCTCGGACTAGCGGCCCATCTCCGCGGCAATCAGCCGCACCGGCGCATTGCCGTAGCTCAGAAACTGCTCGTGGAAGGCCTTGAGCTGGAAGCCCGGCTTGGCCTTCAGGCGCTCGCGAAGCGCGTGGATCTCGCTGAAGCCACTGAAATAGCTGGTCAGCTGCACCGAGGTCAGCTGCACGCGGCGCCATTTCTCCCTGGCCTCGCGCTCGGTCTGGAAGGCCTGGCGCACCAGCAGGTCCAGGGCCGCGGCCTCGTCCATGCCGAGCACATGCACGCTGTAGTCGAGGATGGTGTTGGTGACCGAGCGCAGATGCCATTTGCCCCACATCAGCGTCATCTCGGGCGAGGCGCCGTAGCCGCTCTCCAGCATCATCAGCTCGCCGTAGACGGCCCAGCCCTCGACCATGGCGCCGTTGCCGAACAGGGCCTTGACCTTGCTCGGCGCACGGTTGGCATACACGAGCTGGGTGTAGTGGCCGGGGATGGCCTCGTGGATGTTGAGGATCTGCAGGATCCAGTGGTTGTACTCGCGCAGCGTGCTCTCGGCCTCGGCGGCGGAGAGGTCGTCCAGCGGCGTGACGTTGTAGTAGGTGCGGTCCTGCGGCCGGTAGGGGCCGGGGGCCTCGATGCCGGCGCCGGCCACGCCACGTGAATACAGCGGCGTCTCGCGCACGACCAGGGGCTTGCTGGCATCCTGGCTGAGCAGGTCGTGGTCGCGGATCCAGGCCTCCAGCTGCGGGATCTGGGCGCGGATCTCGTCGACGAAGCGCTCGCGGGCCACGTGGCGTTCGCTGAGCTTGGCGATGACGCGGCCGATCAGCGCGAAGCGGTCGGCGGGCGGCGGCTCGCTGCCGATGACGCCGGGCCACAGCGCGGCGGCCTGGGCCTGCATGCTGGCCAGCACCTCCTCGCGCCGGGCCAGCGCGAGCTCATAAGTCTCTCGCGCCGTGCGGGCGGACTGGATGTCATGGCCGAACTTGGGTTCGTACAGCGCTGCGCCGAGGCGGAAGCCCCGCGTCGGCCGCAGCCGCTTCAGATGCGCCACATAGCCGCGCACGGCCGCGCGGGCGCCGGCCAGCGGCGCGGCCAGGTCGACGCGGGCTTCGGCCGCGCGCTTGGCGATGTCGTCCAGCACGCCCAGCACGCCGGGCGCCTGCTGCCGGGCCAGCTCGGTGTGCTCGCGCGTGACGCCCGCCAGGCTGGCGGCGGCGGCGCGGTAATAGGCCGGCATCTGGGCCAGTCGCCGGCCCAGGGCGCGCAGGCGCTCGGGCAGGGGCGCGTAGTCGGTGTTCAGCAGCAGGTCCAGGGGCCCGGCCGGGTTGTGCTCGGCCGGGTTCCAGGACCATTCGCGCAGCGTGTCCAGGCGCCAGAGGTCGCTGCGGATCTTGGCGATCAGCAGGGCGCGGTCCATGCGTTGGCTGGTGTTCAGCGGCGCCCCGGCCTGCCCCTCGAAGCGGGCCTCCCATTGCGCCAGGAAGGCGCGCATGCGCTGGCGCTGGGCGGCGCTGGGCACGGTCAGGCGCGGCGCGAACTCGAAGCGGCCGGCGGCCACCGCGGCGTCGGGGTCCAGGCGCCAGAGGGCTTCGAGGAAGGTCTCGGTCAGCTCGTCGAAGCCGGCGTCGTGGGCCCAGGCCGGCAGCGCGACGGCGGACAGACCGAATGCCGTGAACTCTCTGCGCTTCATGCCAGCGCCTCCTCGAGGGCGTCGATGAACATCCGCGCGACATCGAAGCCACTCTGGTCGGTGATTTCCTGGAAGCAGGTCGGGCTGGTCACGTTGATCTCGGTGACGTTCTCGCCGATGACGTCCAGGCCCACCAGCAGCAGGCCGCGGGCGGCCAGGATGGGGCCGAGTTCCTCGGCGATCTCGCGGTCGCGTGCCGTCAGCGGCCGCGCCACGCCCTTGCCGCCGGCCGCGAGGTTGCCGCGCACCTCGCTGCCTTGCGGGATGCGGGCCAGGCAATGGGGCACGGGCTTGCCGCCGATGATGAGGATGCGCTTGTCGCCCTCGGCGATGGCCGGGATGAAGCGCTGCACCATCACCGTCTGGGCGCCGCCCTTGTTCAGCGTCTCGACGATGGAGCCGAGGTTGAGGCCGTCGTCCCTGACGCGGAAGATGCCCATGCCGCCCATGCCGTCCAGGGGCTT
>Ga0164290_1002419_pt1 | contig 13201 bp, 10 predicted proteins | sample Micstemetagenome_FD_108782 | JGI IMG/M metagenome (GOLD analysis project Ga0164290, IMG submission 108782) | Contaminated culture microbial community from soil near Moab, Utah, USA - Microcoleus steenstrupii SON62 (Illumina Assembly) | ecosystem: Environmental > Terrestrial > Soil > Soil crust... | reverse complement strand
GAACGTCTGGAAGGCATTGGCGCCCAGGTCCATCGATGCCTCGAGCAACGAGGGGCTGATGCGGCGCAACCGGGCCACCGCATTGTTGTAGACCACCACCACGCAGAACGTCGCGTGGCCAATGACGATGGTCCAGAACGAAAAGGGGATCTCCATGGTGTGATAGGCCGAGCGCAGGGCGATGCCGGTGACGACACCGGGCAATGCGATGGGCAGGATCAGCAGCAACGAGATCGCCTCGCGGCCGAAGAACCGGGTGCGCGCCAGGGCACCCGCGGCGAGCGTGCCCAGGACCACAGCGATGGCCGTGGCCCACAGCGCAACCTGGGCCGACAGGGTGATCGCCTCCCAGACGTCCTGGCGCTCCAGCGCCACGCCGAACCACTGGGTGGTCAGGCCCGGCGGCGGGAACACGTAGCTCTTGTCCTCGCTGCTGAAGGCGTACAGCACGATCAGGGCCAGCGGCACATGGAGGAACAGCACGGCGCCCCAGGTGGCGACCTTGAGCGCCAGCGGCGCGCGCAGGCGTGCGGGGTCAGAGCGCATCGAAGGCTCCCTTGCGCTTGGCCAGCCAGAGGTAGACGGCGATGATCAAAATGGGCACAAGCGAGAAGGCGGCAGCGAACGGCAGGTTGCCCGCCACACCCTGCTGGCGGTAGACGATCTGGCCGATGTAGAGGGTGGAGTTGCCGATCACCTGAGGCACGATGTAGTCGCCGAGCGTGAGCGAGAACGAGAAGATCGATCCGGCGGCCACGCCCGGCATGGCCAGCGGCAGGATCACCTGGCGGAACGTGGCCATGGGGGGTGCGCCCAGGTCGGCGGAAGCCTCGAGCAGTGAGGGAGGAATGCGCTCGATCGCGGCCTGGATCGGCAGGATCACGAACGGCAGCCACATGTAGACGAACACGATGAAGGTGCCCAGCGGCGAGAAGCTCAGGGACGGCCCGCCCACGACCGGCGCTGCCAGCACCCCGTCGAGCAGCCATTGGAGGTGCAGCGTCTGGGCCAGCCAGGAAATGGCGCCTTCCTTGGCCAGCAGCAGCTTCCAGGCGTAGAGCCGCACCAGGTAGCTGGACCACAAGGGAAGCATCACCGCCACGTAGAGCAGGGCCTTCTGCGTGCCGCGGGCATAGCGGGCCATGTAATAGGCCAGCGGAAAACCAATCACCACGCAGGCGAGCGTCACGAGGGTCGCCATCACCACGCTGCGCAGGGCGGCGTCCAGGTTAGCCGCCTCGAACAGGTCCCGGAAATTCTGGAGCCCGATCTCCCGCACCACCTGCCCGGAGAAGTCGTCGAGGCGGAAGAAGCTGTTGGCCAGCAGCGCGAACAGGGAACCCAGGTAGATGACGCCGAACCACAACAGCGGGGGCAGCAGGAGCAGCGCGAGCAACAGGCCGGGGCGGGTGTAGAGCAAACGCGAGGCGCGGTCGAGCAGGCCGGGCGCGGCGGCCCGGCCCGGGGTGACGCCCAGGGGCGGCGCCACCGAGGAACTCATGCCAGCGCCTCGGCCAGCGGGTGGACCGAGTGCCGGTCCCAGTGCAGGTGGGCCGGCTCGCCCACGGCGGGCGGCGCGCCGTCACCCATGGCCACGTCGGCCAACAGCGTGCCGCCATGGGGCAGGGCGACGCGCACGCGGCTGAAGGCGCCGAAGTACTGCACTTCCGCGACCTGGCCCGAGGCCTTGGCGCCCTCCGCGGCGCCCAGGCGCATGCGCTCCGGGCGGATCATGGCGGCACCGCAGCCGGCCAGCCTGCGCGCGTCCTCGCCGTACAGGAGGTTGGCCGAGCCGACGAATTCGGCCACGAAGCGGGTGGCGGGGCGGTTGTACAGCGCCGAGGGCGTGGCCACCTGCTCCAGGCGGCCGCGGTTGAACACCCCGATGCGGTCGCTCATGGACAAGGCCTCGTGCTGGTCGTGCGTCACGAAGATGAAGGTGATGCCGAGCTTGCGCTGCAGCGCCTTCAGCTCCGTCTGCATCTGCTCGCGCAGCTTGAGGTCCAGTGCGCCCAGCGGCTCGTCCAGGAGCAGCACACGGGGCTGGCTGATCAGCGCCCGGGCCAGCGCCACCCGCTGGCGTTGGCCGCCGGAGAGCTGCGCCGGCTTGCGGTCGCCCGCTTGCGGCAACTGCACCAGCTCCAGCAACTGCAAGGCCCGGGCATGCCGTTCCTGCTTGGGCACGCCGCGGACCATGAGGCTGTAGGCCACGTTGTCCAGGATGGTCATGTGCGGGAACAGCGCGTAGTCCTGGAATACGGTGTTCACGGGCCTGGCGTAGGGCGGCTCGCGCGAGACGTCCTGCCCGTGGATGCGCACCGTGCCTTCCGTGGGCAGCGTGAAGCCGCCGATCATGCGCAGGCAGGTCGTCTTGCCGGAGCCCGAAGGCCCCAGCAAGGTGAAGAACTCGCCCGGCTCGATGTCCAGGCTGACCGAGTCCACGGCGCGCACCGGCTGGGCGGTGCCGCCGAAGACGCAGGAGACCCGGTCCAGGCTGACGGCAGGCGTCATGTCCGCGGCAGGCCTAGCGTCCGCCCAGCACGGCGATGTAGTCGGACACCCACTTGTGGTACGGCACGCACTGGTTGTTCTGCGTCTTGCACTGGGTGGTGGGGGTGCGCCAGAAGGAGATCTTGTCGAAGGAGTTGTAGCCCTGGCGCGCGCAGCCGTCGTCCTTCAGGAGCGCGTTGCCCTTGCACGCCGCAGGCACCGCCGGGACCGAGCCGAACCAGGCCGCCAGGTCGCCCTGCAGCTTGGGATTGATCGAGTGCTCCAGCCACATGTAGGCGCAGTTCTTGTTCTTGGCGTCCACGTGCATCATGGTCGTGTCGGCCCAGCCGGTGGCGCCTTCCGCGGGGACCACCGTGGCGACCGGCGCCTTCTTGGAGCCCAGGATGTTGGCCTGGAACTGCCAGGAGCTGGAAGCGACCACGCCCTCGTTGGTGAAGTCGTCGATCTGCACGAACGCGTCATGCCAGTACTTGCCCACCAGCTTGCGCTGGTTGCGCAGCAGGTCCAGCGCGGCCTTGTACTGCGCTTCGTTCAGCTCGTACGGGTCCTGGATGCCCAGCGACGGGTTCTTGGCCTTCAGGTACAGCGCGGCGTCGGCGATGTAGATCGGCCCGTCGAAGGCCTGCACGCGGCCCTTGTTGGACTTGCCGTCCGGCAGGTTCTGCTCCTCGAACACCACCGACCAGGAGGTGGGCGGCTTCTCCTTGAAGACCTTGGTGTTGTACATGAGCACGTTCCAGCCCCACTGGTACGGCACCCCGTAATGCACGCCGTTCTCGTAGTGCCACGGTGCCTTCTGCAGGCGCGGGTCGATGTTCTTGTAGCTCGGGATCAGGCTGATGTTGATCGGCTGGACCTTCTTGCCCCTGATCAGCCGGGTGGAGGCGTCGCCGGACGCGGTCACCAGGTCGAATCCGCCCTCGTTCATCAGCGCCACCATTTCGTCGGAGGTGCCGGCGGTCTTGACGTTGACCTTGCAGCCGGTCTTCTTCTCGAAGTCCGTGACCCAGTCGAAGTTCTTGTCCGTGGCGCCGCGTTCGATGTAGCCGGCCCAGGCCACGATGTTGACCTGGCCCTCGCCCTTGCCGATCTGCTTGAGGGGCTGCTGGGCCAGGCTGGCCGTGCCAAGGGCCGCGATGCCGGTGGCAAGGGCGGCGAGCTTCAGAAGTTTCATGGGTGTGCTCCGATCAGGTTGGAAACCAAGCAGGCCGCAAGGCCCGCACTTCAAGGCCAGCGCAATGTAGCCTTGACCGTTGAGCAGGCGAAGATCAATATTCGGAGCGGGAGATATCTGATCTTCAGATATCGAGGGTTAACCCGCTCCGTTTGCGAGGGGCTGGCGCATGCAGCGTCACTTCACATTAAAACAATTCCGCTACTTCCTGGCCGTCACGGAGACCGGTTCCGTCGCCGGCGCGGCGCGCATGATCAGCATCGCGCAGTCCGCCGTGACCAGCGCCATCCAGGAACTGGAGGACACGCTGGGCACCCGCCTGTTCGAGCGCACGCCGCGCGGCATGGTGCTGACGCAGGCCGGCCACCGGTTCCAGGCAAGCGCCCGCAAGGTGATCTCTGCGGTCGCCGAGGCCGGGATGATCGACCGGGGCCGCGCCGAGGCGCTCACCGGCAGCCTGACCATCGGCGTCACCAGCCTCGTGGCAGGCTACTACCTGGCCGACCTGTTCGCCCGCTTCCAGCGGTCGCATCCGTCCGTGCGCATCAGCGTGGTCGAGGACACGCCGCAGTTCCTGGAGCACCTGCTGGTCAATGGCGAGGTGGACCTGGCGATTATGGTGTCCAACGCCCTGGGCGATCCCCAGGCGCTGGTCGTGGAACTGCTGACCCGCTCGCCGAACCGGGTCTGGCTGGCATCCAGCCACCCGCTGGCCGAACAGGCCGAGCTGACGCTCGCGCAATGCGCGGCGGTGCCGCAGATCGTGCTCGAGGCGGACCGGGTCGAGGGCGTGCTGCGCTCGGTCTGGTCGCGCTTCGGCCTCCATCCCGAGGTGGTGATGCGCACGTCGTCGCTGGAGGCCGTCCGCTCGCTGGTCGGCGTGGGTGCCGGCATCACCATGCTGCCGGACTTCCTGTACCGTCCCTGGACGCTGGATGCGGACCACATCGAGGTGCGCAACCTGCGCGACGCGGTGCCCAGCATCGACGTCGGCCTGGTCTGGCGGCGCGGTACCCGCATCCGCGAGGTGGTCTCGGAGTTCATCGAAATGGCCCGCGAACAGTCGGGTGCAGGGCGGCGCAGCTGAGGCTGGCGAGGCCCCGAAACCTATAATCGACGGTTCGGCTTCGCGCGCTCCTGCGCCTCGCCGCCAAGGGCGGCGCAACGCCTGCTCCCAGCACACCATGAGTCCATCCCAAACACCGCCCATCACCGTCGCCGACATCCGCAAGACCTTCCTGGACTTCTTCGCGTCCAAGGGGCACACGGTGGTCGCCTCGAGTCCGCTGGTGCCGGGCAACGACCCGACGCTGATGTTCACCAACTCGGGCATGGTGCAGTTCAAGGACGTGTTCCTCGGCACCGACAAGCGCCCCTACGTGCGCGCCGCCTCCGTCCAGGCCTGCCTGCGCGCCGGCGGCAAGCACAACGACCTCGAGAACGTGGGCTACACGGCGCGCCACCACACCTTCTTCGAGATGCTGGGCAACTGGAGCTTCGGCGACTACTTCAAGCGCGATTCGCTCAAGTGGGGCTGGGAACTGCTGACCCAGGTCTACAAGCTGCCGTCCGACAAGCTCTGGGCCACCGTCTACATCGACGACGACGAGGCCTACGACATCTGGACGAAGGAGATCGGCCTGCCGCCCGAGCGCGTGGTTCGCATCGGCGACAACAAGGGGGCCAAGTACGCCTCCGACAACTTCTGGATGATGGCCGACACGGGGCCCTGCGGACCCTGCTCGGAAATCTTCTACGACCACGGACCGCACATCCCCGGCGGGCCGCCCGGCAGCCCGGACGCGGACGGCGACCGCTACATCGAGATCTGGAACCACGTGTTCATGCAGTTCGACATGCAGCCCGACGGCAGCGTCAAGAAGCTGCCGGCGCCGTGCGTGGACACGGGCATGGGCCTGGAGCGGCTGGCCGCGATCCTGCAGCACGTGCACAGCAACTACGAGATCGACCTGTTCGACAAGCTGATCAAGGCCGCATCCCGGGAAACCGGCGAGAAGAACCTGGAGAACAACTCGCTGCGCGTGATCGCCGACCACATCCGGGCCACGGCGTTCCTGGTGAGCGACGGCGTGATCCCCGGCAACGAGGGCCGCGGCTACGTGCAGCGCCGGATCGTGCGCCGCGCGATCCGCCACGGCTACAAGCTGGGCAAGAAGACGCCCTTCTTCCACAAGCTGGTGCCCGACCTGGTGGCGCTGATGGGCGACGCCTACCCGAGCCTGAAGGCCAGCGAGAAACGCATCACCGAAGTCCTCAAGGCCGAGGAAGAGCGCTTCTTCGAGACGCTGGAAAACGGCATGGAGATCCTGGATGCCGCTCTGAAGGATGGCCAGAAAGTGCTGCCGGGCGAGGTCGCGTTCAAGCTGCACGACACCTACGGCTTCCCGCTGGACCTGTCGGCCGACGTCTGCCGCGAGCGCGGCGTGACCGTCGACGAGGCAGGCTTCAATGCCGCGATGGAAAAGCAGAAGGCCGCCGGCCGTGCGGCCGGCAAGTTCAAGATGGACCGCGCGCTGGAGTACAGCGGCAATGCCAACCTCTTCACCGGCTACGAGAAGCTGGAAGAGGCGGGCAAGGTGGTCGCGCTCTACGTCGAAGGCGTGGCTGCGCAGGAACTGAAGGCGGGCCAGCAAGGCGTGGTGGTGCTGGACACGACGCCGTTCTATGCCGAGTCGGGCGGCCAGGTCGGCGATGAAGGCCTGCTCGAAGGCGCGGGCGGAAGCTTCCAGGTGGACGACACCCAGAAGATCAAGTCCGACGTGTACGGCCATCACGGCACCATGGGGTCGGGTGTGCTCAAGGTGGGCGACGCGGTCACCGCCAAGGTCAACATGGCCAAGCGCCACGCCACCATGCGCAACCACAGCGTCACCCACCTGATGCACAAGGCGCTGCGCGAGGTGCTGGGGTCGCACGTGCAGCAGAAGGGCTCGCTGGTCGACGCCGACAAGACGCGCTTCGACTTCACGCACAACGCCCCGGTCACGCCGGAACAGATCCGCGAGATCGAAGCGCGTGTGAACGCCGAGATCCTGGAGAACCACGCCACCCAGGCTCGGGTGATGGAGATCGAGGCAGCCAAGGCCACCGGCGCCGTGATGCTGTTCGGCGAGAAGTACGGCGACACCGTGCGCGTGCTGGACATCGGCACCAGCCGTGAGCTGTGCGGCGGCACGCACGTGCAGCGCACGGGCGACATCGGCCTGTTCAAGATCGTGAGCGAGGGCGGTGTCGCCGCTGGCGTGCGCCGCGTGGAAGCGGTGACCGGCGCGAATGCGCTCGCGTACCTGCAGCAACTGGAGACCATGGTGAACCGCGCCGCCGGCACCCTCAAGGCACCAGCTAACGAACTGCAAGGTCGCATCACCCAGGTCCTGGACCAGGTGCGCACGCTCGAGAAGGAAGTGGCTCAGCTCAAGGGTAAGCTGGCGTCTTCGCAGGGCGACGAGCTCGTGGGCCAGGCGGTGGACGTCAAGGGCATCAAGGTTTTGGCGGCACGCCTGGAAGGCGCCGACGCCAAGACCCTGCGCGACACCATGGACAAGCTCAAGGACAAGCTCAAGACAGCGGCCATCGTGCTGGCGGCGGTCGATGGCGGCAAGGTCCAGATCGCCGCCGGCGTCACGGCCGACAGCATGGGGAAAGTGAAGGCGGGTGACCTGGTGAACTTCGTCGCCCAGCAGGTGGGCGGCAAGGGCGGCGGCAAGGCCGACATGGCCATGGCCGGCGGCACCGATGCAAGCAAGCTGCCGGTGGCGCTGCAGTCGGTGCAGGGCTGGGTGGCCGAGCGGGCGTAATCGGCTAAGCCGGCTTGAGAACGCGGCCTTCAGGCCGCGTTTTTCGTTTTGTTTACCGGACGATCTTCCCGTCAGCGGTGATCGTCACCAGGTCGATCGCCCGGACGGAGTCGCGCACGCCGGCGCGCAGGTTGATGCGGAAGCCGCCGACGTCGTAGTCCGTCATGGAGGCCATGGCCCTTTGCAGGCCCGCCTTGTCCCAGCCCTTGCCCGCGCGGCGCACCGCCTCGGAGAGGGTCTTGGCGGCGATGTAGCCTTCCAGGCTTTCGTAGGAAGGGGACTGGTCCGAGTTGTCGATGGCGGCCAGGTACTCCTTGACGATGGGCGTGGCCGAGCTGCGCGGCGAGGGCACCACCTGGGACACCACGACACCGCCGATTTCCTTGCCCAGTGCGGTGAAGAGCGGGTCGATGCCGACCACTGAGAAATTGAGGAAGGAGCCGGCGTAGCCCGTCTTGCGCATCTTGCGGATGAAGGCCGCGGTGGAGTTGAAGAGCGAGACCTGGATGATGGCCTGGGGCTGGGCCTTGGCCAGCGTGGCGACGGCGGCATCGACCTTGTCGCTGTTCACCGGCACGAAGGCGGAGGCCACCAGCGGCGGCAGCTTCTGCTCGGCCAGCGCTTGGTTCACGGCGGCCAGGCCGGCGCGCCCCATGGTGTCGTCCTCGGCGAGCACGGCAATGCGGTTCTGCCCCAGCGTGGCGCAATGCCGCACCATCTTGAACGCTTCGTCGGCCAGGCTGGGCCGGACATGGAAGACGTTGGCGTGGGAAGGGTCGCGCAGCGTGTCGGCAGCCGCGAAGGGCGCGAACAGCAGGGCGTTTTCCTGCTTCGCGACCGCCGCGCCGGCGTCGCTGCTGGCCGTCCCGACGAACCCGAACAGCACGTCGGCTCCTTCGGCCAGCAGCTTCTTCGCATTCGCGGTGGCCTTGGCCGGGTCGTACCCGTCGTCGACCTGCCGCAACTCGAAGCTCCAGCCCGGGTTGTTCTTGCGGCCATTGAAGGCGTCGACGTAGAGCTTGGCCCCGGCCGCGAAGGCCAGGCCGATCTCACTGGCCGCGCCGGTGAGGGGAACCGACTGGCCCAGCACGATCTTGCGGTTTCCGGAGGCCTTGGCCTGCGCGAAGGCCAGCGGGCTCCAGCCGGCCGCCAGCGCGCCGGCCACTGCCCCGCCGAGCAGGGTTCTACGTTTTGTATTCATGCGTCACTCCTCATGTCTCCACCGCAGCAAGGTCGATGCCATCTCAACCATACCCGCCGCGCATCGCCACCGCAATCGGTAATGCACGAGCTTGAGCTGGTCATGCACGATGCACATAGAAAGCCACGGATCAGCGCTTGTGGAACACCAGGTCCCACACGCCATGGCCGAGTTTCAGGCCCCGGTTCTCGAACTTGGTGAGCGGTCGGTAGTCCGGCTTGGGCGCGAAGCCCTCTGCGGTGTTGCGCAGCTGCGGCTCGGCACCCAGCACCTGGAGCATCTGCTGCGCGTAGGGCTCCCAGTCGGTGGCGCAGTGCAGGTAGCCGCCGCTGCGCAGGCGGGCCGCGAGCTTGGCGACCAGCGGCGGCTGGATCAGCCGGCGCTTGTGGTGGCGCAGCTTGTGCCAGGGGTCGGGGAAGAAGATGTGCACGCCGTCCAGGCTCTGCGGGGCCAGCATCTGGTCCAGCACTTCGACCGCGTCGTGCTGCACGATGCGGATGTTGGACAGGCCTTGTTCACCAATGCGCTTGAGCAGGGCGCCCACGCCGGGTTCATGGACCTCGCAGCACAGGAAGTTCTTCTCGTGCAGCAGGGCGGCGATGTGCGCCGTGGCCTCGCCCATCCCGAAGCCGATCTCGAGGATCGTGGGGGACTCCCGCCCGAAGGTGGCAGCCAAGTCCAGGAGCTGCGGACGGTACGGCACGATGAACTTCGGCCCCAGCGTCTCGAAGGCCTTGGCCTGGCCGATGGTGGTGCGGCCGGCGCGGCGCACGAAGCTGCGGATGGTGCGGAGGTGGGCGACGCCCTCGGGATCAGTCACCCGGCCGATTGTAGAAAGGCCATGCGGCGGTCCAGCTCTCGAGGGCGGCCGCCACCGGCCCGCCATGCGCGTGCAGGCCGAGCACCGAAGCGGCTGCATTGAGGGCGCCGAGCGGGTCACCGACGTCGAGCGCCCGGGCGCCGTTCTGTTTCGACAGCTTCTCGCTGTTCGTGCCCAGCACCAGCGGCGCGTGCAGGTATGCTGGGTGAGGCACACCCAAAACCTCCTGCAGCAGCAGCTGCCGGGGCGTGTTGTCGGCAAGGTCTTCGCCGCGGACCACGTGCGTGATGCCTTGGGCCGCATCGTCGACCACCACCGCCAGCTGGTAGGCCCACAGGCCGTCTGCCCGCTTCAGGACGAAGTCCCCCACCGCCTGCGCGACGTCTTGGCGCTGCGCGCCCAGGCGCCGGTCGTGCCAGGCCGTCTCACCGGGGGGAGACCGGAAGCGCCACGCCCGTGCGGGGCGCCCAAAGAGCCCGTCCCTGCAGGTCCCGGGGTAGGGCAGCTCGAGGCCGCGCACCCGGAGATGTCCAGAAGCTGCGAGCTGCCGTTCGATGTCCGCCCGTGAACAGGCGCAGGGATACGCCAGGCCTCCCGAAACCAGCTTGTCCAGCGCTGCCTGGTAGGCCGCGCCGCGGTCCGACTGGTAGAGCGGCGGCGCATCCGGGTGGAGGCCGCAGGCGGCGAGCTGTGACAGGATGGTTTCGGCGGCTCCCGGCACGCAGCGCGGCGTGTCCACGTCCTCGATGCGTACCAGCCAGCGCCCGCCGTGCGAGCGCGCATCCAGCCAGCTGGCGAGCGCGGCCACCAGCGACCCGGCGTGCAGTGGACCTGTGGGAGAGGGGGCAAAGCGCCCCACGTAGGCTGTGCCCACGGACTGCACGGACTTCAGGCCAGCGCCAACGCGAGCTCCAGCCCCGAGACGAAGGCGTGCTCGACGCGATGGCCCAGGCACCAGTCGCCGCAGGCTCCCAGCCCTGACGCGGCATCCCACAGGTGCGAGCGGCCCAGCGGCTTCAGCGTCCTGGCATGCCGCCAGCGCAGGACCTCGGCGTGCGACGGCTCGGCGCGGATCCCGGTGATTTCCGCAAAGCCCTTGAGCAGCTTGGCACGCACGCGCAGCGGATCGTCCTCCAGGTGCTCCTGCGACCATTCGGCGCTGGCCTGCACCGTCCAACGTTCGACGGCGCCGCGCCGCGGCTTGGATGACTCGCGCGCCAGCCACGCGATGCGGTGGTGCGTGCTGAGCGCCGCGTTCCACTGCGGTCCGAGGTGAGGCAAGCCGGGCTGGACCGCCTGCGGAAAGGCCAGCATCAGGGTCCAGCACGGCGCAACCTGCACATCGCCGAGCTGCGCAGCCATCGCGGGCGCAAGGCCGGAGGCCTGGAGCAGCCCGGCCACCAGCGGGCTGGGCAGCGCAAGCAGCACCGCGTCGAAGCCGGACGCCACGTGCACCTCGCCGCCGGGCCCGGCCGTGCGCAGCTGCCAGCGGCTCCCATCCAGTGCGTCGCGTTCGATGCGCGCCACCCGCGTGTTCAGGTGGAGGCGCCCCGCAGCAGCGATCGGCTCGGCCCACTGCGCAGCCAGGGCGTCCATGCGCGGAACGGCCACCCAATGCGCCTCCGGCTTGGGCAGCGCGGCTTCCGCCACGCGGCCGTGCGGATCGAGCACGCGCACGGCATTCGCGCTCCAGGGCCGGCACAGCCCGGGCGTGGTGGCCAGCACCTGGCTGAAGCGGGCGTCCCGGACGGTGAAGTACTGCGCGCCGGCGTCGAAGGTGCCGAAAGGCGTTTCGCAGGCCGCGGTGCGGCCTCCCGGGGCCTCAGTACGCTCGAAGACATGCACTTCGCAGCCGGCCTGCATCAGCGTGCGGGCGCACGCGAGTCCCGCGATGCCCGCGCCCACCACGGCCATCTTTCTCGGGGGAACGGCGGGGGTGGGGCGCAAGGGGCGTGGGTGCATGGTGCGGTTCATTGTGTCATGCGGTGCCGCTCCAGCAGCGCGCGCCGTGTGGCGGCGCTCTCCAGCTGGTGCAGCCACCACTGCAGGCCGCGGCCTGGCGTGATGCCGCTCGCGTGGCGCCAGGCGTACGCGAGGCGGGCCACCCGCGCCGGCCGCGTGACTTGCTTGACGACCAACCGCCCCGTGTCGATGAAGGGCCGCGCCATGGGTTCCGGCACGAAGCCACCCCCCAGTCCGCGCAGCAATGCGTCGAGCTTGGCGAGCATGGTCGGCACCGTCATCACATCCTGGCCTGCGAGCAGGCCCAGCGTGAGCCCGTTGCCGCGCCGGGTGGAGTCCGCCACCGCGATGGCGCGGTGCCGCTGGACGACTTCGTCCGCGACGGGTTCGGCCGCTTTGGCGAGCGGGTGGTGAGGCGCGACGACGTACACGAAGGCCAGCTCGCCCAGCGGTTTGCTCTGCACGCCCAGGGAGTTGCCCGGTTCCAGCGCCACGCCGAGGGCGAGGTCCGCCTGGCCCGTCACAAGCGCTTCCAGCGTGCCGGAGAGGGTCTCGTCGCGCAGCCGCAAGCGCGTGCTAGGAGCCACTTCGAAGAAGGCCTGTGCCAGCTCCATGACCGTGCTGCACGAGATCACGCCGTCCACTGCCAGCGTGAGTTGCGATTCCCAGCCGGTGGACACGCGCTTGACGCGGTTGGCGACCGCGTCCACTTCCTGCAGCAGCCGCTCACCCTCGCGCAGCAGTTCGGCCCCGGCGTCCGTTAGCCGGGCCTGCCGCGAACTGCGGTCGAACAGCAGCGCGTCGAGCGCGTCCTCGATCTGGCGCACGCGGTAGGTGACGGCGCTGGGCACGAGGCCCAGTTCACGGGCGGCGGCGGCGAAGCTGCCCGAGCGGGCGACCGACTGGAGCATGGCCAGCGCATCTGGCGTGAGGACGTCTCGGGGGCTGGGCATGGGTCTTCAGATTTTTTGAATGATGCCATGAAACGGCGGCACTCCCGCGACGCGGCGCCGCACCTACATTGGCTGCATCACTCAGGAGAAACGCCATGCTGACCTTGCGCAAATCACAGGACCGGGGCTATGCCGACCACGGCTGGCTGAAGTCCTTCCACAGCTTCTCGTTCGCCAACTACTTCGATCCCCAGCACATGGGTTTCGGCAACCTGCGCGTGATCAACGAGGACCGCATTGCGCCGGGCACCGGCTTCGGCACGCATGGCCACCGGGACATGGAAATCATCAGTTACGTGCTCGAGGGCAACCTGGCGCACCGCGACACCATGGGCAACGTCAAGGGCATCCCACCCGGCGATGTCCAGCGCATGAGCGCCGGGCGCGGCGTGCAGCACAGCGAGTTCAACCATGCCCCGGACCAGACCACGCACTTCCTGCAGATTTGGATCGAGCCCAACGTCAAGGGCATCGCCCCGAGCTACGAACAGAAGAGCTTCGACGACGCGGAAAAGCGCGGCAAGCTGCGGCTGGTCGCTTCGCCCGATGCCGGGCAGGGCTCCGTGCTGATCCATGCGGACGCCCGCCTGTATGCCGGCCTGTTCGATGGAGCCGAGCAGGCGACGCTCGCGCTGCCTCCGCAGCGCAAGGGCTACGTGCACCTGGTGCGCGGGGAGCTCGACGTCAATGGCACGCCGCTCAAGGGCGGTGACGCCGCTATGCTGGAAGGCGAGACCGAGGTGCGGCTGTCCGGCGGAAAGT
>Ga0164290_1002418_pt1 | contig 13208 bp, 14 predicted proteins | sample Micstemetagenome_FD_108782 | JGI IMG/M metagenome (GOLD analysis project Ga0164290, IMG submission 108782) | Contaminated culture microbial community from soil near Moab, Utah, USA - Microcoleus steenstrupii SON62 (Illumina Assembly) | ecosystem: Environmental > Terrestrial > Soil > Soil crust... | reverse complement strand
GGACTCGCCCTACAAGAAGTTCAAGGACCTCACGGGCAAGCGCATCGCCATCCCCAGCCGCTTCGCGGTGGACTTCCTCTTCCTGCGCAAGATGCTGGCCCAGGAAGGCATGAGCCCGAAGGACATCCAGATCATCGAGATGCCGCCGCCCGACATGCCGGCGGCGCTCTACGCCAAGGCGGTGGACGGCTATTGCACCGGCGAGCCCTTCGGCGCAGCTGCCCAGCGGGCCGGCTATGCCCGGCCGCTGCGCATGACGCGCGACGAATGGCGCAACTACATCTGCTGCGTGCTGACCGTGCGCGAGGAACTCATCCGGGACAACCGCCCCCTGGTGCAGAACCTCGTCGACCATGTGCAGGGCGCCGGCAACTGGCTGGACCTGCAGCCGGCCAACCGAGAAAAGGCCATCCAGATCGCCGCCGGCCGCAAGTTCTTCAACCAGGACCCGGCCATCCTGCGCTTCGTGATGGAGAACCCGACCGACCGCGTGACCTATGGCGACCTGCGCATGATCCGCGCCGAATTCGACGAGCTGATGCAGCTGTCCATCCAGGCCGGCACGCTGAAGCAGCCGGTCGCCTACGAGAAGTACGTGGACGAGAGCTTCGTCAAGGCCGCCAAGGCCGCGCCCATCCCCTTATGAAGCGCCGCGCCCTGCTGCTCGCCACCCTGCCGCTGACTGCCGCAGCGAACGCGCCGCGCCTGAAGGCCGGTGTCTTCGAGCCGGCCCAGGCCGCGCCCGAGTTCGCGCTCAAGGGCAGCGACGGCGCCGCGCTCAACCTGGCCCGCTTCAAGGGCAGGCTGGTGCTGCTGGTGTTCGGCTTCACCCTCTGCCCCGAGGTCTGCCCGACGACGCTGGCGACGCTGGCCCAGGCGCGCAAGCAGCTCGGCGCAGCGGCCGCCGAGGTCCAGGTCGTCTATGTGACGGTCGACCCCGAACGCGACGACCTCGACCGCATCCGCCAGTACCTGGCTGCCTTCGACCCCAGCTTCATCGGCGGCACCGAGGCGCCGGAGAAGCTGGCGGCCATGCGCAAGCGCTATGGCGTCGTCGCCGAAAAGATCGCGTCCAGGCAGCCGAGCGCCTATGGCATGAACCACTCGACCTCGGTCTGGCTGATCGACCGCGCCGGCAAGCTGCGGGCCATGATGCCCTATGGCCACCCGGCCCAGGACTTCGTGCACGACCTCAAGCTGCTGCTGGCCACGAAGTGAAGCGCCTGTTGTGGCTCCTGCCGTTCGTCGTGCTGGCACCGCTGGCCTGGGCCGCGTTCGCGCCGATCGAGCTCGCCACGCGCGACCAGCTATTCGAGATTCCGAAAGGCACCTACGCCCGCCGCATGGCAGGCGACAAGGTCGAGATCCTGCCCGACACCATCCACCTGACGCTGGGCCTCAACGACCAGCTGCTGCTGCGCAACCATGACGAGGTGCCCCAGCAGTTCGGCCCCGTCCTCATCATGCCGGGGCAGAGCTTCCGCCTGCCCTTCGAGGTCGCGGCGACCTACAGCTTTGCGTGCAGCGCCCACGCCAGCGGGCAGATGGCCGTTGTCGTCGCGCCGACGCCCGAGGCCGGCTGGCAGCGGCTGCAATGGCGCTGGCAGCACTGGAAGAAGGCGCCGTCCAAGGAGACCAAGGTTTGAACTCACGCCTGGGCAAGGTCTGGCCGCCCCTGGCCGTCATCGCCGTCGTCATCGCGGTGTGGTGGTGGGTCGTCGACCACAGCGAAAGCCCCATCTTCCCGACGCCCTGGGCCGTCGTGACCGGCACCCTGGAGCTGGCCGAGGACGGCACGCTGTGGGAACACATCGGCGCCTCCCTCTATCGCGTCGGCATCGGCTTCGGCCTGGCCATGCTGGTCGGCATCCCGCTCGGCCTGTGGATGGGCTGGGTGGCCGGCGCCTACCGCACCTTCAACCCCATCTTCCAGATGCTCAGGCCGATCTCGCCCATCGCCTGGATACCGCTGGCCATCCTGTGGTTCGGCGTGGGCGACGCCTCGCCGATCTTCCTGATCTTCATGGCCTCGGTCTTCCCGCTGATCGTGCAGACGACGGCGGGCGTGCACACCATCGACCGGCGCTATCTGCGCGCAGCGGCCAACTTCGGCGTCTCGCGCGGCACCATGTTCCGCCGCGTCGTCATCCCGGCCGTGCTGCCCGAGATCATCGTCGGCATGCGCATCGGCATCGGCGTCGCCTGGCTGGTCGTCGTGGCCGCCGAGATGATCGCGCTGCGCTCCGGCCTGGGCTATCTCATCATGGACTCGCGCAATGCCGGCAACCGCTACGACCTCGTCATCGCAGCCATGATCCTCATCGGCCTCATTGGCCTGATGCTGGACGGGGCCACCCGTCTGCTGGAACGACTCAAGACCGTGCGCTGGCGCTATGTCCGATAACAAGACTCCCAAGATCGCCGTCAGCGCCCTGGTCAAGAGCTTCAGGTCCGCCAAGGGCAGCCCATTGCCCGTCATCGAAGGCGTCGACTTCGAGGTCGCAGAGGGCGAGTTCGTCGCCATCGTCGGCCCCTCGGGCTGCGGCAAGTCCACGCTGATGAACATCCTGGCCGGCTTCGAGAAGCCCGACGCCGGCAGCCTTCTCATCGACGGCCGTCCCCACCCTGGCCCCAGCCCGCAGGGCATCGTCATCTCGCAATACGGCTCGGTCTTCCCCTGGCTGACCGTGCAGCAGAACCTGATGTTCGGCCTCACCGAGCAGCATGGCGGCGACAAGGTGGAACTGGCCAACCACTACGCCGCCATGGTCGGCCTGACCGGCTTCGAGAACGCCTACCCGCACGAACTGTCGGGCGGCATGCTCAAGCGCGTGGAGCTGGCGCGGGCCTTCATCGTGAAGCCCGAGATCCTCTATCTCGACGAGCCCTTCTCGGCCCTGGACGCGCTGATGAACCTGCGCATGCGCAACGAGCTGCTGCGCATCCTGGCCGAAGAGAAGCACACCGTGCTGCTCATCACCCACGACGTCGACGAGGCCCTCTACATGGCCGACCGCATCCTGGTGCTGTCGCCGCGGCCCGCGCGCATCCAGGCCCGCTTCGAGCTGGACATGCCGCATCCGCGCCGCCTCATCAGCCCGGAGATGGACCGGCTGCGCGAGGCCATCCTGGGCGAGCTGGGCCTGGTCAGCCCTTGAGCACCGCGCCGCGGCTGTCCAGCACGCGCAGCGTGACGGGGATGGCGGCGGCCACGCTCTGAGTGACGGTGCAGTAGTCCTCGAAGGTGTCGAGCACGCGCTGGAGGTGGCCCAGCTCGGCGGCGGGCCGGCCCAGGTGCAGATCCACGGCCAGGCCCTGCACGCGGCTGCGGCCGCGCTCGTTCTTGCCCACGGTCGCCTTGACTTCGGTACGCAGCGGCGCGGGGTCGTCCTTGTACTTCTGGAAGGCGAACCAGATCGACGCCGACAGGCAGTTGCCGACCGCCGAGCACAGCAGCTCGACCGGGTCAGGCCCCTGGCCGGCGCCCAGCGGCGGCGGCTCGTCCGACAGCAGCACCGCCACCTCCGGGCCGTAATGGTGTTCGAACTGATAGCCCTGGCGCTGGACCAGGGTGACGCTGGGTTGTTCCATGGAGGCTCCATGCAGGGTGAGGAGGTGAATCCTGCCATCGTTGCGCAGCCCTGATAGGCGCGACCTCGCCAGGGCGTTTCCGAGGGGTGTGACCCAACCCCGGGGAGACCCAGATGCCCGACCTCGCCATCCTCCGCAGCAGCGCCGAGCCCTGCCAGGCGCGCGACAGCTACCTGGCCGTGCTGGGCGGTGCCTTCGCCCTCTTCAACGCCATCCGCGTCTTCGCCTACCTGCCGACGATCCTCGCCGTGGTGCAGAGCGGCGACTCGAGCCAGCATTCCCTGTGGACCTGGCTGTCCTTCCTCGGCGGCAACACCACCATGGCGCTGTGGCTGTGGGAGCAGAACGGCAGGCGCTGCAATCGCGCCATCGCCGTCAACGCCGGCAATGCGGCCATGTGCCTGGCCATCGTCGCCGTCATCGTGTGGACGCGACTCTGAGGTCGCTCAGCGCAGGTCGCCGGTCTCGAAGTAGATCTCGGTCGCGGCCTGCGCCTGGAAGGCCCGGCGCGGGTCAGGCCGCACCAGGCCTTGCAGTCCCACCTCGACCTCGCCGCGCTGCGTCGGCGCCTCCAGCTTCACGATGTGGTCGAAGTCAGGCCGGCGGTCGATGAGCTTGAAGGCGAACCACTCGCTGCCCCGGCCGATGAGGCGGTAGCGCCCTGTCGCCGCTTCGCGGGCCGCGGGGCTGAGGCGGCGGAACAGCAGCACCTCGTCCACGACGACGCGCTGCTCACCCGGCTGCGGCCGGCCGCCGCGCTCGAAATGGCCCTCGAAGAAGCGCGCCTTGAACTCCCGCAGCGGCTGCGCATGCCCGGGGCCCAGGCGCAGCAGGTCGAAGGTCTCCGGGTCCAGCGTCCACAGCCGCGGCCGTGCAGCCAGTTCCTCGCGCAGCCGGCGCTCGGCCGCCACGTCGGCCAGGTGAAAGCGCAGCACGATCTGGCTGTCATGCGGCGCGTGGAACATCGGCAGGTGCGAGGCATACAACCCCTCGCGCCCGCCGAACACCGCCATGCCGTGGCCGCCGACGGCGGTCTCGGCGCGGGCGGCGGCGAGCGGCAGCGTGGCCAGGGTTGCGAGGGCAAGGCGGCGGGAAGGCATAGGGCATTGTGTCCGCGCGGCGGAACACGGATTGCCCGTAGGGCTTGTCCGTGCCGCGCCGGCCGACGACGGAATAATCCGGTCATGCACCGTTTTCTCTGCCTTCTCCTGCCCCTCCTGCTCGCGCTGCTGACCGGCTGCGGCGGCCTGCCGACGACGGAAAAGTCCCGCAAGGTCTACCAGGGCGAGAGCTTTGCCGCCGAGGAGACCTACTCGCGCCTGTTCGACGCCAATGTCGACGCCACCTGCGAGGCCGCCCGCCGTGCCCTGCTCAGCCAGGGCTACGTCATCAGCAAGGCCGACAGCGGCCTGGTTCGCGGTGCCAAGCATTTCCAGCCCGACGGCGAGGTGCATGTGGAGATCGCCTTCAACATCGTCTGCGTCGGCGACGGCCCCAGGCAGCAGGTCGCCACGGCCTATGTCAGCGCCCAGCAGGACCGCTATGCGCTGAAGAAGAGCCCGCAGGCCGCCAGCCTCGGCGTCAGCGCCCTGGGCTCGATTTCGGTGCCGCTGTCGTCCAGCCAGGACTCCCTCGTGAAGGTGGCTTCCGAGACCATCCCGGCCGGCGAGTTCTACGACCGCTTCTTCACGCTGATGCAGCGCATGCTGCGCGAGAACAGCTTCGAACGCTGATTTCTCCAAGCTGACCGCCGCGAATCCGATCATTTATTCGGGATTGCGTCACAACCCGGACGGTCCGAGCCCGCCTAGGATGGGCCCGCCATGGCCGAGCCCCTGCCTCCGTTCGCCCTGCCTGCGGCGCCAGGCTGGCGGCCGCTGACGGGCTTCGCCGGCTTGCTGGCCACCGCCTGGCGGGTGCCGGGCGACAGCCACGAGGAGGTCATGCGCTTGCGCGGCGACCAGTGGCGCGCCGCCATCAACCAGCTGCCCGCCTCGGCCCTGGCGACGCTGATCGCCGTCAGCCTGCTGATGAACGCCCTCGGCGCCCAGGCGCATGTGGCGCCGCTGCTGCCCACGCTGCTGGCGCTGGCCCTGCTCAACGGCTTCAACCTGCTGCTGTGGTGGCGCGAACGCCGCAGCCCGGGCAGCGCGCCACGCGGCGCCGGCGCCGGCCTGCTGCTGGCGCTGGACCTCTTCGTCGGCGGCGTGCTGGACGCCGTGCTGGTGCTGCAGACGGCACTGCAGGTGCCGGCCGGCCTGCAGGTGCCCCTGATGGCCTGCGTGGCCGGCGCCATCGCCGGCGCGGCCTGGATGTTCGCCCTGCTGCCCGTCGTCGCCATCGCCTGGGTGCTCGGTGTCTGCGGCACGCTGGTCATCGGCATCGTGAAGCTGCCGCTGGACTGGATGGACGGCCTGCTGCCGCTTTTGCCGCTCTACGGCGTCGTGCTGTGCCTCACGGCGCTGCTGAACGCCCGGCTCTTCTTGCTCGGCCGCCAGGCCCAGCATGCCGCCGCGCGCGACCGGCTGACCGTGTCGCTGTTGCTGCGCGACTTCGAGCACCATGCCAGCGACTGGCTGTGGGAGATCGGCCGCGACGGCCGGCTGCGCCATGTATCGCTGCGCCTGGCCGAGCGCCTGGGCCAACCGGTCGAGGCCCTGTTGAACCAGCCCCTGCTGGTGCTGCTGGCCAAGCACCTGCCGAGCGGCGACGCCGACGCCCGCGAACGCCTGGACCAGCTCGGCCGCGCCCTCGAGGCCAGCGAGCCGCTGCGCGAGCACGACCTGCATCTTCAGGTGGGCGGCACGGATGTCTGGTGGTCGCTGACCGGCCGGCCGCTGGAGAACGGCGACGGCTGGCGCGGTGTCGGCAGCGACGTCAGCGAGGTGCGCGAGCGCGAGCGCGAGCTGCTGCGCATGGCCGACCAGGACGCCGTCACCGGCCTGGCCAACCGTCACCAGTTCCGCCGCCGCCTGGCTCTCTACCTCGGCGGCGGCGGGCCGGTGTCGCCCTGCACCGTGCTGCTGCTGGACCTGGACTGCTTCAAGCAGGTCAACGACAGCCTCGGCCATGCCGCCGGCGACCACCTGCTGGCGACCGTCGGCGAGCGCCTGCGCGACAGCCTGGCCGCGCGGCGCGGCAACGGCGACCTGGTCGCCCGGCTGGGCGCCGACGAGTTCGCCCTGCTGCTGCGCGGCGAGCTCAGCGCCGAAGCCATCCGCCGCCTCGGCAAGCAGCTGCGCTCGGCCCTGCGCGTGCCGGTCGTGCTGGAGGGCCACGAGATCGACGTGCGCGCCAGCATCGGCGCCGCCTGCGCACCGAGCCACGCCAAGGCGCCCGACGCCCTGCTGCGCGCGGCGGACCTGGCCCTGTTCGCCGCCAAGGCGGCGGGCCGCGACCGCCTGGTGCTGTTCGAGCCCGCGCTCCAGCAGGAGGCCCAGGACCGCCTGGCCCTGCTGGCCGACCTGCGCGTGGCCCTGGACACGGGTCAACTGGAGATGCACTACCAGCCGCAGATCGAGCTGGCCAGCGGCAAGCTGCTGGGCTTCGAGGCGCTGATGCGCTGGCGCCACCCCACCCGCGGCCTGGTGCCGCCGGCCGTCTTCATCCCGCTGGCCGAGGACAGCGGCCTCATCATCGCCATCGGCGCCTGGGCTTTGCTGCGCGCCTGCCACGATGCCGCGCGCTGGCCGGGCGAGCTGCGCGTGGCCGTCAACGTGTCGGCCCTGCAGTTCGAGCGCAGCCCCATCGAGCTCCATGTGCTGGAGGCTCTCGAGCGCAGCGGCCTGCCCGCCGACCGGCTGGAGATCGAGCTGACCGAGTCGGCCCTGCTGAAGGACAGCCAGCACGCCATCGACCTGCTGACGCGTCTGCGCGCCCTGGGCGTGCGCATCGCGCTGGACGACTTCGGTACCGGCTTCTCGTCGCTGGCCTACCTGCGCCGCCTGCCGCTGGACCAGCTCAAGATCGACCGCGCCTTCATCGCCGACCTCGACCATCCGCGCGTCGGCGGTACCGCGCGCGCCATCGTCTCGGCCATCCACGAGCTGGCCCAGGCCCTGGGCCTGCACACGGTCGCCGAAGGCATCGAGACCGCCGAGCAACAGCAGGTGCTGGCGGAGCTGGGCTGTGGCCTCGGCCAGGGCTTCCTCTATGCCCAGGCCCTGCCGCGCGACGCCACGCAGGCCTTTGTCGAGCTGGCCCACCGCCAGGGCCTGTCGGCCGCCCGCGAGGCGCGGCTGGATTCGGTCAACACGCCGCTGACCGCCTGGCCATCGACGCGGCTGCAGGTGCGCAACACCCTGACGCTGCCCGAGACGCGCTTCAGCGGCACCGACCTCTGACGGGCGGCTCGCCGGCCGAATAATGCCGGCCTTTCGCTCCGACGCGGCCCGGCCGCGCCCCTGCCGATGCTGTTCCCCCTGCTCCTGGCCCTGGCCGCCGCGCCGCTGGCGGCCCAGCCGCTGACCACCCACGCCGAACGCAGCGGCTTCGCCCAGACCGGCCGTTATGAAGAAGTCGGCCGGCTGTGCCGCGACTTCGCCCGCGCCCATCCGCGCCAGGTGCGCTGCACCGCGTTCGGCCGCACGCCGCAGGGCCGGCCGATGTGGGCCCTCGTGGCCAGCCAGTCGGGCGCGCTGACGCCGGCGGCGGCTCGCCGCGCCGGCCTGCCGGTGACCCTGGTGCAGGGCGGCATCCATGCCGGCGAGATCGACGGCAAGGACGCCGGCTTCCTGAGCCTGCGCGAGCAGCTGGCGCGGCCGGGGGCGCTGCGCCATCAGGTTCTCGTGTTCGTGCCCGTCTTCAACGTCGATGGCCATGAGCGCTTCGGCGCCTGGCAGCGGCCCAACCAGCGCGGCCCCGCGCAGACCGGCTGGCGCGTGACGGCCCAGAACCTCAACCTGAACCGCGACTACATGAAGGCCGACGCGCCCGAGATGCAGGCCATGCTCGGCCTGGTGCGCGACTGGGACCCGCTGGCGATGGTGGACCTGCATGCCACCAACGGCGCCCAGTTCGAGCACGACATCGCCGTCATGGTGGAGCCCGTGCATGCCGGAGACGCCGCGCTGCGCGAGGCCGGCCGGGCCTGGCGCGACGGCGTCATCCAGGCCCTCGCCCGCCAGGGCGCCCTGCCCCTGCCCTTCTACCCGTCCTTCATCGAGACCGACAACCCGGCCAGCGGCGTCAAGGACAGCGTGCCGACGCCGCGCTTCTCGCACGGCTATTTCCTGCTGCGCAACCGCCTGGGCATGCTGGTCGAGACCCACTCCTGGAAGGACTACCCGACCCGCGTGCGGCTGACGCGCCAGACCGTGGACGCCGTGCTCGACCTCGTCGCCCGCCATGGCCGCGACTGGCTGGCCCGGGCCCATGCCGCCGATGCGCAGCCGCCCGCCGAGCTGGCCCTGAGCTGGCGCGCCGAGGAGGCGGCGCGCGAGATCGAGTTCCGCGGCTATGCCTACACACGCACGCCCAGCGAGGTCTCCGGCGCGCTGATGACACGCTACGACGAGGGCCGGCCCGAGGTCTGGCGCCTGCCGCTGCGCGACCGCCTCGTGCCCCAGCTCGTGCGCGCGGCGCCGGCGGCCGGCTATCTGGTGCCGGCCGAGCATGCCGCCTGGGTCGGCGAGCAGCTCGCCCGCCATGGTGTGCGCTTCGAACGCCTGGCCACAGGCCGCCCGGCCCGGCGGGTGCAGGCCTGGCGCGCCACGGCCGTCGCGCGCGACGCGGCGACCACCGAGGGCCGTCAGCGCGTCAGCCTCGCCGGCACCTGGTCCGCGGAGACCCGCGACCTGCCGCCGGGCAGCCTGTTCGTGCCGCTGCAGCAGCCCCTGGCCCGGCTGGCCATGCACCTGCTGGAACCCGACGCGCCCGACTCCCTGGCCGCCTGGGGCCGCTTCGCCGCGGCCTTCGAGCCCAAGGAATACATGGAGCCCTATGTCGCCGAGCAGGTGGCACGCGCGCAGCTGGCGGCCAGCCCGGCCCTGCGCGAGGAATTCGCGGCCCGGCTGCGCGACGACGCCGCCTTCGCCGCAGATCCCAAGGCCAGGCTGGACTTCTTCTACCGCCGCTCGCCGAGCTGGGACGAGAGGCTCAACCTCTACCCGGTGCTGCGCACGGATACGCGGCCCTGAACCCGCGCCGCAGCGCCTGCCGCTGCCCGGACGGCCGTTCGTGATCAATTCACGAAGCCGTTCCGGGCCTCCTTCATCTGCGGGTGTCGAGGCTCATTACAGCCGCCCCGCCCGCTTCCGCACCCTCTCGCCAAGGGTTCCTTACCGATCAAGCACTTGGACTTCAAATTAGGGGGGTGGCCCATGCCTTGCTTTGTTCCTCGGCCAACAACAAGCCGGAGCCGAGGAGCTTATGAAGATCAAACAAATCGTATTGGCAGCCGCCCTGGCTGCCACCGCTGCCGCCCAAGCCGCCGTCGTGCCGGTCGGCGTCCAGAACGACGTGCTGCTGTCCACCGTCGCCGGCTGGGGCTTCACCGAGTGCTCGGTGGTCAGCTATGCGGTCGGCCAGTCGGGCGCCGACGCCAACCTCGCGCGCCCCGCTGCGATGCTGTCCGGCTGCTCCGGCGACTACCTGATGATGGCGGCGCGGCGCGTGGGCGGCACGGCGTACGAAGTCCTCGCCGCCGCGAATTTCGCCGATGTCATCTTCGAGACCGGTACCGGCAACACCACCCATGCGGCCAACGGTGTCGAGTGGTACTTCAACGACAACTGGTCGTGGGGCTTTGCCGGCGCCGGTGATCTGGTGCAGCGCAGTTCCTGCGATGTCGGCGGCTTCAACGAACGTGACCGCCTGTGCTGGCACACGCATGACTGGTACTCCTCCGGCTACCGCGCCGGCAACGTCTACCTGAACGGCGGCACCGGTTGGGAGAAGGTGCTGCTGGTCGCCAATCGCGACGACGGCAGGCTGCCCGAGCCCGCTTCGCTGGGCCTGGCCGCCGCCGCCCTGCTGGGCGCAGGCGTTGCCCGCCGCCGCAAGGCCTGATCGACACAGCGACCTGCGTCGCCAGTCCGGAACCCCGCCGCGGCGGGGTTTTGTTCGTCTGGCAGGCGCGCTCCCGGCGGGCGGCCCGGGCGGCGGCGGTAGTAGATTCGCCAACACCATGAACCGCCTTCAATCCGAACTGCATCGCCTCTACCACTCGCCCGCCCCGGGCCAGGTACGCGCCCTGCGGCTGGAGCTGGCCCGCCCCGCCGACTGGCAGGCCCTGGGCCAGGTCTGGCGCGCCGTGCAGGCCGAGCTGGAACTGCCGGCACCCGCCATCGCCGTGTCCGGCAGCGACGGCCTGCAGCTGTGGTTCTCGCTGCAGCAGCCCGTCCCGGCCGACCGCGCAGCCGCCTTGCTGGCCGGGCTGCAGTCGCGCTACCTCGCCGACGTCGCCCCCGAGCGGCTGCGCCTGCGGCCCGAGGTCCAGCCGCCCGCCGTGCCCATGCAGGACCCCACGACGGGCAACTGGTCGGCCTTTGTCGCGCCCGACCTGGCGCCGGTGTTCGCCGACACGCCCTGGCTCGACATCGAACCGGGTGCCGACGGGCAGGCCGAGCTGCTGGCGCGGCTGGACAGCATCGAACCAGCGGGCTTCGAGGCCGCACTTCGGCAATTGCAGCCACGGCAGCCCGAAGCGCCGCCACCGTCGGCCGCCGTGGCCGGCGGCCTGGACCCGCGGCGCTTTCTGCAGCAGGTGCTCGACGACGCAACGGTTCCGCTCGCGCTGCGCATCGAGGCGGCCAAGGCGCTGCTGCGCTGAAGACCAGGGCCTCAGTTGGCCAGCCGCGCGGCGCGCTCCTGCAGCAGGCGGCGCTGCACCGCGTTGTCCGTCAGCTCGGCCGCCTGCAGATAGGCATCGCGCGCCTCGCCGACGCGCCCCAGGCGCTCGAGCACATCGGCCCGCGCGCCGGCCAGGAAGGGATAGCGCTTGAGCTGGGGCTCGCCCGCCAGCCGCTCCAGCAGCGGCAGGGCCGCGGCCGGGCCGTCGGCGAAGCTGATGGCCACGGCGCGGTTCAGCGCAATGACCGGCGAAGGGTTGAGGGCGAGCAGGCGGTCGTAGCCGGCCACGATGGCGCGCCAGTCCGTGTCCTCGGCGCGCGCGGCGCGCGCATGGCAGGCGGCGATGGCCGCCTGCAGCGTGTAGGGGCCGGGTTCGCCCAGGGCCAGCGCCTGGTCCAGCGCGGCCAGGCCGCGGCGGATCAGCAGCGCGTCCCAGCGGCGGCGGTCCTGGTCGGGCAGCAGCACGGGGCGGCCCTGGGCGTCCAGGCGGGCCGGCAGGCGCGAGGCCTGGATCTCCAGCAGGGCGGCCAGGCCGTGCACCTCGGCGTCCTGGGGCAGCAGATGCTGCAGCTGGCGCGCCAGGCGCAGGGCCTCGTCGCACAGGGCCGGGCGCAGCAGCGTGGCGCCGCTGCCGGCGCTGTGGCCCTCGTTGAAGATCAGGTAGACGACGGCCAGCACGGCACCGAGGCGCTCCTCGCGCTGCTGGGGGCCGGGCAGCTCGAAGGCCTGGCCGTTGAGGGCCTTCTTGGCGCGCACGATGCGCTGGGCCACGGTGGCCTCGGGCACGAGGAAGGCGCGGGCGATCTCGGCCGTCTCCAGGCCGCCGAGCAGACGCAGCGTCAGCGCCACCTGGGCCTCGCGCGGCAGCACCGGATGGCAGGCGATGAAGATCAGGCGCAGCAGCTCGTCGCCGATCTCAGCCTGGTCGCGCGCGGCGTCGAGGTGGTCGACGAAGTCGGGCACGACATGGGTACCGGCGGCCTCGTCGTCGGCCGCCAGGTGCTCATGCTCGCGCGCCAGCATGGCGCGGCGGCGCAGCCGGTCCAGGGCCTTGTTGCGGGTGGCGGTCATCAGCCAGGCGGCGGGGTTGGCGGGCTGGCCGTCGCGCGGCCAGGCCTCCATGGCGGCGACGAGGGCGTCCTGGGCGCAGTCCTCGGCCTCGTCGAGGTCGTGCAGCAGCTTGGCCGCCGCGCCGACGAGGCGGCCGCGCTCGATGCGCCAGACGCCGGCGGCCAGTTCACTACTGGACACCGTCGTAGGCCTTCTTCAGCGCCGCCAGGTCGATCTTCTCCATCTGCCAGATGGCCTGGAAGACGCGCTGCACGCGGGCCGGGTCGGGGTCGCGGATCATGTCGAACCAGGCGGCCGGGATGATCTGCCAGGACAGGCCCCAGGCGTCCTTCACCCAGCCGCAGGCCTGGGGCCCGCCGCCGCCGGCGGGCAGCCGCTCCCAGAGGTGGTCGACCTCGGCCTGGTCCTCGCAGGCCACCATCAGCGAGAACGCCTCGTTGAGCTTGAAATGCGGGCCGCCGTTGAAGGCCGTCATCTGCTGGCCGAGCAGCTCGAACTGCACCACCATGACCGTGCCGGCCTCGCCGGGCGCGTTCTCGCCCCAGCGCTGGGTGTGGCTGACCTGGCCGCTGCCGAACACCTGCAGGTAATGGGCCACGGCATCCTCGGCGCCGCGCTCGTACCAGATGAAGGGGGTGATCTTCTGCAGGATCTTCATGCGCTTGGCTCCTGGGGCGGCATGCCCGTCATGTGGACGAGTTCCCAATGATGGCCGTCCAGGTCCTCGAAGCCATGGCCGTACATGAAGCCATGGT
>Ga0164290_1002417_pt1 | contig 13216 bp, 6 predicted proteins | sample Micstemetagenome_FD_108782 | JGI IMG/M metagenome (GOLD analysis project Ga0164290, IMG submission 108782) | Contaminated culture microbial community from soil near Moab, Utah, USA - Microcoleus steenstrupii SON62 (Illumina Assembly) | ecosystem: Environmental > Terrestrial > Soil > Soil crust... | reverse complement strand
CTTTGGCGATGCTGGCACTGAAGGACCCAGTCGAGCGTCGTTTGAGGACCGTCTGATGGGCCGATCGCCGCGACGTCTTCGCCGGCGCCAGCGAGCGCATTCAAAGCGAGCGTGGTGTTCCAGGTTGCCAGGTTGGTGTCGATCGGCCAACTCCCGTCAGCCCGCACCGAATCAACGAGGAACCGAATCGCCGCCTCCGCGACGGGATGCTCAGCTCGACCGGTCGACGCCAGGCTCATTAGCACGAAACTGGTGAGGGGCACCGCCTCGAGATAGCCACCGCTGGTCGGCTGCATGCGCTGCAGTACGTTCAGACTGCGACCGCTGGAAAGCCAGCGTACGATCCGCGCGAGCGGGTTCAGTGGCGGATCATGAAAGAACTTCGCCTGACCAATCCCTACCAGAGCGGGAATCGCATAGCTCACGACCGGCAATTGCAGGAAGCGATACCAACGCTGCGGCACGACGGCGGCTTCAAACGGCAGTGCCGACACTTCTCGCCACTCGACCATCCCAGCCAGCGCCGCGTTGGTGAGAATCGGCACGACGAACGTTTTGTCGATGCCATAGCGCCGCCGCAGGGCCGGGATGCCACCGGTCCGATCGACGTAAGCAATCGTCCGCGTCATTACGCCGGCGTGCTGCCGCTCCTGACCAGCCAGGTGCAGTGCGGCAATGGCGAGCATCGACGTCGCGATGTTCGAATGGCTCCGGTCGGTATCGCCGAAGCCGCCATCCGCGTTTTGCCGCGCCGCGAGCCAATCGACGCCGCCGGCAATGAGGCGATCGATCCCCGCCGGATCGCCTGAACGTCGGTGCTTTCTCACCAGCGACAGCGCACTGATGGCGGTCGCCGTTGAGAGCGCCGAACTGGCAAGCTCGCCTGTCCAATGGTTGCAATTACCAGAGCCGCTGGAAAGCTCTGCCAACAGTTCGTTTCGAACGGTTCGGTAGGCGTTCTGCAGTCGGCTGGGCTCGAGCATTACCCCGTTATGATTGCCTACGTCCAGCGCTTCAAGCGGGGTGGCGCGGGTCGCTTTGGACCGCCGCAGGCGTGCCTTGGGCGACGGCGGCCTCCACGGCCTCCGCGGTGGCACACAAATGATCGATGCAGCGGCCGTAGAGGGCGATTAGGTTGTCCAGGAAGTCCTGTGTCTTGCTAATTACCGTCTGCAGACTATTGGCCGGCGGTAGCGATGTCAGCAACGCCTGGGCGACGCTCGAGCGATGCTCGTCGGCGAATGGATGGTCGAGCTGATCCAGCAGCCGATGCAGTTGCTGCAGTTCGCGAGCGACTCGTCCGGTCCGCCGTTGCAGCTCCTGCATGACGGTTGGCCCGGGGGATGTGCCACGGGCATGCTCAACCATCGCAGTGAGTCGCGCATGATCGGTGCGCAAACGATAGATGTCTTCCAGGTTTCCGGAGAGCAAGGAGACAACGCCCAACAGACGTTCGCATTCACTCTGCTGTAGCCTGGCGTCACTAACTTGAGCGGCCACCTCCGGAGACTGAAGGAGCGTCAGAGCGGCATGGATGCGCTGCCCCGCGGCCCACTCAAAGCTTTCCATGCGTGAGCTGAGGCTGGCTAACGTCTCACTACGGCTCTTCCGAACATCTCGTGCCTGGTGGATGGAGGCGAAGGAGATCGAAAATAAATCAGGGCGTGGAGCGAGTTCCGCCTTTAACAAAGCGACTGCCCGACTGGCTTCGACGTATTGATTGTCCGTTTCCGCGTAAAGCGCATAGTCGGCCGCGTAGTTCGCTGCCAGGCAGTGCATTTGTTCACGTTGATACAGCAGCTGCGCTTGCACGAGCTGGACGGAAGCTGGTGGCGAGAGCGTGGGCGATGGCAGGCGAATCGGTCGGAGCAAACCAAAGGCGCCGAGGAAGAATCGCTTGCGGGCTTCGGCGGCTTGCTCCTGCATCGTCCGGCAGTCGATGAGTTGCTCCACGGGCAGAATCGCCGACTTTTTGAATCCGCTGCCAAACAGTGACGCGTAGTGCGCCTGGGTAGCGTTTCGCGCGCTTGCATCGAAATCGACAAATAAAGCCGAGGCGGGCAGATCGCTGTGTAAGACAAATGGTGATCGCTCCGCCCGGGCTGCAGCAATTCGTTCTTTGTCGCTCAGGCGGGGGTCGAGCGGGCCGGTCTGGAAGCGATCGATCAAGTCGAGCATCGTCTGCCGTACTTCGGCGGGCTGCTGAGCGGCAGTGGCCACGACAAACCGCGGCAGGTTGTCGGGTAATGCGCCGGCTCGATGAAACATGTCGAGATCCGCCTGCGTACCGCGCAAGGCATACTGCAGCAGAATCCGCCGCTTGCACAGGCTTTCAAACGCGGCGCTACCAGCAACACGGATTTGATACTGATCGGCAGTTCGCTCCATCTCGCGCATCAAATAGCCGCCCAGCGCATGAGCGACGACCATAAAGAACCACCCAACCCAACGCATGAGCCAGATACCGGCCCGTAGCGGAACAAGCAACCAATGCCCCACGGCTCCGAAACGACGGGCCGCAAGGATCAAGGCAAGATCCCAAGCATCTCGCTCCGTCACGATCCGCTGAAACCACTCGCTGACGGCGCGGATGATGTATGCCCGACGTTTGCCGCTCGCGCCGCTGAACAGAGCAAGTTCATGTGCGAGCGCGCCTCCGAACTCCTGCAGCGTCAACCCTTCGACCAAGGGCAGACCCAAGGTCACTTCCAACTCGCGCCCGAAGGGAGCCCGCCAGCCCTTGGGCGGATGCGCCGAGACGTAGACATCGCAGTTCAATCGAATGCGTGTGGGCGACCGCGCACCAACCTCCTTTGCAACCCGCTCGATGAACTCGGCCAGCAATGGTTCTTGCGGCGGATCGACGACCACGCTCTCCTGACCGCTGGACGACGACGGCGCAGCGACGGTCTTGGCAAGCAACAATGCGCCGACCAATCCGAGCAGCACGGTGGCAACGTAGATGACCGCCTGACCGAGGTCGCCGCTACGCAGTGCACTCATCTCGGTGATCGCATACCAACCGACGGCGGCGAAGGCGCTGAGGACAACACAGTAGTAGAGAACCACCAGGGCAACGAGACTACACGCAACTAGAAAGACGGCGCTGCGATACCCAGCCGTGATGTGAACCGGCAGCACATGCCCAGAAAACGCGGAGGTTACCGCCGCCCGGGTCTCCGCCGTATTGAGCCCGCCCTGCGAAGGCCTGGTGAGCGGTCGAATGGCAATCGATGTATTACTGGCCGGGCCGTTCGTCTTTTCCGGCGGCGTTCGGATAGCCATAGCTTGACCGTCTTGATTCGCGCGTGGAATGCGCAGCGACGATCCACACTTGGGGCATTTGCCCTTGCTGCCCGCCATGTCGTCGCGGACATTCAGATGGGCCTGGCAGCCCTGGCATACAACGGCGATACCCACGCCACTATTCCAGACAAGAGCGTCAGGTAGGAGGAAGGAAACCGCATTATAGGCGGTTTTGCGGCGCCCGACAGAGCAAACTGCGGCTTTCCGCAGTGGCGACGGGACGTCTGGCAGCCCTAGGCGGCAAACTCCGCCCGACAGGTGACCTTAACGAGGAGCGTTCAGACCGTGAAAGGCTCAAAAATCTTTTTGCGCCAGAAAACTACGGAGCGGAGCCAGCTTTCTCTCTACCTAAGCGCCCGATCGAAAGCTGGGCGGGGAACGTGGGCGGCGGCCGCACGTCGCGGATGCCGAGATTCATCTCTTCGGGACTCGGTCGCTGCGGCGGCCGTTCCTCCCGGAATGCGAGCACGGAGAGTTCGTCGCCCGGTGTGGGCAGAAACACATAGCGGGGCAGATCACTGCGGATGAAACCGGACGCCTTGCTTAGCGAAGCTTTGAACTCGTCGATCATTCGGGCGCGAACCGCGGTGGCCGGATCATCCACTTTCACCATCGTGATCGGCGTCATGCCGACCCGCTGGTCCAAGCCCCAGATGACTCGGCCGGCCGCGTCGCTGAGCGTCAGATGGTAGACGACGTCCTTTTCATCCACCTGCACCAGGCCCGGTAGATTCACAATTCCGTTGGGCAGGTTAGCCACAATCTTGTAGCCCGACGACCGCTCGATCGCGACGAGCGAAACAGTCGGCCCGGCTGTTTCGGACACGCGAAAGCCGCGAGACTCCAATGCATCACGCAACTGCTGCTCGACCAGCGGCTGCATGTCGGTGAGTCCTACTTCGCCAAGTTGCACGTCGATTCGGACATTGTCGCCCGGCTTCAGCAGGAACTGACTCTCGAAGCGCCGGTCGGCTGTCTTACGTTTCACATCGTCGCTAGGTACGGCGAAGGAAGTGAGATGCCGCGAACCGTCGTTTTGGGTTTTGCCCGCCGTGTACCAGGTGCGGGAGTCGGCGCTGCCAGCAACACGCTGGCCGCCAGAGCCCATTAAATAACGCCACACCACGCGCCGCTTGGCGACGTCGAACAGCCTTTTCCCTTCCAGCAGGAGATAGTCATTCGAACAATACTCGACCGAACCGGAGCCTCGTACCGGCGCTTCGTCGTCGGGTCTGCCCGTTGTGGCGTTCCAGCGACCGACGAAATGATCGGTATCGGTGGCGAAACTGACGGCGATTTCGCTGCCGTCGGCGCGAAATGCGCCCCCTTTTGCGATCATCGCGCCGTGCTCGACCGGGAGTTGCCCCACGCAGCGGCCCGTTGGAGCTTCGAAGATCCGCAGGTTATTGCCCTCCGCACCGAGCAGGTACTTCCGCCCACCACTCATGGCGAGCGCGGTGCCGAAGCGCTGAAAGGCATAGAGCGGCTTGCAATCGGGCATCTGCCAACCGACCAGTTTGCCCTGGGAGTTATTCGTGACGATATGATCTTCACCCGCAAAGGCCGCCCACTCTACTAAGTCGGCCCGGGCCTGCCCGCGCTGATCTTCCTGACCATAGGGTCGCCAGCCGGCCACGTGCTGTTTCTTCTCCAGCGAGATGCAATCGAGGCGGTCCCACTTTTGTTCTTTCTCGATACCGATGAGCCCCCGCTGACCCGATGGGCTGACATCGATCAGCCGATACTCGCGCGGCACTTCTACGCTGTGAAGCTTCTTTCCGGCTGAGTCGTAAATCTCGATCATGCTTTGGCCCGAACTGGGCAAGCGCTGCACGACCACCCTGGGAGCGGCACTGGCGAAGCGCACGGTCGTCAGATGGCTGAATTCATCGCTCACCTGAAACTCGCGCTGGTCGGTGCGCTCAGTTATCGGCGCGGGGTCAGGAGTGTAGGACCATGCAATGGAAGCCGTCGGCGGATCGATACGGGGAGCTGCGGCGAGGTCGGTCTGAGTAAAGGTCGGCAAGGAAACGTCTTCGGCAGCTCCTCCGCGGACGCGCATTGCATCGAAGACCGAGTCGATTTGCTTTTGCGGCAGCGGAGCCGAATAGAGGTACGTCTTGTTGCGGTCGGCGCCCAGAGTGATCATTTCGCCGTTGCGCATGATTCGCCGCGGTTCGCCGCGCGAGCGAGGAAAGTTCCACGCCTCGCGGGCCGAGGTCAATTCGAGCAGCACCTGGCCACCTATAAAGAGCCCGCTGTTGGCTGGCAGCCACGACAGTTCGTCGGAGTGCCAATTCAGGCCGTAGGTCTTGGTCTCGATCGGTTCGTCGACGACCAATTTGCCGGTCGACATGTCGAACACTCGCAGGTCAGCTCGATAGCTGGAGCCTTCGATGCTCGCGAGCAGACTGCCGTCGGGCGCGAACGTTAATCGAGCCTGGCCGCGGGCTTCATCAGAAATTGGCAACCTTGCGGCAACGGTTCCTGCCTCCAGTTCGATCAAGACAATCTCTTCGTCGCGCGGGAAGGCAACATATTTACCGCCCGGTGACACCTCGAAGAATTCCAGCCGAGCACCTTCGTTCACATCGAGTTCATTCAGATTGATTTCGCGAAGCGACTTTCCAGTTTGTACGTCCCAGTGGGTCAAGAACCGGTTTTGATTGCTGCTGTAGCGCTGGCCGACGGAATGGGCCGTCACCACTCGATGCGAGGCAGCGAACAGTGCTTTGTGAAACTCGGAGCATTTGATCTCGATTCGCGGCTGACCCTCGCCGCTGGCAAACGAGACTGCAGCAAGACGCAAACGATGCTGGTCGCGTCCCTCGTCGAGCCTCGTCATAGCCACGTATCGGCCATCACCGCTCACCAGAGCCTTATGCGGATCGAGTCCGAAGATGGAGACCTTCTTTCCCACCGCCAGGCCGGTTTTCAGGTCGTACATCGTGCATTCCGGTCGACTGTTGTCGCCCGTCCAGGCGAGTACGAACCGGCTTGGATGGTGCGGAAAAATAATTTTGGGCTGAGCGCCAGTCAGCGGAACTTTAAAATCGCCTGCCTTGAGTTCGATGGGACTGGTCGGCGGGTCGGGAGTGACGGACCACGTTGCGTTGGTCGCATTAGCCGCTCCGACTTCGACTGGGCTGGGAATGCTGGAACTCGGCACCGGAGTTGAGGCGGACGACGAGCCGCTGAACGTCGAAGAGGTGCTTCCACTTCGACGAGGAGAGTAGCCGGGTGAGTTCGAAGAGGAGCCGCTACCGCTTGGCGGCGACGAACTGCGAGGCGATTCGACCTGCTCAAAGGGTGAACTGGTTTGACCGGTGTTTTGCGGGCTTGTCTGAAACGACGGTCCGTATTGAGTGGTAGGAACGGTCTGTTGAGATGCTGGTCCATTCCGCGGGCCGGTAGGCTCGCGAATAAAGCCGCTGCCTGCCCCACCGGTGGTTGGTCCTTGCGCCAAGTCCGGTCGGCCGCGATTCATTCCCCAAGTGATTAGGGCGAACGTGATGATTGCACACGCGAGCCCGACACCGCCACCAATAATCCATTTGGCTGGCAAGCCGGATTGCGCTCGAACCGGCCGCGGCCCCAGAAGCTCCATCAGCGGATCGGGGCCGAGGGCTTTTAGTTGCGGTTGAACGGGGACCAGCGCGGTCGTTTGTGCAAGGCCGGCGGGCACCGGCATCAACTGCGGCTGAGCGAAGATCGCCGAGTCGAGCGACGCGAGCGGTACTTCGACGACCCCGCGACAGCCCTGGCAGCGGGCTCGCTGGCCTGCAAGACCATCGGGCGCGGCGAAGACCGAACCGCAATGCAGACACTGAAATACAATCGGCATGACGGCTATCCCGCTAAGTCTGCGCATCGGCGCTCAGGCATTTCCTTCTGCCAGCCAAAGCGTGCAACTGGCCAATCGCCCAGGATAGCCACCCATACGATGGGGGGCAAACAAACTGCAGCAAGGTGAGAGCGAATGTGTTTCGTTAGCGGCGACCGCCTGCTGTTCTGTAGTACCAAGAACGGGCGACAGAACAGCAGCTCCTAGGAGGCAACCGAGGAGCTCCCCAGAGACTCGTTCCTTATTCCGAGCGATACAACATCCGCGGTTAGGTGATGAGCGTGGAATTGCCTCTCCGACTTGCCTCCGCCTGCCTTACTGGGAGCAATTCTGGCGACCGCGAAAATGAGCAGACTTTGCCAGCCGCTCGTCGCGGGATCGCGCACGGTCTCGGCGGTTTTCTGCGGCGTTCCGCCAGTAAACCTTGCCGCCTGCGAGGCACCTTAGGGGTGGAATCGGTCGGCCGAGCCTGCCTTTTTCGGCAAGGTTTTACCAGCTTCCAGACCCCGCAAGGTCTTCCCAACAGTAGCCGTAAACCACTGGCAGAAAATTATTTGCGAACGTTCAAGGCCGCTCGGTACACCCGACGATACCGTAGTTGTCGCCGAGAAGCCTGGCCTACGCCGGGCAGAATCAGCGGCAGTGAACCGGAGCGGACTTAGTTATCGAGTCAGGAAGACTCGACCGGTTCTGGTGCACGATACCCCGTATGTGCGAGCCGCCGACCCACCACCCAACGGCTCGTACCTGGCCCACCCCAAACTGCACACCCCGTCGGTTCAAAGTTCGCCCATTGAACTGGGCAACCAGAACCTGTCCACGTGGAAATGCTTCGATCGCGTCCCTCTAGCGCGGCCGCTTGCACGACCACAACCTTGATCGGCCGGACCGGGATCTGCGCCAGTTCGATGGTTCCATCGTTTAGGAGACGTCGCTCGATGAAATGGAACATTCTCGTTAGCTCGTTGGTACTCGGCCTGGCCGTCTGTACCCAAAGCTTTGGTTTCGAGTTGCTGGACCGGATGCTCGGTTCTAGCGGATGCGGCTGCGAAACCAGCTGCTGCGAAACACAATGCTGCAATGTAAAACCCTGCTGTGACACGGGCTGCTGCAACAAAGGTTGCGGCCACCACCGTCACCACTGCCACCGCAATAAGTGCTGCAAGCAATCTTGCTGCAACAACGGCTGTGGCGCTCCTGCCTGTGGCGCTCCGGCTTGCGGTGCTCCCGCTTGCGGTGCTGCTGCTCCGACCTGCGGCATGGCTGCTCAGCCGACCTGTGGCGTAGGTGCCCCGGCTTGCGGTTGCGAACCAGCTTGCCACAACGGTTGCGGTAACAATGGTTGCTGCCAGAAGAGCTGCTGCCACCGCGGCTGCCTGCTGGACCGCATCTTCTGCTGCCACAAGAAGTGCCCGAAGAACAAGTGCTGCATCGGCGGCTGCAACAACGGCTGTGGCTGTGGCAACGGCTGCAACCAGGGCTGCGGTGCTCCGGCTTGTGGTGCTCCTGCTTGCGGTGCTGCGGCTCCGACCTGCGGTGCTCCGGCCCCTGTGGCCTGTGCCGCTCCGGCTCCTTACCAGCCGACCTGTGCCGCTCCGGCCCCTGCTCAGCCGACCTGTGCGGCTGCTCAGCCGACCTGCGGTGCTGCTGGCCCGGCTTGCGACTACGCCCCGCATGCAGCTCCTGCTGCTAACGGCGACGTGCCGATGGGTCCTCCGGCCCCGGTTGTCGATCCTTCGGCCTTCATTCCGACTCAGCGTCGGGTCGTTCACGCCAGCACCAGCTTGGTCCGCTAAGCTGAAGTTGGCCTAGAGGCTGCGACGAGAGACGGCCTGCCCGGTGCAAATCGGGCAGGCCGTTCTTTTTTTCTTGCGTCGCGGAGAGCGTCACAAGCGACTCAGTTCTCAGTGAACAGTTCTCAGTAAACAGTCGGTCCCGAATGCTTACTGTGAACTGTCTACTGCCTACTCCTCGCGTAACACTTCCACCGGTTTCCCGCTCTGCAAGGTACGGCCGACAGCGGTCGCACTTCGGCAAAGAGGAGACCGTCATGTTCACCGTCGATTCCCACATCCTGCGTCTGGCCGATGCGAGCCTTGAAACCGCCTGGCGGCATCAGACTCAGATCGACGTCGCCGCCGATCCCGTGGCAGCGGATGAATTTCTACCCGGATACCGCGACGAATTGACCGATGACGAGCACACCGAAATCATCCGCTTGAATATGCTGCGCGGTGGGCTCCGTGATCGTGAGCCGTATCCCTCCGCAAGCTATGTGATCGACGATGTGTTGCGCCTCGCGGTTCCGGCATCCCAACATGCACCCCTTGGTTGATTGCCTCAGGGGCCTTCATCCCCTGCTTCATCCCCCGTTCTTGGAGTGCGGTTAGCGGAACCTTCGATTGGCGGAAATGTTGACTGGCGCTGGCGCTTCGGCCAAAGTAAGGCCGTTTGCTAACCCGCCCGTTCCTTCTCGCCCACCGATCGCGAGGTTCCGATGAAGTCGCTCACGTCCCGCCGTCAGTTTGTCAAAGCCATCGCCGTTGCCGGCGGTGCACTCGCTCTCCCGGCATTTAGTTACTCCAGGGTCCTCGGTGCGAACGAACGCTTGCGAGTTGCCAGCGTCGGCACCGGCGGGAAAGGTTGGAGCGATCTGACGGGTGTCGCGGCGAGTCCAGCCGTTGAAGTGGTGGCTCTTTGCAACATCGATAGCTCGAAAGCCCACCTCGGTCAGGCGGCGGAGAAATATCCGGAGGCCAAAACTTATGTGGATTGGCGAAAGCTGCTCGACGAAGGCAAGAATGTCGACGGCATAATCGTGTCGACGCCCGATCACATGCACGCGCCGGTTTCGCTGGCCGCCATGGCGCTCGGTAAGCACGTCTTCTGTCAAAAGCCCCTTACGCATACGGTGCACGAAGCGCGGCAAATGCAGCTTGCGGCGAAGAAGAACAACGTCGTCACGCAGATGGGCAATCAGATTCAGTCGCACGAGGCTTATCGCACGGCAGTGAAAATTGTGCACGACGGGCTGATTGGTAAGGTGACCGAGGTTCACTCTTGGCAGGGCGGCTCACCGAGTTGGCCGAGGAATATTGATCGGCCGGAAGGGTCGGATCCGGTTCCGGAGTTTGTGGCTTGGGACCTGTGGCAAGGCGTGGCGGCGCCGCGGCCGTACAAGAATGGCCTCTATCACGCGTTCAACTGGCGCGGCTGGCAGGCGTACGGCACTGGGCAGCTCGGTGACTTCGGTTGCCATATACTCGATCCAGTATTCAAGGCGCTCGAACTAACCGCACCAACACAGCTGGTTGCCGAGGCGCCGCCGCTCAAGCCGGAAACGTGGACCGACCGGGCGACGGTGCGTTACGTCTTCCCAAGCACCAGTCGTACGGCAGGCGAGACGTTGAACCTCACCTGGTACGATGCAGCCGGCGCCCAGCCGCCGCGCGAGGCACTCAAGAACATTCCGTCGTCCTACTCGTTACCTGGCGCCGGCTCGGTACTGATCGGCGAGAAGGGTTCGCTGGTGATTCCGCACGTGGCGGCGCCGCAGTTGTTCCTGGAGGGAGGCCAGCCGAAGACCGATTTCGAGAAGGTGGGCAGCGTCGATCACTATGTGCAATGGGCCGACGCTTGCCGTGGCGAGGCGAAGACAACGTCCTCGTTCGACTACGCGGGCCCGCTCACCGAGACGGTCCTGCTCGGCACCGTCGGCATCCGCTTCCCCGGCCAAACGCTGAAGTGGGACGCCGACAAGCTGCAGATCACAAACCTGCCTGAAGCACAGCCTTGGCTGACCAAGGAGTACGCCAAGGGCTGGGAACCGACTTGGGTGAAGGTCTGAGCCCTTCGTTGCCACATCACTTGGGGGCATAGGCTCCTCGACCATCACTGCCCGAACGAGAAGTGATTTGGGTCGCGCCCGGGCGTCCAAATGAAAGTCGGCTCAACGTACGCCGTCAAAGGAACGTCGAGCGAAAGGGCGAGCGTTACTCGTGTGGCGCGATGCGGGCCGTCGGGCTCTTCGGACTCTTTCTGCGACGCTGACATGGGCGAGGTCGCCCCATGTCACGGAGTGAGCACCGATCGTTTTCCGCCGGCATCTCGGCAGGCTGGTCAGCCCGTACAGACGGTGAAGGTGAAGAAAAGCGGCAAAGGGAGAGAGGGGGGATTCGGCCAGCCCGCCAGTGATGGTTTTTGCTGCTCAGTTACTCTTTGCTGCTCGCGGATTGCACTACTGCCGCGGTGTAGCCGAGAAGGTCGCCCTTTTGGCGGCAGTAGTCGATCACTTTGTCATAGGAGCCCGCTTTGCCGGCGAGTTCCAGGAGTGACGGGCCCCAGCCGGAGGTGTTGGCTTCGGCGGGGGTGAGAGTGATGGCTGCTTCGATGGCTTCGTCGTAGCGGCCGAGGCGGGCGAGCAAGTCGACATAGGTTTCGATCGCGGCCATGCCGTGGTAATGCGAATCGATCATCTCGGCCTTTTGACGGAAGTACGCGAGAGCCTGGTCGACATTCTCGCCTAGCAGTGCCGAGTAGTAGAGAGCGTGAGACGGGTAGGTGTCGGCGAACGGTTCGTCGCCGGCGTATTGGAACTGTTGGCTGAGCCGGCTGCCGTATTCGGTCAGATCGAGAGCCAGCTTCAGGTCGGCAGGTTCGGTGAGCACGCGAGCGATGCGGACGGTGGCGGCAAGGTGAGTGGTGTCGAGGTGGTAGGCGTTGTCGGCGAACAGCCACTCCCGGTCGGCGACGAGGGCCTTCAACGTGCTCTCGCGCGGCTGGGCTCCTTCCTGCCGAGCGACGTCGCCCTTCACGTTCGCGAGAAGTTCGCTGTGGACGCGATGGAGGAGTTGCTTCGCGGCGGGGGTTTGCTCGGCTCGGCTGCGACGGCCGACGGCCTGGTCGTAGGTCGTGATGGCGTTGCAAGTGCCGTAGTTGTTGAGCACAAGGCCGAAGCCGCGGCCGATGTCGATCCCTTCGTGCAGCAGCACTTCGACCAGTTCATCGATGTTCTCCTCTTCGGCTTCGACGGATTCGAGCAGTTGGGCTGCTTCGTTTTTGTCGCCGACGGGGCGGAGGTACATCCAGCCTTCGCGCACTTTGCCGTTGCGAACGAGGAGCGAGCCGACTTCGCGACAGGCCGCGATGAGGCCGTCTTCGAGCTGGATGCGCTGGGTCTCGCTCAGGTTGTCGCTCGAGTCGCTGTACATGAGCGGCAAGCCGATGCGACGGCGGACCTGCATCTTGAGCACTTCAAACAGGTCGTGATACCGTTTCTGCTCGCGGAAGTGCCGGGCGGCAGTTTCCAGCACTGCATCGGGACCTGCGGAAGTGAGCTGGGAGCGGAAGGCATCGAAGTCGATCGTCGTCATGAACGGCTCAGGTGAGGAGAGGCTTTGCGGAGGTGGGACGAGATTTATTGTATCAGCGGAAGGGTAAGGTTTCCGCTGGGGAATTGGCTCTGGCTGCGCCCACTATCGCGCCGGGCTGGGCACTAGGTAGCATGAACGCATGAGCACCGAAAAACCGAACTTTGCCGGGCTGCGCGTCGCTGCGCTCGAAAGCCGAAACGCCGAGGAAATGGCCCGGATGATCACCCGCTTCGGCGGTCAGCCGTTCGTCAGTCCCAGCCTGCGCGAGGTGCCGATCAGCGAGAACCGCGAGGCGATTGACTTTGCCCATCGGCTGATCACGGGTGGCATCGACGTGATGATCCTGCTGACCGGCGTGGGGTTCAAGCATCTACTCGCGGCGGTGGAGCGGTCGGTTGGGCGGGAGCGGTTCCTGGACTCGCTGCGCGACATCGTCACGGTCTGTCGTGGGCCGAAGCCGGTTGCGGCGATGAAGGAAGTGGGGCTCACGCCGACCCACCGTGTTCCCGAGCCGAACACCTGGCGTGAACTGCTGGCGACGATCGACGCCAAGGTGCCGGTCGCCCATCAGAATGTCGGAGTGCAGGAGTATGGCGTTACGAATCGCAGCCTGATCGCGGGCCTCGAGGCGCGCGGGGCGAACGTGGTTCAGGTCCGCGTCTATCAATGGGAGTTGCCCGAAGACACGAAGCCG
>Ga0164290_1002416_pt1 | contig 13219 bp, 13 predicted proteins | sample Micstemetagenome_FD_108782 | JGI IMG/M metagenome (GOLD analysis project Ga0164290, IMG submission 108782) | Contaminated culture microbial community from soil near Moab, Utah, USA - Microcoleus steenstrupii SON62 (Illumina Assembly) | ecosystem: Environmental > Terrestrial > Soil > Soil crust... | reverse complement strand
GGAACGCCCGCCTTGCGGAAATACTTCTGCGCCAGAACGTCAGACGCGACCTGGCTCCAGCCTTCGGGGATCTCGACGGCCTCATTGCGGAACACAACCTTGCCGTCCGGGTTACGGATTTCGGACGTCGTCGTCGCGAAGGACATCGCACCATAGGCGCCCGTCGCTTCGGTCGTGAATTTGCGTTCGATCTTCATCTCTGCCCCGTCTCCCAATTCTGGCGGGGCCTGCGCCCCATCCGTGTTAAACTCCTGCGGATGCCAAAGCGTCGCCGCCCCCTGTCTCATGGACACAGGATCGGGGCATCCTTGCCGATGCCCTGTTCTGTAAGGGTTTAGACCTGCTCGACGCGCGACCACTAGATGTTGTGGCCTTCCCGCTTGCTTCGTCAAACTGTCGTAAACCTAAGCGTCATTCAACGGGAATTTTGCACCTGCAGGGGCGATTTTTCGCTTGACGATTTTCATGCAACATTAACGAAACTCGCCACAAGGTTGTGGGAAAGGATGGGGATAAACCGTGGGAAAGTCCTGCCTACAGCACGGATTCTCACGAGAAAGCGATGGTTTGGCAGGGTCACTTCAGCGGCTGCGTGAAACGCGCCCGTCGCCCGGTGTTTGCACAACGCGCGATTCTTGGGCGGGCTATGTGCGACGATTTATCAGGGTGATTCCCAAGCCAACCAGCGTCGCCGCCCCCAAAAGGCCCGGCGACACCGACTCGGCAAACAGCAACCAACCCAGAAAGATCGACAGGATCGGCGTCAGGAAGGAAAAGCTGGCAACCGTCGCCACTGGATAGATCGACAAGAGCCAGAGCCAGCCGATGAACCCACCCGCCACAACGATCGAAGACTGAAAGACAAGCGCCACTATATGTAGTGGCTGAATATCCCTGACCAACGGACCGAACCACGGCGCGACCAGAAGCAGGACAGGGCCGGATACCAACACCATCCAGAACAACTGCATCTCTGGCCCGATCTCCTTCAGTCGCGTCGCCCGGGCGGTTATGGCCGTTCCCGCCCAACACAGCGCGCCCAGCAACGCCAGAAGGTCACCGGTCAGGCTTCCCCCACCTGCAGACCCACGCGACAGGATCGCCCAGGCCGTCCCAGTGAACGCCAGCACCAGACCGCCAGCGCGGACGAGGTTCAGCCTCTCCCCCGGCAAGAGCCAATGAGCCAGCAGTCCGAACCAGACCGGCATGGAATAGAAGATGACGGCTGCCCGGCTCACCGCCGTCAGGTCCAGTGCCAGAAACAGGCACAGGAATTCTGCGGCGAAGATCGTCCCGATCAACAGTCCGGGCACCAGATCCTGTCGGCGCAACCGCAGCGCCCTACCCCTCCAGCGCAGCCAGAGCGCCACGAACCCCACCGCCAGAACCGACCGCAGGCCGGCGAAGAACACCGGTTGCAGCCCGTCATTCACCCATTTCACAAGGATCTGGTTGAAGGCGAGAAGCAGTGCCACGGCAAGCAGTGCAAAAACGCCAGAGGCATCCAGCCTGTCTTTCCGCACGATGCCTCACCTCATCCCAAGTCGCCTGCACCCTTTGCGCGATCGGCACGACTGTCAACCGATGGTCAAAAGCTCTGGCCCGTGGGGGACGTATCACGTAAATCCTGTAACCACGGACAGAAGGAAAGGCGTGAGATGGCGGATATCGTCGCCCGTTGCGAGGCAAAGGGGCTTCGCATGACCGATCAAAGGCGGGTTGTGGCCCGTGTCATCGGCGAGGCCGAGGATCATCCTGATGTCGAGGAACTCTATGCCCGCGCCGTGAAGGTGGACCCGCGCATTTCCATCGCCACCGTCTACCGGACGGTGAAACTGTTCGAAGAGGCAGGGATTCTGGACAAGCTGGAATTCGGGGACGGCCGCGCCCGATACGAGGATGCGGAACGCGACCACCACGACCACCTGATTGATGTGAACACCGGCGACGTCATCGAATTCGTCGATCCCGAGATAGAGGCATTGCAGGAACGCATCGCCGCACGCCTCGGCTATAGGCTGATCGGGCATCGGCTTGAACTTCTTGGCGTTCCGGTCAAGAAGTCCTGATCTTGGATCATTCCGCGAACAACCTGCGCGGCATCACGCTGATGCTGCTGTCCATGGCCCTCTTTGCGGTCGAAGACATGTTCCTGAAATGGGCGGCCAGTGGCCTGCCGGTCGGGATGGTGATCTTCGTCGCCGGTGCCTTTGGCGCACCGGTCTTTGCCCTTCTGGCCCGCATCGAAGGCCAGCGTGTCCTCTTGCCGGCGGCGCTGCAAAAGGCCGTCCTGCTGCGGAATGCGGGCGAGATGGTGGCGACCTTCGCCTATATCAACGCCCTCGCGGTGGTTGACCTGTCCACCGTTTCGGCCGTGCTGCAGGCAACGCCGCTTGCAGTGACGCTGGGCGCGGCGCTGTTCCTGCGCGAGAAGGTCGGCTGGCGGCGATGGTCGGCGATCGCCGTGGGCTTTGCCGGTGTCCTTCTGGTCATCAGGCCGGGGATGGAGGGTTTCCGCCCCGAATCCCTCTGGGTGCTTGTTTCTGTTCTGGGCCTCGCCCTCCGCGATCTGGCGGCGCGGGCCATCCCGTCTGAGGTCACGACGGCGCAGGTGTCCTGTTGGGGATTGCTTTCCGTGGCCCTGCTTGGTGCCGTGATGATGGTGCCCGGTGGGGTGGTTGTCCCCGATGCGGGTCAGGTCGGCGTCCTGCTGGGGGCGCTGGTTTTCGGAACCGCGGGATACTGGGCCGTCGTCGCAGCCACGCGCACCGGCGAAGTGTCGGTCGTGGCCCCGTTTCGCTATGCGCGGCTTGTCTTTGCCATGGCGATCGGAGTGTTCATCTTTGGTGAACGCCCCGACGCCCTAATGTTCGCCGGGGCCGCGCTTGTGATCGGGTCGGGCCTCTACGCCTTTGCGCGCGAGCGCGCCCGCAAACGCGCCCTTTCCTTGCAAGGGCACAGCGGGTAAACGAAGCGCCGAGAGCACCATCGTTTCGCCACGGAGGCCATACCGCCCATGAGCACGATCATCGACATCCACGCCCGCGAGATTCTCGACAGCCGCGGCAATCCCACCATCGAGGTGGACGTTCATCTTGAAGGCGGCTTCATGGGTCGTGCCGCCGTTCCGTCGGGCGCCTCGACCGGGGCGCATGAGGCGGTGGAGAAGCGGGACGGGGACAAGGCACGCTACAAGGGCAAGGGCGTGCTGGAGGCGGTGGCGGCCGTCAACGGCGAGATCGCGGAAGAGATCGTCGGGTTCGATGCGATGGAGCAGGTCGGCATCGACCGCACGATGATCGAAATGGACGGGACGCCGAACAAGGGCCGTCTCGGCGCGAACGCCATTCTGGGAGTTTCGCTTGCCGTCGCGCGTGCCGCGGCCGAGGCGTCGGGGCAGCCGCTTTATCGCTATGTCGGTGGCACCTCGGCCCGCGTCCTGCCGGTGCCGATGATGAACATCATCAATGGCGGCGAACATGCCGACAACCCGATCGACATCCAGGAATTCATGATCATGCCGGTCGGCGCGGACAATATCCGCGACGCGGTCCGCATGGGGTCGGAAGTGTTCCACACCCTGAAGAAGGAACTTCAGTCGGCCGGCCACAACACCGGCATCGGCGATGAGGGCGGCTTTGCGCCCAACCTGAACTCAGCCCGTGATGCGCTTGATTTCATTCTGAAATCCATAGAAAAGGCCGGGTATCGGCCGGGCGAGGATATCTTCCTCGCGCTGGATTGCGCTTCGACCGAATACTTCAAGAATGGCCGCTATGAGATGAAGGGTGAAGGAAAATCGCTTTCCATCGCCGAGAATGTCGATTTCCTGGCGGGCCTTGCGGCCGACTATCCGATCATCTCGATCGAGGATGGCTGTTCGGAGGATGACTGGGAAGGCTGGAAGCTGCTGACCGAGACTCTGGGCAACAAGATCCAGCTTGTGGGCGACGACCTGTTCGTGACCAATCCGAAGCGGCTGGCCGAGGGCATTGCGCGTGGTTGCGCCAATTCCATGCTGGTCAAGGTCAACCAGATCGGCACCCTGACCGAGACGCTGCAGGCGGTGGAGATGGCGCATCGCGCCCGCTATACCAACGTCATGTCGCACCGCTCGGGCGAGACGGAAGATTCCACGATTGCGGATCTGGCGGTGGCCACGAATTGCGGTCAGATCAAGACCGGGTCGCTGTCGCGGTCGGACCGTTTGGCGAAATACAACCAGCTGATCCGCATCGAAGAGATGCTGGGCGAGACGGCGGAATATGCCGGGACGTCGATCCTGAAGGGCTGAAACGCCCGTCCGCCTTCTGTGCCGCAAACTGTGCAGACAGGTGTACATACAGAGGATGCTGACAAAGGCCCCCGGTCACCGCCGGGGGCCTTTGTCATGGCCTGAAAAAGCGGGCGGGGCGGAAGGCGGACAGCGGCGGCTGGCTGCCCTGCCCCGTGAGTTCCAGGGACAGGATGTCGGCCACCAACGGGGCCAGCGTGGCGCCGGAATGCATCACCGCCAGGGAGAGGCCGGGCAGCACGGGGCCGATGGCGGGCAAACCGTCCCCGGGGACCGGACGTTCCGCCAGAAGCAGCCGGTCAGGCCGGATGAAGGCATTGGGGAACATCTGGCGCAGGCGCATCAGCGTCGCCTCTTCCATCTCTTGCGGCGGGGGGATCGTTTCGGCGGCATCGGCCTGGTGATGGGCGGCGGCAGGGGCGATCAGGCGGCCATCGGAATCCTGCCGCACCTCCTGTTCCGGCGTGGCGAGGATGTGGTGCAGGAGCGGCGGCAGGAGACGCGTGACGAGAAGCGCGCCGGGCCGGCGCAGCATCGGGAAGGAAAGGCCAAGCGGCGCGAGCAGCGCCGGAGTCGCGGTGCCGGTGCAGAGGATCGTGTGGTCGGCGGTGATCCTGCCGCTGTCGGTCAGGATGCCGGTGATGCGGGTGTCGGACTGGATCAGCGCATGAGCCTTGAGCCCGCAGAGAAGATGCGCCCCCTGCGCCGAAGCGGCGGCAAGCAGCGCCTCGGTCAGGGTGGCGGGGTCTTGCGCGCTTTCGGTGGGAAAGAACAGCGCCCGGTCCGGCGGATGGGCAAGGCGCGGCTCCAGCGCGGCGATGGCGGCGCGGTCCAGCAGACGCAGCGGATAGCCGAAGGCATCCAGCGCCCGGTGGGTGCGGTCGAAAGCAGCGCCCTCTTCCTCATACCAGAGGCACCCTTCGGGTTGGTGAGGCCGTTTGAGTTCGGCGGCCAGATCGCGATGGGCGGCCATCGCGGCATGGCGGAGGTGGAAATGCGCTTCGGAGAGAAAGAAGCTTGCATTCACCCAGCCGAAGCTGCGCCCGGAGGCCGCGCCGGCGGGAAGGCCGCCTTCGACGACAGTGACGGAGGCCCCGCCCTTGGCCAAGCGATGTGCGAGGGCGGCGCCCGTGATACCCGCGCCGAGGATGAGGAAACGGGGTTGCATGAAGGCTCCTTTCCCGCATGGTGGCAGGGTCTTGCGTCGGAGGGAAGCATGGATCGGGCAGAGGCCATCATCGCGGCGTTGGGATTGCAGCCGCATCCCGAAGGCGGGTGGTATCGCGAAACCTGGGCCGGGCCGGAGGTTGGCGGTCGGGCCGTGGGAACGGCGATCTATTTCCTGCTGAAGGCCGGGGAACGGTCGCATTGGCACCGGGTGGATGCGGGCGAGGTCTGGCTGTGGCATGCGGGCGCGGCGCTGGACCTGATGATGGCGGAAACGGCAGAGGGGCCGGTGGCGGTGCATCGGCTGAGCGGCGATGTGCTGGCCGGGGCGCGGCCGCAGGCGGTGGTGCCTGCGGGATGGTGGCAGGCGGCAGAGGCGCGGGAGGGCTGGGCGCTGGTGAGTTGCTGCGTCGCGCCGGGGTTCCGCTTTTCCGGGTTTGAATTGGCGGATGCAGGGTTCACGATTGACGGGCGGTGAGGCGAAATCTGGCGCAGATTTCGCGGCGGTTTCTGACGCAGAAACCGCTTGGATGCCGGGCGCCACAGCGGAATTTGCGTCAAATTCCGACGCGGTTTCTGCGTCAGAAACCGCTGGCGCGCGGGTTGACCACAAGGCATGGCTGGCCGCCCTGCCTGCCGAGGTGAAGGCAGGGTTGGCGGCGCGGTCGGATGCGGCGGGGCTGCGCCATCTGGCGGGGCATCTGGGGTTGATCCTTGCTTGCGGGGCGGCGATTGCGGCGGCGGTGCCGGGGTGGTGGGTGCTGCTGCCGGTTCAGGGGGTGTTGATCGTCTTTCTCTTCACGCTGGAACATGAGGCGACGCATCAGACGCCCTTCGCGCGGGTCCGGGTGAATGAGGCGGTGGGGCATCTGTGCGGGTTCCTGTTGCTGCTGCCTTTCCTGTGGTTCCGCTATTTCCATCTGGCGCATCACCGCTGGACGAATATCGAGGGGAAGGACCCGGAACTGGAGGGGGGCAAGCCAGAGACGCGGGCGGCCTGGCTGTGGCATGTGTCGGGCCTGCCCTATTGGGGGGCCGAGGCGCGGCTTGTGGTCGGGCTGGCGCTGGGGCGGGTGCGGGCGGGCTATCTGCCCGAAGGCGCCCTGCCCCGGATGCAGCGCGAGGCGCGGTGGATGCTGGCGGGCTATGGGCTGGTGGCGCTGTCGCTCATGTGGAGTGATGTGCTGCTTTGGGTCTGGCTGTTGCCTGTGCTGATCGGGCAGCCTGCGCTGCGGCTCTATCTGCTGGCGGAGCATGGAGATTGTCCGAAGGTGGCGGATATGTTCCTGAACACGCGGACGACCTTTACCAACCGGGTGATGCGGTTCCTGGCCTGGAACATGCCTTATCATGTGGAGCATCACGTGGCCCCGATGGTGCCCTTTCACCGCCTGCCGGAGCTGCATCTGCGGATGCGGGACCATCTGGCGGTGACGGCAGAGGGCTATGTCGCCTTCACGCGGGACTATCTGGCGCGACGGAAGTGATGGCTGCGGCGCGGGCCATAGGGCGGCCTTATTGCTACCGTCACAATTCGGCATTGGCGCTTTTCCGGGCGGTTGGATAGCAGGGGCGCATGAGCGACCCTGTTCCCGCCCCGACGAAGAATGAGGACAGCCCGAAGGGCCTGTTCCTGGCCGTGACCGCCTATCTGATGTGGGGGTTCCTGCCGCTTTACATGAAGGCGCTGGCGGCGGTGCCGGTGCTGGAGGTGCTGGCGCATCGGGTGGTCTGGTCGGTGCCGGTGGCGGGAGCGGTGCTGGTCTGGCTGGGGCGGACGGCGGATCTGAAGGTGGCGCTGCGGAGCCCGCGGATGATCGGGATGGCGGCGCTGACGGCAGGGCTGATTTCCGTGAACTGGGCGATCTATGTCTGGTCGATCCAGAGCGGGCAGGCGCTGGAGGCGGCCTTGGGCTATTACATCAACCCGCTGTTTTCCATTTTCCTCGGCGCGGTGTTGCTGGGCGAGCGGATGAACCGGGCGCAGGTGGCGGCGATCGCGCTGGCGGCGCTGGCGGTGGCGGTGCTGACCTGGGAGGCCGGGCGGGTGCCGGTGGTGGCGCTGGGGTTGACGGTGAGCTGGGGCTTTTACGCCTATCTGAAGAAGCGGCTGCCCTTGGGGCCCAATCAGGGCTTCATGCTGGAGGTGCTGATCCTGACGCCTTTTGCGGCGGGGTTCCTGATCTGGACCGGGGCGCGGGGTGGGCTGGTGTTCGGGGCGGATGGGGGGCTGACGGCGCTGTTGGCGCTGGCGGGGGTGGTGACGGCGGTGCCGTTGATGATCTATGCGAATGGGGCGAAGCTGTTGCGGCTGTCGACCATCGGCATCCTGCAATATATCGCGCCGACGATGATCTTCCTGACGGCGGTCTTTGTCTTTGACGAGCCGTTCGGGATGGCGCGGGCGGTGGCCTTTCCGATGATCTGGGCGGCGCTGGTGATCTATACCGGGTCGATGCTGCGCCGGAAGTGAGGCGCGAGCGCCCGTGGCTGGCCGCCGGGGCGCTGCCCCGGACCCCGGGATATTTGAGAACGGATGAAGATGCAGGTCAGTCGGGTTGGCTGACCTTGCCGCCGCCGACAAGGGCGGCGACGCCCGTGGTGGCGGGGCCGGAGGTGGGCAGGCCGCGCGCGACGCGGACGGCGAGGAAGGCGAAGGCCTGGGCTTCCAGCATGTCGCCATTCAGGCCTGCGGATTCGATCGGTTCGGCGGGGAGGCGCAGTCGGGCGGTCAGTTCGGCCATGATGCGGGCATTGTGCCGCCCGCCGCCGGTGACGAGGAGGCGGGTGATGGGGACGGGGAAATGCTCGGCCCCCCGTGCGACGGCGGCGGCGGCGGCGGCGGCGAGGGTGGCGGCGGCATCTTCGTTGGAGAGGTTGCCCATGTCGAGGGCGGCGTGGAAATCGTTGCGGTCGAGCGACTTGGGCGGCATGCGGTGGAAGAAGGGATGGGCGAGGAAGGCCTGGAGGCGGCCTTCGTCCACCGCGCCGCGCAGTCCGGTTTCGCCGCCGGGATCGAGCGGTTGGCCGGTGCGGGAAAGCATCAGGTCATTCAGGGGCGCATTGGCAGGGCCCGTGTCGAAGGCCAGAAGCGCGCCGTGGCTTTCGGGGGCGGGGTGGCGCGGGTCGATCCAGGTGACATTGCCGACGCCGCCGAGATTGAGCAGTGCAAGCGGCAGCGTCGCGCCGATCTGCCGGGCGCAGGCGAAATGGAAGAAGGGGGCGAGCGGCGCGCCCTGCCCGCCCATCGCCACATCAGCGCTGCGGAAATCCCAGACCACCGGCAGGCCGAGGGCGCGGGCAAGGAGCGCGCCATTGCCGACCTGATGCGTCCCCCTGCCCCGCGGATCATGCGCGAGGGTCTGGCCGTGAAAGCCGATGATCCCTGCCCCGGAAAAGCGGGAGAGGAGTTCGGCATGGGCGGTTTCCACCGCTTCGGCCGCCGCCTCCACCCCGTCCTCGCCCGGCCAGCGGCCGAGGGCGGCGCGGATCGTGGCCTGTTCAGCGGGGCTGTAGGGGCGGAAGGCGGAGGGGCCGAAATCGAGGATGCGTTCGCCATCGGTCAGCAGCATGGCCGCATCCACCCCGTCAAGCGAGGTGCCGGACATCGTGCCAAGCGCCCAGATCGCCCCGCCTTTCAGCATCTTCCTTTCACCCCCTGCCCCCGCTATACCGCCCGGGCCAAGTTAAAGCACGGGTGCCCCATGACCTACCATCCGAAATCCGACTTCCTGCGCGTGATGATCGAGCGCGGCTATCTGGCCGATTGCACCGATTATCAGGGGCTGGACGAGGCTTTGGTGAAGGGGGTCGTGCCGGCCTATATCGGCTATGACGCCACGGCGGCGAGCCTGCATGTGGGGCATCTTCTGAACATCATGATGCTGCGCTGGTTGCAGAAGACCGGGCACAAGCCGATCACCCTGATGGGGGGCGGGACGACGAAGGTGGGCGATCCGTCCTTCCGGTCGGAAGAGCGGCCTTTGCTGAGCCCGGCGCAGATCGATGCCAATATCGCGGGGATGCAGAAGGTCTTTGCGCGCTACCTGTCTTATGGGGCGGGGGCGTCGGATGCGATCATGCTGAACAATGCGGAATGGCTGGACAGCCTGAATTACCTGGATTTCCTGCGCGATATCGGGCGGCATTTCTCGGTCAACCGGATGCTGTCCTTTGAATCGGTGAAGTCGCGGCTGGACCGGGAGCAATCGCTGAGCTTCCTTGAGTTCAACTACATGATCCTGCAGGCCTATGATTTCCTTGAACTGAACCGCCGCTACGGCTGTCTGTTGCAGATGGGTGGCAGCGATCAGTGGGGCAATATCATCAACGGGATCGACCTGACGCGGCGGGTGCTGGATCACGAGATCTTTGGCCTGACCTCACCCTTGCTGACCACCAGCGACGGGCGGAAGATGGGCAAGTCGCAGGGCGGCGCGGTCTGGCTGGATGGCGGGATGCTGTCGCCCTATGAATTCTGGCAGTTCTGGCGGAACACGACGGATGCCGATGTGGGACGGTTCCTGAAGCTCTACACCGAATTTCCGGTCGAGGAATGTGACCGCCTGGGCGCGCTGGCGGGGTCGGAGATCAATGGTGCGAAGATCATCCTCGCCAATGCCGTGACGACGCTGTTGCACGGGGCGGAGGCGGCGGCGGCCGCCGAGGCTACGGCGCGGGAAGTGTTCGAAAAGGGCGGGATCGGGGATGACCTGCCCACCGTTTCGGTGTCGGTCGAGGAAGTGGCCGAGGGGCTGGGCATCGTGCAATTGCTGGTGCGCGCGGGGCTGGCGGGCAGCGGCAAGGATGCCAAGCGGCTGATTTCCGAAGGCGGCGCGCGGTTGAATGACGAGGTGATCACCGATCCGGGGCTGCGGCTGGGCGCGGGGGATCTTGCGGAGCCCGTCAAACTGACCGCCGGGAAGAAACGGCATGCGCTGGTGACGCTGGGCTGAGGCCAGGCGCGGGACAAGAAAAGGGGGCCATCGGGCCCCCTTTTCGTTGCGCGCTTCAGGGGTGGTTCATTCCTGAACGGTGACCTTGGCCATCACGTCGGGCTCTGCGACGCTGCCATTGGTGGCTTCATCACCCTTCTTGATGGCATCCACCACCTCCATCCCCGAGATGACCTTGCCCACGACGGTGTATTGACCGTCGAGATGCGGTGCCGGGGCGAACATGATGAAGAACTGGCTGTTGGCGCTGTTCGGGTCATTGGACCGCGCCATGCCCACCACGCCCCGGTCGAAGGGCAGGGACGAGAATTCGGCGGCCAGGTCCGGCAGGGCGGATCCGCCCATCCCGGCCATCGACATGTCGCCACCCTGACGGCCGAATTCCACATCGCCCGTCTGGGCCATGAACCCGTCGATCACGCGGTGGAAGACGACGCCGTCATAGGCGCCTTCTTTCGCAAGGGCCGTGATCTGTGCAACGTGGCCGGGGGCCACGTCCTGCGCCATGTCGATGACGATGGTGCCGGTGGTGGAACCGGCCACCTCGATGACGAGGTTCGGGCCGGGGCCATCGGTCACATCCTGGGCGGTTGCGGTCTGCGACAGGGCAAAGCCCCCCAGCGCGGCGAGCCCGAGGGCAAAGATCCCCCCGGCGATCAGGCGGTCAGAGGACATCGGCCGCCACCCGCACGGTGACCATGCGATCCGGCGATGTCGGCGGTTCGCCCCGCGTGATCTTGTCGACATGGGCCATGCCCGACACCACGCGGCCATAGACGGTGTATTGGCCGTTCAGGAAATGGTTGTCGCTGAAATTGATGAAGAATTGCGAATTGGCCGAATTGGGGTTGGCCGACCGTGCCGCGCCCAGGGTGCCGCGATCATGCGGGATGCGGCTGAATTCGGCGGGAAGATCGTCATAGGAGGACCCGCCCGTCCCGGCGCGGCGCAGGTTGAAGTTGTTTTCCATGTTGCCGTTTTCGACATCGCCGGTCTGGGCCATGAACCCGTCGATCACGCGGTGGAAGGCCACATTGTCATAGGCCTTGTCGCGGGCAAGCTGCTTCATCCGCTCGCAATGCTTGGGCGCGATGTCGGTGAGAAGTTCGATCACCACTTCGCCATCCTTCAGCGTGAGGATGATCGTGTTTTCGGGATCCTTGATGTCGGCCATCTGGCGTTCCTTCCGTTTGGATTTGCGCCGGAACCTAATGGCGCGGGGGCGGCAAGGGAAGGGCGAAAGGCGATTTGCGCCTGCGGCACGGTTGACGGGCGGGCGGAAGCGGCGGAAAGAGGGGGCGGGAATCCGGTGATGGAGGCGATCATGGGCTGGAAGACGCTCGACGATGTGGCGCTGGCGGGCAGGACCGTGCTGGTGCGGGTGGATATCAACGTGCCCATGGAGGCGGGTCGGGTCACCGATGCCACGCGGATCGAGAAGATCGTGCCGACGGTGGAGGATATTCTGGCGCGCGGCGGCAAGCCGGTGCTGCTGGCGCATTTCGACAGGCCCAAGGGCAAGGTCGTGCCCGAGATGAGCCTGCGTCATGTGGTGCCCGCGCTGGAGGTCGCGCTGGGGCGGCAGGTGATCTTTGGCGAGGATTGCGTGGGCGATGCGGCCAAGGCCGCCATCGCGGCGGCGGCGGCGGGGGATGTGGTCCTGCTGGAGAATACCCGCTTTCATGCCGGGGAAGAGAAGAACGATGCGGAGCTTGCCAAGGGCATGGCGGCGCTGGGCGAGGTCTATGTGAACGACGCCTTTTCGGCGGCGCATCGGGCGCATGCCTCCACCGCCGGGATCGCGGGGCTGCTGCCCACCGCTGCCGGGCGGTTGATGGAGGCGGAGTTGCGCGCGCTGGAGGCGGCACTGGGCAATCCGGTGCGGCCCGTGGTGGCGGTGGTCGGCGGGGCGAAGGTTTCGACCAAGCTCGATCTGCTGGGGAACCTTGTGACCAAGGTCGATCATCTGGTGATCGGCGGGGGGATGGCCAATACCTTCCTCGTCGCACAGGGGGTGGAGGTCGGCAAATCGCTGGCCGAACGCGACATGGCCGACACGGCGCGCGAGATCCTCGGCAAGGCCAAGGCGGCGGGCTGCACGATCCACCTGCCCGTCGATGTCGTCGTGGCGCGGGAGTTCAAGGCCGGTGCCGCCAGCGACACGGTGCCGGTTGCGGCTTGCCCGGCGGATGCGATGATCCTGGATGCCGGGCCGCAGACGGTGGCGGCGCTGGTCAAGGTGTTCGAAGGGGCAAAGACGCTGATCTGGAACGGGCCGCTGGGGGCGTTCGAGATCAAGCCCTTCGATACGGCCACCAATGCGGCGGCGCAGGCGGCGGCGCGGCTGACCAAGGCGGGGGCGCTGGTTTCCGTCGCAGGGGGTGGCGATACGGTGGCGGCGCTGAACGCAGCGGGGGCGGCGGCGGATTTCACCTTCATCTCGACCGCCGGGGGGGCCTTCCTCGAATGGATGGAAGGCAAGGAACTGCCGGGTGTCGCCGCGCTGATGGGGTGATCCGGGGCGAGCGGCGCGAAAAAACGCGCCGCCGTCACGATGGTTGCGCTAACCTGTTTGCGCAGGGCAAGGCGCTTGCCTAAAGCGGGGGGACAGAGGCCCGCGATTTGACCGGAAGGGAAGAGAGAATGCGCGCGACGAAGACCGTCCAGAAGATCCTGAGCAATTACGAAGGCGAAACCCCCGGCGTGAAGGCGAACCTTGTTCGCATGCTGATGGAAGGCAAGCTGGGCGGGACCGGCAAGATGATCATCCTGCCGGTGGATCAGGGCTTTGAACATGGCCCCG
>Ga0164290_1002415_pt1 | contig 13230 bp, 13 predicted proteins | sample Micstemetagenome_FD_108782 | JGI IMG/M metagenome (GOLD analysis project Ga0164290, IMG submission 108782) | Contaminated culture microbial community from soil near Moab, Utah, USA - Microcoleus steenstrupii SON62 (Illumina Assembly) | ecosystem: Environmental > Terrestrial > Soil > Soil crust... | reverse complement strand
CTGAACAGCTATCTCAAGGCATGCGCCGAAAACAAAGGCAGACCTCCCGAAGATTTGTCTCCATTCCTTCCATGGAAAACACCGGACTCCGAACCGCTGCGCATGGTTCACTGAGGTCTTACCACTATGCCATCAATCCACTATTTGCAATAGTACCAAAAGCAAAAAAGCAGAGAAGCTGGAAAGTCTGGGAATTGGAAGGCAGCCAATTGGCTTGTCTTCTGCTTCTCCTCAACTCTCCAGCTATCTCCGGCACATGCATCCTTGCAGACAACATATGCGATACCTACAACTGATGCCGTTTCCGACCTAACAGTTGAGGTGTCCTTTTTGGAAACACACCATGTGCGTTTCCAATGATGGAGCGCACTACGTGCGTTCCGTTCATGCAACCTTATTCGTTCGTCCCACGTATGCCGGAATCAGCTCGAAGAGCTTCTTCTTGAGCGTAGCGAGATCACCCGGCTCTGCGCCCGCGCAAAAGTCTTGCGCACGTTTGAGAGCGGCCGGTGCACCAGGCTGGCGCGTTTCCTTGGACCATTCGGGCGATTCGTGAGCGATAACCGTCCATTTGGAGCCGAGCACGTGCCTGAACAGGTACAGTGCGCGTTCCATGTGGAACGGTGATGTGACCACGTAGAGCGTCCCGCCCTGCTTGTCCTTGAGATAACGGTCCACCGTGAAGATGGCGTTGCCCAGGGTGTCGAAGGACTGGTCTTCCAGAAGGACGCGCTTCGGCGAGATGCCCTCAGCGACGATGATGTCTGCCATCACCTGCGCTTCGGTCGTGCCGTGTTCGCCTTTGTCATCCGGTGGACGAGAGCCGGAGCAGATTACCTTCATCCGCCCCTTGGTTGCAAGCAAGTCAGCCGCGGCTTTGGCGCGAATCTCCGTAACCGGAGCAGCGCTGCCGTCCGCTTTCAATCCACTGCCGAGAACGACAGCGACTCTGAATCCTTTGTACTTTGACGACATTACCTTTTCCATTTGCGGCAGGCGAAAGCCCCCGGAGCTCCTGCAGGGTTGACGCCATGCGTCGAACGTCCACATTGGTCCGGGGGCCCTCGCGGCCGTTTTCTTCTTGTAGTTCGGAATAAGTAATCGAGGTTTTTTTACTGCCCGTCCGTTGCCGAAGCGTTCGTGTCGCCCGGGTTCTGTTCGGGAGTCGCCAGCGCCGGAGCGCTGGGCTGAACAACCTTCGGCGTGGCCGGGCGCTTCACGTCGTCGACCAGCCAGTTGAGGATGTTGACGCCGTTGGGCGCGCCCCATCCAGTCGGGTGGTCCCAACCGGTGCCGGTCGGATAACCAGGACCACGGCCGTCTCCGTTATCACCCTTGGTGATGTCGTAGAACAGCTTGCCGTAGTCGGCCGAATTGCCCATGCGGTAGATCCGCGCGTTGCCGGAGCCGATGCGCTTACCTGCAGCCTGCGTGGAAGCGATCCACAAGGCTGCCCAGTTCGGAGCCGAGATACTGGTACCGCCGGATGCGATCCAGTTGCCCTCGAACAGGATTGCGTAAGGCGTGTAGGGGTCGGCAGCCATCGAGACGTCGGAAGTGACGCGCTCGTCACCAGCCGGGACGCCCGGGCCGGTCTGCCAGCTCTTGCGCTTGTAGTTGCTCGACTTGCCGCCACCCGTGCCGGTCCACGCCTCTTCGCGAGTGCGGCGACCGTTGGAGTGATGCAGCTCCGTGCCACCGACAGCGGTGACATACGGATCAGACGAGGGGTAGTCGACAGCGTATTCGACCTTCTTCATGCCACGGCAGTCATAGGCACCATCGTCGCCGGCAGCGGCGAAGATGACGATGCCCTGAGCGGCAGCCTGCAGGAAGATGTTGTGCTCGGTCTTCATCTGGCGAGTGCCCGTCCAGACTTCGCACAGCCCCCAGCTCACCGAAACCACGTCGGCTTCATTGTCGACGACGATCTGGTTGAACACCTTGGTGAACTTGGTAAACGCCGGGTCCTTGGCGATGTACATCAGGATGTCGGCACCCGGCGCCTGAGCACCGAGCTGTTGCAGGTCGAGCGTCGTTTCCGTGTCGGCCTGGGTCGCCTGACCCTTGATGTAAATGTTGCGGATGGTGCCGGTACGGACGATGCCGTACTGCTTCCAGTAATTGTCCACGTCCGTCTGGTTGTACGTGTAGGCCGTGGCGATAGCAACCTTGCGACCGGTGCCGTCGTAGTTGACGTTCGAACCGCGGTTCTGCTTGTTCGGGAAGTTGTAGACGTTGGCGACGTCCTTCGGTCCCAGACCGTAAGGGTTGGCGCGCGACTGCAGCGTGGACATGTGACTGACCGGCTGAGTGGGAGCCAAACGCATGCGGCTTTCGAACTGAGCCGCCGAGTTGAGGCCGATCACCGATTGGACGATCGAACTCAGGTGGCTCGGAATGCGGGGGTCACCCGCGTTGGATGTGAACTCGACAGCACCGCCGGCGACACCGGCGCGCTGAAGACGATAGCGGTTGAGCCTGACCTGGAAGGCCTTCTCGAACTGCTCGGTGGTACCCTCGATTTCGATCAGGGTGCGGTTGTCGCTGACTTCGACGACGGTCAAACCGTTCGTCTTCGCCCAGTCGGTGACCGCGTCCACATCCGCCTGGTCGGGCGAATAGGTGGCCTTGAACTCGTCGGTGGTCAGATACTTCTGATAGTTCGCCGAGCTGGGATCATCCTGCTCGTCGATCAGCTTCTCGAGATCTGCTTCGTTCTTCAGTGCCAGACCGATGACCACGGTTTGCACTTCATTGGGGTCAGCGTGGCTGACGAGCTGCGACTCACCCACCGCCGGAGGCGTGTGTCCCTTGAGCGCAACCGTGCGCGCGAAGGGGTTGAGCGAGTCTGGGGCGAAGAAGAATGCAAGCAGAGCTGCGAACCCGGCGACCATAATCGCCAGTCCGTATTTCTTGCGTACGCTCATTGGTGTTTTGCTCCATAGAGACAGGCGCGCCAGAATGATTTCGAAAAATCGGGCGCGCAAAAATTTCCGTCACCTTGAGAGGCTCGGAACAGCAATCAATGTGAAAGGCAGGTACCGGACTCATTTCCAGCACCCGGGATTTTTTAGTGGGCGAATCAGAGTGAGGGAGCAGCTCTCGCCACCCCCTTCACTCTGTCCACCGTAGGAACTTACGTTCCGGTTGTGCCGGCGCTTACTGGAAGTCGCCGGGCTTGTAGGCCAGCGGGTCGTCGCTGCCCTGGTCGGCGATCAGCTCAGGCGCAACAGTCTCCTTCAGGTTCTCCGAAGAAGTGTGGGACTGAGTGGCCGTGACGGTTCCCGTCGAGTCGTAGGTCTTCTCGGTCTCGAGAGTGCCGTCCCACCGGTAGGTGCGAACAGTCTTTTTGACGCCGTTCTCGTAAACGACAGCCTCCTGGACGGTGGTGCCGCTGTAATTGAAGGTCAGCTTGCGCTTGAGCGTCTTGCCGTCGGCTTCGTACTCTTCGACGGTCTTCAGGCTGATGCTCCGGTAGTAGCTGCTCTGGTAGCCGCTCCAGAACTGCTTGTAGGCAGCCGTGGAATCGGGGCGCAGAACAGTGATGTTGTACTCGACGTTCGAGCTGTAGCCACTGCTGCTCTGCTTGGACGTGCGGATCTTCTCGACCTGGCCGGCGGCATTGTAGAACTTCACTTCCGTCTCGTTGGCGTTCAGCGCCTTGGCAGTTGCCCAGAGCGCCTTGCCGTCCTGACGATAGAAAGTGGCGTCCACGAACACACCATTCAGCTCGTGAGTGACCGAGTGCAAACGCTTGCCGTCCACGCGATAGCGCGTGGTTTCCTTCGTGCCGTCGGCAAGAGTCTTGCTCGTCAGCTCGAGGGTGCCGGTGCCGCGGTTGAGCGTCTCGGCGACGACGGTGGTGCCGTCATTGGCGTAATCGGTGGTGCTCTTCAGCACACCGGTGTACGGATAGAACTCCTGCTTGCGGATGATGGTCTTGTCGGGGCGGAAGGTGTACGTTTCCAAACGCCCGTCGCGGTAGTCGACAGTCATCTCCACAAGCGTGCCATCTTGGGTCGTCTTGAAGATGCGCTGATTCTCACCGGACTCAGGCGGCATCAGCTTGACCGTGCGGATCAAAGCTGGCGCTGCAGGCTGAGTCGGAACCTGCTGAGGCGGGTTGTTGGTCGTCGTCTGCGACTCATCCTTGCACCCGGTCAAGGTGAAGGCAAGTCCGGCCACGACGGCAACGGCGATGAGTGAGCGCAAACTCAAACGATTCTTCTGATTGGAAGTCATGTTTGATGCTCCATTGGGAATCCAGAGCTCATGCGGTTTTGCCGCATTGCTCCGTCTTTACTTGTGTGACGCGCGCTTCTCGGCGCGCGTAAGAATTTGCATGAATAAAGACGCAGGCGGCACCCGTCCCTTTCGGAACGAAAGCAACCGCCTGCGCTTTTCTAGATCCGATCGCAGATTCCGACCGACAGAGGAGCTTTCTCACTCCCCAGTCATGACGGAATTTGAGCAAGCCGATCTGGTTTGAACAGCCGGTTAGCCGTTTTTACGAGATCTTGGTGCGCACGCTGTAGGCGAGAGTAGCCTTGCCCTGCGCTTCCACCTTGACGGTGGCAGTGTGGCGGCACGACGTCTCCTTCGAGAAGTCATGCGAGCTCTCGAGGATCTCAGCGCTCTCGCCGAGGTCTTCGAGCACGACCACTTCCACTTCGCGGTCGGTCTTGAAGTTGTGCAGCGTCACTTCCCAGCGTTCGACGCGGTACTTGGGCGCCTCTTCCTCGTCGGAAGGGTCTTCGATGCGCTTGCGCGAAGACGGGCGAGCGCCCGACATCGGACCCGCAGCCATCATCTCCGGACCACCGCCGACTTCGCCGCCGTCGCCGCCGTCACCTTCGGTTTCCTCGTACGCCTCGACCTGCTTGCGCTCGGCCTTGATGTCGGTGGAAGTGCCGATGGTCAGCCCGAAGGCTTCACCGGTGGTGACGTGGTCGAGGCTGGCCGAGCCGGTCAGCTGCAGCGTGCCGGAGGCGTCCGGCTGATAGATGGACACTTCGCCGGCGGGAAGCGGGTTGCCCAGCTTGTGCTCGACGTCGTTGACCAGCTTCAGACGGATGGAAACCGGCGACAGCCCTTCGCCTTCCTGCTGGTAGCCCTGGTAAGGGTTACGCGCCGGCAGGAAGTACTCGCGGGTGACTGGCACGTCGTGCGCCTGGAAGAGCGGCACCTGGAGGCTCTCGCCTTCCAGAAGCGTGACCTTCGTGGGCGCCGAGTAGAGCTTGTGCTCGCCGACGGTCTGTGCAGTCGCCTGGCGCACGTTGAAGCGCTTGGGCGCGGCCGCAGCCATCATGCGCATGCCGCCACCGGCCGACTCCAGACCGAAGTCCTGCTGCGCCTGGCCGATATTGCCGGCAAGCAGGTGCAGCTCGGCGTCATGGTAGCTGGCGCCGGAGTTGTTGGTGACGAATACCGAACTGTCGAAGCGCGTCAGACGACCGGCGTCCTCGTCGTACACCGCGTTGTGGTTGGCGTTCCAGCCCAGACCGCCGGTGCGGAAGAGGATGCGCACGCTGTAGCTGCCGGCGCTGTCGGTGAGAGCCGACACAGCCAGGTGAGCCTTCTCGTTCAGACCTTCCGGCAGACCGTCCAGAAGCTCGGTCTCTTCCATGTCCTGGAAGCGCACCAGAGCAATCTTCTCGTTGGCCTTCTGGATGAGCAGCTGGTCGGAGAGCACCGCCTGGAGCGTGCCTTCGATGGCGCGCTGGCGGCCGGCGTTGGAGCGGACCTTGAGGTTGACGCGCTTGCCGACCGACTTGGCCAGGATGGCGGCCGACGTGAAGTTGGCCTGCTGGTAGGAAACCGGGCCGAGCGTGAAGCTGCCGACTCCCTGGAAGTCCAGCACAACGAGCGTGCTGGGGATGTACTGCTGGGGCATGCCCTGCAGCTGGATTTCGTTGGCGCCGTCCTTGAGGTGCAGCGGACGCGCCTGCTGCACGACACCAAAGCCCTGGTAAACCGTCAGGACGGTGTTTTCGCCCTCGGAAGAGCGAACGAGGTTGGCGTTTTTGCGTGATGTTTTCTTGCTCACTGAAATTCTCCGATTTTGTCTCTGAGCTTGCAGAATCGGGTCGCGTTTTGCGACCGCAACAACTCCTGCAAGCACGGCTACTAGCGATTCGCCAGTTGGACCTGGCGATGGTGGAGGGAGCAATGTTGTTTTCTCAGCAGACATGCGGCAGGTTCGATGCCGCACATCCGCTTTCTCTGCCTGGAGTAGTTAGAACGCACAAGTTATGCGCGTTCAACAACCAGTCCGTCATTACGGGTAACGAGCTCTTTCGCCCGTTCGAGAATTAGAGACGGGGGCAGGCGCCGCCGTTCATCTTCTCCAGCTCGGCAATCCGCTCGCTGACGGGCGGGTGCGTGAGCTGCAGGTACTTCCAGAACGCCTTGATGCGGCCCCAGATGCCCACAGGCTTCGGGTCCGGCGCCAGAGCGTCGTAGATCGGGTCGATGGTCATCATCGGGCGCAGAACCCGGAAGACCTCGGCATCGCGACCCTTCGGCCGGTTCTTCTCGACGTACGCAACCAGCTTCTGGAGCGCCATCGAGAGATCGCACGGCTTCAAGGTCATGAGCGACCCGGTAGCGTCGGCGCCGGATTCACGCGAGCGCACGACGAAAAGCTGGATGACGCGAGTGACCTGACCAGTCAGCCAGAACACCGCATACATGAGAACCCACTCCAGAACTCCGGTGATGAAGCCCTTCTTGCGACCGGTCTGGAAGCCGAAGTCCTTCTGGAAGATGCGGATGGTGCCGATGAGCGCGCGAACAGCCTGATCGGAGATCAGGAAGAAGAGCGAGGAAAGAACCGAGATGAGCGAGTTGATGCCCACGTCGTAGTTCTTCACGTGACCCAGTTCGTGCGCGAAGACCGCTTCGATCTCGTCGTCGGTCATGCCGCACTGGAAAAGACCCTTCGTCGCCGCCACGACCGCCTTGCGGTGAATCGGGCCGGTGGCAAACGCGTTGGGCAGCGGGTTGTCGGCGATGTACACCTTGGGCTTGAACTTCAAGCCGCTCTTGGGGAACACCTTGTCGACGATTGCGATCAAGCGCTGATCCTCCGGCTTGGACGGATCGACGGGGACCGCTTTCTGGAGCTTCAGCGCGATGTCCGCACTGAACCACCACATGACGATGGGCAGCGCGCACCAGAGGATGCTGAAGCCGATCGTGTATTGGAAATTGACAGCCACCAGAGCAGCCAGAACTAGACCGCCCATGAGCAGGTAGCCAAAGATAGTTTTGGCCCAGGTCCACAGCAGCCGCGCACGCGCAGCTTTGGTGACCTCGTCGGGGCCGAGCACAGGATGACGTGCCATGTTGAACCTCCTTTTGAGAGTTATAGAGACCGCTGTAGAAACAGCAGCCTTATGCGAAAACTTGAGGCGATTAATGCGACGGCTCAGCCCTAGTGACGCACCAAATACAACACCACCTAGATACCTGGTCGTTGACTATCTCGCTTGGCGAGAAGTACGAGAGCAGGACAAGGTGGTGCGAACCTGTATTTGGTGCTTTAGGGTTTAAGACAGAGAAATGAGAAAGACGAACTGAGCAAAACTAACGAACAGTAACCAAGTATTCAACTCTTACTTGTTGAGATGTAGTAAACCTGCTTGGTTTTCAGCACGCGCGCCCGGATGTCAACAAACATGCACATCTTCGCTATTCTCTTGATTAGTTTTCTAAAGCGCTTATTTAGCAATAGTTTTCGGAATAATGATCTGCGCAAAACTAGCGCAGCAGAATGCGCATGACATCTTGGTTTTCAAGAGAACTCCGCGATTAGCGCAGCTAAACAAGAGACCCCGTAAGAACCAAGCAAGGAAGACTTGTCAACAGAATCAAAATCGCCACGTATCAAGCGTTTCAAGCACACCGGCAGAAAAGTAGAGACGAATTGAAAGCGGTTTGAACCCGGCCCCAAAACTCACAAACCCGCTTGACAAGCTCGCGCGCACCCGTTGTCACAGCTAGCGTATAAGAACATCTCTCTCATCTGTCTTGAAAACTTGAAAGACGCTCTCTGTTTAAACTAGCGTGTCGGAGTTCCTTTTCTTCCAACCCATCTAACACGCAACTTCGTCAGAGACTCTTTTTCCAGGTTTTGCAATAAATTTCCCCGCGCTCCCGCGTGGAAAAACGGCATTTGCTCCTGTTCGGCTGAGATTTAGTGGTGGTGTCGCATCTGGTGGCGCACCCATTTGATCTCAATCGGACATGGTTATGCATGCCACCTACCGGCAGGAATACCATGCTCTTCGGAACAATCCTTGCTTCACTTTTGATAGGCGCCATCTGGCTCCTATATCTTTCCGCCGGCAATGCTTCCGGCCAACCGCGCCCCACTCGCGAACAGCGTAAAGCTTTCGACAACGCCGAGCAGTTCATCAAGAAGGGCTATCTGGCAATGTCCATGGGCAACGCTGACGATGGTCAGTGGCAGTTCGGCCAGGCTCTCGCCCAGGCGCGAATCTCGCAGGATGCATTCCAGCTTTCGGAGTCGCTCGAAGGATTGGCTCGCGCTCGCATGAAGAAAGGCGATGGCAAATCCGCCATCCCGCTTCTCGAGGAGGCCCTTTCGCTCGAGCCCCAGTGGTACACGCCCAAGCCCAACTACTCGGCGCTAATGCGCACCGAGCTGGCAGAGGCAAAGGCAATCGCAGCCAAGCAGGCTGACTAAGGCCTGCCTGGAACAGAAACCCCAAAATCGAATCACCTTCACCACGAAAGGACCCAACCGATGCTTACCATCACCATCGCCCTCGCCGCCATCGCGCTCGGCTACTGGCTGCAGAGCAAGTTCGAATCGACCGCCGGCATCTGTGTCGGTGCGCTCATCGTCACCGGCGTCGCGACTCTGGTCGCTCCCACGCTGCTCGGCATCCCCACGCTCTACGCGTTCGGCGTTGCTTTCGGCGTCGCCTTCGGTGCGCACATCGTCTACAAGGCGAAGATGCGCGCCTGGGCAAGGTCCTATCGCCGCTCTCACTGAGGGCAGCAGCGTACTGACGGCAGGTCGGTTCGCCAATAACTCACGTTCATCCGCATAAGTCTGCAGAGCGCCATCAGGCGCTCTGCGTCTAGTAAGGAGCTACAAAATGAGTGGTCCCATACTTCTCGTTAGTTTCGTTGCAGCCTTGGGACTCGGCTATCTGCTGCAACGGCGCTTCCGCAAGACGATGCTGTTCGCATTGATTTTCTTGGTCGGCTCTATGCTTCTGGCGCTCATCGTGCCGAATTATCAGGGCTTCGACACGTTCAATCTTTTCGGACTGTCGATGCTCTTCGGCTGGGGGGCAAACCTTGCCGACGCGCGCGCCAAGGCTCTCAAGACGAAGGCTGACTTCGAGGCGCTCAAGACTGCGCGCCCGCAGTTCAAGCATTGCCCTAGCTGCCGCAGCCCGCTTGCCGAGCGCGTCATCGACGAAAAGAAGCGCCTGGCGTGCACGCACTGCACGTACATCTTCTGGAACAACCCGCTGCCTGTCGCTGCCGCCGTAGTACCGCACAAGTCGGGTGGCATTGTTCTGGTGAAACGCGGCGTCGAGCCACGCAAGGGCTTATGGTGTTTGCCCGCCGGCTTCATGGAAGTTGGCGAAACTCCAGAGCAAGGCGCAGTCCGCGAATCGGGCGAAGAGGCAAAGATCAAGATCGAAATCGAGCGCCTCATCTACACGTTCGCACCTCCGAACACCCCGCAGGTGCTGCTCTTCTTCGTCGCCAAAGAAATCGACGAGCTTCCCTCCCCCGGCAGCGATGCCACGGAAGCGCGCGTCTTCCAGCTCGACGAGCTGCCCGAAGACATGGCTTTCTCGAGCCACGTCGAAGCAATCAAGCGCTGGCGGGCTTCCGTCGGCCGCTAGGCGACGGTATCACCGGCCTATTGCCGTAGCGAAACGCACTTCGGGAGAACACTCTCCCGGAGCGCGTTTCCAAATGAGGAAAGACCTATGTCCCAATCCCAGTCGAATGAGATCAAAACGGCGGCGCCTTCGGCCGCAACTATCATCACCGGCGGTGGACGCGGCATTGGCAGGGCGATTGCTCTGCGCATGGCGCAGGAAACTGCCGTGTTCGTAGTGGGCAGAACGGAAGCCGACTTGCAGACGCTCTGCCAGGAAATCAACAACCGGGGCGGCTTTGCCGACTACCTGGTTGGCGATGTTTCGAAACCGTCGACGGCGAAGCGTGCTGTCGCGAAGGTGAAGAAGAAGGGCTGGACGCTGCGCAATCTCGTCGTCAATGCCGGCATCGGCAAGAGCGGCGCGACGCACAGTTTTGACCGCAAGCTGTGGAAAGAAGTTTTCGCAGTCAATGTGGACGGTGCCCTCTACTTCTCGCAGGAATGTCTGCCCACGATGATGGAGCAGAAGTCGGGCACCATCACCTTCATCAACAGCATCTCCGGCGTCCAGGGCTTCAAGTACGACGCCGCCTACACGGCATCCAAGCATGCACAGCTCGGGCTTGCCCGCACGCTGTCCTTGGAGTACGCCAAGCATGGCATCGTCGTTGTGCCCATCTGCCCGCACTTCGTGGAAAGCGAGATGACCAGGCGCACCATCGCCGGGCTTGTCCGCCACCGCGGCATGAGCGAGGCGCAAGCCGAAGAGACCATCAAGAACACCAACCCGCAGAAGCGCATCATTCCTGCCGAGGAAGTGGCTGAAGCCGTGGCGCTCGTCGCCTCGGGCAAGCTGCCGTCCCTGAACGGAAATCCGCTGATGCTCACCGGTGGCGCATAGGAGACATCCATGGACAAGCGCCTTAAAACGCTGATCAAATGGCTGCGCAAGAGCACGCAACGCGCGCAAGGCATTCTCGTGCCTGTTAGCGGCGGCTCAGACAGTGCGCTCATCTTCTGGCTCTTCAACCAGGCGTGCCCGGAAAAGACGATCGGTGTTTTCTCCGGCTCGAAATCCCAGTTGCGCTGCCGCGCCTGGTTCGAGTCGGTGGGAAACATGCGATACGCTCCGGCGCCGCGCGGCAAAGAGGACAAAGAGTCCCGCCGCTGGGCCACCTTCCAAACCATTGCCATCGCCGAACAGAGGTGGCTGGTTGGCTCCAGAAATCGCTCCGAAGAGGTGATGGGCAACTTCAGCCTGCCCAGCCGAATCGCCACCTTCCTGCCGCTTGCAGGCGTGTGGAAAAGCGACGTAATGGAACTCTGTTCCATCGTCGGAGTGCCGAAGGAAATCACCGACTCCAGCCGCCGCGCCGACCCGGACTGCGGACGCCCGGAGGAAATGTCTGAGATTCCGTTGGAACTCATCGACGTTTTCCTCAAGGCGAAATGCGGAGCCAAACGCAAAACGCTGAAAGCCCTGACGCGCGAACAGATCGGTTATCTGGAGCACGTCTACTCGGTCAACCAGTTCCGCAAGCACCTGCCTGTGGTCGGTCCCGATATCGGCTGACGCAAACATAGAGGGAAATTGTCTATGCCATTGCTCAAGAAAGACGTCGTGAAACCGGGAGCCGTGCTCGAAGTGCTGCCGGTGATAAAAACCGGATTGCCGAGCTTCGGACTCGGAGCCAGCAACGAAGTGAAGGAGTATCTGCTCCTCACTCCGAAACCTGGCGGCTTCTTCGACGGGCACTACAAAATCACCTCCGGCACCAAGCTGGAAGTGATCGAGAGCCCCAAGCGCCGCGGCGAAGCCGGCAATTCGGCGAAAGTGAAAGTCGTCGAACAACCGGAAGTTGTCGGCTATGTCTTCTGGTGTGAGCTGCGCGCCAGCGCCAAGCTCGTCACTGAAGCTCCGGCTGCCTGAAGCAATCCCTGATCGAATTTGAGATGCAGATGTGGGCACTGCTCACATCTGTGTCTTTCTCGGCTCGTCTCGTTAGTTAAACGATTTGGCATCTACCTCTAGACGCCGAATCACAACCGCAAACAGACAGTAGCTATAGGAGAACATCATGTTTTTCGCGATCACCTTCGTCCTCTGCGCGCTCTTCGCCTACAGCATGGGCGTCACTTCCAACGGAATGACCAGCCCCCGGCAGGCGTTCAACGTTTGGACCGGTCCGTTCAGTGCCGTCCTTGGAGCAATCATCGGGCTCGTCACCGCACTCTTCACCGGTGCAGCACTCGGCGGTATGCTCTTCAGCGGCGCCGTAATCGGATTGGTCGCCGGACTTCTCGGTCTGGGACTGGCCCGTCGTAAGCGGCATCGCAACTGAAATCTCTGGCTCTGCAGGCGGCGGAAAACATCTGTTTCTGCCGCCTGCCGCCACATCTTGTCTCGCGTTTTTTGAACGCCGTTCTATTCGTCGATATAGTAATACAGTAAGGTTTTAGCGAATTCGGCTATCTCACGAGACTTTTATGTATTGACGAATAAAGTTTCGGCATTACAACAGGCGATCTGACATTTGCGCAGATCGCCCTCTTTGGCAGCGCCACCATATACGATACCATCACTCGCAGATCTCGCGCGAAGTAGACTTAGCTCCCCAAGGCAAATTTGATATACAAAATCAACTTTTCTTTCTTGCGTTATCATTGCATGAGCCTTCACGATGGTTGCATATCCACCTCGCCGCTTCCGGAAAGAAAACTCTCTCAAAATCAATACTCCGCCTGTTCCAAGCAATTCCACCTGTGGTTGAGCCACAGGGAACTGCAGGTTGCGGAATCTCCGGAGCAGCGTCAAAGTCTCAACTCTAACTTCCATTCTTCCGCGTGAAGAACAAAGAGAAAGGAAAAGCTCATGCCTCCCGAATTAGTTGTGGCGCTCATTTTTCTGGCGCTGGCCATAGGACTCCTCTTTGGCATCCGCAACATCGTCAAACTGCAGAACAATCGCATCCGCACGCTCCAGTCTGAAAGGCGAAACCCGCGTTACGCCAATCGTTGGCTTCGCGAAGAACACGAGTGGCCGCCCTTGGAACGCCCCTGCGACGACCGCCGAAACGCCAATGGCAGCAAGCGATAAGGCGTTATGAAGAGACGAAGCAAGAGAGGGCACCGACACATATTTCGTCGGTTCATTCTCTTGCTTCGTTTTTTTTGTTTCAGCTACCGCTACATACCATAGTAGCATTTGTACCCCTCAATTATGCGCCAGCACCCCTTATTAGCAGTAGAGTCTCAGCTGTTGGGGGGGTCCCCCGTTTGCTTTGTTTGGGGGCGTATCGAGGCAGGAACCTGTGAGGCTTTTCGGACTTCACCTTGTTTGGGTTAGTCCGCCG
>Ga0164290_1002414_pt1 | contig 13240 bp, 10 predicted proteins | sample Micstemetagenome_FD_108782 | JGI IMG/M metagenome (GOLD analysis project Ga0164290, IMG submission 108782) | Contaminated culture microbial community from soil near Moab, Utah, USA - Microcoleus steenstrupii SON62 (Illumina Assembly) | ecosystem: Environmental > Terrestrial > Soil > Soil crust... | reverse complement strand
TGTATGTACAGAATCGTTTGGCGACAGGGTAAAAAACTGGATTGTATTGAATGAGCCGATGGGTTTTACTTCATTGGGTTATATGATTGGCAAACATGCACCCGGAAAAACCGGCTTGAGTAATTTTTTACCTGCGGTACATAATGCAGTGCTTTGTCAGGCAGAAGGTGGAAGGCTGATAAGAGCCGCTGTTTCAAGGGCTAATATCGGTACCAGTTTTTCCTGTAGTGAAGTGATACCATTTACACAGAAAGAAGAAGACATCAAAGCAGCAAAGAGAGCCGATATTTTGCTGAACCGCTTATTTATTGAACCTTTATTAGGCAGAGGTTACCCACAGGAACAAGGATTTACCTTGCTAGATAAACTGCATCTCCATAATAAAGCCTGGAAATATACAGAACGGATGCAGTTCAATTTTGATTTTATCGGGATACAGAATTATTTCAGTACAACGGTCAAATACAATCCGCTCATTCCTTACATACAGGCATCTGAAGTAAAAGCCATAGCAAGAAAAGTACCACATACCGATATGGGCTGGGAAGTAAATGCAGACAGCTTTTACCGGATGATCAAAAGGTTTTGGTTATATGGTGGTGTTAAAGAAATCATGATCACAGAAAGCGGGGCTTTCTATAAGGATCAGATGATAAATGGAGTAATAGCAGATACCGAGCGGGTTCAATATTTTCAACAATACCTCAATGCCTTATTAAGAGCCAAAAAAGAAGGGGTGAATATCGGCGGTTACTTCGCCTGGACACTCACAGATAATTTTGAATGGGCAGAAGGCTACCATGCAAGGTTTGGACTTGTACATGTAGATTTTAACACACAGTTACGGACCATTAAACAATCTGGTTACTGGTTTCGTGATTTTCTGCACGACAGGCTCTGAATTTAATTACTCTCATCATGTTTCAGTAAGTTTGGTACTACTAAAACCAAACAGATGCGTCGCTTCCTGATTCTTTTATTGATCCTTGTTATTATTACTGATGGCAAAGCACAGTCAAAAGTGCTTGTTCCTTTTCATACTGCTTATGCAACTGGATGGAATGCACATAAAATAAACAGGCCCTCTGCGAGAAAAGATGCTCTGTTATGGTCTGATACAGCCACACAATTGCGCTTCTTTGTGCATAATTCCAAAACAGGAGCACTCCATATTGCGTTGAATGCAGTTTCACTGCGAACAGCCAAACAACTGACGGTTGAAGTAAGGGGGAAAAAGATGAATATCACAGTACCGATAAATACACTGACTAAAGAAATAAAAATCGGAACAGTACAACTGACTGATACTGGATTTGTGGAACTGGTATTGTCATCTAAAAAATTATTACCAGGGGCACTGGGTATCGGCAACCTGGTTTTATCGGGTCCTGCTTCAGAAGGTTTAAGGTTTAATACAAAAGAAAGATTGAATGCTGCATCTGTTCATCTTCGTTATCCATTGGCCGATTCCATTAAAGCAATTGGTTTTTATAATGAAATAACGATTCCTCAGGGGTACGATCCATTGTATAGCTATTATATGGCTACAGGTTTTTCAAGAGGTTATTTTGGTATACAGGTTAACAGTGAAAAGGAACGCCGTGTTATTTTCTCGGTATGGGATGCAGGCAATGAAGCCGTCGACCGTGGAAAAGTGGCCGACTCCAATAAAGTAAAACTTTTAGCCAAAGGGGATGCCGTAGTGACCAATGATTTTGGTAATGAAGGAACAGGTGGGCATAGCCATTGGGTGTACAACTAGAAAGCAGGTGAAACCTATCGTTTTCTGGTAACCGCACTTGCCGACAGCGCTTCTCAAACCACTATTTATACAGGCTACTTTTTTGTTCCTGAACTGCAACGCTGGAAACTGATTGCAGCATTCAGGGCACCAAAAGATGGCAACACCCTGAATAAGTTGTATTCATTCAATGAAAATTTCAGTGGGGAAAACGGACACTTACAACGCAGGGCATTATTTGGTAATCAATGGGTACAACAGCAACGCGGTGGCCGCTGGGTAGCATTAACAGATGCCATCTTTACCACTGATGCAACCGGCAGGGCAGGCGACCGTTTTGATTATGGGGCAGGTATAACCAATGAACAGTTTTATTTATGGAACGGAGGGTTTAAAGAACAGGAAGCAAAACAGAATGATCAGTTCAAGAGACCCAATACCACTAAAGCTCCAGTGATTGACTATACAAAAGATGCTGACAGTCTTGCGCAGGCGAGAAAAGACATACAGGAAATTACAGATGCTGTAAAGAGTGGAAAGATTGATACAACAGGAAGGGTCGAATCAGTCTACTATCATATTTTACAACAGGGTACCGGGGAATATGTATCGGAAACCGATACGGTAACTGTTCATTACAAAGGAACATTATTGACCGATGGAACTGTTTTCGACCAGACAAGGGATAAGCCTGCCGTATTTCCTTTACGCAGGCTCATACGAGGATGGCAACTGGCACTACCCAAATGCAGGGTAGGAGGCAAAGTACGGGTCATTATACCCTCTGCACAGGCATACGGTATAAGAACACGCAGTAAGGACATCCCACCCAATAGCATTCTGGTATTCGATATTGAAGTGGTGGCTACCAAAAAAATGTAGCAAACTTGGTTCCCGGGATAGGTAATTGACATTTTATGCAGATTTGGAACAAAGAGCTTGCATAAGGCCAGAAAGCTGTTTATCTTAAGACTATCTACTTCTCAACGATAAACCTTGCGTATGAAAGCTGCCCGTCAACTTACCATCGCAATGCTCTTACTTGCCGTTATAGCAGCATTGTATAGTGGTTACAGCCTGATTTCAGATCCGACAGGCTCTACACTTGGTATACCTTTTTACTGGCTCAATGGAACCATGTTTAAAGATTTTACCACACCTGGCTGGATTATCCTGCTTGCCATCGGTGTATTGGGAATCATTACAATTGCCACCGTAATAAAAAGAATCAGGCATTTTCATCTGCTGGTAATTGTACAGGGAGCCATCATCTGTATTTTAGTGATTGCACAGATGATCATTATCGGGGAAGAAAATATGTTGCAATATCTTTTTCTGATGATGGGTATGGCCATCGCCATCGTAGGTGGTTTGTTGAGCCAGGCGGATAAGAAAATAAGAAATAAGGAATAAGAAAATGTCAAATCCTACTTCCTCATTTCTTATTCCTTATTTCTTATTTCTCTGTTCCTCTGTTCTTCTGTTCCTCTGTTTCCTTCCTCATCGCCAGGTACACGCCATTGGTCCAGCCAAAACCATCCTGATTGGGGTACTCTCCACCGCCGGCTTTTGTATTGGTATCAGCCACATTGTATTTCTCCATCATCTTCCCAGTTTCAGCATAAGTTTTTTCATTCAATCTCATCCATCTTTGACGAATTTCTTCAGCAAGCGTATTCAATCCGTAATTATTCAGTCCTTTATAAGCAATCCACTGGAGAGGAGCCCAACCATTGGGAGCATCCCATTGCTGGCCGGTTTGTAAAGTAGTGGTTAATACACCCCCTTCCCCCAATAGTTGTTTGCTGATTACGATTGCTGTGGCATTTGCCTGTATCTCATCTGCTATTCCAATAAATAAGGGAAAACATCCGGCCATGGTGATACGGTCACTAACCCGATGTTGCTTCCAATGATAATCGAAATAATAACCCTGCCCGGCACTCCAGCAATATTTTTGAATGGCATTTGTACGGCTGGTCATTTTTTCCCTGAACCTGTTTACCGAATCATCATCTTTTTCAAGAAGGTAACAGTTAAGCAATACTTTTTCCAACTGCAGTAATAAGCAATTCAAGTCAACAGGCACCAGGTCTGTTGTTTGAATGCTGTGCATGTATTTTTCATCTGCAAACCACCGGCTGCTAAAATCCCAGCCCGATTCTGCCGCAGCCCTGATATGTCTGTACACTTCTTTACTATCCCTACCCGACTCTTCAGCCACATGAATATCTTCAATATACGCTTCTGGCCGGGGAGAAGGATCATCATCCCAATACCTGTTTAATATTGAACCGTCGGGCATTTTAACTACTCTTCGTGCGGATGGGTTTATTACAGTAACCTGATCAATGCCATCCATCCAGAAACTGTATTCTTTTTCCAGTGCAGGCAAATAGTCTCTCAATATTTCATCACCCTTAATCGATGCCAGCAATGAAACCATCATGGCAAAAAAAGGAGGTTGCGATCTGCTGATATAATAAGTTCTGTTGCCGTTGGGAATATGCCCGATTGTATGAATAAGATGCGCAAAGTTCCTGATCATGTTTTCAATCAGGTCATATCTTTCGGTTAGTTCCAGTCCCAGCATGGTGAAATAACTGTCCCAGTAATAGATCTCCCTGAATCGCCCTCCCGGAACAATGTAGGGGAATGGCAACCCGATTAATGTACCGCCTGTTTCATCAGGATTTCGTTGTAACACTTCCCAGAGTTCCTGCAAATGAACAGTAATAGGTTTTGCTGCAGAAGAATAGTCCTCCTGTTTATCAACAGGCAGTTCGAAATATTGCTGTACAAATGCCAATAAATTGAATGATGGACTTTCTTTCTCGGTTAAATATTTTTCAAGAATGCCGACTGTATTTTCTTTTGGCAATGCATCTACGAAATATTTGGAATCGGAGAAAAGGCCTGCTTTTTGAACATCCTCATAAAAAGGCGATAATGCGGTGATATGAAAATATGGCTCCTTCATGGTTAATCTGCTTTAGCTGTTTGTTTTTCCCTGCGTTGTAACCTGTTGAAGAGAAACAAACAAACCACCAGTATAGCCATTGGTATAAGTGAAAAATAAAAAGCCTGTTTGCCATCATAATGCTCAAAAATATTCCCGGTAATAATAGAACCAGTTGTACCACCAAGTGCTGAAAAAATAATGATCAGCCCCGACATTAAACCATGTTGTTTAACCGGCAGTGTGCTCAATATTACGGAGTTAACGGCCGGATAAATAGGTGCCAGCAATAAACCAATCATCGGAAATACAAAAGCAGCCAGCGGGGCAGTAGACCAGCCTGTAATAGGTTGTCCGGTTGTTTTTTCAGCCAATGGTATGGCCACCAGCACCAATACAGCAGCCAGTATAAGACAGGATATCAATACAATCATCCAGTTCAGCTTTTTCAGTACCAGACCGGCAAAGAAGCGCCCGAGTGCGGTTGATCCTGCCAGGATACTTGCCATCTGAATACTTGAAGCAGCAGGTAAGAGCAGCACTTTGTTATTGAATGTGGGTAACCAGCTCATGATACTTTGCTCAATCAACACATAAAAAAAGGCACAGAGTACAAATACCAGTACAATGGGTTTAACCATGAGTTTGAACATATCCGTAAACTCAGCAAACATAGATTTCTGTTCTTTTGCCTGTATAGAAGATTCATCCAAAGATGCTGACCAAAGCAATAGAAAAGCAAGCAATGAAATACCTCCTAATACATAATACACATTGAGCCAGGCGGTTGATTGGGGATTGGTATCATCAACAAAATAACTAAAGATGAAATAGCCGGTGAGTATGCCCACCATAAAAAAAGATTCAATAAAATTCATCAGACTGATATGCTCTTTCTCATTTTTGGTAACCAGGCCAATGGTACTGTAAACAGACATTTTAATCAGCGCAAAAGAAGAACCGACGGCTGCAAATAATAATTTCGTGGTGAAAAAACTGGCCGTAAAGGGCATGATAAAACAGATAATACTAATGAACCCCAATGCGATGAGCATGGCATTTTTATAGCCAATCCGAACGATATAGGAAGAGACGAGAAAAGAAACAATGGCGATACTCAGATCCTTGAAGGCTTCCAGCACAGAAGCCGAGCCTTCAGTTACACCAAAATTTTGTTGTACCTGAAGTATAACTGTTCCTACACTATTGAGTAGTATGGCAAAAACAAAATAGTTAAGGAACAGAGATGTTTTTATTTTCCAGTTTTGCATATAGAAGTATTAAGCGTTTTATTGTTGTGCAGCAATCAGTTTCAAACAAACGGGGCTGGGAACTTCAACCTGTCTGAGCATTTGTTGTAATAAGCCTGTTTCCTTGTTTACACGGTAGATGACAATATTGTTGGTTTTCTGGTTGGCCACCAGTATAAAATTACCATTGGGTGCAATGATAAAATTTCTCGGTCCTGCCCCCGGTATAGGCTGGTAGCCTTTAGCCGTTAGTTTTCCGGTTATCTGATCAATGGAAAAAATGGCGAGATTATTTTCATCTCCGCGATTGGAAGCGTATAAGAATTTTCCGTCGGGCGATACATGTATATCCGCACTACCCGGCTGACCCTTATAGTCGGCGGGATGTGTAGCAATATTTTGAATACCCGTCATAAACCCATTGTTGTAGCGGTATGCTTTAATGGTACCTGTTAATTCTTCCAGCACATATACAAAACGTTGGTTGGGATGAAAGTCGAGATGTCTTGGCCCACTACCCGGGGCAGAAGCCGCAAAGGGCATGGCTGCAGGTTTTAGTGGCTTTTTGAGCAAGGGATTAAACTGGTATAACATCACTTTATCGGTACCCAGATCAGGGGCCAATATGTATTTGCCATCAGGTGAAAAGAAAGTAGCATGAACATGGGGTTTGTCCTGCCTGCTTTTGTTTACACTGCTGCCTGTATGTTGAATCAGTTGTGCGTAATGTTCTAATCCACCTTCTTTATTAACTGGCAAAGCTGAAAGATTACCTCCTGTATAATTACCAACCACCACCCATTTTCCGGTTTTATCAACCGTTACAAAACAGGGATGATCACCGCCACTGGGTTGTGCATTGATAAAATATAACTGACCTGTGGCCTGGTCAAAATCATACGCACTTACATAGCCGGGTTGTTCGCCACCCGATTCATTTACTGCGTAGAGTTTGGTGCCATCGGGCGATAAAGAAAGAAAAGAAGGATTGGTGGCACTATCGGTACTGCTTACCCATTGTACTTCACCATTTTGTGAATTAAAACGGAATACATAAATGCCCTTGCTCTTACCCGAAGTATAAGTACCAACAAAGAGATAATGATCCTGTGCCAGCAAGCCAATGCTGAACAGGCAGAACAAAACAGCAATCAGGTGTTTCATAAAAGCCGGGTTTGCTCTAAGATAAAGATTGCGTTGCATTCCTGTTTAACTTTATTTTATGAAATAAACCGATTGTCTGTACGGATATGTTTATTATGAATATTAGCATACTTTTTTAGTAGACTATCTTTACCTTCGCCAACCAAATTTTTTCTATGAAGAAAATACTACCATTAATGTCAGTTCTATTTGCAGCCTGTACAGGCGTACCTACAACATCATTGGAAACAGGAGAGTGGCAGGGCAAACTGTTGCGTGAAGATGGGAATCATATTGTATTCAATTTTGAAGTAAGGCAGAAGAATGATTCACTTAGCTGGGTGATTAAAAACGGGGAAGAGAAAATTGAAGTAACAGATATATTGCTCAATGGCGATTCCATTCTGGTGCATATGCCTGTTTTTGAATCCTCATTCAAACTGATAAAACATGGTACTAATAAATTAATAGGTACCTGGACCAAAGCGGGATCGGCTGGCTTTATTGATATGCCATTTGAGGCTGTATCTGGTACAAAAGAAAGATTTAGTACAAAACAAAAAGCCGGTAATAATATTTCGGGTAAATGGTCAGTGAAGTTTTTCAGGGCAGATGGTTCACCCCGACCTGCCATTGCCGAGTTTGTGCAAAAAGACAATGATCTCTCCGGAACTTTTATTACACCTACCGGTGATTATCGTTATTTAAAAGGAGTGGTAGATGGTGATTCTTTAAAACTATCTACGTTTGACGGTAGTCATGCCTATTTCTTTAAAGCATATATCAATAGCGATAATTCCATCGGTAAAGGATTTTATTATTCCGGCGCCACAAGTATCGAGCCCTGGGAAGCAGTGAAGAACGACACAGCAAGTTTACCCGATGTAGCAGCCATGTACCTGAAAGAAGGGGAAGAAAAACTCGATTTCAGTTTTCCTGACCTTGATGGGAAACGGGTTGCTATTACAGATGAAAGATTTAAGAATAAGGTAGTTATTGTTCAGATCATGGGATCATGGTGCCCCAATTGTATGGATGAAACAGCCTTCCTGAGTACATTTTATAAAAAGAATAAAGACAGGGGTGTAGAAATTGTAGCGCTGGCCTATGAATACTATGAAGATTTTAACCTGGCAGTGAACAGTGTAAAAAAATTCCAGAAAAGATTTGATGTGCAATACCCGATGCTGGTTACTGGGGTAACAGTATCAGATACAGTGAGAACAGAAAAAACATTACCGCAGCTCACCAAAATTAAGTCCTTTCCATCTACCATCTTTATTGGTAAAAACGGTAAAGTAGCCAGAATACACGCCGGTTTTGAAGGACCCGGAACAGGAAAGCGACATGAAGCGTTGAAGAAAGAGTTTGAAGAAACGGTGGAAGGGTTGTTGAAGCAATAGCTTTGATGTCAGATCTCTGATATCGGATATCTGATGTAAAGGGAATGGAACACGGATGGTCATGGTTGTTATGATTTTTCATGATCCATCATAATAATCATGACCATCTGCGTTCTCTTTAATCTACAAAAAAAGCCATCCACAAACGGGATGGCTTTTTTTGTAATAAACTAAATTTTATTTAGCTCCCTTCACATACTTATCCAACCACTGCTGTTGTTCAAACAAAGTATGCAATACATTTTCCTTTCCACGATAGCCATGTGCTTCATATGGCAGGAACACAAAACGAACGGTGCCGCCATGACCTTTGATGGCCGCATATAAACGTTCGCTGTTGATGGGATAGGTGCCTGTATTGTCGTCACTATCGCCATGAATTAAGAGGATCGGCGTTTTAATTTTATCCGCATAACTAAACGGACTCATCTCATAATACAATTGCGGTGCCTGCCAGTAAGTACGATCCTCATTCTGGAAACCAAATGGCGTAAGGGTACGGTTATAAGCACCACTTCTTGCCACACCTGCTTTAAACAGATTGGTATGGGCTAGTAGGTTAGCCGTCATGAAAGCACCGTAGCTATGTCCACCTACACCCACACGGTTTTTGTCGGCAACGCCCAAACCAGATAAATGACCAATGGCGGCTTCTGCATTCATCTTTAACTGAGCGACAAAATTGTCGTTCGGTTTTTTGTCGGCCGAAGCTGCAACGATGGGCATTTCTGCATTATCAAGCACTGCATAACCCTGTGTTACATAATAGATGGGAGAGCCCCAGCTCAGTGTGGTAAAACGGTACTGGCTGCCACGAATCTGTGCAGCATCAGCGGCACTGTTGAACTCTCTTGGGTAAGCCCAGATGATCAGTGGCAGTGGACCATCTTTGTCTTTATTGTATCCTTTGGGTAAATACAGGTCGCCGGTGAGGTCAACACCATCGGCTCTTTTGTATTTTACTTTTTCTTTCTTCACTCCCTCCAGTTGCGGATATGGATTGCTGAATTGAGTGATGGCTTTATCGGCAATACGAAGCACCAGGTTTTTAATAAAATAGTTAGGTACATCTGTCTGCGATTCTCTCCTGGTCAATAAAACCAGTTTATCGGCATCCAGCACTTCATTCACTGTTTCATACACCCCTTCCTGACAACGCCAGATGATTTCATTCTTTTTGCTGGCAAGATCAAACTTGGCAAGAAAAGGAAGATCGCCTTTGGCAGAAGCACCTGTGGTATTGTTCATTAAAATTTTCGTTCCGTTATCAGTAGTTTGAATAACAGGTCTGCCAAATTTGTTGCGTGTTAAAACAGGAGAACCCGGATTATTATACGCATCGGTCTGGTTTCTTTCAATCAGTAATTCAAATGAACCGGTGCTACTGTTATACCTGCTTACACGGATGGTTTGTTTTGATCTTAATACTTCCTGCACCAAGGCGAGGTTTTCGTTACCCCATGTAGTGCCACCATAACGTGTTTTGGTTTTGAACAGTTCTTTGGCTTCACCGGTAAAAGGTGCGCTTAATGCATATACGGCATCATGGTATTCTACCTGTTTTTTAATCAGACCACTATCCAATGGCATGGCCCAGGTAATGGTGGCAGCCTCATCATCACGCCAGTCGAAACTTCTGGGTACGTTTTGTGTGTTATCGTAACCGGAAGGTGTTCCTTCAGAAGAGGGTAATTCAGCCAATACCTTCACTACTTTACCACTTAGGTCATTGATAGTGATGGTAGAGGGAAACCCATTCGCAGTAACTAAGTAAGAGAAAGGTTTACGGATGGTTCTCACCATCATGTATTTTTTATCGGGCGATAAACTGAAAGTTGAAACAATACCGGGTTTGCCCAACACTGTTTCCACTCCATTTTTGTTTTGAATGAGTTGGCCCATGGCATAAAACTCAAACAACTGTTCATCAAAAGGCGATTTAATCAGATCCTGGTAAGTAGGGCTAGGGGCTGCTTTACCCAGGTTCTGCTGAATGGTTGGACCCTTTGGTGTAATCGGTCTTTTGGGTGCATTGGCCGCAGATTGTGTAGCGGCTTTGTAGATGATGGTATTGTCATCCACCCAGGTGTAAGAAGTTCCTAATACGGTATTCAATGCCTGTTTATTAATTTTTGCAGCTTTTTTGGTAGCAATATCAATAATATACAAGTCAACACGTGAACCGGTTGTATGTGTAAAGGCAATTTTTGTTTCTGAAGGATTCCAGCTCACACCACCTGCCAGTAAATTGGCGGGTAAGCCACTTACCTGTGAACTTTGCCCCGATTTAATATTCTGCAGCGTGAGATTGTTGATGAAGTTCTGTCTGCTCGGAGAAAAATTATTCGGGTTGATACGTAAGCCCGCAACACGTAATTCAGGCTGACCCAATTCTTCAACCGTTGGATAACTGTTGCGTTCACTGAGCAGCATCCATTCTGCTTTTCCATCAATGCTTACAGAAGGTGTTGGTTTGGCCAGCAGCAGTTCCATTACTTCTTTAGCAGGTGTACGATAGGTATTGTCGTCCTGGGCATATGCAGCAGTAAAGCTGAAACCCAGTATCAACAATCCGAAGAACCATTTTTTCATAGCGTTCTATTTTAGTTGGTGGTTTTATATTAGTCCGAAAATCCGGAAGTCGGAAAGACCGAAAGAAATTTTAAATGAAGCGATCATCTTTCGGACTTTCGGTCTTCCCGTCTTCCGGTCTTCATTGATAAACTCTTACATAATCAACAATCATCTGTTGCGGGTACACTTTTTCATCTACGCCTTTTTGCCCGCCCCAGGAACCGCCCACTGCAATATTGAGCAATAAATGAAAAGGTTTGTCAAAGGGCCAGGCCTCGTTACCGGTATGTTCGTTTTTAAAAGTGAAATAAGGTTTCTTGTCTACAAACATTTTAATGGTTTCTTTATCCCACTCTAACATGTATATATGAAATGTTTCACTGCAGTCGGGAACAGATACAGTTCCTGTTTTTTGGGTGCCGATGCTGTGGAAATATTTTTTGGTATGCGCCGATGCATGAATGGTTCCCTGGTTATACCCCACATGTTCCATGATATCTATTTCACCATCATCGGGCCAGGTAATTTTCGGGGTACTGGCCAGCATCCAGATGGCGGGCCAGGTGCCAACACCTTTGGGTAGTTTGGCGCGTACTTCTATGCGGCCATAGGTCCAGTCGCCCTTGCCCTTGGTTACTAATCTTGCAGAACTGTATTTATTATCACCTATTTGTTCTTTATGCGCCTCAATAATGAGAAAGCCTTTTTCCACCCTTGCGTTGCGTGTATTCTTTGATGTATAGTATTGTAATTCATTATTACCCCAGCCATGTCCGCCCACATCATAGTTCCATTTGGCAGAATCGGGTAAGCCATTAACCGAAAATTCATCGCTCCAGACCAGTTTTTTCTGTTGGGCATTGGCCATAGCTATGACAAACAGGGAAATCAGGGAAAGGAATAATCTTCTCATGTATTCGCAGTTTGGGGAGATGAAAGTTAGGTAATCTCAGGTAGTTCTGTACCTGTATTGGATGATCGGGTGAAAAAAATTTGCGCATAACCACAGTTGACTGTATTTTTGCCATCTCATGAAACAATTCGCACATATCCACCATCATCATTTCTTACCCAGAGGGTAGGCTGTTGGTGTTATGTGCTGATCATAAACATTAAAAGGCTTACCAACAGGTAGGCCTTTTTTATTTTAACGCAGAACTATGAAATTAAAATTAGCAATCCAGAAAAGCGGCCGTTTGCACGATGATTCCATTCGTTTGTTGAAGGAATGTGGTATCGATATCAGCAATGGCGTAAACAAACTGAAAGCAGAAGCATCCAATTTTCCGCTCGAAGTTTATTTTTTAAGGGATGATGATATTCCCCAGTATGTGGAAGATGCCGTGGCCGATATTGGATTTGTGGGTGAGAATGTGGTATACGAAAAAAAGAAGAAACTCACTGTAGTAGAAAAACTGGGTTTTGGTAAGTGCAGACTAAGTATGGCCGTTCGCAGAGGTGAACAATATACAGATGCTTCCTTCCTCGAAGGCAAAAGAATTGCTACCAGCTATCCGGTAATTGTTGAATCTTTTCTCCGCGAAAAAGGAGTAAATGCAGAGATTCATGAAATCAGCGGCAGCGTGGAAATTGCTCCCGGTATTGGTTTGGCCGATGCTATCTGCGACCTTGTAAGCAGTGGTTCTACCTTGTTCATGAATGGATTGCAGGAAGCAGAAACCATCCTGCAGTCGCAGGCCGTTCTTATACGTAATAATGAGCTGGATCCTGTTAAAGTTCAGCTGATCGACCGTCTGTTATTCCGTATACAGTCGGTAAAAAAAGCAAAGAACAATAAATACATTCTGTTGAATGCACCCAATGATAAACTGAAAGAAATTATTGCATTGCTGCCCGGTATGAAAAGCCCGACTGTATTGCCGCTGGCCGATCCGGGTTGGAGCAGTGTACACAGCGTACTGAATGAAAATGATTTCTGGGATATCATTGAACAACTCAAAGCAGCAGGCGCACAGGGAATATTAGTGGTACCTATTGAAAAAATGATCGTCTAATCTACAATGTATGAAACGAATTGAATATCCTTCCCGCTCACAATGGAATGAACTGCTGCAAAGACCGGTTATAGATACGGCTACTTTACAACAGCAGGTGAAAGCTGTAATGGATGTGGTTAAACAGGATGGTGATAAAGCTGTAATGCAATTTA
>Ga0164290_1002413_pt1 | contig 13257 bp, 13 predicted proteins | sample Micstemetagenome_FD_108782 | JGI IMG/M metagenome (GOLD analysis project Ga0164290, IMG submission 108782) | Contaminated culture microbial community from soil near Moab, Utah, USA - Microcoleus steenstrupii SON62 (Illumina Assembly) | ecosystem: Environmental > Terrestrial > Soil > Soil crust... | reverse complement strand
CAGGATGATCGAGAAGACCCGATCTCAGGCAAAGGCCGCAGAGGAAGCCGCCTCGACCTGAGGCAGCGCAGACGTCCGTATTCTTTCCCTTGTAATTCTTGGTTCTTCGCGCCAAAACCCATGACGAAAAGGGAATCGTCAGGGTTCCCGCGCCCCGCCATCACAACGGTGTCTCCATGCTCGATATCAAATGGATTCGTGACAATCCGGCAGTCCTCGATGCGGCACTCGCCCGCCGTGGCGCTGAGCCGCTAGCCCAGACTCTCATCGCGCTCGATGAGCGACGCCGCGCCATCGTCCAGAAGGCGCAGGAAATGCAGTCGCGCCGCAATGCCGCTTCCAAGGAAATCGGCATTGCCATGGGCCAGAAGAACACGGAACTGGCCGAAAGGCTGAAGGCCGAGGTCGCCGAGATCAAGACGTCGCTGCCGGCAGCCGAGGACGAGGAGCGCAAGCTCTCGGCCGAACTCACCGACGCACTCGCGCGCATCCCCAACATCCCTGCCGCCGATGTCCCGGATGGCAAGGACGAGCACGGCAATGTCGAGACGCGCCGCTTGGGCGAGAAGCCGATGTGGAACCACAAGCCGCTCGAGCATTTCGAAATCGGCGAAGCGCTTGGCTGGATGGATTTCGAGAGGGCTGCGAAGATCGCCGGTTCGCGCTTCACCATCCTCAAGGGCCAACTCGCGCGGCTTGATCGCGCGCTCGGCCAATTCATGCTGGATACGCACACGCAGGAGCACGGCTATCTCGAAGTCCAGCCGCCGCTGATGGTCAAGGACGATGCCGTATTCGGCACTGCCCAGCTGCCGAAATTCGCCGAGGACCTGTTCAGGACCACCGATGGCCGCTGGTTGATCCCGACCGCCGAGGTGCCGTTGACCAACCTCGTGCGCGAGGAAATCCTCGAACACGATGTCCTGCCGCTCCGCTTCACGGCGTTGACGCCGTGTTTCCGCTCGGAAGCCGGTTCTGCCGGCCGCGACACGCGCGGCATGCTGCGCCAGCACCAGTTCAACAAGGTCGAACTCGTCTCGATCACCGATGCCGAAAGCTCGAAGGCCGAGCACGAGCGGATGACGGAATGCGCCGAGAACGTGCTCAAGAAACTCGGGCTGCACTTCCGCACCATGACGCTTTGCACGGGCGATATGGGCTTCGGTTCGCAGAAGACCTATGACATCGAGGTCTGGCTGCCAGGGCAGGACACCTATCGGGAAATCTCGTCCTGCTCGGTCTGTGGCGATTTCCAGGGCCGCCGCATGAATGCCCGCTATCGTGACCCGAACGACCGTTCGATCAAGTTCGTCCATACGCTCAACGGTTCGGGCGTCGCCGTCGGTCGCGCGCTGATCGCGGTTGTGGAAAACTATCTCAACGCGGATGGCTCGGTGACAATTCCGGATGTGCTTCTGCCATATATGGGTGGCCTCAAGAAAATCGAGAAGGCGAACTGATCTTGCGGATCCTGTTGACCAATGACGATGGCATCCATGCCGAGGGGCTCGCTGTCCTCGAACGGATCGCGCGCACGCTATCGGACGACGTCTGGATCGTGGCGCCGGAAACGGACCAGAGCGGGCTCGCACATTCGCTGACGCTCTCCGAGCCACTGAGACTTCGGCAGGTCTCTGAGAAGCATTTCGCCTTGCGCGGCACGCCGACCGATTGCGTCATCATGGGCGTCAGGGAAGTTCTGGGCAACAAGAAGCCGGATCTCGTCCTTTCAGGCGTCAACAATGGCGCCAACATGGCCGACGACGTCACCTATTCTGGTACCATCGCCGGCGCCATCGAGGGCACGCTTCAAGGGATCAAGTCCTTTGCGATTTCCCAGGCCGCGCACTATATCGAGGGCGAGCGGGTAATCCCTTGGGAGATCGTCGAGACGTTCGCACCCGATCTGCTCTCCAAGCTGATCAAGGTCGAAATGCCGGACTGGAGCTTTATGAATCTCAACTTCCCGAACTGTAAACCGGACGAGTTGCAGGGCATAGCCGTTACGGCCCAGGGCAAGCTCGATTTCGGCATCAACGTCGAAAAGCGCTCGGATGGACGCGGCCTGCCGTACTACTGGCTGAAATTCGATGCCCGCAAGGGCGATTTCCGGGACGGCACCGATATCCATGCGCTGAAGGCAAACAAGATTTCCGTCACGCCGCTGAAGCTCGATCTGACGGATTACGATTTGCTCGACCGTATCCAGAAGGCAGTCGTCGCGTAAACAGAAAGGCTCGGCATGTCCCAGGTCCATGGCAAGGAAGGTTTCGCGGCGCTCTGCCTGCGCCTGCGCGCCAAGGGAATTACCGCCAGCGATTTGCTCAACGCAATAGAGCAGACGCCGCGCCATCTGTTCACCCCGCCGGAATATGCTGCCTTCGCCTGGTCGTCGCGAACGATTCCAATCGAATGCGGTTCCTTCATGGAAGGCGTGGATCTGGCGGCCCAGCTCGTCGAATCCCTGAAGCTCAAGCCGAGCCATCGTGTACTCGAAATTGGTACCGGCAGTGGTTTCACCGCCGCCGTGATGGGACGGATGGCCGAGCGCGTGCTGACCATCGATCGCTACCGCACGCTGGTCACGTCGGCACAGGAGCGCATGGACAAGCTCGCACTGAGAAACATCATCGTCCGCCAGGCTGATGGCGCGTCGGGACTGCAAGGCGAGGGGACCTTCGATCGCATAGTGGTCACGGCTGCTTTCTCGACGCTGCCGCGCATCTATGCCGAGCAACTTGTCTCTGGCGGCATGATGGTCGCGCCCATCCTGCAGGAAAACGGCAGTTGCCGGATGATCAAGCTGACCAAAACGGGCAGCCGCTTCGAGCGGGTGGAGCTTTTCGAAGCACCATATCAGCCGATCGTCCAGCAGATCGCTTTGGCGCTCTGATGACCGGGTCAAAGGTAAATTCCCGTTAAGGTTATCTTTTTTCACATTTTTTTGAGCCCTATCCCCGACTGTTAACCAGCCGGTAAGACTAACGCGCTTTAATCATTACAAGTAAATGCGTAGCGTGGGTTCAAGTCATGCGTGCCTTAAAAATTATGAATGCCAATGCCTCTCCCCTCCGCCTGACGGCAGCTCTGCTGCTTGCGGGCATAGCGTCGGGTTGCTCTTCGGATGTGAGCCGTTTCGACGGGCTCTTCTCATCGAAGACCGACAATCTCACCACCAATTCTGTTCCGCACAAGGTCAATGCCGTCAATGGCAAGCTGCCGACGCCGAACCGGAACGTGGCCTCCGTCGATGCGGCCGATGTCGATGTGACGGGTGACCAGGCGCTGAACCAGCCTTACCCGGCCAATCAGGATGTGTCCTACGATCCGATGAGTACATCGACAATCGAGACCAGAACCACTGTCCAGCGCACGGAACTCAAGACGCCCGGCGTCAAGGTGCAGCAGACAGCGGCGATCAATCAGCCTTTCCCGGCGAAGGTGAAGGTCAATGTCGACGCCGATCCGATCAATACCGGCACGATCAAATCGGTCTGGAAGGTCTCTGACGCATCGCCGCGCATCCTGATCAAGAGTGGTGATACGCTTTCTGGTATCGCCGCACGCTACAAGGTTCCGCAGTCGGAAATTCTCAGGGCCAACAAGATGGAATCCGGTGCCGACCTGAAATACGGCAAGTCGATCATCATTCCGGTTTCGGTGAAGTCGTCGAAGAGTGTCGCCGCTGAACTTGCGCTCGGCACCAAGAAGGTGCCGGTCAAGGTGAAGGATCAGGACAAGGCTATTCTTCCCAACACAGCGTCGCGCGACAAAGCTAAGCAGGCCGATAAGCTAGCGGTCAAGAACAACGATGCGGACGTTGGCGCCTATGTGGTGGCCCAGGGTGACTCACTTGCCAAGATTGCCAAGCAGCACAAGGTATCGGTGGATGCGATCAAAGCTGCCAACGGCATGACCACAGCTTCGCTCAGAATCGGCCAGAAGATTGTCATCCCGGGCACCGACCCGGTCAAGACAGCGTCGATCCCTGACAATAGCAAGGTCAAGGAGGTCTCTGAGGCGAAGCCGAAGACCTACACGCCGCCGGTCGCCGACAGAAGCGTCGAGGAAGTCCAGAAGGCTGCCGACAATGGCGAGGATGCACCCGACGAAACCGGCATCGGCAAGTTCCGCTGGCCCGTCCGTGGCGCGGTCATCGCTGGCTACGGCCAGAATGTCGATGGCGTCCGCAATCCGGGCATCGACATTTCGGTTCCCGAGGGCACGCCGATCAAGGCGGCCGAAAACGGCGTCGTCATCTATTCCGGCGCAGGCCTCAAGGATCTCGGCAACACGGTCCTGATCCGCCACGACAACGGCACTGTCACGGTCTACGGCAACGCCTCGGCGCTGAAGGTCAAGCGCGGCGACAAGGTGACCCGCGGCCAGGTGATCGCCAGTTCCGGCATGACCGGCGGCGCCAAACGCCCCAAGGTTCACTTCGAGGTCCGCCAGAATGCGGCCGCCGTCAACCCGATGACCTTCCTGCAGTAATTTCTTTCCTTCAGGTGTATTGCGTATGGAAAGACGTGGAAAAGCCCGGGGAAACCCGGGCTTTTCTGCCTCCCAACAGGCGCCGCGCCCGCTGTATAGATTCTGTTGACTGAGCTAACAACGTAAAATGGAAGACTTTATTCAGCTGTCAAACTAAAGGGTGCCCGGCTTCTCCGAGGCATTTTACTTTCCGAAGGAATTGATCATGGCATCGCAGCCCCAGCCCTTCCGTCGAAGCTACATGAGCAAGGAAGAGTCTTACATGTACGATCGGGAAGGCTATTTCCCGCTGGTTGATACCATGAATGCCGCGCGCATCGAGTATACGGAAAAGGGCGTGATGCACCTGGCCAGCCGTCGCTGCGACCTCATTAGGATATCGAAGACATCTGCCGTGATTGCCATCAACACGATGTTTGCCGTGCCGCAGACCTTCTATCTTGACATCCCCGACGCCCGCATCAACCGCATCGGCTGCGTTCTCATGAAAGTGCATGCGGACAACAGGATCGAGGCCCGCTTCCTGAGCGGGGTATCCGATCGGGACATGAACCGCATCTTTGCCTTCAGCATGCATCCTTCCCACCGCGACGTGCTTTTGGATGTCAGGGCTTAAGCCAACCGCTTCAAGCGAGGCGTTTGCCCATTTTCCCCGCGATATCCTGAATGAACTGCCAAGCGACACGGCCCGAGCGCGCGCCGCGCGTGGTCGCCCATTCCAGTGCCGCGTGGTGCATGTCCTCCCGCGCCATGTCGAGGCCGAAATAGTCGGCATAGCCGTCGATCATCGCGAGATAATCCTGCTGCGAACACTTGTGGAAGCCGAGCCACAACCCGAAACGATCCGACAGCGACACCTTTTCCTCGACGGCCTCGGATGGATTGATCGCGGTCGACTGTTCGTTCTCGATCATGTTGCGAGGCAGCAGGTGCCGGCGGTTCGAGGTCGCATAGAACACCACGTTTTCCGGCCGGCCTTCAACCCCGCCGTCGAGTGCGGCTTTCAGCGATTTGTAGGACGTGTCGTCATTGTCGAAGGAAAGATCGTCGCAGAACAGGATCACCTGATGTTCGGCCGTCTTCAACAGTTCCATTAGGTCGGGCAGGGTGGAGATGTCCTCGCGATGGACCTCCACCAGCTTCATCGGTTTCCCTCTGTCGCGGTTGATCGCCGCATGGATGGCCTTGACCAATGACGACTTGCCCATGCCCCGCGCACCCCACAGCAATACGTTGTTGGCCGGCAGGCCGTTCGCAAAGCGGGTCGTGTTCTCGGTGAGTATCCCCTTGACGTGATCGACGCCGCGGATGAGCGACAGATCGACGCGGTTTACCCTCGGAACCGGCACGAGCGCATGCTGTGAGGGATTCCAGACGAAGCAATCCGCCGCCTCCCACTTCGGCGCTGTCGCTAGGGGGCCGGCACTCCGTTCTGCGGCGTCCGCCAGCCGTTTCAGTTCGTCAAGGATTGATTTGAGGACTTCGTCGTTCACGTCAGACGCTCCGGATGCATGGCTCTGTCCGACGCGCTAACATGGACGTGTTCGCCCGGAAAGGCCGAAGATGCGGCAAAACGCGGGTTTTGCCGCGCAAAGTTTCAATGCGCTGTTGCATTGGAGAGGCATATTCCTATATTCCCGCGACCAGCCTGCGGCCTGATCCAAGCGCCGCACCTCTTATCATGTCCGGGAGTAAATGATGATCTTCACCGAAGCCTTCGCCCAAACGGCCCCCGCAGCCTCGTCGCCGCTCGGAGGAGGTCTCGATATCGTCCTTCTCTTCGTGCCCATGCTTGTGGTCTTCTACTTCCTGATCTTCCGACCGCAACGTCAGCAGGTCAAGAAGCGCGAAGAGATTCTGAAGAACATCCGCCGCGGCGACCAGATCGTGCTCGGTGGCGGCATTGTCGGCAAGGTGACCAAGGTCATCGATGACAATGAACTCGAGACCGAGATCGCCGAAGGCGTTCGTGTCCGTGTGGTGCGCGCCAACATTTCCGAAGTGCGCGTGAAGAGCGAGCCGGTCAAGGAACCGCAGGCCGCCAACAAGCCCTGACGGATCGATAAGCGGGCGAAAGCCCGCTTTTCCGCGTATTGTAGAACTGCATAGAGAGCCCTTATGTTTTATTTTTCCCGCTGGAAATCGGTCCTGATCTGGCTCAGTGTCATTCTGAGCATCTGGCTGGCCGTGCCGAACTTTCTGTCGCAAGCGGCTCTCGATAAGATACCGTCCTTCTTACCCAAGGGGGCGATGACCCTGGGTCTCGATCTTCAGGGTGGTTCCCATATCATGCTCAAGCTCGACCGTGGGGACATCGTCACGGAGCGTCGTGAGACGATCGTCGATGAAATCCGAAGCAGCTTGCGCCGCGCCGGCATTGGCTATACGGGCTTGGCCGCAAATGGTCAGAAGATCACGTTCAAGCTGCGTGACGCCGGCCAGATCGATGCGACGAAGACGGCATTGAAGGATTTGACCGCCACGGTCAGTGGCGGGCTCACCGGCACATCGGTTACCGAAGTGACGGAGAGCAATACCTCGGACGGGGCTTTCGAATATGACCTGACCGACGACGGCATTGATTATCGCGTAAGCTCGGCGGTTGCCCAGTCCATCGAAGTCGTGCGCCGCCGCGTCGATGAACTGGGTACGACAGAGCCGTTGATCCAGCGCCAGGGTGCCGATCGCATCATCGTCCAGGTGCCGGGACTTCAGGATCCGCAGCGCCTCAAGGCGATCCTCAACCAGACAGCAAAGCTGACTTTCCATCTCGTCGATACCTCGATGTCGGCACAGGATGCCCTCAACTCCCGGCCGCCGGCGACATCGGAGGTCGTCTACACCAATGACAATCCGCCGATCCCTATGTTGCTGGTGAAGCGTGCCATCCTGTCGGGCGAGAATCTGGTGGATGCGCAGCCGGGCTTCGACTCGCAGTCCGGCAATGAGCCGATCGTTTCTTTTCGTTTCGATTCTTATGGCTCGCAGACCTTCGGCCGTATAACCCAGGAACATGTCGGCGAGCCCTTCGCGATCGTGCTCGACAACAAGATCATCACCGCGCCGAATATCCGCGAGCCGATTCTCGGCGGTTCGGGCCAGATCTCTGGCAATTTCACCGTTCAGTCGGCTAACGATCTCGCCGTTCTACTGCGCGCCGGCGCGCTGCCCGCGACGCTGACTGTTGTCGAGGAACGCACGGTGGGTCCCGGCCTCGGCGCCGACTCGATCCGTGCCGGCGTGACGGCAGCGATCATCTCCTTTGTCGCCGTCTGTGTCTTCATGACCTTCTTTTATGGCACTCTGGGGATGATCGCGAACATTTCGATGGTCATCAATATCGTCATGATCATTGCGATCCTATCTGCATTGGGTGCCACACTTACATTGCCCGGTATTGCCGGTATCGTGCTGACGATCGGGCAGGCGGTCGATTCCAACGTTCTGTTCTACGAGCGCTTCCGAGAGGAGGTGAAACAGGGCCGGCCCATCGTGTCTGCTATGGAGTCGGGTTTCCAGAAAGCATTCGGCACCATCGTCGATGCCAATCTGACGACACTGATCGCCGCTATCATCCTGTTCTATATGGGTTCTGGCCCGGTACGCGGCTTTGCCGTGACGCTCTCGATCGGCATCCTGACGACCGTCTTCACCGCTTACACCGTTTCGCGCCTGATGATCGCCATCTGGCTGCGCCGGACGCGTCCGAAAACGGTGCCGAAGGGCGTTCGCACCGCATTCTTCGATTTCGCTCGGATCGGCTTCATGCGTATCCGAAACTGGAGCTTCAGCATCACCGCCGTACTGACGTTGGCATCCATCATCGGCTTTGCGACGATGGGGCTGAACCTCGGTATCGACTTCACCGGCGGCTCGATGATCGAAATGAAGGCCAGGCAGGGCGCGGCGGATCCCGGCGATATCCGCAATCGCCTCGAGGAGCTGGGTATTTCAAGCGCGCAGGTCCAGGGGTTTGGTGACCCAAGCAACGTCATGGTTCGTGTCCAGAGCCAGGCCGAGGAAACGGCTGAACAAAGCGTCGTGGCCAAGATTCGTGGTGCCCTCGAAAAGGATTATGAATTTCGACGCGTCGAAGTCGTCGGCCCTTCCGTATCGAGCGAACTTGCCGTGACCGGTGCGATCGGCCTTGGCCTCTCGCTTCTGGCCATCATGGTCTATATCTGGTTCCGGTTCGAGTGGCAGTTCGCCATCGGCGCCGTTACCGCCACGCTGCACGATGCGATCATGACCGTGGGACTGTATGTCTACACGCGAATGGAGTTCGACATCACCGCGATCGCGGCGCTGTTGACCATCATCGGCTTCTCGCTCAACGACACGGTTGTCATCTACGACCGAATGCGCGAGAACCTTCGACGATATAAATCCATGCCGCTCGAGGAACTGATCGACCTGTCGCTGAATTCGACGCTGTCGCGGACCATTCTCACAGCCGGAACGACGTTCATCGCGATCCTCGGTCTCGTTCTGTTCGGCGGCGATGTGATTCGCTCGTTCACGATCTCGATGCTGTTCGGCGTATTCGTCGGCACCTATTCGTCGATCTATGTGGCTGCACCGATGCTGATTTACTTCAAGTTGCGACCTGACTCGATGTTCAAGGAAAAAGAGGAAATCAACCAGCGCGGCGCGAAGTCGGCCAAGCCGGCGGTCTGATGGCGGGCGGCATCGTCATCCGCGAACAGCATTTCCCCGGTCGGGCGCCGTTGGACGCCTATGGCAATGGCGGCTTCCGTTTTGCTGACATGAGTCATCGAGGATCGATCCTCTGCCTGCCCTCGGGCATCCATGGCTGGGCCGCGACCGAGGCCGATCCGCTGACGGCGGATCTCTTCGAGCGCGCGATCGCCGAAGCGGCCGATATCGAGGTGCTGCTGGTGGGTACGGGAACGACCTTGCGGCCATTGCCAAGGGAATTGCGGGAGCGGCTCAAGGCCGCCGGCATATCAGCCGACCCGATGTCGACGGGCGCGGCGGTGCGCACCTTCAATATCCTGCTTGCCGAAGAGCGCGCAGTGGCTGCAGCACTGATCGCGGTGGACGGCTGACCATGCCATCGACCCGGGAGGAAGCTTATGCGGCCTGTCTCGCCACGCTGCGATCCACCGATCTCGACCGCTACCTGGCCTGCCTGCTGCTGCCGGAGGACAAGCGCGGCGCGCTTGCCGCGCTCTATGCCTTCAGCGCCGAACTCGCCCGCATCCGCGATCTGATCCGCGAACCGCTTCCCGGCGAGGTTCGCCTGCAATATTGGCGCGACCTGATCGAAGGCCAGCCTCATGGCGACAGCCAGTCAAATCCGATCGCCGCCGGCATAAGCTACGCGATTAGCGATCACCGGCTGCCACGCGCCGCGCTCGCGGCGATGACGGAGGCGCGGATATTCGACCTCTATGACGACCCGATGCCCGACCGCAACGCTTTCGAAGGGTATGCCGGAGAAACGTCGGCTGCGCTGATCCAGCTTGGCGCGCTCATCCTCGACCCGGAGAACGCGAGACGCGTCTCCGAAGCCGCCGGTTATGCCGGGATCGCGCAACTGGTGGCAGGCTGCCTGCTGCTCTTGCCGATCCATGTCAGGCGCGGGCAGGTCTTCCTACCGGGCGATATCCTGTCAGCGGTCGGTCTCGACGCGGCGGGTTTTCTGAAGGGTGAGGACCCCCGGCGCACGAAGGCTGCCTTGTCCGCCTTTATAGGTTATGGCCGCGATCACCTCGCCAGGGCGAGGGCGGAGAAACCTTCTCTTGGCAAGAGTACGAAGCTGGCGTTCCTGACTGTCTCGCTCGCCCAGCCCGTCTTTAATCGCGCAGAGAGAGCGGGTCTCGCCGTGCTGGAAAAATCCATCCAGCCGTCCCAGTTTTCCCGGCAATGGTGGCTCTGGCGGGCGTCCGGCTCGCGCATGTTTTAACACACATTTATTAATTCACGTTTTGCTAACCAACGCATGCCTAGAGTGGCACCAAGTCCCGGACAACCCGGCGGAATGTGCCAATGAGTATTGCGTTTTTAAGACATTCGCGGCGGGCGTGTCTGCCGTTTTTTCTCAGCGTCGCGCTGGCTGCGTGTTCGGGCCCGATGACGCCGCCCGGCAGCATCGATGACGAGACGACGGTGTCTTCGATCGACCCGGTCGATTCCATGGACAGTGCCCCCAGGACCTATCCCGCGCCGGACAATGCCGTCGAGCAGGCGACCGATTCAGTCGACTATCTCGACACGCCAAACCTCGCCAACCGGGAAAGCCAGCCACTGCCTGGGATAGACGAACAACCGCTTCCCAAGATTGACGAGGAGCCGCTCCAGCAGTCCTCGATTCCGAGCGACGGCGTCGACATGGATAGCGCTCTCGGCGTCCAGCAGCCCGTCGGACTTGCTGAGGAACAGTCTGTCGATATCGCGGAAGGGAATGCCACGCAGCCGGTCGTTGATGGTATCGGGACCGACAATCTGACGCAACGTGTCCCCACGCGCGTCACTGGCGACCGGAGCGTGGATTTTAACGACGCAAGCTCCGCTGACCAGATAACACTGCCCTCAAGGCGGCGCAACGTCGAGGAGACGCAGGTCGCCTTCATGCCACGTACAGGCGATCCGACCGAGGCGGCGGACGACTTCAGCGAGATGACCTCGGCCGACCGTGCCTGCCGCACCGAACTTGAGCGCATGGGGGTGAAGTTCCAGGAATTGCCGCCGATCTCCAACGGCCGCTCATGCGGTATTGCCCATCCGATCAAAGTGACCGGGTTCCAGGGCGGCATTCAGCTGAAGCCGGCGGCGACGCTCAACTGCTCGATGACCAGCATCTTCGCCAAGTGGGTGAAGAACGAACTGGTGCCGTCATCGCGCTATCGCTATTTCTCCGGCATCAAGACCATCCATCAGATGTCGTCCTATTCCTGCCGCAAGATGAACTCTCGTTCGCGCAATCCGTGGTCGGAACACGCCAAAGGTAATGCGCTGGATATCGGCGGTTTCACGTTGAAGAACGGTAAGCATATCGACGTCCGCAAAAAGAGCTTCTTCGCCTTTCGCGAGAAGGGCCTCTTGAAAACGGTGCGCGAGGATTCCTGCAAATATTTCACCACTGTTTTGGGACCGGGCGACGCCTATCACGGCGACCATTTCCATTTCGATCTCAGGGCGCGCAAGCGCAATTATCGCCACTGCAGCCTTTGAATCCGACAAAAACGAAAGCGGCGGGCAACCATTGGCCCACCCGCCGCTTTCGTACTGGAAATAATTGCCGCTGATCAGTCGAACAGTTCTTCAAGGAATGATTTCTTGCGTTTGTGATAGCCATGTCCATAGGACTGCTCATAGCGGGGATCGTAGCCCTGTTGCTGTGGATGCTGATAGGCGGGTTGTTGGGGCTGCTGGTAAGTGGGCTGTTGCGGTGGTGCCGCCATGGGAACTGCGACCGCTGCCTCGCGGGCGCTTTTCTCGATGATCTTGTCGAGTTCGCCGCGGTCGAGCCAGATTCCACGGCATTGCGGGCAGTAGTCGATCTCAATCCCCGCACGCTCGCTCATGACAAGCGAAACACGGCAAGAGGGGCATACCAGACCGGCGTGAGGGGAATTCATGCGAAATCTCCAAATGTCTACAAGAGTTTAAGCCCGCTATTCATTCGACGGGCCCTGTCAGGCGGTCCGACATCGCCATCACGTAAGGTGAAGGCCAGAGGGGCCCGGTCCGCAGGAGTGATTTACGTGTTGCTCGCGCCATTTTCAAGGCGGGGCTGGCGCAAAGGACACTATCAGCGAAAACTGCGCCGTACCGCATTGGGCTCCGCTGAACTTGCCGCAATGATCGGGCAAGCATAGGAACGCGGCTTCCATCAATGAGAATGATGCCATGCCGCCGTTGTCCGAACTTATGATGTTTTCCGCAGCGCTGATCGCTGCGGGTGCGGTTTCCGGACTGCTGGCTGGCCTTTTCGGTGTCGGTGGCGGTGCGATTCTCGTTCCGGTTTTCTATCAAGTCTATGGTCTGCTCGGTGTGCCCGACACGGTGCGGACCCACATTGCCGTTGGTACCTCGCTTGCGATCATCGTGCCGACCTCGATCCGTTCGTTCCAGGCGCACCGGGCGCGGGGTGCGGTCGATATGCAGGTGCTCAGGGATTGGGTCATCTGGATACCGGCCGGCACCATCCTTGCTTCGGTGGTCGCGGCCTACGTCTCGGGAGAGTTCCTGCGCGTGGTCTTCATGATGCTGATGCTTCTCATCGCGTTCAAGATGTTCTTCAACCAGGAACATTGGCGCCTCGGTACCGAGATGCCTGGCGGCGTGCTGAATGGTCTCGCCGGCGGAACCATCGGACTTCTCTCGGGGCTGATGGGCGTCGGCGGCGGCACGCTGACGAATCTCTGGATGACACTCTGGAACCGCACCGTGCACCAGGCCGTCGCAACGTCATCCGGCGTGGGCGTTCTGATCTCGATACCCGGCCTGCTTGGCTATATCTGGGCCGGATGGGGCGGTCCCGATCTGCCGCCGTTTTCCACCGGCTTCATCAACTGGATCACCGTCGTCCTGGTCATCCCGCTCAGCCTGTTCTTCGCACCATATGGCGCGCGGTTGGCACATCAGTTGAGCCGTCGGCAGCTTGAGGTCTGCTTCGCCATTTTTCTGCTGGTCATTGCTGTACGGTTCGCTGTGAGCCTGTTCTGACGCTCAATCCTGCAGCTTCATCTCGTCACCGGAGATCGTGAACGAACTGAGCGACGACAGGAAATTCAT